>JAABUZ0100009736.1_pt1 | contig 10896 bp, 19 predicted proteins | sample 5562091 | NCBI WGS metagenome assembly JAABUZ01 (sample SAMN12813069, study PRJNA571459) | rock metagenome | isolation source: Antarctica rocks | place: Antarctica: Victoria Land, Linnaeus Terrace sud | collected 2015-12-21
GCGCGCACCGCTGCTCGACAAATGGCAATCACAAACGGACCCACCCGCACCGTGAGGTGGGTCGGGATATGATGGCCGCGGTGGTCCTGAATGTATTTGCCAAATACACCGGCGTGCAGCCGATCCACGCCGGCGACCCCGACGCGGCCGGCTCCTGCGCCGGTTGCCGTCGCCCACTCATCACCCCACCCACGCCGGACGCGCGCGACCTGGACCACCTGGACGACGACGCGCCTTTCCGTCCCGACGACGGCCTCACCCGCTTGGCCCTCGCCGTCGTCCGCCTCCGGGATGCCGCCGCCGCCCTCCGCCGCTGCCTTGCCCACGGCGACCTCGACGGCGACCCGCGCCGCGCCGCCGTCCGGGACCTCGCCGCCTGCCTCGACGCCGCGTCCCTCGCCACCGCGTGGGGCGTGCTCGTGCGCACCGTCCCACCCCCCGCCTCCCCTGACAGGAGCACCCCACGATGACCGAGACCACCGCACCACGCGCGACGCCGCCCGCTGCCTCCGACGTGGTCCTCATCTGTCCCGACTGCGGCAGCGCCAATCTGCGCATCTTCTACAGCGAGCGGCGCGCCTGCCGCGTCACCACCCGCGCCCTGGCCACTGCCGACCCCGCCGCCCTCCACGGCGCCGACCCCTGGCCCTCCTACCAGGCCGATGAGTTTGTCGACATCGACCCGGACACGTTCGCCGTCGCTTGCACCGCCTGCCACGCCCACGACCTCACCCCGCGTCTCCTGGACCTCGCCACGGCTCGGCATGAGCATGACGCGCTCATCGACGCTCTGGCCGTGTTGGGGGCCACCTGGCTCGACCTGGAGGGCTCCCCCTCCGGCTACACCCTGGCCCGCTACGCGCCCGGCCCGGTCGAGCGGGACACCAACACCTGCGAGCCGGTGCGCATCGGCGACGATGGGTCCGAGACCTACGCCGACGAGTTGGCCGCGCTTGTCAACGCCAGTGAGATTTGACCCAGTGATCGCCAACTTAACCTGACCCGCGTGAGACCGCCTGGCAACCGCGTCGATCAGCATCCACCAGAGATGAGGGCACACGCCAGGACCCCGCTGCTTGAAAAAGATGGGTCACGCTATCTTGGCGCAGATGGGTCAATTCTACGTCGCCCTGTACACGCTCACCGCTGCCATTGCCCGCAACACCCATAACCTGATGGGCGCCCGCCAGCGCCCCGACGATTATCGCTACGAGGGGAGCCTGCCGTGAGCAACACCGCACACACCCGCGACGAGGCGGACCGACCGATCGCTGCTGACGACGTGCCGCAGGGGGGCGAGCCCGAGCTGCTCACCTGTGAGAACGACGCGTGTGATCGGGTGTACGACGCCGCCGACGGCGGACTCACCAACCACCCGGAGCCGCTGTACCTCTGCCCCGCCTGTCGCGAGGCTTACACGATGGGGTGGATGGATCACGAGAGGACGACGGCTGGCCGCGGCCTGCGCGGCTGGGTCGGTCAGTTCAGACGACGAGACCGGGACGAGACCGGAAGGAGAATTACTCATGATAGGTGTTGACATAACAGTGCCGCCCCTGCCGTGCGCGGACGACGAGCGTACCCGCGTTGCCTGCCAGCGGGCTGTGAGGCGCCTGCAACGCGCCCAGCTCGCCGAGGCCCGCCGCATCCGCCAGGCCGTCGCCGACGGCTACACGCTGACGCCGGCGCAGCTCACCTCCCCCTGTCGGGTCGCCGAGCGTGCCGAGGCCCGCCAGGTGGCGATGTGGCTCATGCGGACGCGGCTGACTTGGCCCCTGCCCACCCGTGACCGGGCCTTCCCCTGCGACCGCATCGGCCGCGTGCTCGGCGGCCGGGACCATGCGACGGTGCTCCACGGCGTCGCCGTCATTGCGGCGCGGCTGGTCAGCGGCCGCCAGGAAGACGCCTCCCTGCGTCACATGGTCCGCGCCCTCGGCGCGACGCTCGACGCCACCTATGAGGCCGCGGGACTGCCCCCCCAGCGGGCCACGTCGCGCGAGAGGATGAGGTGTAGCGGGAGAGGATGACAGGTCGCCGGGGTGGGGGAGACCTCCCCCCGCCCCAACCGCGTAGACGGACAGATGAGGAGGACACGACACCGTGGACACCAAGAGACACGAGCGACTGACGATCCTCGGCCATGGCCATGGCCGAGGCTGTCGCGCTGCACGAGCGCCAAGAGGCGGCCGGGCGCGGCCCCCTGCAACGCGCGGGGCACATCCTCCCGCTGGTGGAGCGGGCCGCCGACAAAATCGAGGACTGGGCGCGGCCCCAGGACGCGACGCAGAGCAACACCTGATGACACGCGGGAGGGAGGCGCGCCCCCGCCCCAGGAGAGAGGAACCGGCCATCATGACGACGCTGACGCCCACAATAGGACCCTCGTGTGTGCTATCCCTGTCGGGACGCCACGCCACGCGGTACGCTACGAGTATGCCAAAGAAACACGATGATCCCCTCTACACCGTTGCCCGCTACACGACGGCCCAGGCCGCCGAGATGCTGGGCGTCAAGCAGATCGCCGTCCAGACCGCCATCAAGCGCAACCTCATCGCGTCCGAACGGGTGAGCCCCCGCCTCCGCCTCTTGTCCCAGGCCGCGATCGACGCCTACCGCGCGCACCACCTGGGGCAGGTCGGGCAGCCCTCGCGCAAGAAGCGACGCCTGAAGCAGAAGATGGAGGCGGCCACCGCCGCCACCACCGCCGCCACCGCCGCCACCACCACCGCCGCCACCGCCGCGGCGACGACGGCCCCACCGCAGACAAGCGGACAGGCTCAGGACGGAGGCCAGCTATGACCCCGGACCCGCGCCCCACCCCGACGACGCGCTGCCCGCGCTGCGCACGCGACGTGGACCCCGCCGACCTCCTGGTCCAGCCCCTCGCCGAGTTGCGCCTGATCGACCCGCACGTCGCGCGCTACGACCGCCAGACCGCCGACGGCCGCGTGGCGATCTGCGACGACTGCGATCAGCAACTCGCCGCCATCGCGCGCGAGATGGACACCCAGCGCCGCCGGCTTGCCCGCCTCTGGCCGCGCCCGACGTCGCCCCGCGTCCGTCTGCTGGACGATCAGCGCCTGTCCCGCACGTTCGAGGAGATCCGCGATCTCCACAGCGAGGACGTGCTGGGCTGGGCCGTCTGGCACGATCAGCGCGGCCAGGATGCGTCCCTCGTCGTCTACGAGACCGGTGAGTGGGCTATCCATCCCGTCCCGCGCGGCCAGGTCTACGACGACCTGGACGATCGCGGCTACCTCGCCCTGCCCATCCCCGTCGCGCCGGCGGCCGCCGACGAGGCGACCGACGACGAAGATGCCGGCGACACGCGGCCCGGCTCGACCCTCCGCGAGTTCGACGCGGCCGCGCTCTACCGCCAGCGCGCCCCGAGCGACGCCGAGCACGAGCCGCTAGAGATGGACCTGGCCACGCGCTTCTACCGCACCCTCTATCACCAGGAGGCCCCATGATCCGTCGCCTCACCCCGCTCCGTCTGCTGCTCGCCGCGGTGCTCGTCTTCGGTGCGGCCGCCGTCGGCGCGCACGAGGTCGCCGTCCGCTCAGCCCCCTGCCCCGGGGCCGTCTGGCGCGTACCGCACGGCGCGGTGACCCGATGACCCGTGATGGACACGACCCGTTCCACGACCCGGCCGACGCCGAGCGGGCGCTGCTCGACACGCCGGACGACCTGCTCGACGACGACGAGCGGGCGGTGCTGGATCGCCTCGACGCGCTGGACGCCCAACTCGACGGCGACGAGTCCGACGTGCTGCTCTTGGACGGCGACGACGACGACGCGGACGGGAGACTCTGATGGCCTGGCGCATCCCGACCGCCCGTTGCCCGCGCTGCGGCGCCACGATCCGACGAGACGACCTGGAAGCCATGCCCGTCGAGTGGGCGCTCGCCGACGAAGACGCCGTGACGCTGTGGCCGCGCGGGCGGGCCGATGTCCCCGCAGGCGTCAAGACTTGCGCCACCTGCCGGAAGGAACTGCGCGGGTTGTACGAGGATCAGTGCCGCTGGGACAGAGAAGCGCGCGCTTACGACGACAATTGACATAATGGACAGTAATGGGCGTTGCCGACACACAGGCGATTGCCTGAGCGAACGAGGAGGGAGGATAGAATGGCTGCGATCATTGCCGCCGTCGTAAACGAAAAGGGCGGTGTGGGCAAGACCACCAGTACCTACGCTCTTGGGACCGCCTTTGCCAGGGCCGGCCTGCGCACGCTCATGGTCGATATGGACCCCCAGCGTGCCTCGCTGACCCTGGCCACCGGTGTCTCTCGCGGGTCCAAGAGCGTCGCCGACGCGATGCAGGCCGTCATCGAGGCTGACCGCGATACAGGCGAGGTGGATACGGCCGCCGGTGCCGGCGTCGGGATCGACGCGCTGACACCGCACACCGTCACCGTCGCGCCCAACCTCGACCTCATCCCGTCGGGTAAGGAACTCACCAGCGCCGAGCATGTGCTGCGTGATGTGCCCGAGCGCGACCGCATCCTCGCCGAGGTGCTGGCCCCGGCGGCGGATGCCTACGACATCATCCTGATCGACTGCCCGCCCAGCCTGGGCGTCCTGGTGGTCAACGCCATGGGCGCGGCACAGACGCTCATCATCCCCGTGTCCCCCGAATACCTATCCGCCGGCAGTCTTGAGGACCTGTTCGACACTGTGCGCCGCGTCAAGCGCCGTCGCCTCAACCCGACCCTCTCCATCGCTGGCATCATCCTGACCGACGCCGACCTCCGCACCACCCACGCGCGCGAGATTACGCAGGAAATCCGTGCGCAGTACGGTGCCGACCTCCCGATCCTGGGCGTGGTCAAGCACGCCACCGAGGTCAACAACGCGACCCAGGCTGGCCGCTCGATTGTGGACTACGCGCCGAAGCACCCCGCTGCCCTCGCCTACGCCGAAATTGCCGAGGCCCTGCTGCACCACTGGCAGCGTGCGGCCCCGCTGTCCACGCCGACGACGGCAACAACGGAACTGACCGCCATGGCGGCGCCCACGGCGACGAGGGCGGAGGCGTCGGGAGGGTCCCATGCCTAAGCCGGCCAAGCGATCCCTCTTCCACAACTACGCGGACCCGGAAGGCATCACGGACCTGCGCGACGCGCGCGAGATCCCCGTCGCGCGCCTTACCCCTAACCCTTACCAGCCGCGCCAGACCTTCGACCAGGCCGGCCTTGATGAACTCGCCGCCTCGATCCGGCAGCACGGCATCCTCCAACCCCTGCTTGTGCGCCCCGACCCCGCGCGCGAAGGCGATCACCAGATCGCCGCCGGGGAGCGCCGGTGGAGGGCCGCGCAGCTCGCCTCCCTCCAGACCGTGCCCTGCATCGTCCGCGAGCTGGACGACGCCGCCATGGAGGAGATCGCCCTTGTCGAGAATATCCAGCGCGACGACCTCTCTCCGCTCGATGAGGCCCGTGCTTACCGCCGCCTCATGGACCGCCTGGGGTTGTCCATGCGCACGCTCTCCGAGCGGCTGGGCAAGAGCCACACGTTCGTCGTGGATCGCCTCAAACTGGTGAGCGATCCGCGCATTGAGGCTGCCGTGGAGAGCGGGGCCGTGGGCGCGACCGTCGCCGTCGAGATCGCCGGCCTGGAGGATGAGGACGTGCAGGGGACGCTCCTCGCACGCGCCGGCCAGGGCGAACGCCTCAAAGTGAAGGATGTGCAGGCGGCGCGCCCCCACCTCCACCCGACGCCCATGGAAGATTATCTTCCAGCCAAGCCCGTCGGCGCCGGTGCGACGACATCCCTGGAAGATAATCTTCCACTCACCCCCCCGAGCGTCGCCGACGCGCCTCCCGAGCGCGCGGAGCTACTGCGGAACGGACTGCCTCACCCATGGTCCGGTCGTGGGTTCAGCGAGCAGGCCGCCGACGACGAGACAATCGCTCACGACAACCAGCGCGCGCCAGCGACGCGACGCCCCCCCGGCCCCAACTGGGTGGCGGCCGCGGACATGCAGACCGTCACGCTTTTCGAGGTTGGCGAGGGGTATGCGGACCCGGACCAACTACGGGCTGCGTTGTGGGCAGACCTGGAAGCCTTGGGCGGCTAGATGGCGCACATGGTCGATGCCCACGAACACGACTCGACGGGACATGCCAACGTGCCGCTACACGTCACCCTGACCACGGATCACGTCACGGTCGACGCCGCTGGCCCACTCGCCGACGCGTTGCACGCCGCCGGCGTCAGCATCGAGCGGCACGCCTTCCTGCCCATGCACGGCGAGGAGCCGCATCCATGGGGCGTGCTCCTGCTGGCCACGTCCGGCCCCCCCTTGCCCCTGGCTCGCCTCGTCGTCCCCGCGACAGCCCCGGCCGGCGTCGCCCCAGCCCTCACCGCCGTCCTCTGGGGCGGGGAGCGTGCGGCGCCGGCCACACTCCAGCTCAAGGCCGATGACGTGTTTATTTCTATCAGAGGCCGCGACCTACGCGACATAACAACAGCGATCGACGCGCTCCCCGCCCAGCTCACGCACCTAAACACGCGCCGGGGGGAACGCCGGCTTGTCTACGCCAAGGGTACCTGGCGCATCGACCCCTAACGAGAGGACATCAAGATGGAGCGCGACATAACAACGGAGCCCAAGGGTTACATTTCGGCAGCAAAGATCCCATGGTGCCGCTCGCCGCGACGGCGGCGATACCATGAGAGCCGCGGGCGCAAGGCTCTCACTCTCTAATCGATTTGTCGAAGCGGATTGCAAAAGACCTGCGCTCAGCTCGTCGTGACGCTCACCGTGAGTGAGCTTGCGGGGTCGAGGCCGTCGTAGATGAGCGCGAGCGTGCAGGCCGCGCCGACCGACTCGATGTCCAGTGTGATTGTCGTCAGCGTATTGTCGGTCAATGTCTGCCACATGCACTCGCTTGGGTGTTGTGCAGATATAGATGTGATGTTAGCGCGTCTGCACTCCCTCCACGTCTAGGGTCCGCATGAGCCTATCCAGGCAGTCGGCCCATCCCTGCGCATGCCCGTCGCGCGCGCGTCCGTCCGTGAAACGCTCATGTCGGACGAGCACCTCCGTCTGCACCCCCCGATCACGGAATTCGACCGTCACGAGCGTTTCGCCCTCCTCGGCCCCCTCCTCCCACGCCCATGTGTACACGAGGCGCGCGGGGTCATGGATCTCGATGAAGGCGCCGCCCACCGCGAGCACGCCCAGGTCGGGCAGGTCGGCCGTGCGGAAGCGCCAGCGACCGCCAGGGCGTAGGTCCACCTCATAGGTCGTGCGGAACCGGGCCGGCCACCACCAGCGGGCCAGCAACTCCGGCTCAGTCCAGGCGCGAAACACCGTGGCGCGCGGGGCGGCGATGAGGCGAGTCAGGGTGAGTGCCGGCGCGTCGTGTCCATCAGCGGTCATGTGCTGTCTCCTCCACATAGCGCGCAAGCGCGTCGAGTTGGTCCTCCCAGAAGGGGCGATAGTGCGCGAGCCAGGCGGCGGCGTCGCGCAATGGGTCCGGTCGTAGGCGGTACCACCGGACGCGCCCGCGCTTCTCGCTGGTGACAATCCCGGCGTCCTCCAGCGCCCGCAGATGCTTGGCCACGGCAGGCAGGGAGAGGCCGGTCGGGGCGGCTAGGTCGGTCATCGAAGCATCGCCCTCGGCGACACGCGCGAGGAGCGCGCGCCGCGTCGGATCAGCCAGGGCGGCGAAGGTGACACCGACCGGGTCGGCCTGATACTTAACCATATGGTTTAGTGTATGCGCGCTGAGAGAGATTGTCAACCGTGGGGGAGAAACGTCCGCCCGGCACCCGCGACATCCTAGCCGGGGGCGTGCGTCGCGCCGTCGCCGCATAACCCCCTGTCGGATAGCATAGAAGGATTGCTGTTTGCTATCCCCGCACGTCAATTCTATGATAGAGATGCGAGCGCGGCTGCAAGGGGCCTGCTGCTGGCGCATGTCGAGGAGGGCTACCGGTGACACGAGCGCCGACAGGGGTCATCGTTAGGGGAGACCGTTCAGGTCCGCATGACGGGGACAACCACAGGGGACTCGTCCAGGATAGCGCCGGGGGTCCGGTGTCGGAGGTTCGATGACCGTCCAGCCCGATCCAGCCGCGATCCGGTGGCGCCTCCACCTCATGTCGGCACCGCCGCTGGTCTATCGGATGCTCGCGACCGCGGAGGGGCGGGCGCGGTTCTGGGCCGAGTCGGCCGTCGAGGACGACGGGACCATCGTCTTCACCTTCCCCGATGGCCAGATGTGGCGCGGCGACATCCTCGACGACACACCGCCCCATCGCTACGCCGTGCGCTATTATGGGGGCTGCATCGCGACCTTCGAGTTGGCGGACGATGGCGCGGGCGGGACGGACCTCACGCTGACCGACGTGGGGGAGCCGGAGGAGTGGAGGACGGAGGTCATCGCCGGCTGGGTCTCGGTGCTCCTGGCGCTAAAAGCGACGGTCGACTTCGGGGTAGATTTGCGCAATCACGATCCTCAGCGCACCTGGAGCGAGGGCTTCGCCGATAACTAGCGGGGTTGCGCCGCAGACCGACGAAACGTAACGCAAAAGCGTGCCTCAATCGCAACACGTTTGTTCGTCGTAGGAGTCTACCCTTCTTTAGGGCGCAGTCCCTGACGAAGAGGTGCCTGACGAAGCAGGAAAGATCGACTTTTTTGTCGATCTTGACGTCCCAAGCGTCTGGATGCGGTCTCATTTCAGACGCGCAGAAACGGTGTGTGGCGCGAAACCCTGCCTATGCCCTGCAATTAATTGATGCGCCAAACTTTTACGGCATCATAAAGAAATGCAGAGCAATGCGCTCCTGCGGGGTGGGTATTGCGCGAGGCGCGATCCATCGGGGCGAGGGTAACGATGCAGGGCACGGATGACCCTTCGGGCGAGGATCGCGCTCGGTCAGAGCGTTGGTCAATCAGGAGGAGCAGAGATGTGGGAGAGGGACGCGGCGCCCCTCACGCCGTCGCGGGCTGATCGTCCCCACAGGAGGGGACGCCCGTGGGGCCAGCCTGGTACCCTCCAGGGAGAGACGCCGGACCACCCAGGAGTCCGCATGACCCCGCTGCCCGCCCCACACGCCTTGCTCACCGCCGACCAGGAGCGCGCCCTGGCCGCCACGATCCGCGCCGGCCGTCGCGCCCGCCTGCTCGCCCAGCGCCACCTCGCCGCCTGTCTGCGCCGTGAGCTGCCCCCCGCCGTCTCCGCCCGCGCCGCCGCCGCCGCCGTCCTCGCCGCCCTCGTCCCTCTCCTGCCCCTCGACGCGCACACCCTTGTCGCCGCCCTCAGCCCCCTCCTGCCTCCCGCCCTCGACCCGGACGCGCGGGCGCGCGTGCTCGCCACTCTGGCCGCCTGGCCCCTCGACCAGCACGCCCTCCGCGACGGTGCCGCCGCCCGCGCCGCCTTCGCCGCCGCCAATCAGCGCCTGGTGGTCGCCTTCGCCCGGCGCTACGACCACCGCGGCCTCCCCTTCGACGACCTCGTGCAGGAAGGCACTCTCGGCCTCCTGCGCGCCATCGACCTCTTCGACCCCGACCGCGGCGCCCGCTTCTCCACCTACGCCGCCTGGTGGATGACGCAGGCCCTTCGCCGCGCCCTGGCCATTCAGGTCCCTCTCGCCCACGTCCCCCTCAACGTCCAGGACGACCGCGCCCGCCTCGCCCGCCAGGCCCACGCCCTCCACGCCGCCCTCGGCCATCCCCCCTCCCCCGACGAGCTTGCCGCCGCCGCCGGCCTCCCCCGCGCCCGCGTGGACGCCCTCACTGCGCCCCTGCCCGCCCCCGTCCCCCTTGACCTGACCGTGGGCGACGCCGAGACCATGACCGTGGGCGATCTCCTCCCCGATCCCGCTGCCACCCGGCCCGACGTCGAGGCCGAGGCCCAGGAGGTCGCCGCCGCCGTGCGCGCCGCGCTGGCCGCGCTCGCCCCGCGCGACCAAGCGATCCTTGCCGCCCGCCACGGCCTCGACGGGCAGCCCCCGCGCACCCTGCAGGAGATCGCCCGCGCCCTCGGGCTCTCCCGCCAGGCCGTGCATCACGCCGAGGCCCGCGCCCTCGCCCGCCTGCGCACCGCTGCCCTCCGGCGCTGGCTCGCCGACGATCCCGCCTCCTGACGCCGTTGACGCCGCGCACCCTGGCAGACCTGAGATACTGCGGCTAGCGTCCGTGACGATAGGACAGGAGATGAGCCATGACTGACACCCAGGCCCGCGCCCACGTCTGGACGCTCTGCCTCGCCGCCCTCGTGCTCACGGCCCTCACCGGACCCCTCGCCGGCCTCCTCACCCCGCTGGCCCATGCCTCCGCGGCCGGCCCTTCCCATCCTGGCGGCGGCCCTCGCCGCCGCCCTCGTCGGCGCGTACGTGGCCCTCGCCGTCCTGCTCGCCCTCGCCGTCCTGCGCGTCGTGCGGCCTCGTCTCGATGGCCGCCCCTAGCCCTCTTGGACGCGCCGCCGCACCCCGCTGCTCTGGCTCGCCGACGATCCGGCAGGACGTGCGTTGATCAACGCGGCCCCCGTGGGGACCAAGACGTCCCCCTCGCTGCGGCGGTGTCGATAGACCGCTTCCACTCTGATCCCATCTATGACCATGGCGTCATGTGTGGCACAATAGGCCAAGAGAGGAGTTAGCCCATGAACACACCGACGCAGACGCCGCCTGTCGATCGAGCAGCCCGCGCGGAGCCGGCCCCGTCGCACTTCATCCAGTGCCGCGTCCCGACGGCGTTGTACGAGTGGATCCGGCTGCAGGGGTTCCTGACGCGGCGCAGCATGAACAGCATCGCGCTGGCAGCCGTCGCGGCGTACCGCGCCGAGGTGGAGGCCGCCCGGATCGCGCCGGAGCGCGGCGCGCCCGAGCGCGCGGAGATAGTGAAGTACAACGTGCGCGTCGACGACGACCTGCACGCGTGGC
>JAABUZ0100009737.1_pt1 | contig 10894 bp, 9 predicted proteins | sample 5562091 | NCBI WGS metagenome assembly JAABUZ01 (sample SAMN12813069, study PRJNA571459) | rock metagenome | isolation source: Antarctica rocks | place: Antarctica: Victoria Land, Linnaeus Terrace sud | collected 2015-12-21
GCTCGCTGCTTGCCGGGGCGATGGGCTTTGGCCTGGTCGGCGGGCTGTTTATTTTCCCGCTGTTCGTGCAGGGCATTTTGGGCTTTACGGCGACGGAAACGGGAATTGTGCTGTTTCCGGCGGGCATCGCCATTTTGTTCGGCATTGGGGTCTGCGGAACTTTAATTCAGAAGGGCGTTGACCCGCGCCTTTTAATTGGGTTCGGCATCGCCGTCTTTATTCTCGCCAACTGGGATTTGGGCCATCTCAGCCCGCAGTCCGACTCCCATGCCACTTTAATTGGTCAAGTCCTGCGCGGGCTGGGCATCGGGTGCTTGTTCATTCCGGTTTCCGTGACCGCTTACTCCACACTCAAAGGGGCGCAGATCGCGCAGGGGACGGCGCTGTGGAACCTGTCGCTGCAACTTGGGGGCAGCTTGGGGATTGCGGCTTTGAACACTTATGTCGTCAACATGACCGCCTACCACCGGGCGGGCCTGACCGGCTTTCTGTTCAGCGGCAATTCGGCGCTGACGGAGCGGCAGAGCGGGCTGGCGCAGTCGCTGGTGTCGCAGGGCTACGGCGCGGCGCAGGCCCACACGACGGCGCTGACCATCATTGATAATCTGGTAAACACGCAGGCGCAGACAATGGCTTACAACAATGCCTTTGTGCTGATCGGCATTGCGTTCGTGTTCGCCTTCCCCGTAATCCTGCTGCTGAAGCGCCCCAAGCCGGGCGCAACCCCGCCGCCCCTGCATTGAGGGAATAAAACCACGACTTTCTCATCGGAACAAGGAGCAAAGATGAAAGATACTTCCACAGAGATTTCAGCGGATTTTCCGTTCACAAAGCGCCGGATCAATGTTCTCGACTCGGAGATGGCCTATGTCGAGGCAGGCGACTCAACCGAGGCCGCGACAGTGGTATTCTTACATGGCAACCCAACCTCGTCGTATCTCTGGCGCAATGTCATCCCGCATGTGGCGCAGAGAGCTAGGTGCATCGCACCAGATTTGATTGGAATGGGCGACTCCGGGAAATTGGCCGGCTCGGAGTACGGTTATGCGGAGCACGCCCGCTACCTAGAAGCGTTCCTCGATGCCGTTGTTCCAAGCGGAAAGATTATCTTGGTCCTGCACGATTGGGGTTCGGGCCTGGGGTTTGACTGGGCAAGGCGGCACGAAGACCGGCTTGTCGGTCTTGCCTTCATGGAGTTTGTCCGCCCGTGGAGAACGTGGGCGGAGTTCCCCGAAGCGGGTCGAGAGTTGTTCCGCCTTCTCCGGTCCCCGGAGACCGGCCGCAGGCTGACCATTGACGAAAATCTTTTCATTGAGCAGTTCCTGCCGGGCGGTGTGGTCCGCAAGATGAGCGAGGCCGAGATGAGTCATTACCGCGCCCCCTTTCTCGATCCGGCTACGCGGGAACCGTTGTATCGCTTTCCGAACGACGCCCCCATCGCCGGTGAGCCTGCGGAGGTGTACAGCCGGGTGGAGGCCTATCACGAATGGCTGCTGGCGACCGACTTGCCGAAGCTGCTCTTCTCGGCCCAGCCGGGAGTCGTCATTACCGAGGCCGTTGCCCGGTGGTACACGGGGAACCTTCGCAACGTGCGGCATGTGGACATCGGGCCGGGACTCCACTACTTGCAGGAAGATAACCCGCACCTGATCGGAAGCGAAATCGCAGCGTGGCTGCCGGGTCTCGAATAGGCATTTCCTCAGCCGTAGCCGCATGACTCATCAATCACGACAGATGCCCAAGAAAGAGAACAACATGGCAACACTCGAATCGCAAACCAGCGCATTCAAAACGACCGCTTACGCAAATATACCCCCGGCGACGGCCGGCACGATTGCGGATTGGATCAGCGAGCTTTCGGCTTCCGGCATTACCGAACGCAGCCTGCAAGTGGGGCAAGCCGCGCCAAAGTTCGCCCTGCCGAACGCGCACGGGCAGACCGTGACGCTGACGGATTTGCTGGCATCCGGCCCTGTTGTCGTCACCTTCTATCGGGGCGCATGGTGTCCGTTCTGCAACATTGCACTGCGGGCCTATCAAGGCATCCTGCCGGAGATTCAGTCTTTAGGCACAAGTTTTGTCGCCATCTCACCGCAGACCCCGGACAATTCTCTGACTCAGACGGAAAAAGAACATTTAGGCTACGAAGTCCTGAGTGATGCAGGCAACGCCGTCGCCCGGCAGTTCGGGATTGTTTACAAGCTTGGCGATGCCATGACTCAGGTATCAGCGAGGTTCGGCCTGGACCTCTCCAAAGTCAACGGCGACGACTCGCGGGAATTGCCGCTGCCAGGGACATTCATCATTGACCAGAGCGGCACGATCAGGTTTGCTCAGGTCTTCACCGACCACGCCCAGCGCACCGAGCCGTCGGCAATTTTAGAAATCTTGCGCGGCTTGGCATAAAAAGCGTTGTCGAAACACAGAAAAGCCCCGGCCATCTGGCCGAGGCTTTTCTTGTGTCAGTCCGCTTGCGGCTCCAAAAGTGGCTCCATCAGCGGGCAGCAGGGCAGCGACGACAGCACCGCGTCCAGAAGGCCGGGGAACTGCTTATCGAGGTCGGCGCGGCGCAGGGAGTTAAACAACTGCGTTCCCTCGGCGCGGGTCGTGAGGATGCCGGTCTCACGCAGGACTTTCAGGTGATGCGACAGCGTGGACTTGGGAACCGCAGGCCAGCTAATGGTATTGCAGGCTCGCTCGCTGCCATCGGCGAGCGGCGCGACAATTCGCAGGCGCGTCGGGTCGCTGAGTGCGTAGAAAATATCGGTTAAAACGAGGCTGCCGCATTCGGGAAAATAAAAACGTCTCACACTTGACATTGTACCCTATCCCCAGTATACTACTATTGTTCTACTATACTAGAACAAACGAATATAGGAGATCACACATGATAACTACAGACTTAACCGGCAAAATCGCCGTCGTCACCGGCGCGTCCAAAGGCATTGGAGCGGCAATCGCAAAGCATCTCGCCGCAGCGGGCGCGTCGGTCGTCGTCAACTACGCTTCCAGTCAAGCCGGCGCGGACGCAGTCGTCGCCGAAATCGTGCAGGCGGGCGGAAAAGCAATCGCAGTCGGCGGCAGCGTCGCCGTAGAAAGTGAAATCGCCGCGCTGTTCGCGCAGGCCAAAGACGCTTATGGCAAAGTGGACATCCTCGTCAACAACGCCGGCGTGTATGCGTTCGTGGCGCTGGGAGACATCACAGAGGAAGCCTACAGGAAACAGTACGACATCAATGTCCTCGGCGTTTATCTTGCGACAAAAAATGCCCTGCCGCTGTTTCCTGAGACCGGCGGCAGCGTGATCAATATCAGCTCGGTTGTCAGCCGGGCGGGAATGCCGACCCACTCTGTCTACTCCGGCACGAAAGGGGCGCTGGACACGATCACGAAATCGCTGGCGCAGGAGCTGGGACCACGGCATATCCGCGTGAACGCAATCAATCCCGGCCTCGTCGTTACGGAAGGCGTAGAAGCGGCTGGGTTCAGCAGCGGCGAGTTCGCCGCGCAGATGATCGCCGGCACCCCGCTGGGCCGTTTGGGATACTCCGACGACGTCGCACCGCCCGTCGCGTTTCTCGCGTCGGACGCCGCCCGGTGGATCACCGGAGAAACAATTTTTGTTTCCGGCGGCGCAGCGATTTAGCCTGCAAGCATCACACCAAAAAAGCCCCGGCCATCTGGCCGGGGCTTTTTTGGTTTCTTAATCTTCAACTAATCCTTGACAAAGGGCAGCAGGGCGATTTCGCGGGCGCGTTTGATGGCGACGGCGATCATGCGCTGCTCTTTGGCGGTCGCGCCGGAGCGGCGGCGGGGGACGATCTTGCCCCGGTCGTCGGTGAAGGGGCGAAGCAGGTTGACGTTTTTGTAATCAACCGTCTTGATCTTGTTGATGGTCAGCGAGCTAACCTTGCGGCGCTTGAAGCCTGTCCGTTTGGGTCTGCCGGCAGGTCCGCCGGGACCGCCCGGACGCGGGCCGCGAGGGCCGCCGCCGGATGAACCGTAAGCCATGGTGAAATCCTTTCGTTAGGGTCCTCACCGCCACTCATAAAGAAAAGGCGGTGCGACTTGCGGGTTTAGGTGAATTTGTCTTTGGGACTGCCGGTGATTGTAGCACGAAGCAAAGCGGAAAGTCAAGAAGCGAAGCGCGAAGTCAAGAGCGGCACCCCTTAAGAAAACACGGCCCAATGCCGAAAACAAGCCTGTATGCAAGGCCCCACCGATACGACAGCGCCGCGACTATCCCCACCGGCAAGCCGGGCCGGGGCGCTGCTCGGCGTTTTCCTGCTGATGCTGCTGGGTTCAAGCGCCTACGAAGTGTTCAAGACGCTGCTCCTGCCCCCGCTTTCCTTCTGGCAGTCACACGCCATCACGTTTATTTCCGGCAGCGCTCTGGCGACCGTCATTGCAGACCGTGTTCTGCGGGGTTCAGAGCGGCAGGAAGCTGCCCGGCGGCGCACCGAGGCAGGACTGCGCGAACGGGAACAGCAATACCGTATGGTCTTTGAGAATGCTACCCACGGCATCTACCGGACCACGCCGGACGGACGTATTCTGCTGGCGAACCCGGCCCTGCTCCAAATGCTGGGATTTGAGACGTTTGAAGACTTAGCCACCCGGAATCTGGAGACCGAAGGCACCGAGGCGGACTACACGCGGGAAGAGTTTCGCCGCCAAATTGAAACCGAAGGCCGGGTGCGCGGACTGGAAGCAGTCTGGATTCGCAAAGACGGACGGCGGATTTTCGTGCGCGAGAATGCCCAGCTTATCTGCGGGCCGGACGGCTCCCCGCTCTTCTACGAAGGCTCCGCTGAAGATGTCACCCAGCTCAGGACAGTCCAGGAAGCGCTCCAGCGCTCGCATGAGGAGCTGGAAAACCGGGTAGAAGACCGTACCCATGAAGTCATCAGCCTCCATGCCGAGCTGACGCGGGCTTACGACGCTACCATTGAAGGCTGGAGCCGCGCTTTAGACCTGCGGGACAAAGAAACCGAAGGCCACTGCCGGCGCGTGACGGAGATGACGCTGCGCCTCGCCCGCGCCTTAAAGCTGCCGGACAGCGATCTGGTGCAGGTGCAGCGGGGAGCGCTGCTGCATGACATCGGCAAGATGGGTGTCCCGGACGCCATTCTGCTGAAGCCCGGCCCGCTCACCGACGACGAATGGCGGATCATGCGCCGTCACCCGACACTTGCCTACGAGATGCTGTCTCCCATTGCGTTTCTGCGCCCGGCCCTTGCCATCCCTCACTTCCACCACGAGAAATGGGACGGAACCGGCTACCCGAATGGCCTGGCAGGGGAAGCCATTCCGCTTGCCGCCCGCCTTTTTGCGATTGTCGATGTTTGGGATGCCCTGCTTTCCGACCGCCCGTACCGGCCCGGCTGGCCGGTGGAGCGTGTCCACGCCCATATTGAGGCCGGGTCAGGCAGCCATTTTGACCCCCAAGTCGTCGCCGCGTTCCTGGCGCTGACCGAGGAGACGCCTCTCGCGGCGCTTTCCGCCCCGGCGAATGCACCGCTGCGCCGCGCAGCTTAGAAAGGCCCCCCGCCCCCAATAATGGGGGAGCCGGAAACGAACCCGTAGGGGCAGGCCCCCGTGCCTGCCCTTCTTATCTTGTGCCTGCTCTTCTTTTTCGTGCTGCCCTTCTTGTCTTGTACCTGCCCTTCTTGTCTTGTACCTGCCCTTCTTGTCTTGTGCCTGCCCTTCCTGACAATGAGGCCGCAGACAGATTAAGAGGGCGCACACGGGGATGCGCCCCTACTCCGGCTCCCCCATGATTGGGGGCGGGGGGCCACTCTCCTATAACTGATGGCTTTCCGGCTGAAGCGTGAACTCGCCCAAGACGAGATGCACGGGCTGGGTCAGCACCGTGATGATTGCGCCCGCCGCGTCGGCAATGGTCAGCATCTTGTCGCGCTGGACTTTCATGTCAATCGTATCCCAAAATGGGCTGTCCACGCCGCCGAGATACATCAGCGAGACTTTGATGTTGTGCTTGCGGCTGACTTCCAGCTGAAGCGCTTTCGAAAAACCCGTCACGGCGTACTTGGACGCGCAGTAGACGCTGGCATTCGCCATGGCGGCTTTGCCGAGAATGCCGCTCATATTAATAATATGCCCGCCTTTGCCGGCGGCGATCATTGGGCGCAGGGCCGCCTGAGTGACCAGCATCAGACCCTTGACGTTGACGGCTAAAAGCCGGTCCATTTCGGCGGCCGTCGTCGTTTCCAGCGGCTTGATTAAACCAACGCCCGCGCTGTTGACCAGAATATCCAGACCGTCAAATGCCCGCGTCGTTTCGGCGATAAGATGCTCCACTTGAGCCAAATCAGTCACATCCGCGGCAATTGTGACGGCGTCGCCGCCTTCATAGCCGATCTGCGCGGCTGTCTCGGTCAGCTTCGCCTCCGTGCGTCCCGCCAGCGCGACGCTGACCCCGCGCCGGGCCAGTTCCAGCGCCACTTCGCGCCCAATGCCGCTGCCGGCTCCGGTAATCAGCGCCGTTTTCCCCGCAAGTGCCGTTTCCGCCATGTTCGTCGTCCATTTCTAATCCATTCAAATCTCACGCCCCAATTGGCAAACCGCCCGTAATCTGGTACAATGCACCATATTTCCCATGAAATCCAATTCGAGTATACCCGGAGGGCAGCCGAGAAAATGGCGATGATTACCGCGCCGTATGTGGAAACGCAGCAGGTCGTGACCGGCTTTATGTATCAGCTTCAGATCGCGGAAGAAACGAACGGGCCGGGCATCACGCGGCTGGACATCGGTCCGTACTATTTCAGCGGCGCGGCCCCGCAGATCAAGTACCCGGAAGCCGTCACCAATGAAATGACCCCGCCGGGCTGGGCCGCCATCCGCTGGTTCACCGACCCGGCCGGCGCAAGCTGGCTGCGCTGGGAAGGCGGACGGATCAGCGACGGCGACGGCGAGATGCTCTTTCAGATGACTTCCAATTACCCGCCGGGCCATTCGGGCGCGGGCTTGTACGTCTGGCGCGGCTCCCGCGCCCCAGAGCGGTTTGCGATTGCCGCCCCGGATTACTCGCAGCCGCCCCCCGCCGTCAATCCCCGCCATGATGTTAAAGGCCAGCTTGCGTTTGCGCCCGGCAGCGGCTGCGCCCCGCTGCTGGTTTTCGCCGCGCTCGGCGTGACGGCTGTGATGCGGCACTGGATTTAAGAAAGGAGACCGACCTCTGACCTACCTCACCGCTTCGCTGTGGTCCTCCCTAACGGGAAGATTAGGACAATAAATAGAGGGCTTGCTCTCTGCTCTTAATCTTCCCTTTAGGGAGGACCCTGAGAAGCGAAGAATGAGCGTAGCAAGGAGGTAGGTCATTTGTTTATGCCTTCCATTATTGATCAAATTCGCTGGGACAAAGCCGAAGATGGCCTGGTCCCGGCGGTCGTGCAGGACGCGGACACGAAAGATGTTCTGATGCTGGGCTTTATGAACCGCACGGCACTGGAAATGACCCTGCGCTCCGGCCTTGTCACCTTCTGGACCCGCTCCCGGCAAAAACTGTGGACCAAAGGCGAGACCAGCGGCAACACGCTAAACTTCGTCGCTTTGCGGGTCAACTGCAACGATGACTCCCTGCTGGTGCTGGCGCATCCCATCGGCGCGACCTGTCACACCGGCCATCCGACCTGTTACCACCGAGAAGTGACGGCGGAACAGGAAGAATGGCGAACCATCACGGAGGCGCAGTTCGACCCGGAACAAGTTTACGCGAAACCGGCGTAAGCAAGTTATACCGTAGCCGGACACCGGCACGGTGAGCTGCACCGGCACTGGAAGTGCCGGTCTACTGGTGAATGAAAGTCCCTGCGAGACTACGGAGAAGATGACATGCTCCGGCTCTTCAGTGTCGGAGACACTTTCACTCCATAGTAGACCGGCACTTCCAGTGCCAGTATGATTAGCTCTTTGACCTCACCACGAAAGCCTTCTTTTTTATGACTTCACGCACCTCTCGCTTCGCCCTCAGCGCCGCTTTCGCGGCGCTGGCTGCCGCGTCCCCAGTCCATGCCCGCCCGCCCGTGCCGATTTCCCATCCCGCGCCCAGCCGGCAGCTGAAGTGGGACGCAAAAAAGTTCATGCACGTCAGCGAGCTGCGGCCTGGAATGCGCGGCTATGCCCTGTCCGTCTTCAAAGGCACAAAAATCGAGAAGTTCGGCATCGAGATACTCGGTGTCGTTGCCAAGTTTAACGAAGGCAAAGATTACATCATGTTCCGGGCCACCAGCGGGCCGCCGGTGACGCGGGGCCTCGGCATCGCGGAAGGCATGAGCGGCAGCCCGATTTATATCAACGGCAGGCTTGTCGGCGCGATTTCTTTGGGCCAGCAGTTCGGCAAAGACCCGGTCGGGTTCGCAACCCCGATTGAAGACATGTTTGATGCGTGGAGTCCTGACCTGCCGGCTCGGATTCCGACAGTCAGCGCCGCGCCCGTTGCCGCGACAAAGCTGGATAGCGCGGGCGCACAGATTGACGCCGCCAACTTCCAAGACGAGATGCCGCTTTCCGTCAGCGGCATGAACGCCCAAAGCTTGTCGCGTTTAGGAACAGCCCTGGCGCCGTTCCATTTTCATGTTATGGCCGGGGGCGGCATGGGCAGCGATGTGGACACGAACCCACTGGCGAAGAACCCTACTCTGGTTCCCGGCTCGGCAGTCGGGGTCGCGCTGGTGCAGGGTGATTTTGACGCCAATGCCACCGGGACGGTTACTTATCGGGACGGCAATAGGCTGCTGCTGTTCGGACACCCGTTCCAGAATCTCGGCCCGATAGACGCCGCGCTGACGACCGCCTATGTGGTGGATATCTATCCGTCGTACCAGACTTCGTTTAAGCTCGGCTCGCCGATCAAGACCGTCGGACGCATCTTTCAGGACCGGCCTTTTTCCGTCGGCGGGATTATTGGCCCGATGCCGCAGATGATCCCGATGACCATTGCCGTCAACGACCAGTCTATCCACCGAAACAAAGTATTTCATGTCCGGGTCATCAACCACCCCCTCTTAACCGGGCGGTTTATCCCGGCGATTGCCGGGGCGGCCATCGCGCAGATTCACGGCGATCCGGGCGACTCGATGGCGACGGTCACGATGGATGTAGACGCCGAAGAAATCGGCCACGTCAAGCGCACGAACACCTATTACGACCCGCTCTCGATTGACCAGGCCGCGACCGGCGATCTCAGCAGCCTCATGGGCCTGCTGTCCTCCAACCCGTTTTATCCGCTGGCCGTCAAGAGCGTGAAGATGACCGTGACGATCCGAAACCGGCACGACACCGCCGAGATTGACCATCTGTTTGTCAACCAGTCCAAGTACGCCCCCGGCGACACGGTGAATGTCGGCGTCGTCCTGAAGCCCTACAAGCAGCCGCTGTATACGCAGTTTGTTTCGGTCAAAATCCCGTTGTCCACGCCCGACGGCACTCTGCCGCTGTCTATTCAAGGGGGTGCGGAAGGCGAAGGCGGCAGTTTAAGCCTTCTCGCGGCCTTATTCGGCGGACAGCCCGCGCCGTCATCTTCCGGCCCGGCGGCGAACGTCGGCCAGCTTGTCAAGCAGTTTGAAGAAAAGCCGCAGAACAATCAGATCGTCGCCCATCTTTCCCTGCCGACTTACGCCGTCACCGTCAAAGGCGAAAAGCTGTCCGGCCTGCCGCCGACCCTGTCCAGCGTCATGCAGTCCCCGCGCACCACCGGCTTTCATAGCGTCCGCGACGAAGTCAAGACCGCTCAGACCGTGCCGTATCTCGTTTCCGGCAGCCAGACTTTGAACATTACAGTCCAGCGCAAAAACCTCACCGACACGTCCCGCCCGGCGTCGCCGTCCACCGTCACCACGACAACGACCACCAGCACGTCTTCTGCTCCTGCTTCCACATCGGTTCCCTTGTCCGCCGACGACGGCGACAGCATGACCTTTCAGAACATGGCGCTGGCGTCTGCCACGGCAAAAACGCCCGCCGCGTCCGCTTCCACGGTGACAACCACGACTTCCAGCGCCACGACAACGACCACGACTTCAGACACCAGCGGCGGCGGTGATGACACCGACACGCCTGCCGTAAAACCCGTCGGACGCCTGCCGTCCATCTGGCGGCAAAGCACCCAAGTTGAGTTCGCGGCGGGGCTACTGACTAACGTCGCCGTGTCCAGCCTCGGCACGGTGAGCTTATCGCCGTCCCTGGCAAAGCTGGCCGACACCGCCGAAAACTACGTTTGGGCCATCCAGCCTGACGGACACGGCAGCGTCTACCTCGCCACCGGCGACGGCGGCACGGTCTACAAGATGGACGCTTCGGGCAAAGTGACCCCGTTCTTCAAGACCGGCGAACTGGAAGCCACGGCTCTTTCCGTAGATGACGCCGGTAATTTGTATGTCGGAACCGCCCCAAACGGCATCGTTTTCCGCGTCACACCGGGCGGCAATGGGAGCAAAGTCTTTACCGCCAAAGAAAAGTACGTGACTGCGTTGGCGCAGGGCAACGGCGAAGTCTATATTGCCACCGGCGGCGGTACAGGGCGAGTTTACCGCTTGAGCGAAGACTCACTGAGCGGAATGCATACCGTAACCACCTACGAAAGCGCAGTGCTATTCACGTCCCCGGAATCGCATATCTTGTCACTGGCAGTCGGCAAAGATGGCAGCATCTATGCTGGGTCCGCGCCGGACGGAATCGTCTACAAAATCGTGCCGAAACTGGGAGCAGTGACCGATAATGGCGGCCTAGCCCCGGCAAATCCACAGACCAGCGTACTCTATGATGCGGCGGAGCCGAATATCACGGCGCTGACAACAGACTCGCAGGGCAATATCTACGCGGGAACATCCGGGCCGGGCAGCGTCTACCGGATCGCGCCCGACGGCGCGGC
>JAABUZ0100009739.1_pt1 | contig 10893 bp, 8 predicted proteins | sample 5562091 | NCBI WGS metagenome assembly JAABUZ01 (sample SAMN12813069, study PRJNA571459) | rock metagenome | isolation source: Antarctica rocks | place: Antarctica: Victoria Land, Linnaeus Terrace sud | collected 2015-12-21
GCGGCCATCCAGCACCGTCGCCGCGCCACGACCCGCAGCAACCACGCCGTTGCGGGCAACCAGGTGCTGCTGCCGTCTCGTGAGACGGGCCTACCGTAAAATCCCGTCGAAAAGCTAACGACAGGCCGATCGCGCGAACTCGCTCTAAGACGTTGGTGTTGTCGGGCGTTCCCTATGCCAACGACCATGCGCCGTCCAGACACCCCACCCGGATAACAAGGTCACCGGGGGGTCGCGGCGATGCGGCACCTGAAGCGGGTGCATGTGGGAGTGGAGGCGACACTGGGCGTGTAGCATGACGCCACGCGGCTGTCCGCGGTTCGCCACGAGAGGTACAATGCGCACGATCGTCATCGGCGATATACACGGCGATTGCCATGGGCTCATGGCAATCCTGCGCGCGACCGGCGCGCTCGACCCCCAGGATCGCCGCGCGCCCGACACGCGCGTAATCCAGCTCGGCGACCTGATCCACGGCGCTGGCCCACGTTCGGTGCCGTACGCGGGCATAGACGACGTGGAAGCATTGCGGCTCGGCGCTAAGTATTGCGACGAGATCCTTATCGGGAATCACGAGTTGCCGCATCTCTATGAGGCCAGTAATTTCCCGCGCTTCGGTGGGATGCGTGCGCTAAGCGGACCCGGCTATAGGGCCCTCTATGGGGCGCGGGACGCGGGGAAGTTGCGCGCGGCCACCGCGCACGACGGCTGGCTCCTGACCCATGCGGGGGTTCATGTCGCACTGTTCGCTGGTTATGGCGGACTTGGGCGCAGCGCCGAAGAAACGGCCGTCTTGATCAATGAATGGTATACCGAGCGCTTGGATACGGTACTTCCGCTTACGCTCTTCGACGGCATCGGCTATCTACGCGGGGGCGATTACCCGCAAGGGGGCATCTTCTGGTGCGACTGGCGCGAGTTGACCGCCGATGGTGTCGTCTCGCCCATCCCCCAGGTCGTCGGCCACTCGCCCCAGGAGGATGGCCCGGTGCGTCACGGCAATCTCTGGTGCGTCGATGTGGGCGCGCCGCTCTCGGGGCGCGTAGCGGCACTGGTGCAACCGGAGGTGGGGGCCGACTGGGTGCCGATGGTCGTGACGTTGGTAGACGAGCAGGGTGGCACGCTGGTCGATCAAATGAGGGGGAGCGGGCATGCGTGAGCGATGATCCCTGCCTTTTACAACCCCTTGAGCAGCGCGGATGGCGGCGGCATGATCGTGGCGGGACTGCACGAGGATATCGAGGATGGTGCCATCCTGATCGATGGCGCGCCACAAGTAGTGGACGGTGCCGTTGATATGGATGAACACCTCACATCTCCTCACGACCTCCTGTACACATGCTTCACCGATAGCTGGCAGAGAACAACACGCTCGATGACACGCTTTTCCGGCAATGGCCACGAAACCCGGTCACAGTTTGACGGTAACTCTGCCGCTGGCAGGATCAGTATGTGTAAACCAAGTGCTGGGGAGGTGTGGTACCGCGCGACCCATTAGCTGTGGCGCGCTGTCGATCAGGACGGCACCGTGCTCGCTATCCTGGTGCAATCGCGCCGGGATACCGCCGCAGCGAAGAAGTTCTTCCGTCGGCTGCGCAAGGGCAGGCAATCTGTGCCCCGCGTCGTCATCACGGACAAGCTCGCCAGCGACGGTGCTGCCCGGCGGGAGGTGTTGCCCGGTGTCGAGCACCGGCAGCACAAGCGGCTCAATTATCGCGCCGAGCATGCGCACCAGCCCACCCGCGAGCGCGCGCGGCGGATGCGGCGCTTCAAGTCGCCGGGGCACGCGCAGCGCTTCCGCGCCGCCGACGGCCCGATCATGAACCACTTCCGCCCGCGCCGCCACCGCCTGACCGCCGCCGCCTACCGCGACGCCCGTGACCAGCGCTTCGCCACCTGGCGCGCGATTGTCGGCCTGCCCGCCGCCGTCTGAGCGACCATCCCCGCTCGCATCAGCACGCCCGCACGCCGCTTGCGCCACCCAGTATCGCCTCAAGTTGACAGTGCCCCACTGAGGGCCCCGGCCCCCTGCCGCAGCACCGCGCCGGCGCGGTGCGCCGCCTGGCTGAGCGGTTACAACTCGCCCTCGCGCAGGCCAATGCGTTGGCAGGCCAGATCGCGGCATTGGCCCGGGAGTGCTGCGCCCCGCTCACGGAAATCTGCGGCATCAGCTTGCTCGCCGCCGGTGCGCTCGCCGACATCCTCGGCCCCGGGTGCCGGTTCGCCACCGACGCGCAACTGGCGGCCTACGCCGGGGTGGCCCCGCTCGAGGTTACCTCTGCGGAGCGCGTCCGGCACCGGCTCAACCGCAGCGGCAATCGTCGCCTCAACGCCATCCTCTACCGCATCGCCCTGACCCAAGCGCGGAGTTCGCCCCGGGCGCAGGCCTATCTCGAGCGGCGGCTGCGCGAGGGCAAGACCCGTCGCGAGGCGATCCGCGCTTTCAAGCGCTACCTCGTGCGGGCCGTCTGGCGGCGCTGGCAGGAATGTTTGTGCGCGACAGCGGCGCGACCAGCAACGCTCGCCGCCCGATGGGCGACTGAGGGCACCCGCCGGCGCTCTCCACCCCGGCGTAGCCTACGAAGGTCTCCTTCGCAGGCTACGCCGGGGTCCCTCGCCGCCCGGAGATGGCTATGCACGTGGGGGCTTGACATAGGAGTGCTCATGCCGCTGGCAGCGCACCACCGTGGATGAAAATCGGCGTATGCTAGGCGCTGGCGTGGGTGGCGGGCATCGAGGTCGCGTGTTACCTGGTGCGATGAGCCTGAATAGGAGTCTGACAGCGGATACCCGTAGGCACCACCAGTTGCTGCCCCGATGCTCGGGAGCGCGTAGGGTCGCTTCTACCACAGGGGTATCCCGCCCGCCACCACCACGCCACGACCATCATGCGACGAGTGGCACGAGGAGGGGAGCGCATGGAGGTGCTGTTCACGCGGTGTGCGGGGATCGCTGTCCACAAGCGGACCGTCGTGGCCTGCCGCGTGGTGCTGACCGACGATGGCGCGTGGCTGCGGGAGACGCGCACGTACGCGACCACGACGGACGACCTGCTCCGGTTGTCGGATTGGCTGACGGCGGGCGGCCGCACCCATGTCGGACTCGAGAGCACGGGGGAGTACTGGGAGCCCGTGTTCGATCTGCTGGAGGGCAGCTGTGAGGTCTGGTTACGCAATGCGCAGCACATCCAGGCCGTCCCCGGGCGCAAGACCGACGTGCGCGATGCGGAGTGGATCGTCGAATTGCTCCGGCACGGCCTGGTCCGCCCCAGCTTCATCCCGCCACGCCAGCAACGCGATCTGCCGGGTGCCCCCTGGGCCGATGACCCGGCACCGCACCACCTTCGTACGCGAGCGGGCGACCCTGGCCAAGCGGGTGCAGCAAGTGCTGGAGGGGACCAACCTCAGGCTGGCCACGGTCGTCACGAACGTGCTGGGGGCCTCGGGACGCGCGATCCTCGCCGCCCTCCTCGCCGGGGAGGAGGACGTCACCGTCCTCGCCGACCTCGCGAAGGGCAAGTTGCGCAAGAAGCGCGACGAACTGGAGCGGGCGATACGCGGTCGGCTACGGCCGCACCACCGCTTCCTGCTGACCGCGCTGCTCGCCCAGATCGACGGGCTGGGCGCGACGATCGCCCGCTTCGACGCGGCGATCGCTCGCCTGTGCGCGGCCAACGAGGACGAGGACGTCGTCACGTTGCTGGACACGATCCCCGGTATCGGGCGCGCCATGGCCGAACTGCTGGTGGCCGAGGTCGGCGTCGACATGCGCCGATTCCCGACGGCGGCGCACCGCGCGGCCCGGGCCGGGGTGGCCCCCGGCAAGAACGAGCGCGGCGGCCGCCAGCGCTCCGGCACGACCCGCAAGGGGAACGCGTGGCTGAAGACCGCGCTGGTCCAGGCGGCGCATGGGGCCGCGCGGGCGCACGGCACCGCGCTGGCGGCCCGCTATCGGCGCATCGCCGCCCGCCGCGGGGCGCAACGCGCCAGCATGGCGGTGGCCCACCGGCTCCTGATCATCGCGTACCACGTGATCGCGCAGCGCGAGCCCTATCGCGAACGCGGCGCGGACTAGCTGGACCGCCAGCAGCCCGCCGCGCTCGCCGACCAGCTGCTGCGACGGCTGCGCCAACTCGGCGTCGGGCTGCAGGTGCTGCCAACCACGCGTCCGCCGGAGTCGGCCGACAACGCCCTCCCCTGGGCGACGTGAGACGGAGATTTTCAGGGTAGCGTCAGTGCCGTACAACGGGGGTGATGGCCCGAATCATTTGCCTACCCCACGCAGGACGTTTGTTTCATTGCCGTGCCCGGATGGCTGACGTATAGTGTGCGCATGGTGAATTCGCGCGAGGGAGATCGCCGGATCGCCCGTATCCCTACAATTGCATAGTGAAGACGTTGAAGGGGCAAACCCGTCGCGAGGCGGGGTCGCAAAGCCAGGGGTCTCGGGTGTACCGAGATGGCCCGGTTGCCGGCATCTGACGCTGTACTTTGGCCCCGTAGCGTTCATGCTGCGGGGTTTTTGCGTGCGGCCGCCTGCTCCCGGGTGCACGACATCCCGCTCATACGATCGGGCGGCGACCATACGAGAGGGGCGGGTGCGATGGGCAGGACCAATGGATGGCACGTCTACGCGATCGGCACGCTCGTGCTCATGCTCTTGCTGACCGTGTCCGGCGGCGCACGGGTCGCTGCGGCCCCGGACCACGGCGGGATGGAGAGCGGCCTCTCCCGCGCTGTACGGGCCACCGAGGACGTGCCCCTGCCGGTCGAGCTCGGCGTCTACCTCGCGATGACGCCCTGGGACCCCACCGTGCTCGATACCTATGCCGAGCGGGTCGGGCGGGTGCCGGACGTGGCGATGCTCTACGTCGACTGGGGCCGCCCCGGGGTTGTGGGCGGGAGCGATTTCCCGGTCGCCTCGCTGGATGCTATCGCCGCTCGCGGTGCCACCCCGCTGGTCACCTGGGAGCCCTGGTACCCCGGCGCGGGTGCCGCCCAACCGACCTTCTCCCTCGCCGCCATCGTGGCCGGCGAGCACGACGGCTACATCCGCGACTGGGCGCGTGCCGCCGCCGCCCACGGGCACCCGTTCTTCCTGCGCCTGGCGCACGAGATGAACACCACCGCCTACCCCTGGGGGACCGGGCCGGGCAATGCCAACGGCAACACCCCGGACCAATATGTGGCGATGTGGCGGCATGTCCGGGCGATCTTTGCGGCCGCGGGCGCGACGAATGTGCGCTGGGTCTGGTCCCCGAACACCGAGGACGCCGCCGGGCCGTCCTACGCGCAGCTCTACCCGGGCGACGACCAGGTTGATTGGGTCGGCATCGACGGCTATAACGGCGGTACGGCGCTCCCGTGGGGCGGCTGGAAGAGCCTGACCGAGGTCTTCGACCGCTCCTACGCTGCGATGACCGCGCTCACCGGCAAGCCCCTCATGCTCGCCGAGGTCGGCTCGGCCGAGCTCGGCGGCGATAAGGGGGCGTGGGTCACCGAGGGTTTCCTGGCCGCGCTGCCGACGCGTTTCCCCCGCGTCCGCCTGGTTGTCTGGTACAGCGAGAACAAGGAGACCGACTGGCGTATCGACTCCTCGGCCGCCGTGCTCGCCGCCTGGCGTGCCGTCGTCGCCTCGCCCCTTTACGGTGGCCGCTAGTACAGCGTGTCTGGTATTTCTCGGGGGTTTCACCGTACGATTTCCCTGCTATGTCGCCAAGGATACTCCCGAGGTATTCCGAGCGCACTGTACTAGTCTCTTTAGGGGATGCGCCGACTACCCCTCACCCGCTTGCACACCAGCTTGGTCGCTCAGGCGACCGCCACGGCCCCGGTGGTGATGTTCGCCGAACCGACCGTCGCCCGGAAGTAGGCGATCGTGCGCCGCAGCCCCTCGTCCAGCCCGACCGCCGGCTGCCAACCCAGCAGCTGCCGCGCCTTTGCGATGTCGGGGCAGCGCCGGGTCGGGTCGTCCAGCGGCAGCGGCCGGAACTCGACCGGGAGAGCGCTGCCGCAGGCCACCTGCACCGTGCCGGCGAAGTCGGCGATGGTCCGCTCGTCGGGGTTGCCCAGGTTGATCACCTCCCCCGCCAGCCCCGCGGTTTCCATCATCGCCACCAGCCCGCGCACGAGGTCGCTGACGTGGCAGAACGAGCGGGTCTGGCGCCCGTCGCCGTAGACGGTCAGCGGCTCGCCGCGCAGCGCCTGGCCGATGAAGTTCACGATCACTCGCCCGTCCTCCGGGTCCATCCGCTCGCCGTAGGTGTTGAAGATCCGCACGATCCGCGTGTCGACCCCGTATGCGCGCCGATAGGCCGCCATCAGCGTCTCGCCGAAGCGCTTCGCCTCGTCGTAGATGGCGCGCGGCCCGGTCGTGCTGCAGTTCCCCCGATACGTCTCCGGCTGCGGGTGGACGAGCGGGTCGCCGTAGATCTCCGAGGTGGAGGCGAACAGGATGCGCGCCCCGTCACGCCGGGCCCGGTCCAGCAGCAGCCGGGTGCCGACCGTATTGGCGGCGGCGGTCTCGAGCGGCAGGCGCATGTACGAGCGCGGGCTCCCCGCGTTGGGGGAGGCGGGGGAGGCGAGGTGGTAGATGCGGTCGATGGCGGGCATGCCGGGCGGCAGCGGCGCGGTGATGTCGGCCTCGACCAGGTGGAATCGCGGGTGCCCCGCCAGGTGTGCCGCGTTCTCTCGCCGACCGGTGGCGAAGTTGTCGAGCGCCCAGACCGCGTGCCCCGCCGCGAGGAGCGCGTCGCATAGGTGCGAGCCGATGAAGCCGGCCCCGCCGGCAACCGCGATGTTCATCTCCCTGTCTCCTCGGCCTGGTGGCCACTGCCCGAACAGCTTGTTCGGGTGAAGTCCTGTTGGTCGGCCCGCGCGTGTCAGTGCCGGTCCGCCTCCGCGCTCGCCCCCGCGTCAGCACCGCTGCCGTAGCCCTCGGGGTGCGTCGCGTGCCAGTGCCAGGCGGTGCGGACGATCTCCGGCAGCCCGAAGCGCGGCACCCAGCCCAGCACCTCGCGCGCCCTGGCCGCGTCGGCCCAGATCGCCACCGGGTCGCCGGGTCGGCGGGGGGCGTACGCGACCGGCACCGCGACGCCCCCCACCGACTCGACCAGCTCGACGACCTCGCGCACCGACGCCCCGCGGCCGGTCCCGAGGTTCACGGTCGTCGACCGTTCCTGGGCCCGCAACCAGTCCAGCGCCCGCAGGTGGGCGTCGGCCAGATCGGCGACATGGACGTAGTCGCGCACGGCGGTCCCGTCCAGCGTCGGGTAATCGGTGCCGTACATCTTCACGGCCGGCCCGCGCCCCAGGGCGGCCCGCATCACCAGCGGGATGAGGTTGGCCGTGCGGGACCAGTCCTCGCCGTGCCGACCGTCGTGGTCGGCGCCGGCAGCGTTGAAGTAGCGCAGGCTCACGTGGCGGAGCCCGTGGCACCGCTCGTACCAGGCCAGCAACTCCTCGACCATCAGCTTGCTAGCGGCGTATGGGCTCTCGGGGTGCGTCGCGCTCGCCTCGCTCACCGGCAGCGTCTCGGGCGTGCCGTAGACGGAGCAGGAGGACGAGAAGACGACGCGTCGCACGCCGACCCGCGTCGCACCCCGCAACAGCGTCAGGGTACCGGCGACGTTGCACGCCTCGCCTCATGATGTGTGACACCGGCGTGTCGTCAGCATGGCAGGAAAATGGCGCATCTGGCGGCCGCGAAACGGCTTACCAGGGCCGAAATTGCTCCCCGTACCTGCCGATTATGCTGCCATCTCAGGTACACGCCCGCGTCACCGCTGATGAGGCGGGGCGTCCGACGTTGTTGCCGAAGTAGCGCCCGGGGTCGGCCATCGACTCGCCCGGGGCCTTGTAGGCGGCGAAGTGGATCACCGCGTCGATCGCCCACGCGGCGAAGATCCGCCCCAACAGGGCCTCGTCGGCGATGTCGCCCGCATATAACGGCGTGTCGCCGATCGCCTCGCGATGCCCGGTCTCCAGGCTGTCGAGCACCACCACCGATTCGCCCCGCTCGCGCAGGACGCGCACCGTCTGCGAGCCGATGTAGCCCGCCCCGCCGGTCACCAGTACCGTCATCGTCCCCGCCCCTCCTCGGTGCCGTATCGTTGCCATCCCTCGCGCATCAGACGACGCGCGCACCGGCACGTGGCTATCCCGATGCCGCGTATCACGTCGGCGGCGTGCCGTCCCGCACCCTAGTCGTCGCCGATCGTCAGGCTGAGCCCGGCCATGTGCTCGACCGCGGCCGGGGGCACCGCCGTGAGCGCCGCGACCGACGGCAGCCCGACACCGCGGTAGGTGAAGCCGAGCGCGGCCATCTCCCGCGCATCGTAGAGGTTGCGCCCATCCACGAGCACCGGGCGGGCCATCCCTTCGCGCACGCGCGTCAGGTCCAACCCGGCGAACTCGTTCCACTCGGTCACCAGCGCCACCGCATCGGCCCCCAGCGCGGCCTCGTAGGCGTCGGCGCAGCATTCCACCCCCGGGAGGAGCGCTTTCGCCCCCGCCATGGCCGCCGGGTCGTAGGCGCGCACGCGCGCGCCGCGCGCCTGGAGCGCCCTGATGATCTCGAGCGCCGGGGCCTCGCGCAGGTCGTCGGTGTTCGGCTTGAACGCCAGGCCCCAGACCGCGATCGTGCGCCCCGCCAGGCCCGCGAGCAGGCGGTCGAGCTTGCGCACGAAGGCGCGCCGCCCGTCGCGATTGATGTCGAGCACGGCGCGCAGCAGCTGCGGGTGGCAGTCGGCCTCCGAGGCCATGAATTCCAGCGCCTGCACATCCTTCGGGAAGCAGGAGCCGCCGAAGCCGATCCCCGCGCTGAGGAACTGCGGGCCGATCCGCCGGTCCAGCCCCATCCCCGCCGCCACCTGCCGGACATCCGCGCCGAGCGCCTCGCAGACGTGGGCGATCTCGTTGATGAACGAGATCTTCGTCGCCAGGAAGGCGTTGGAGGCGTACTTGATCATCTCGGCGGTGCGCAGATCGGTGATCAGCGTCGGCGCGCCGAAGGTCCGGTAGAGCTCGGCCACCGCCGCCGCCGCGTCCCGGTCGGCCGCGCCGAGGACGACACGGTCGGGGTTGAACATGTCGCGCACCGCCGTCCCCTCGCGCAGGAACTCGGGGTTCGCCACGACCGCGAAGCGCGCGCCGGAGGCCGCCGTCTCCTCCGCCAGGATCGCCCGCACCAGGTCGCCGCTGCCGATCGGCATCGTGCTCTTGTTGACGATGATCGTGCGCCGTGCCGGGTCGGGACGCCGGGCGTTATCCTCGCGGGTGCGGCGCTCCGGGCGCAGGTGGCGGCCGATGGCCCGAGCGGCCTCGCGCACGTACCGCATGTCCGCACCGCCGTCCAGCCCGGACGGGGTGCCGACGCAGATGAAGACGAAGTCCGCGCCGGGTACCGCCTCGGCGTAGTCGGCGGTGAAGCGCAGTCGCCCGGATTTCAGGCCACGTGCCAGCAGTTCCTCCAGCCCCGGCTCGAAGATGGGACACTCCCCCGCCCCGAGGCGGGCGACCTTCGCCGCGTCGATATCGACGCCGACGACGGTATTGCCGAGATCGGCAAAGACCGCCCCCGTCCCCAGGCCCACGTAGCCGCTCCCGATCACCGCGATCTTCGCCATTATCGCCCCTTCCTATCTTTCACGGTTCAACCCCCGCTTGCCGGCCGCGCGGTGCGTGAATCACTTGTCGTCCACCACGCCCGGGGTGTCCACGACGACGCTGCTTCGCCCCGCCCACCACCGGTGATTGGTGATGCTGTAGTCCGGCGGATCGGGCACCAGCTGGTTGATCGCGTTGTGGGCGTTGAAGTAGATAACGCCGCGCACGTCCGGGTAGGCCTCCAGGGCCGGGAACATCTCGCGCAGCCAAGCCTCCTGTAGCTCCGGCGCGCCGCTGACCCCGAGTTCGGCGAGGAGGACCGGCTTGCCGAAGGCGCGGGCCCGCGGATACTTCTCATCCAGCAGCTGCCGGAACGAGCGCCGCTGGGCTGTCCCGCTCCAGGCATCGAACTCGGCGCTGCCCAGCAGGGTGATGCCAACGAAGTCGACCACGTCATCGCCGGGGTAGTAGGGCGCGGCGTTCGCGTTGCCGGCCGGCGACCAGATCCACCGCAGGTCGTCGCCCGTCTCCTGGCGCAGCAGCGCATGCACGTGCCGGTAGGCCGCGATGTATCGCGCCGGATCAGACCCGCCCCACGGATAGACCGCGGTCGAGAGATCCATCTCGTGCGCGAAGCGGACCAGGACCCGCCCCCCGTAGCGGTGGAGGCTACCGCCTACCTGCGATAGCGGTGCGTCGTAGCGTCCCGCCGCCAGGTCGGCGAGGAGCGTGTCCTCGCGCAGGCCCTGCTCAGGCAATGGCCAGGGCTCGAGCGTCACCGTCGGCGTCCGGCCCCGAGCGGCGACGGCCGCGAGGCGCGCATCGAGCGTTGCCAATGACTGTGGAGCGAGGTCGGTATAGAACATCTCCGCCCCGAAGCTGCCATCGAGTAGCGCGTCGCCCGGATCGTAGGCCCCGAAGAAGCGGGTGTCCGCCGTGGCGAGGATATCCCGGCGAGATAGCACGGCCGGCGCGGCCAGCGGCGGGGCGGTAACGGCGGTTACCGGGGCGCTGGTCCCGGCGGTTGCGGCCGTGGTGGTTGCCGTTGTGGCCGCCGGGGCGGCCACCGACGTGACCGACGCGGCGCGCGACATCGCGCTGCCGAGCTCCGGATCCAACCGGGGGACGAACGCGGCGGTGGCCACGGCGATCACGAGGGCGGCGATGGCCGGGCGCGCCCAGAGCGGCCGTGCCCGGGCCGGTGAAGGGGTCGGCCCGGCGAGCGACCGTACCGACCGGCGGGTGCTGAGACGCCGGAGCAGGAGGATGGCGGCCCCGCCAAGCGCCG
>JAABUZ0100009740.1_pt1 | contig 10892 bp, 9 predicted proteins | sample 5562091 | NCBI WGS metagenome assembly JAABUZ01 (sample SAMN12813069, study PRJNA571459) | rock metagenome | isolation source: Antarctica rocks | place: Antarctica: Victoria Land, Linnaeus Terrace sud | collected 2015-12-21
GAACTCAGAGCAGCGGACCCACGTCACAACAACCCCGCCGCCGCACGGCCCCAGGCTCTCCGCCGCCGCACCCTGCGACCACTCTCAGCCCGCTGGCCCTTTCAGACCCACGCTCCTAGGCAGCGCCGGACATCTCAGCGCCGGATTCCTCAGCGCGGGCCAGGACCTCGATCGTCGACACCCGGCACCGGGATCCAGACCTGATCGCGACGGTCTCGAGAGAGAACGTCGTACCGGTCACCGACGGCGTGCTTCACGCGCCGCGCGAGGATGCTGCCCTGGTCAGCCGTGGACAGCGGCCGCCCCAGGAGCCGGCAGGGCGACGGAGCCGCTGGTGCTGAAGCGGGCCGCCCTGCGCTGCACGCGGTGCTGCTGGCCGCGCCGCCGCATGTGGGGCAAGCGCCCCTCGGGGTCGGCGAAGAACAGCCACTTCGCGAGCTCGATGAGGACCAGGTAGGCCACGACCATGCCGACCAGGGCGAGGAAGAAGCCCAGCGGCAGCCTGGCGAACCCGAGCAGGTGCGACAGCGGCGACAGGGGCAGCAGGACGCCGACGACGGCGGTTCCCAGCGAGGCGAGCAGCAGCGGCAAGCTGGGGCGGCTGCGGGTGAACGGGCTGCGCCGGGTGCGGATAGCGAAGATCACCAGCGTCTGGGTGGCGAGGGACTCGGCGAACCAGCCGGCCCGGAACAGCGACGGCCCGGCATGGAACGCACCGAGCATCAGGGCGAAGGTCAGGAAGTCGAACAGGCTGCTCAAGGGTCCGAAGAACAGCATGAAGCGCCGGATGAACCCGATGTCCCAGTGTGACGGGGCGAGCAGCTGTTCGGGGTCGACGTTGTCGGTGGGGATCGTGAGCTGGCTGCTGTCGTACAGCAGGTTGTTCAGCAGGATCTGGCTCGGCAGCAGCGGCAGGAAGCTCAGGACCGCCGAGGCGGCCGCAGCGCTGAACATGTTGCCGAAGTTGCTGCTCGTGCCCATGAGCACGTACTTGATCGTGTTGGCGAAGATGCGCCTGCCCTCGGTGACGCCGTCGGCGATCACGCCGAGGTCCTTGGCCAGCAGGATCACGTCGGCAGCGTCCTTCGCGATGTCGGTCGCGGTGTCGACGCTGATCCCGACGTCAGCGGCATGCAGAGCCAGGGCGTCGTTGACCCCGTCCCCGAGGAAGCCGACGGCTCGGCCGCGGTGCCGCAGGAGTCGGATCAGCCGCGCCTTCTGCTCGGGACTGACGCGGGCGAAGATGGTCGTGGTCTGCGCGACGCTCATCAGCGCGTCGTCGCTCAGGCCGGCGACCTCGGCGCCGGTCAGCGTCCCGGTCGACACGAGTCCCAAGTCGCCGCAGACCTTCTCGGCCACCAGCGGATTGTCCCCGGTGCAGATCTTGACGGTGATCCCCAGCGCCGCCAGGCGCTGCAGGGAGGTGGCTGCCGCGGGCTTGGGTCGGTCGAGAAAGACCAGGAACCCCGCGAGGACCAGGTCCTTCTCCTCAGCTGCCGTCGGCGTGGTCAGGCCGGCTGCGGGCCGTGAGGCGACCGCAACCACGCGGCTGCCGGCAGCGAACTGCGCGTGCAGGGTCGCCGCAGCCACCTCAGGGACCCCGACGCAGCGGGACAGAACGGCCTCGGGTGCTCCCTTGACGATGAGCTGGGAGATCCCGTCCGGGCTGCGTATGACGGCAGAGGTCATCTGCCGCTCGTGGTCGAACGGGAGCAGCCCCGTCCGGACGTAGCCGGAGGTGTCGTGCTGCGCGCTCTCGGGCGCCTGCCAGAGCGCAGCGTCCAGGGGATTCCCGCCGACCCCGCCACCACCGGTGGCCGGGTCGGTCTCGGTCGAGAGCAGGCCGAGCAACAGTGCGCCCGGGTCGTCCCTGCCGTCGGGCTCCAGGGCGGCGGTGAACGCGATCCGGCCTTCGGTGAGAGTGCCGGTCTTGTCGGTGACCAGCACGTCCATGTCGCCGAGGTCCTCGATGCAGACCAGCCGCTTGACCAGGACCTTGCGCTTGGCCAGCTGGCGTGACCCGGTCGCGAGGCTGGTGCTGACCACGGCCGGGAGCAGCTGCGGGGTGATGCCGACCGCGATGGCGAGAGAGAACAGCAGGGACTGCAGCAGCGGACGGTGCAGGAGCAGGTTGGTGGCGAAGATCAACGTGGTGAGGGCGATGGCGACCTGCAGGAGCAGGATCGAGAACGTCTTCAACCCGAGCTGGAAGTCGGTCTCGGGCTGCCGTTCGCCCAGGCCCACGGCGATCCGCCCGAACTCTGCCCGCGCCCCGGTCGCGACGACGAGACCGACTCCGGTGCCGGCACGTACGACGGTGCCCATGAACGCGCAGCAGGTGAGGTCCCCGAGGGCCGAGCCCGCCGAGACCGTCACCGTGGACTTGTCAGCCGGCAGGGACTCGCCGGTGAGCACACTCTCGTCGCACTGCAGACCCGTCGCTGCAAGCAGCCGGAGGTCGGCCGGCACGACTTCACCAAGTGCGAGGTGGACGACGTCGCCGGGAACCAGCACCGTGACGTCGACCTGCACCGTGCGGCCTTCGCGGACCACGACCGCGCTGTGCGTGACCTGCGAGTGAAGTGCTTCGGTGGCCCGCTCGGCCCGGTACTCGTTGACGAAGCCCAACCCGACGCTGGCGAGCAGGATGGTGCCGATCACCAAGGCGTCGACCCGCTGGCCGAGGAAGAAGCTGATGACCGCCGTCACGGCCAGCAGCACCAGCACGGGGCTCTGCAGCTGCCTGACCAAGACCTTGAGCGGCTGGGCGCCATGGGTACGCACGGCATTCGGGCCGACCTGGCGCAACCGGTCGCCGGCCTCGGTCGCGGACAGACCGCCTGGGGTGCTGCCCAGCGCCTCGAGCACCTGCTCGACGTCCAGCGCACCAGCGTCCGAGACCGCCATACCCGATGACCGCGCGGGCGCCCCCGCCTGCCCGCCGTCCGTCGCCGCGCGCGGTCTGCCGGCGTCGGCCAGCGTCATCCGGTGACCTGCCTGGCTGCCGACGGACCAGCACCGGGGGCCAGCAGCTGCTCGACCCCGGCTGCGATCTGCAGGTCCTCGCGGGACCGCACGACCAGCGTGCGTACGGCGCTGTGCTCGTCGCTGACGTCCAGGTCACCGGCGGCACCGGCGTTGCGCCGCTCGTCGACCCCGACCCCGAGGTAACCGAGCGAGGCCGCACAGCGTCGGCGTACCTCGGGGGCGCCTTCCCCGACGCCGCCGGTGAACACGAGCGCGTCCAGACCGCCCAGGGCTGCGGTCATGGACGCGATGCCGCTGACGAGCCTGTGCAGGTAGACGGCGATCGCGAGCTGCGCCTCGTCGTCGTGCCGGGCGAGCAGTTCGCGCATGTCGGCGGTGCCGGCCAGGCCCAGCAGTCCCGAGTCGTGCTCGAGGGCGTGCGCGATCTGCTGCGGCGCGAGGCCCTCCCGCTCCTCCAGCCAGGTCAGCAGTCCCGGGTCGACCGAGCCGCTGCGGGTAGCCATGACCAGCCCGTCGAGGGGGGTGAAACCCATGGTGGTGTCGACGCTGCTGCCGTCCAGGACAGCGGCCAGCGACGCGCCGGCCCCGAGGTGACAGGTCACTATCCGCCGTACCCCCGGGACCATTCCATGGCGCGGCGGGAGGCCCACGCGTGGGACAGGCCGTGGAAGCCGTAGCGCCGCACTCCCCAGCGACTCCGCCACGCTGCGGGCAACGCATAGGTGTACGCCGCCGGCGGCAGGGTGGCGTGGAAGGCCGTGTCGAAGCACGCGACGTGCGCCACGTCGGGGAGCAACCGACGGGCTGCGTCCAGGCCGTCGAGGGACTTCGGCTGGTGCAGTGGGGCGAGGTCGACGAGCTCCCGCAGTCGCTGTTCGACGGCCGGGTCGATCAGGACGGGGTCGTGCAGATCCGGGCCGCCGTGCACGATCCGGTGGCCCACCGCGTCCACCTCCGGTGGCTGCGCCGGCAGGCCGTCGGAGGAGTTCACCTGCACGCCATCGACGACGAGATCGACCTTGAGCGAGCTGGACCCGGCGTTCACGACGAGGACGCGCACCTCAGAACGGCCAGGTCCAGCCGGAGATCTCCGGCGCGTCCTCACCGTGCTCGCGGGTGTACGCCCTGGCCCGCGCCCGGCTGTCGACCATCTCCTGCCGCAGGTGGGCTGCGCGAGCCTGCAGGGACGGGACGCGGTCGATGACGTCCATGATCAGGTGGAACCGGTCGAGGTCGTTCATCATGACGATGTCGAACGGCGTGGTCGTGGTCCCCTCCTCGTTGTAGCCGCGCACGTGCAGGTTGTCGTGGTTGCTGCGCCGGTAGGTCAGCCGGTGGATCAGCGCCGGGTAGCCGTGGAAGGCGAACACGACCGGACGATCGGTGGTGAACAGCGCATCGAACTGCGCGTCCGGCATGCCGTGCGGGTGCTCGGAGTCCGGCTGCAAGCGCATCAGGTCCACGACGTTGACGAAGCGCACCTTCAGCGCGGGCAGCCGCTCCCGCAGGATGGCCACGGCGGCGAGCGCCTCCAGCGTCGGGATGTCCCCCGCGCAGGCCAGCACCGCGTCCGGCAGCTCGCCGTCGTCGTTGCTGGCCCACTCCCAGATCCCGAGGCCCCGGGCGCAGTGCAGTACCGCCTCGTCCATGGGCAGGTACGACAGCGCAGGCTGCTTGCCGGCCACCACGACGTTGATGTAGTCCCGGCTGCGCAGGCAGTGGTCCATCGTCGATAGCAGCGTGTTGGTGTCCGGTGGCAGGTAGACCCGGGCCACGGCGGCCTTCTTGCTGATGACGTGGTCGATGAACCCGGGGTCCTGGTGGGAGAAGCCGTTGTGGTCCTGCCGCCACACGTGGCTCGACAGCAGGTAGTTCAGCGACGCAATCGGTCTACGCCAGGGGATCTCGGCGGTGGTCTTGAGCCACTTCGCGTGCTGGTTCACCATCGAGTCCACGATGTGGATGAACGCCTCGTAGCAGTTGAACAGCCCGTGGCGGCCGGTGAGCAGGTACCCCTCGAGCCAGCCCTGGCACAGGTGCTCGGACAGCACCTCCATGACCCGGCCGTCGGGAGCCAGGTGATCGTCACCCGGCAGGGTCTGCGCCTCCCAGGTGCGGTTCGTCGCCTCGAAAAGCAACGACAGACGATTGCTCGCGGTCTCATCCGGCCCCATCACGCGGAAGGTGTGCATGTTGGCGGCCATGACGTCGCGGGTCGCCTCGCTAGACGAGCCGGCCGGGCGCGGCACGTCAACGGCGTACCGGCGGAAGTCCGGGAGCAGCAGCTCCTGCAGCAAGGCCCCGCCGTTGGCGTGCGGGCTGGCGCTCATCCGCCGCTGCCCTTCCGGGGCGAGCGCCGTCAGCTCCGGCCGCAGCGCGCCGTCGGAGGTGAACAGCTCTTCCGGTGCGTAGCTGCGCAGCCAGGCCTCGAGCTGCGCGCGGTGCCCGGCGTTCGTACGGACCTCGGACAGTGGGACCTGGTGCGCGCGGAACGTGCCCTCCACGGGCAGGCCGTCGACCTTGACCGGCCCGGTCCAGCCCTTCGGGGTCCGCAGCACGATCATCGGCCAAGCCGGCCGCTCGGTGAGCGTGCCGTCGCCGGCCCGCGCCTTGATGTCGGCGATGGCGTCGAACGCCTCGTCCATCGCCGCGGCCAGCTGCCGGTGGACCTTGGCCGGCTCGTCGCCGGACACCAGGATCGGCCGGTGGCCGTACCCCTGCAGCAGCTGCACCAGCTCGGCCTCGGGGATGCGGGCCAGCACCGCCGGGTTCGCGATCTTGTAGCCGTTCAGGTGCAGGATCGGCAGGACGACACCGTCCCGGGCCGGGTTGACGAACTTGTTCGAGTGCCAGCTCGCGGCCAGCGGCCCGGTCTCGGCCTCACCGTCGCCGATGACGCACGCCACGACCAGGTCCGGGTTGTCGAACGCAGCACCGTAGGCGTGCACGAGGGCGTACCCCAGCTCACCGCCCTCATGGATGGACCCCGGGGTCTCCGGCGCGACATGGCTGGGGATGCCGCCCGGGAAGGAGAACTGCCGGAACAGCCGGCGCATCCCGTCGCTGTCCTGGCTGATCTGCGGGTAGACCTCGCTGTAGGTGCCTTCCAGGTAGGCGTTCGCCACGATCGCCGGACCGCCGTGCCCGGGTCCGATCACGTACATCGCCTCGACGTCACGCGCCCTGATGACGCGGTTGAGGTGGGCGTAGAGCAGGTTCAGCCCGGGAGTGGTGCCCCAGTGCCCGAGCAGGCGCGGCTTGACGTGTTCCGGCAGCAGCGGCTCGGTCAGGAGCGGGTTGTCCATGAGGTAGATCTGGCCCACCGAGAGGTAGTTCGCGGCTCGCCAGTAGGCGTCGAGCAGCGCCAGCTCGGCGTCGCTGGGCGCAGCGTTCGGCCCTGACATCGTCGCTGTGGCAGGTGGTGAGCTCAGTCGGCGGCCCGTTCCGTGATGGGCCTGGGGGGTCCCTCGGGCGCGCGCGTGACGCTCCCGGGGGGCGGCCCACAGGCGGCGTTCCCGGTCCCGAGCCGGCTGGTGTCTCAGCCAGGTCAGGTTACGGCAGGTACGTCGGCGCGGCGAGGCCCACGACGAGAGCTGGTCCCAAGCTCCGTGCTCGATCACGGTCCTGTTGCTGGACGCGGGCCTACCGGTGGATCTCGCGGCGGTGACCCACCGCGAGGACGAGGACCAGGAGCAGGTCGTCCTCGATCTCGTAGACGATGCGGCAATCGCCGGTACGGACCCTCCACTCGCCGGTCCCTCCAAGGAGCTGGGTCGCGGCCGGAGTCGCGGGACGGTAGCCAGAAGTTCCAGCGCTACCTGGATTGGACCACGTCGGTGACCCAAGCAGGAGAGAGCAACCGCATTCCTACGACGTAGGCCCAGTCAACTGAACGGCGTCGTCGGCACAGCAGCCGTCAGGTCCGTATGTGTGAAGTCGTCACCCTTGAACAGCAGTGGCTCCCGGGTGTCGGCTGCGAGTGCGTAGGCGAAGCAGTCACCGAGGTTGAGTCGTGCCGCGCTCCCGCTTCCCTTCCCAAAGTCGCGGTAGGCCTGCCTGGCGAGCATCGCTTGGCGATGACTCAGCACAACGACTTCGATGGCGGAGATGTCGATGAGCTCGTCCAACCGCCTGCTCACCACCGGGTCCCGCGCCGCATCGATGACGACTGCTGTCTCTACATAGGTCGCGGCCGACATCGAACAGGGCCCTGCCTGGTCCAGTGCTTCGGCGTAGATACGAGCATCGGCCTCATTCCAGAGGATGGCCACGAGAGCCGAGGAGTCGACGATCACGTGGGCAGGCCTCGCTCGTCGTACAGGTCCTCGATCGTCAACGGAGACGCCCGCAGCACGGGGGCCGTCTCAGCCCCAATGGCCAAGATCCGCTCGACCCTGCTGACCGCCGAGGTCGGTTCACTCTCCAACCGAGCAAGCCGCTCGCGGACTGCGACGGTCACGGCGGTCGTGATGCTCTCACCGGTCAGCTCGGACAACTGCCGGCTGACCCGCTCCGCGTCCGCATTCTTGATGTTAAGCGCCATGACCAGTCGTCCTCCACCATGCTTCCTATCAAGTCCACCGTGGAGGAACGCTACCCGGGCGAGGCCGCTCACGCCACGAGTCGGCAGTGGGTCAGTTTGGGTTGCCAGACCCGTGAGGCAAGGTCCCCAACATGAACTGAGGCGATGCCAGGCCATGCCCGTGGGCGACAGCGACCGCGAGCGGCGGCTGCAACCGCATCGAAGCCCTCGACACGGCGGGACAGCGATACGCGGACCCTCGGGGCCCGCGTATCGCTGTCGTCCGTGAGCATTCACGGTCGGCAAGCGTGAACACCCATTGTCGGTCGGGTCTTCACGGAAATACAAAGGCCCAGGCCAGCACGCTGTTGATCAAGGTTCGTCGGGAGGCTTCACACCGACTTCATGATCGTTTCACGCCTTGGGTTCGTTCCCCCAATCCGCGTGCTCGGAGGGTCGAGCCTGGAGGTCGCGGAGGACCGCCATGTCTTGCACGTAGTTCACGACCTCCTCGGCGTCTTCCGGAAAGAAACCGGTCGTTACCGCGTGCGGTCGCATGGCGTACACGCCATGACGAAAGGCGTTGAGTGAGCTTCGCTGCTTGCCCTGCGCAGTTCGGGCCCGGTAGAGCGCTGAGCGTTGGCCCGGTTCGCGTTCACACGCGCCTGTGATGGCGGACCGTCACCGGTCTCGGGATCTGGGGCGGGCGGGCCCAGTCCCCCTCCGATGAGTTCTTGTTCCTCCACGACACGAACCTCCTGACCTTCAGCGGGAGACGGCCTCCCTCACCCCTTAACCGGAGGCCGGCCCGCACGGACAGGGCTTCGGTCAGGACGCTCCACATCAATGTCGACACTGGGATGGACACCGACAGCGTGGGCTTGACCGCCGGCGTCATTCGGCACCTCGTGCGGCCACGCGCTGATGGGGGACGAAGTCGGGCTCAACCTCATGCGGCCACTCGTAGGTCCAGCACTCGCGTCCGGCGCCGCGCACGATCCGCCTCCTGAATAGGCCGGATTGTGTTCCCTTGAGGTTCGTCGAGAACGCCGAGAACCGCCTTTGGGGCCGAGGGTTTGACGACTACCCCAGGTACGACCCCACCGTCGTCGTGCTCGAAGACCGCGGCCGGCCACCCGAACGGTGTCGCGTACAAGCGTCCCGGGACCGCGACAGGGCCGATCCAAGAGCCCGGGCCTGCCAGCAGCGGCGACAGAACGCTCCACCGTGGTTCGCCCGGCCTCTAGGTGCCGTAGACGAACAGGTACGGGGTCACCAGCACTGCCCGTCGACCAGCCGGTCTGCGACCGAGTACGCGTGATCACGCAACAGCAGCACTCGTCCTCGCACGAGCAGAGCCGGCCTGCGTTCAGCCGTTCCGAGATAGACCTCTGCCTCGGGGACCGTGCCGTCGGCGAGAGTGAGATGCCCCGTGCAGGACTCGCGTCGGTAGTAGCCGGGATGACCCTCCCAAGCGTCCATCCTCTCAAGCTGCCCGCGGGTCACCGCCAGCACAGCATGGCGTTCGCAGCCAACGGGATCGGGGACCAGTGTGGCCACGACGTCGCCGTTTCCGCGGCGCCCTTCACACCACGCGGCAACCCAGTCGCGGACGTCGGCCTCTAGGACGTGGACCTGTTCGCCAACGAAGAGCGCGGCGAGCTTCCGTGGGTTGAGGTTGGAGCCATATCCCAGCACGAGGTTACGACCCTCGAGGCTGACGGACTCACCTGTCCGACGGTCCTGCCACACACGGAGCTCGACGGCGTCGAGGGCGTGCACGTGACCGTCTCCGGTGAGGGTCCACGAGCCGCTTGGATGGGCACCGGGGTATGGCGCGGCGGGAAAGCTCTGCGGTGACCGGCACTCCCATGCCATCGCGGACGTCCGGTCGAGGGTCCTGGTGGTCATCTACGGCCGCCGGGCGAAGTCGGCGGCCTCGACCAGGTCCACAGCTACGCCAGCGCGTCGCATGCAGGTCAGTTCCTGCTCGCGTACGCACGAGCAGGCGAAGCGCACGACGGTGATGATCAGTCCCGCGCACACGTCGTAGACGTTATGGGCCTGGTGTGGCTGAGCATTAGTAGCTGCCTGGGCGCTGGCGGGAGCTGACCCGTTGAACTGGAGAGCTGGCCGAGGGTGTTCAGGTGCAGCGCGAGCAAGGAGGCGAGAGGGCGCTTGATCGTCGAGGTGGTGCTGGTGGCCGCGATCCCCTTGCCGCCTGATCGCCAGACGGGACGAAAGTTCTCGAGCAGCTCGTAGCGTGCCGGGTCGATAGGAGCGGCCGTGCTGCCGTTCCAGATGGTGGCGAGGGCGGTCGTGTCGGGCATGTGACCCTCCTGTTGGTGGGCGGAGAACCAGGTTCGCTGAGGGGGTAGGACAAACGACCGACCCGATCAGGAGCCCTCGAGGTGCCGGAGCCAGTGGCGAGGCTTGAATCGGGCTGCCCTCAGATTGTTCTGGACGTGCTCGGGCAGATCCGCGAGGGACTGCGCGTCTTCGATGAGCCCGAGCGTTTCGTGTGTCTCTTCGCTGTTGTAGGCGAAGCACCCAAGCTGAGCGGTCCCGCGGTCCAGGGTGAGGGTGGAATCCGCGGCCTCGCCGGCGCCTTGGGCGCCCTCGAGATACCTGACGAAACCCTCCGGTTCGTCGGAGCCCGGTGGCATGTAGTCGATCCACTCGAAGGCACGATGGGTCTTGGGTGCTTCTTCGACGTCGACATCTGCTTTTTGAAAGGACCGGGACTGTGAGACCCGTCCCCGTCCTTCACCTCGTACAAGCGGCCGGCAGCGACCCGTCGGGGGCGCGCCTTCCGCGGACCCCACGGAGTCCTAGTCGAACCGTGAGCCGGGTATTGCGAGAAGTAGTAGAAGCTCGGCGCGTCGCGCACCGGCATGCCCTTGATGAGGTAGCGGACGTTGTCGGCGCCGGTCGACGTGGGCGACGCGGGGCCGCTGCGGGTCGTAGGTGGCGGTGCCGATGGACACAGGGGCCGACCGCGTTGCGGTCCGCGCTGGCCGAGCCGACACCACAACCGCTACCTGGTGATCGGCGAGCACACCTACGGGGCCATTGGCCCGCTCGAGACCGCGACCCGATCGACGAGAAAACCATGATCAACCGTTGGTCACGGAGCCGACAGCGCCACCGCGTCGATGACGACGTCGTAGGGCGCGGCCAGTGCATTCGAGCCCGCGCTCACCCAGCCGCCTCGCGGAAACCCCCGTCGACGCACTGGTATCGCGACCACCCCGACCTAAGCCTGGATCCACCGTCCGTTGATGGCTGAGGCTCTTGGGCCGGCTGCGGAGTCGTTGCCTGGTTGAGGGCGTGCGTGTGTGTCCGGCGGCCCGGTGGTGTCCACGTTCTGCTCCTGGTTGGT
>JAABUZ0100009741.1_pt1 | contig 10892 bp, 10 predicted proteins | sample 5562091 | NCBI WGS metagenome assembly JAABUZ01 (sample SAMN12813069, study PRJNA571459) | rock metagenome | isolation source: Antarctica rocks | place: Antarctica: Victoria Land, Linnaeus Terrace sud | collected 2015-12-21
TGCCCTCCTTGATCACGTCGCCAGCGAGGAAGAGGAGAAAGACAGCGGCTGCGAACCCGCCGACCACCTCCCACCGCTGCAGTCCAAAAGGGTGCTTGAGCGAGCTGCGGTGCCAGACGTCAAAGTTGGCCAGCACATCCATGCCCGTGCGCGCCACAGCATATCCTCCCTCCCACACGAGCACATGCCCAAGGGCCCACCAGGTACGGCTGGGCTGGGCGGTCCAGAGGTAGATGCCCAGGCTGGCGTGCACGGCAGCCCTCGCCATCCGCCATTGCTGCAGCCGGTCCATGGCGTGCACGCACTCCGCCAGCGTGGGCAGGTGCAGGGTCACGGGCAGCGGCAGGTCGGCCTTGGGCGAGGGCGGGTCGAGCAGCTGCAGGGAGACGGACGAGTGCTTGTACTTGTGTCCTTTGCGCTTGGTGTTGACTTTGATGGGGGAGCGCGAGGCCTCGACCGAGGTGAATTGGAAGGGTCCATTGGCGGTTGCCGGCCTCTCTGCCCTCTCTGGTGTCAGGAGGTCCATGATGAAGCAATGCTGAATACAGAGGGACCCTTGACCACGATGGGAACTGGTGGAGTGGAGTGGAATGAATAGCACGGTGAGCGAGCAGGAGTAACCGAAATAGTTCTTAGAATCTACTGTACTGGTTGGAGGCTCCTGGGGCCAGCAGCTCGTTGGCGCCCTGCTGCAGCCGCATCTCCTTCTCCATGGCCATCACCTGCTGCTCATCCACAATGGACAGCGCCAAGGGCACGCCAAGCAGCAGGGCCGACGAGGCAACCACAAACCCAGCCCGCGCACTCAGGCCCGCCAGCCACTGCAGGCCGCCCCGGGTGCTGCTGGCCAGGCTGCCCAGTCGCTGGCGCTGTGCGGGCGAGAGCATGTCCTGCAGCGCCACCACCCGGTCCACCAGCGTCTCGTCCAGGATGTCCAGTAACTCGTCCTCCTCCTCGTCGTCCAGCTGGCTGATGCTGGAGGCGGTGTCGGTGTAGTCTTCTTCCTCGCCGCCCTCCCTCAATTCGGTGACCTGTGGCATCTTGACGAGAGTCGAGAGACACCACGACGACCACGACGACGACGATGAAGACCATATCCCTTGTCACCCTCCTGTCCGTGGCAGCAGCAGCCGTCATCGACCTCACCGACGACTCCTTTGCCCAGCTCAAGACGCCGGCCCTGGTCGAGTTCTACGCCTCCTGGTGCGGCCACTGCAAGACGCTGGCCCCCGTCTACGAGGAGCTGGGCGAGCTGTTTGGCGAGCGCGTGAGCATTGCCCGCATCGACGCAGACATCCACCAGGCCGCCGGCAAGAAGTACGGCATCAAGGGCTTCCCCACACTCAAGTGGCTGCTGGCCGACGGCGGCGTCGAGGAGTACTCGGGCGGGCGTTCGCTGGAGGCGCTCTCCGACTTTGTCACCCAAAAGATCAGCGTGCGGCCCCGGCGCCAGCCAAAGGAGCCCAGCAAGGTGGTGCTCCTCAAGGACGCCAGCTTCGAGGACGTCGTGCTGGATGGCGGCAAGGACGTCATGGTGGCCTTCAAGGCGCCCTGGTGCGGGCACTGCAAGACGCTGCAGCCGACGTGGGAGAAGCTGGCGGCGGACTATGCGGATGACGCGGACGTGGTCATTGCCGAGATGGATGCGACGGACGAGGGCAGCAAGCGCATGGCGGAGCGCTACGGCGTCACCTCCTTCCCGCAGCTCAAGTTCTTTGGCAAGGCAGCCAAGGGCGAGCCTGAGGACTACCAAGGTCCGCGCGGGGAGGGCGACCTGCTGCACTTCATCAACGGTCACACTGGTCTGCACCGCGTGGCCGGCGGCGGGCTGAGCGAGCTGGCGGGCCGCATCCCCGAGCTGGACGCGGTGGCCCAGAAGCTGGCCAGCGGGCGGCATTCCATGGAGGAGGCGCTGGCCGAGGCGGCCAAGGTATCGGGCGAGGTCATGAGCAGCACCAAGGAATACTACCTCAAAATCTTTCGGCGCCTGCAGACCGGGGGCTCGTATGCGCGCGACGAGCTGCGCCGGCTGGAGTCCATCCTGGGCAAGGGCGGCCTTGCCCGGCAAAAGATGGACGACTTCACCGTGCGACGCAACATCCTCGGTGTCTTCCAGGCTCGAGACGAGCTGTAGTCCCCTAGCACATTTACGACTCCCGTAGCTTCTTCTCCAGTGCATCCAAGCGCCGCTCCATCTCGTCCATCTTGCCCAGCAGCTGCTTGGAGGCGGACTGCATCGTCCCCTTGATCTCCTCCATCAGCTCGTCCATGCGCGTGCTGTCTGAGCTGGCCTTGGTGGGCAGAGATTCATGGTCCTTGGATTCCATCATGGACGACATCAGCCTCTCCGACGCCGAATTGGAGCCAGACGCAGATGTGGTCCTGCGCCACCGCCTCGTCATCAACAACGGCGCTGCGCTGGACGAGAGCCTGTCGCGGATCGCTCTCGCGCTGCCGTTTGCCCAGCACCAGACGGTGACCTCTCCAGCGCACCCGACTCCCAACATCGACGACGACCTCACGCGCGAGCTGGCATTCTACAAGCAGGCACGCGACGCTGTGCTCACGGGGCGCAAGCAGCTGGTGGCGGACGGCATCCCCTTCACCCGCCCCAGCGACTACTTTGCCGAGATGATCAAGTCGGACGGGCATATGGACCGTGTGAAGGAGCGGCTGCTGGAGGAGGCCGGGAGGAAGAAGAACTCGGAGGATGCACGCAAGCAGCGAGACCTGAAGAAGTTCGGGAAGCAGGTGCAGCAGGAGAAGCTGCTGCAGCGACAGCATGAGAAGAAAGATACCATGGATAAAATCAAGAGTCTGAAAAGTGGGGCATGTGACTGGGGACGGTGCTAATGGTAGGACGGAAGAGCGTTACGGAGGACGAGTTTGATATTGCGCTGGAGACAAAAGAGGATAAGAGGGCGGTGAGGGATAAAAAGTATGGGTTTGGCGGGAGGAAGAAGGTTGCCAAGCAGAATGATGCCCGGTCCTCGGGCGATATCGGGCCCAAGCGGAAGAAACGCCTGGGAAAGAGTCGGAGGAAGTGATCCTTCTAGATCAGTCGATGCACCTCACTCTAGCACGGGGTTCAGCAGACGTTATTGGCCTCCAACACGGTCCCATCTTTGTAAATCTAGCGTTGAATAGACAATTTTTCACTTTGCACGGCCGTGGACCAGCGTGGACCAGCGTGCATTCTCCTTTCTCCACTCTTCCACGCTCGTCCAACTCGCTTCCATCGAATCGCTTCCTACATAGACTCACGTGACTTGGGATTCTGATTCTCGCGACGCGTCGTACCCTCGGCAAATGGGAGACGCCGACGACGGAGTAGCTGGCTATGGGGACGAGACGCCCACGGGGGCCAACCCAATCGGCAGGCTGGAAGGGAACGGGATCACCTCGGGAGATATCAAAAAGTTCCAAGAGGCAGGTTTCTTCACGTGCGAGTCGATTGCCTACACGCCCAAGCGGCATCTCATTCTCATCAAGGGGATCTCAGAGGCCAAGGCTGAGAAGATCATTACAGAGGCCTCCAAGCTGGTGCCTATGGGGTTCACAACCGCCACTGAATTCCACAACCGCCGCAGTGATCTGATTTCCATCACCACCGGATCAAAGAACTTGGATACCCTTCTCGCCGGCGGCATCGAGACCGGTGCCATCACGGAGGTCTTTGGAGAATTCCGAACCGGCAAGAGTCAGCTCTGCCATATGCTGGCGGTTACGTGTCAGTTGCCGATGGATATGGGTGGCGGAGAGGGAAAGTGCTTGTATATTGATACCGAGGGAACCTTTAGGCCTACCAGGCTGCTTTCCATTGCGGCAAGATATGGATTGAATGGGGAGGAGGTTCTTGATAATGTGGCGTACGCGAGAGCATACAATGCAGATCACCAGCTTGCGTTGGCCTCGCAGGCAGGACAAATGATGACCGAGTCCCGCTTTTCCCTCCTGATTGTGGACTCCGCCACCAGTCTGTATCGCACGGACTTCTCCGGGAGAGGAGAGCTATCTGCGCGACAGACGCATCTGGCTAAATTTCTCCGGACATTACAGCGTCTGGCGGATGAATTCGGCATTGCCGTGCTCATTACCAATCAGGTTGTGGCGCAGGTGGATGGAGGAGCCATGTTCAACCCTGACCCCAAGAAGCCGATCGGAGGCAACATCATTGCGCACGCTTCGACGACCCGCTTGTCCCTGCGCAAGGGCAGGGCCGAACAGAGGGTCTGTAAGATTTACGACTCCCCATGCTTGCCGGAAAGCGATTGTGTCTTTGCCATCTATGAGAATGGGATTGGAGATCCTACAGACGAGAACACGAGCTGAGACTTCCTTGTACCATAATTACATGACCATATACATGAACCTCCTTTCCACGACGATTGACGAGCTGACCGTACATTTACGTGGACCAAGCGGCCAGGGATGAGAATGCATTCAGACTAGCTTCTCGATCCCGTCGATGCGTCGGCGCATCCTGCCAGCTTGCAAACGGATCGTTGAAGCTCTCTGGTGAATGCGAAATCAAAACCTGCTCCGACTCCTCCGCCGTGTTGGCATGCGTTGCAACCGGTGCTGCCTTTGGAGTCTGATACCCTTGTTCGTAGAGTGATAAGATGGCGTTCTTGTCGAGATAGGCCGGCTGCGATTGTCTGCGAAAGGGATTGTTGGCGTACGTTTGCAGGGGCGGGGCAGGGACAAACGTGTCTGCCTGCCGCAGAGCAATCGGCTGGGGATCAAAATTGTCGACCATAATCATGGGTGACGAGAACTGTTGGGAAGCATAGGGTGATGGATGAGGAGGAGTGGACGTCGTGACGGAAGCACTTGCACTTCTCCCCGGCTTCTGGGCGCCCATGCCTGGACGCTGTGGTAGGTTTGCATTGGTGGAGAAGGAGACGGCGCGTGTTCCATTGCTCTCGGGCCGTGCTGTGCTCCTCGGCGGGTCTCCTCCATCTACCATGAACTGTCGAAACTCGTACTTTCGGCGGATAAACGACTCCATGACACTGCGTCAGCCATGTAGAGACATATACTTACAGGTCCGTGTCATCCAAGGACATAGGGATGGGCTGGCGCTTGGCATTGTATTTCCGATTTGACGCGACATTTCCAATCTGCATGTTCTAGGAGATTAGCCTGCAATCGTGCACGGCGCCCACGTCAATTTGTTCCGCAGACCAGGTATCCAGCCCGATGGACTTGACCTTGGATATGTGCGACCCCATCTTCCTATGACTCTGCGCGCATTTTTGACAGAGAAATATTCCGAGCTGCGTTGATTAGCATGGCATGCACGCCACGTACATTGTACGACGCCCACGCCGGATTCGGCATTGCACAGTCTGCACACACGCCGTTCCCTTCCACGTCGTTCAGGAGCTGCCTTAGTCTGGCCTCGTTCCTCGCCTGGCGCTTCTGCAGCATTGTCGGCGTGACCGATGACGAGCGCGTATTCCACCCGATTGCCGGCGCAACAGGACTTTACGATTTTCGCAAAAGAAATGGAGAAAATCGGAATTTCATCTCATCTCAAGATTCTGGGGGAGAGAATGGTGGTGCCCATGGAGCCGGGCAGGAAGAGAGAGCGCCCGCAGACGCGGTGTGTGGTGACGGAAGAGGCCCTGGGAAAGGTGTTCGCCAAGCAGGGACGGGTGCACTCCAGCATGCGGAAGCACAGCTTCAACCAGCGGGTAGGTGGCAGCCCGACACTGTTTGTTAACCCAGGTGGAACTGCTTCTGCCGGCACACATATGGAATGCCATGTCGGAGAGCGTGCTCGGCTCCGTGCCCCGCCCTGGCTTTTTCAGTCTGCAGATGCCATTGAGGCGGCTCCTGGAACCTCCCATCTTTGACAATCACATCAAGCAAGGTACGTGTTTTGTGGAGAAATGGGCTCAGCTCAGGTAGTATGCTTATGCTGTCCGTTGGGAGTCTCGACACGGACGATATGTTTTGTTTGCGGGAGGGGGTCTTGCACATGTCGCTTACAGAGTCCACCTATCATCGAGCAGGCGTCACCGGGCATCTCTCCAAACTCGACAGGGAGCAGAAGCGGTATTGTATGGTCTTGTCATATCAAATCTAACGCAGTGTGCGACTTTAATCTTCGCGATCCAAAGATGTTTGCTGGCGGCAAAGGCTTTGACCGGCTGCAGGCTTGCTTACAAGGCCCGTTGGGCAATGAACTACGTATGCTTGTGTGTGTGTTGCAGGAAGGTAAGCAAGTGCGGCACAGGATGCTGACAAGACGGTCAACTCATCCCCGATATGGCGCTCTTTGCCAACCACAAAGCCACAATCACTCAGCCGGAAGTGTACTTTAGCAGGATGCTCACCCAGCCACGCATGGACCTACCTGCCAAATTTAACTCCGAGGACTGGACAGACTGGGTGCTGAGTGTCCATGAATGGCTCTCCCTCGCCAGCCTGCCCATTCAGCGAGTTGCTGAACAGGTGGACGTAGACCCTTATCTCTCCACCTATCAAGTGTACGACGAAGTCGGCCGCCGCGAGATTACGAAAATCTGTTGGAATGGATTTGTCCCGAGCTCCTGGATTCAGAATCTCATGAAAACTATACTCCGCATACTGGGTCAGATGCTTGTGCAGACGCCGCAGACGGACGACTGGCTGAGTATGACGGTGTATGGATTCCAGGATGCGCCATTGAGCTGGGGCACCTGCGAACACAGATTCCTTCAAACAGGGGAAAACAACTACACTGTCCTCCTACTCCCAACGGCGAAGAAGGTGCTGTTATATGAGGTAATGAGTAAAGATGAGTACGCCTAGGCCCTTATGGGATGCAAAATTACTGCGCAATGCCTGCGACAATGCCCTCAAACACGAATCCATAATCGCGTACATCGATATGCCGAATCTCCTTGGAAGTCTTGGCTTTCCACTCTCGCAGCATCTGATTTGCTTCAAAGGGCTTGATAGAGGGCGCCCCTGTGCCTATCGTGATATGAGGGATCTCGCTGACACATTGAATCCCCCCCTGGCCTTCAATAGTGACATCAATAGCAAGAACTCGACTATTCCACACAATCGTATTTAGCACTACTGTCGTGGTGAGGGGGGACGCAATATTTTGATAGGTCTCCCATAACTGCGGATGGGACTTTGACTGACTCCGATGTATCAGAGTGACGTGTAATGACTCCTGAATCCGGTTCTTGTCTTTCCATTGATTCCACAAGGCATAAAAGTCAGAGTGCCATGTGAACATGGTATCAAGGATGTGAAGAATATCTTTTGGCATGCGAATAGCATAATACATTAGTTTCTCGCCTTTCGGCCGTTTCTTTTTCGTGGCCACATCAGTGGACTCGCCGTTTGCCTTTTGCCTCGTGCTTTGGCTCGTCGTTTGCGTCTCTTGTGCTGATTTTTGAGCATGCAAAGACGCAATGGCTTCCTCTTTTGAAACAAGTCTTGGCCGCTCGCCGCGTTCCAGCTCCTTCTTTCGGTCCGTGAAGTGCCTCTTGCGTGATGAGGGTTGGTAGGTGAGCGCAAAGTTCACGGCGTCGTCCATTTCCTCGTTTGATGGGATCGTGTGAATCAGGTGGGGGTACTGCTCATGCAGTTGCTCAATCACAATGGCAAGATTGTCTCGTGTGGGTCGAGTTGGATTGAGCTCGATGATGTGGTCAAAACCATCGTCTGGTGAATTTTGCTCCTGCACCGGCTGAAAGGAGTTGATGAATTGGCGCAGTATTTTTTGAACATGCTGCTTTCCATGTGTCGTTGCTTGGATCGATTGGTGATTGTCGCCACGCGCCATGACCCTCGTCTCCGCGACACTCTCAATTTTGTAGCGCAGGTCGGGGGAGGTATCGCGGTAGTGGACATAGTGTATAGCAACCAGTTTAGCCTTTGGAAAGTGATCGTGAATGTCGGTAAAGAGGGCTTTTCGCATGACGCGAAGATGATTGTTGCGGTCTGCAATGACAACAGGCAAGTCCTGCATCTCATTGACAATGGCGTTTGCGAAGAGCCTGGCAGCGCCCTTGCCTGTAATATTGTCGTTTTGAACATGGCCCCAGTGAAAGAGTGTGGCTAGAGCCAATGCCAGCGTGGTCTTTCCGCAGCCCACAGTCGCAACCGGTACAATAACAATCTTACTCGGCTTGAAAGTACTCTTGCCATTTGAGGGGCCTGCTTTCTCTGCCCCTACGGGATTGCTCCCATCCACTGTTGCCTCAATGCCATCGTCCACGGTCTCATCCACGTTACTGAGCTCCATTCCGCTCGTTCCCTGGACCTGCAGAAACTCCTCGCGCAAGGCAATGATCCCGTGATTCTGAAGATAAGAGACTTTGAGCTCCGGTTGGGCACTGAACTTCCCGCGGACCCATCTGAGATACTCATTCGTCACCTGCTGGTGCTTCTTGACCACTGGCTCCTTGCCTCCGATCATGGCTTTGGTGGCTTCGCGCCACTGCCGATACATGAGGTAGGGCTCGTCGAACTTGTACTTGAAGAAGAAGTCTTCCGGCTGGCCGTCCGCGAGGACTTTGCACCGAATGACGAATCCCTCAATCTCGCGCTGCTTCCATGTGCCCGTCTCGCTCGCAAGCTTCAGATCCATCTTGACCTCCTCCATGGTCTTGCGGGAGAAGGACTCGATGGAGCGGAAACCCCATTTGTGGGCGAACTCCCTCACCACGTCCTGAGGGGAGGTTATGAATGCTGGCCTATTTTGGTTGAGGCCGTGCAGGTAGAGGCCTGCGCGGTCCGGCGGGTACTTTAGCACATGCTCCTCAAAGGAGTCATCGCATAATTCAGCCACGGCAGTCACACCCAGTCCGTGCAGGGCGGCCGCCAGCTCCCTAGAGGACTTGCCGAGGGTAGCCAGCTGGGCTTGCACCCACTCCTCTCCTTTGTTGGCGTGGCTCATCCCCACATCCTGCAGCGAGCCGGTGGAGTGCTTGCTGCAGACGAGGAGGGTGCCGTCTAGCATGGCCGAGAGAAAGATGATGCACCCGTTCTCCTTCAACGTCATCTCGTAGGGCCCCTGCGTGTGCTCCTCGATCCACGCCCACTTGGTCCGCTTGACCTCGTCCACGTTGAAGAACTTGTCGTAGCCGCGGGTGGCAATCTCGAACCTGCCGCCGTGGTCGACGGTGAAGAGGCCGCGCGCAAGAGTCGGGAGGTGCACGCTCTCCTTGGCGTAGTCCCACTCGTTGAACTTCCAGCTGGTGACCTCGACGCCGCCGACGCTGAACATGGTCCGCCTCACCTTGACCCGGGCGCCACCCTCCTTGCCCTTTTGCAGCTGCACCAGCTCCTGCACCAGCTCATTCGTCTCTCTCGCCATCCTCCTCCTGCTACAGCCCACGTGCACCCTGGCCAATTGGAGGGCTCGTTTCATCCATCACCACCACCACCACCACCACCACCACCACCACCACCAGCCCCATGGACTTCCAGAACCGCGCCGGGTCCAAGTTCGGGGGCGGCGGCTTGGCTGGCAGGGCAGAGACGAATGCAGACCGGCGGGAGCGGCTGCGCAAGCTGGCCCTCGAGACCATCGATCTGGACAAGGACCCGTTCTGGTTCCGCAACCACCTGGGCAACTACGAGTGCAAGCTCTGCCTGACCTCGCACGTCAACGATGGCTCCTACCTGGCCCACACGCAGGGCCGCAAGCACCAGACCAACCTGGCGCGCCGGGCTGCCATGGACGCCAAGAATGGCCGGATGAGCGGCGTGGGCCAGATGGGTCTGCAGCCACAGCAGCAGCAGCAGCAGCAGGTGCGCAAGAGCGTCATCAAGATCGGGCGGCCCGGGTACAGGATCACCAAGTGCCGGGACCCCGTGAGCCGGCAGGTGGGCCTGCTCTTCCAGCTGCAGTACCCCGAGATCAGCCAGAGCGTGCACCCGCAGCACCGCTTCATGGGCGCCTTTGAGCAGCGGAAGGAGGCGCCCGACAAGGCCCTGCAGTACCTGCTCATCGCCGCCGAGCCCTACGAGACGGTGGCCTTCCGGCTGCAGGCGCGCGAGATGGACACCAGCCCTGGGCGCTTCTGGACACACTGGGACCCGGACGCGCGCGAGTTCTTCCTGCAGCTCTTCTACCGGGCGCAGCGGCAGACGCAGACGCCGTCCATGGTCCCGGGCTACAAGTGACATGTATATATCCTGACTGTCGTATTGTCCGTACCATGAGAGATGGCCAAGAAAGCAAAGATGAGGCCAGAGATGAGGCCAAAGCTGAAGGAGCAGCCACAAGAGCCAAAGGAGCTCGTGGCCAGGGCGGCCCAGCTCGTCCACAGCAGCCCTCGGGAAGCAAGGAGTGTGGCTGCCCATGCTGCCTCTGCTGGCGTGAATGACCCCCCCGTCGTGGATGCACTCGGCCACGTCTTCCTCGAGCTCGGGGAGGACGAGGAGGCCGCCAAGCACTTCCTGCTCTGCGAAGGCCTCGATCCCCTCGGCAGCAGCAGCCGGCTCCTCACGCTGGCCCAATTGGCAGAGGGCGGGGACGCCGCAGCGTGGTACGACAAGGCGCTTGGTCTGATTAGGGGGGAGGAGGGCGAGGACCGCAATGCCCGGCTCTGCTCCGCCCTGTGCGCCCTGGCCGAGCTCTACATGACAGACCTCTGCATGCTGCCCAGCGCAGAGGCAAAGTGCGAGGCAGCCCTGCTGGAGGCCATGACCGTGGATCCCGGGCACATGGAGACCCTGCAGACGTTTGCCAGCATGCGCATCAGCCAGCAGCGGACCGGGGATGCGCGCAACCTTGTCCGGCTGGCGGTGGAGACGTGGTTGAGCATGGGGTCGAGCGGGGAGCTGCCTGCCTTTGACCTGCGCCTCAACCAGGCCAAGTTGTGCATGGAGACAGACCTGTATGAAGAGGCCTGCCGGGTCCTGGAGCGGCTGGT
>JAABUZ0100009743.1_pt1 | contig 10890 bp, 11 predicted proteins | sample 5562091 | NCBI WGS metagenome assembly JAABUZ01 (sample SAMN12813069, study PRJNA571459) | rock metagenome | isolation source: Antarctica rocks | place: Antarctica: Victoria Land, Linnaeus Terrace sud | collected 2015-12-21
GGTGGTCAGTCTGCTGCATCGCGCGGGATGGCGCACGATTGCCGCGCGGCTGCGCTACTACAGCGGTCACCCCAAGGAAGTCCTCGCTCTCCTCGGCATCCCGATTCCCGATAATGCATAAGCCCTGCACCGATGATCGCCGGCAGTTGCACGGCACCCGGTTGAGTGGGCGGGAGATAACCTGCATTATTCATAAAGGGGGAAGGCAGCGGCAAGCAGGCACCAGAGTGCCTGACCAGGATGACTGGAGGCGAGATGAAGCCGTACCCATTCCGACCACTGGCGCACCCGCCCGCCGATCTTCACCACCCGCAGCCGTACCGTTTCCAGCGTCATCCGCGCCACTCCCGCCGCCACCAGTTTGCGGCGCAGGGTGTCCAGCAGCCAGTAGGCCGCCGCGTGCAGAAAGAGGCGGAACTGGTTTGCCCAGAAGCGGTGGCAACTGAGGCGGTCGCACCGCAGATAGTTCTTGAAGTCCTTGATCCATCCTTCTGTGCCACCCCGCTCGGTGTACCAGTCGTAGAGCGCGGCGGGCGGATCATCGCGGCTGGTGACAACGAAGCGCACATTCGTCCCCATCGTCCCCTTTGGCAGCACCTGCGCCTCCGCCTTGAAGACGACCCGGCGGGGATGCGACCAACTGCCTGCCTGGTAGACGGTCTTGGCGAACAGGCGCACCTTCTCCCCAGCGGCAAGGATGGACTGCTGCACGGCGGCGGCGAGCAACCCGCTCGCGACGGTAGCGAGGCGGTGGTTATGCAAGAGGGCAATCGTCAGTTCGATCCCTTCCGTCTCGCAGTAGTCATAGAGGGCCGGTAAGGCGAAGCCGGCATCGGCGCGGAGGGCGATTGTTACTCCCAGAAAGGTCGCGCGCAGTGCCCGGACGATTCGGGTGAGGATGGCGAGGATGCCCGCACCGGCATGGGCATTGCCAGGCCGTAGGACAGCGGTGATCAGTTGATTGGTGTCGCCATCGAAGATCAGCAGGGGATGATACATGTGCTGGCGGTAGTAGCCGTGGTAGCGCGTCCCCTCCTGGTTGCCGTGGGTCGGATCGTCGGTCGAGTCGAGGTCAAGCAGGATGCGCGTCGGGATACCTGCCGCACCGCGCTCGCGCAGATAGAGGGTACCCAACGCCAGGGCGATCCGGTAGCAATCGCGGGCAGAGACGGCGTTTTCCAGACGCGAGAAGGTCGGCTGACTGGCGAGCGGAGCGTCCTCAGGCAAGTGGCCACAGACGAGTTTCAAGAGCGGATCATGGCGCAAGGTAGCGGCATCGTTCTGATCTTCGTAGCCGCAGGCGATTTGATAGACGCGCTGGCAGATGAGCAGGGCGAGCGGGTGGGCACGGGCCTCGCGCCGCCACTCGGGAACATGGGCGGCGATCTCAGCGCAGACGCCAATCGCGGCATCGGCGGCAGCGAGCCAGGGCAGCCCGCCGTCCGAGGTGAGGTGGCCACCATCGAAGGCCGCTTCGAGGGCAAGGGGAGCAAGGGTTTCAAAGGAGAAGGTGGGTGTGAGAGAATCAGCCATGAAGAAGCCTCCGTTGGTCGGTCGGTGTGTAGGCAACCTGACCATACCGAAGCAGGCTTCTTCTTTACAACCCCCTGTTATGAATAATGCAGGATAACTCGTACTGCGTTGGGTCAGCCCAGCGGGGATGTAGCCCAAGAGTGCGACGCGGAACGACGGCGGTGGCTGAAGAACGACCGCCACCCCATCACCCGACTCCGCGATGCCCGTACCGCCGTTACCGGGTAGCAGGCGTTGCAGCGCCTCGCGCATCTGCGGCACCGCCGCGGCGGTCACCGCGATGCCGCCCGTCACGATTAGCAGCACGGCCAGAGCGAGGACGATTCCGCGCCGGAGACGCGGCGGGACTCCTTTGCGCACCGCATCGCCGCCCCGCTCGCGCTCCATGAGCCGTTGTCGCACGCGCGGCAGAAGGTCGCTCGTCGCGGGGATGCGCCGCGTGAGGTGATCGGTGAGGGCCGGCGCGAGGGCCTGCTCCTCGATCGCATCGCGACGGTTCATCATGCCCCTCCTTCTGGGGAAAACGCGGCGAGGGCCGGGCGGAGTCGCTGGCGGGCGGCGTAAAGCCGCCATTTCACCGTGCCGCGCGGACAGCCGAGGATCGCCGCAATCGCGGCCTCATCCATGTCGAGGTAATAGCGGAGAATGACCGCCGCACGCTGCGGCAGTGGCAACGCCTGGATCGCGGCGATGATCGCTCCCTGCATAATCCTGCCGCAGACTCGCCGCTTCGGGGTCGCATGCCGTCTCGGTGCGATCTGCCAATGCTTCGACCGCGCACGCGGGCATGCGTAAGCGTTGCTTGCGGTGGATGATCTTGAGCGCGTCGTTGACGATGATGCGGTAGAACCACGGGGCGAATAGGCGGCGCGGATCGAACTGGCCGATGCGCGTGAAGGCGGTGATGAACGCCTCCGCGACGACATCCTCCGCCGCTGCCCGGTCGCTCGTGATGCCGAAAGCGACGCGGATGGCGGGAAGCTGGTACCGCCGCACCAGGAAGTCCAAACCGTTGATGTCGCCGCGCTGCAAAGCGGCGATCGCCGCGCGTTCCGTGTCATCGTCACGATCCATGGCCTCTCCCATCCGCTGGTGCTGTTGCATCTGCCTGTACTATCCTCGGGGGCGCCGAATGGTTTGATTGCTGACGAACGCTAACAATGTGGAGTAGTGCCGCGCTAGTGCCATCCGTAACGATTCGGTTGGTGGTGCGTCTCTAGTGTATGGGCCCATGCGGCGGCCCGAGGCGGGGACATGGCGATAGCGGCAGGGTGGCAGCGAGCAATGCACGCGGATGATGCGGGCGATGAGGCGGCGGTCGTGGCACAAGCCCGCGCCGATCCCGCACAGTTCGCGCCACTGTACGCCCGGTATTTCCCGCGCATCTACCGCTATTGCCTGCGACGTGTCGCCAGTCCCACGGAGGCGGAAGATCTGACGAGCGCCATTTTTACGTCCGCGCTCGCGGGACTGGCGGGATACCGGGGCGGCTCGTTCGCCGCCTGGCTCTTCCAGATTGCGCACCATGCCGTGATCAGCCATCGGCGCACTGGCACCACCGCACATGCCACGCTATTGGCGCTGGTCGCGAGCGCACCCCGCGCGCCCGATGCCGAAGAGGAAGCGCTGGCACGGCTCGTCGCGGTGGAGCAGCACACACTCCTCGACCGGGCGATTGCCGCATTATCGGAGGAGCAGCAGGAGTTGCTCGCCCTCAAGCTCTCCGGTCGCCTCACCGCACGGGAGATCGGCGCCGTACTGGGGAAGAGTGAGGGGGCGGTGCGCGTCGCACTGCATCGCCTGATTCAGCAGTTACGAGTCGCCTGTCACGACGCCGGGGAGGGCGAGAGATGAACGAGAACTCCGATGCGGTAACCGACCTGGACCAATTCTTCGATGCCCTGCACGGCGCCCCTCACCTCCCCGACCCTTCGGATCTCGATGCGGAGACAGCCGCGATCGTCCGGCAGCTCGTGCACGCCGAGCATGACGCCATACTGGATGACGCGCTCCAGGCGCGGGTCTGGGAACGTATCCAGGCCGCCGCGCAACCCGCCACGATGACCGAGCGGCGGCGGTCCCCGGCGATCCCTTTGGCGCGATCGGCGGTCGGGAACCGCCGCAGACGGGTCTGGCAGTTGGCGAGCGCGCGGCTGGCCCTGGTGGCGGCGCTGCTCCTTTCCGTGATTGGGATCGCCCGCGCCGCGAGCCGGTCGCAGCCAGTGGCCGCGCAGGACATCTTGCAGCGCGCGATCGTCGCCAGCCAGGGTGATCCCGCCGCCGCCGGGGTGCGAACGTTCTCCCTGCACTGGGAAAGTACCGATCAGGAAATTATGCCCGACGGGCGCGTCCGCCCTACGACGACGAGCGTTGACCAGTGGGGCGCAGCGCCCAACCGCTGGTACACCGCGCAACATGTACAACGGGCCGACGGTACGGGGGAGAGCTGGGATGAGGGCGTCGTCAGCGACGGGAAGAGTCTCTGGAGTTATCGAACGGATCGTGGGAGTACCACGGCCTACGTCGGCGCGCTGCCTGCGGACGTGATGGTGCCGATGCCGCGCATCCCAATCGGGATACCGTGGGACGGCGCGCAGACGGCGGCGGGCATGGCGCAACTGCGCGCCGCGCTCGCTCGCTGCTATCAGCCGCAACGCGAAGGGACGGCGACGATCGCGGGGCGATTGGCATACGTCCTCGACCTCGGCCCGACCGCGTGCAGCCCCGGCGTCACGCTGGATGCATCGGGTACGATCACCCCCCTGCCGAGCGAGCCGCCCGCCCGGCAGGGGCGCACGCTGCTCTGGATCGACACGGAGACCTTCTTCCTCCTCCAATCCGAGCACACGGCCCCCGATGGGGCACTCCAGTGGCGCAACACAGTCACGCGGATCAGCTACAACACCCCAATTCCCGACGACCGCTTCACCTATGCGCCGCCGCCCGCCGCAGTCGTCACGGATTTCCGCCCGGGGGAGTACCAGCCCCAACCGGGCGTCGTCCTGCCGACGCCGATCATCTTCAAGGATGGCCGATTGCGCGTGACACCGGCGCCAACGCCGCCATCCGGCTGACCACGTTGGCAGTTGACCCCAGCGAAGTAGGAAAGGACGACCTATCATGCAAGCCCCATTGGCATCGAGTAACCAAAGACGGGACCACTTGCCGGTGCTCACGGGAGCGACATCACGGCGGCGGTTCACGCGCTACGCCCTCTTTACGCTGCTCAGCGCGTTCACAGCGACGAGCGCGCTCGCCACGGTGAAGGCACTCTATCCGACGAAAATCACCGGGTTCGGCACGAAAATCACGGTCGGCGCGGTGGCAGAGGTAAAAGCGGCGCTGGCGACGCAGGGCTACATCCGCAATCCCGTCGGGCAGTTCTATCTCCTCCCCACCGATCGGCCCGACGCGGCGATCGCGGTCTACTGGAAGTGCAAGCACCTTGGCTGCACCGTGCCGCCGCCCAGCGCGGAAGCGGGCGGCAAGATCGAGTGCCCCTGCCACAACTCCTGGTACGATGGCCGCACCGGCACCCTCCTGAAAGGGCCGGCGACGCACCCGCTCGATTACATGCCGATCAGCATCGTGGACGGCAATGTCGTCGTAGACACCGCGAAAGTGACAACCCGCGAGAGTTTCATGCCGGGCCAGGCAACGCCGCTGGGCTGAGCGGCGCGTTGCTCGGCCCCCCGGAACTGCTCGAATCTGCACATCGTTCCTCCACAGAATTCGCGCAACGACGGTCAGGTGTCCGCTTTCCGCCGTCGCGTTCGTTTCCAGAGATAGGTGGGCAGATGGGTGAGTGAGGGACGAGCGGACGGGGAATTAGTCGAAGAGGCGCGGGCGGGGGATCATACCGCGTTCGCCGCGCTGGTGACGCGCTACCAGCAGGCGATCGGCGGCTATCTCTTTCGCCTGACCGGTGACCGTGAGGTGGCGTTCGATCTCCCGCAGGAGGCGTTTGTGCGCGCGTATGGTGCGCTCGGGCACACCCGCCCGGGGCTGCACTTCAAGCCGTGGCTCTACCGCATCGCCACCAATCTCGCCTATGACCACCTGCGCCGTCGCCGCCGCATCGCCTGGGTCTCGCTGCACGGCATTGACCGGGTTGTCCATGCCGATCCGCCCGGCGCGGTGGAAGAATGTGATCTCGTGCAGCAGACGCTCACGCGCCTGCGCCCCGATGAACGCGCGGTGCTGCTCCTGAGCGGGCTGGAGGAGCTCTCCTACCCGGAGGCTGCGGCGACGCTTGGCGGCAGTTCCGAGGCGATCCGCAAGCGCTTCACGCGGGCGAAGGAACATTTCCGCCAGGTATACGCGGCACTCGACGACGTAGTGATGCCATGAGACCCGAAGAACACGACCCTGTATCCCGACCATCGGCGGACGGCGATGTGGAGCAACTGCTGGTGCAACTGCGCGAGCGCGAGCCCCGCTTCGATGTCGTGCAGCCCGTGCTGCGGCGGATCGCGGAGCGCCCTCCGCGCGGCATACAGGCGTATCGGTGTCACGCTGGCGATCGTGCTCGGCATCGGCCTGCTCGGGGCGCTCGTCGTCGCGCCGGGCGCTCTCTGCGGCGGGAGGCTGGTTCCGGGGGATTATCGTGCGCGAGGCGCCGCTCCCCGGTCAGCCCGGCGCGCCGCGCACCGTCATCGCCACACCGGGGCCGGGCAGCGGGCCGATCCGCCACGTCAGCCTCGCCGAGGCGTGCCAGATGGTCCCCTTCCCCGTGGACTTGCCCCAATCGGTGCCGTCCGGTTTCACCCTCGCGGACGTCACGGTCTTCCAGCCCGACCCTGGCATCCCGCCCAGCCAGGTCTTCGTCATCTACCAACGCCCCGGCGCGTATCAGCCCCGCTCGCGCTCACCTATCAGACGGCAGGCGGCAGCACGCTCAGCGCGCCGCCGGGCGCGACGCGGGAGATGATGGTCGGCGGGTACCACGCAGTCTACATCGACCAGGCGGCCGAGGGGGCGCGCCCGGCGGACGGCGGCCCGCCGCTGCAACTGGGGCGGCTCGTCGTGGAGCGGCCCGATCTCGTCCTCATCGCATCGGCGACCGGCGCGACGGGCTGGATGCGACCGCCCTCGCGATGGTGCTGGCGTCGCTCCCGTAGCATGCTCCGTCACGCTTGACGAGAAACACCTCGCGTCTGAAGATGCCCGTACCATGCGTGAGAAATGTGCGAACATACAGTTCCCGGAAGGAGGGACAGATGACGGCACAAGCATCGCTGGCGGGTATGCCGGGGCGCGAGCGGGTAGATGTGCTCATCTACGAGGCGGCAAAGCCCGTTCCCCCGGTTCCTGCCGCCCCCCTCGGGGCGCGCTCGGCGAGTATCAAGGCGTGGCCCCTCGCGCGCTACCGGGAGCACGGCGAACCGTGCGCGGTGAGTAACCCCTTGACGGGCCGCACGCATCGCATCTCCCTGCGCAAATATACCCATCTCGACCCCGAGACCACGCTGGCGGAATTGATCTTTCACTTCGTCCCCGTCCCGTACAGGTCCAAGGAGGCGCTGGGAATTCGCGAACGTGCCCTCAATGGGTTGCGCCGCGAGTACGAGGCGATCATTGCCTGGCATGACGACGAGGTGCAGGTCGCGGAAGTCTTGGCAGACTGGAACACACGCTACCCCGATCGACCCAGGACGCGTGAGCACTTCTTCCTTGAACGACACACGCATCGCTCGTCACGGGAGGGGTTCTGCCAACAGATTGGCCTGCTGGATCACGACGACATCTGGGCGCTGCACGAGGAATACGCGGCACGGCGCCCGGACGTGATCTCCTCGTGGCGAATGCGGCGGTGAAGCAGTCGCGACCCATCCGTCGGACCGAGTGACGATGGCCTTGCCGCGCGATCTGTCCGGTCTGGGGCGACCGATACGTTGTATGGAGCATACGCAGATGCATCTGCAGAGGAGGGTTCGCTCAATGGTCGATGATCTCTCGCCCGCCCGCTTCGGCACCACCTTTAAGGCATTCATGGATGCCGTCGTCGCGGAATCCTCGCCGCCCCGCAGCCCGCTGCTCGAGCGGATTCAGGCCCATCTCGGCGCCGACCCGACCCAGCTGCCCGTGATCGCGGAGGAGTTCGACTCCTTCGAGCATCCCAATGTCCAGGTGGCGCTGGACGACTATCTGGGCGGCACGGGGCGGCGTGCCGCGCTGGTCGGTGTGGCGATGGACAACAAGCGCTTCATGGCCCTCAGCCTCTCCGACCTCGTGAGCCGCGTCGGCGGCGTCGGTCGCCCGGCGCTGGCCGAGGGGCCGGTGGACTACGTCAACGTCCATCTCGCCGACGACCGCGTGCTCGCCTGTGTCCAATACGGCCTGTATCTCGTCGACGATGGCGATGCGCGGCTGGTCGTCTTCGTGACCGGCCCCTCCGATCGGGGTGGCCCGCGCATGAAGGTGCGGATCGAGGTCCTGGCCACACGCCAGGAAGATGGTCAGGCCTTCCTGACCGCGCTGCTCGACGCGATGCGGCGGCTGAATGTCTATCGCGGCCATGTCATCTCCCTCGGCCAGGCCCAACTCGGCCCCGGCCCGCAGACCCTGGTCGCCTTCCACGTCCTGCCACCCGTCGCCCGCGCGGATGTCGTCCTGCCGTCGGGGCTGCTGGAGCGGATCGAGCGGCAGACGGTCGGCTTCGCCGCGCAATCCGCGCGCCTGCTGGTGGCCGGTCGTTCGCTCAAGCGCGGCCTGCTGCTGTACGGGCCGCCCGGTGTCGGCAAGACGCTGACGGTGATGTATCTGGTCGGCCGGATGCCGGACCGCACGGTGCTGCTCACCACCGGGCGCGGCATGGGGCTGTTGCAGACCGTCGTCCAGATGGCGCGCATTCTCGCGCCCGCGATGGTCGTGCTGGAGGACGTGGACCTGATCGCTGAGGAGCGCGGCCAGCCGTTCGGGCGCACCGGCCCGCTGCTCTTCGAGCTCTTGAACGAGATGGACGGCCTGCGCGACGACTGCGACGTCATCTTCGCGCTCACCACGAACCGCGTGGACATCCTCGAACCGGCGCTCGCCGCGCGCCCCGGGCGCATCGATCTGGCCGTCGAGTTGCCGCTCCCGGATGCCGAGGGCCGACGCCGATTGCTGGAGCGCTATGCACGGGGGGTGGCGTTGCGGGATGTCGAACCCGCCACACTCGTCGCGCAGACCGAGGGTGCAAGCCCCGCATACATCAAGGAGCTGCTGCGCAAGGCGACGGTGCTCGCCGCGATGGCCGGGGCGGAGATGGTGGTGACGGGGGCGCATCTGCAGGCCGCCCTGGCCGAATTGCAGGACGGCGGCCGACTCGCGGAGCGTCTCCTCGGCTTCCGCCCGGCGCAGGAATCGGCGGAGCGTGCCGACCCGCCGCTCGCATCGCGGCCCATGGCGCCGACGGGCTTCCCCGTGGCCACGACGCGGACAGTGCATCAAGGAGGCGAAGAATGATCGGTCGTTTTTCCCGCATCTACGGCATGAGTCTCGGCCTCTTCGTCCTCCTACTCTTCTCTCCGGCCGCCATGGCAAAGGGCGTGCCGACGGAAGTGGAGATCACCGGGCCGAGCATCGCGACATCGATCCGCGAGACGAACCCGTTGGCACTGCCCACGCTCGGCATCGTCGGCTTCATGGACTCCACCACGACCGTCACCCCGCCTGCGGGCGATGCCCTCGCCTATGAGATGACGCGCGATGGTGGGGAGCGCGTCCGTTTCTATCCCAGCCCGGGCGGGAGCTGTGGGGCCGTTTTCTCCATCGGCGATCCGGGGCGGATCGGCACGGAATACGACAATCACTGGTATCGCGCGACCTGTAGCGGCGATCTGGTCTTCCGCACCGTCCTGGCGATGCGCGGGATCGCGGTGCCCGGCGACTACCCCAACCTCGTCCAACTCGCGCAGGAAGCGACCGCGAGCGCGGGGAACGCAACCGGCGCGGCACCAGTGACGACGCCCGTGCCCGTCAATGCGACCGTCCACGCGGATGCGTTATGGCCACGCTGGCTGCTCCCACTCACCGGGTTGATCGGCATCGCCCTGGGCGCGGTCCTTTCTCGGACGTTCATCCGGCGCACGTAAGAAGAGAGGCCCAATGATGCCGCGCCGGAGGAGATGCGCGGTGACCAAGTGCGTCTGCCAACGCTCGCGGTCAGTGGGCAAGTCCATCTCAAGGTGAGCCCGGTGTAACCGATTGTGCTACGGCAGTCATGATATGCTCGCAGATCCTGCGTGTCACCGACAGTCGCGGTTCCTTCATCGGCGTAGGCAAGCGTTTCGCGCCATTCCTGATCGCGCATTGCTCCCCATCGGTGTGTCGTTTCCCTCATCTGTCCGATTGCATGAGAGATGACCTATGCTCGCGCCGATTCCATGGACAGGCCGTGACGTAGATTCGCTGCGAACTGTGCTTGCGTCCGCGCCACTATCGCGGATAATTCCCCGGAGTGCGGCACCCGCTCGCGTTGGAGGTCTCCCGTGGCACTGCGATGGCTCCGTGTCCTGTGGCTCGCCCTGTCTTGGCTGCTCGTCGCGTGCGCGGGGCCAGGCGGTAATCCCGCAGTCGTGCTCACCGTCACACCCCCTCCGCCGACTCTCGAGCCAGCCGCCATGCCCGCGATGCTCCCGACCCCCGACCCCGCGACGGGCCTCGTCACCGAGCAGTTCGACGGCTGGCGGTACACGGCGGGCGTGGCGGAGGGGGCGGTGTTCGTCTCCGTGGCCTACGATCTGTCTTCGGCACAGGGGATCGCGGCCTTCGATGCGGCGAACCGCACCCTCGCGGCGCACGTGCAAGGGGTGGTGCCGGTGCATGTCGTCTTCCGCCGTCCCCTGAGCGCGGATGAGGTGGCGACGATTGTGGGGGCGACGAGGATCGCGGTGACGGGGTATATCGCCCGTGCGGTGGACGACCAGGGGCTGCGCGTGACGATGATGGGGCCGGGGATGCCGCCGGGGGCGGGGGGCACGCCGATGCCGACGGGCGCGTCCACCCCGACGCGCCCCGAGCGGACACCCGCGCCGACGAACTCGCGGGCCGGGTTCAAGGGGTACGTCACGCTCGACGCGGACGCTGATGCCGGCCAGCTCGCGCACCTGCTGGCGGACGAGCGCGTCTTCACGACGGACGTGACGGAGGCGGTGGCGACGGCGCGCGGCCGTGCCGCCCTGATCGCCACCGACCCGTCCCGCGCGGCGCTACCGGTGCGACGGGCACCGTCCTCCGGGCTGTACTGGTGGCTGGAGGAGCGCGGGATCGCGCCGATGCCGTAAGTGCGCACCGCGGCGGCTGATCCACGTTGCTCACCCCTGTGAGGGGCAACAGCGGTGAGGCGTGCCTTCTCCGGTTCCCATAATCGGC
>JAABUZ0100009745.1_pt1 | contig 10888 bp, 7 predicted proteins | sample 5562091 | NCBI WGS metagenome assembly JAABUZ01 (sample SAMN12813069, study PRJNA571459) | rock metagenome | isolation source: Antarctica rocks | place: Antarctica: Victoria Land, Linnaeus Terrace sud | collected 2015-12-21
GCCTTCGACGAGGGCTGCACGGTCGACCTCTTGCAGCTGTCCGACCTGCCCGCCGACGGCCTCGTCCTGCCCGTCGCCATGATTGGCGCGCCTACAGTCGGGGTCGAGAAGCTCCCCCGCGGCGACGAGGGTCAACGCCTGCGTGACGAAGTCGAACGACTCTTAGGCCGGGAGGTCGTCGCGTTCGTCTGCGGCGAGCTCGGCGGTATCAATGGCGTCGCGCCCGTCGCCTGGGCCGCTCGCACGGGCCTCCCGCTGGTCGACGGCGACCTCATTGGGCGCGCCTTTCCAGGCATCAACTTTGTCGTGCCACGCCTGCACGGCATAGACCCGAACCCCGTGGTGCAGATCGACGAGCGCGGCAACGTCGTCACGATCCACGCCGTCAGCCCGGACTGGGCAAACCGCTACGCCGTCGCCACCATGGTCGCCTCCGGAGCTCTTATGGCCCTGACCCTCTACCCGATGACGGTGGCTCAAGCCGCGGATGGCCTGGTCGACGGCTCCATGAGCCAGGCGATTCGCGCCGGCGAACTGCTCATGAGCGGGGTGGACGATCCAATCGGCAGCCTCGTCGCGTCGCTCGGCGGCGTCATCTTCCTCGAGGGGAAGGTGACCGACGTCGACCGCCGGACCGAGGGCGGCCATGCCAAGGGCAGCGCGGTCATCGACGGCGTCGGTGCCGACGCGGGCAAGATGCTCCGGCTCGAGTTCCAGAACGAGAACCTGATCGCGCTCATCGACGGGGTCGTCGTCGGGACGGTGCCCGACATCATCACCGTCCTGGACCTCCACTCCGGCTGGCCGATCGTGACCGAGGCGCTGCGCTACGGGCAGCGGGTTGCGGTCGTCGGGATCCCCTGTCCTGCCGTCTGGCGCAGTGAGCTGGGTTTGACGGTCGCGGGCCCCCGCGCCTTCGGCTACGACATCGACTTCCGAGCAGTGGAGGACGGCCTTGTCCACACCAGTTGACCTGCGGATGGGTATCGACGTCGGTGGCACCAACACCGACGCGGTCCTGATCGACCGGCACAACCAGCTGGTCGCCAAGACGAAGACCCCGACGACCGAAGACGTCGGTCGCGGCATCGCCACGGCCATGAGCGAGGTTCTCGCGTCGGCCGGAACGCCAAAGGACCGCATCAGCCACGTGATGCTCGGAACGACGCACGCCACAAACGCGGTGCTACGGCGGCGAGGCCTGGGACGGGTCGCCGTGGTCCGCGTAGGGGGGCCGGCGTCACGCTCGGTGCCGCCGCTGGTGTCCTGGCCCGCCGACCTGAAAGCGGCCGTTTCGGCCGGCGAGGTCATTGTGGACGGCCAGATCGAGTACGACGGCCGCGAGGATGTGCCCCTTGACGTCGAGGGGCTCAAACGCTTCCTGGGGACCCTCGAGGGTCGTGTCGACGCCGTCGCCGTGACAGGCGTCTTCTCACCGGTCTCGGACCGCCACGAGCTCGCCGCCGCCGAGATCGCCCGCGACATGCTCGGCGACGTACCGGTCGTGATCAGCAGCGAGATGGGGAACATCGGAATCATCGACCGGGAGAACGCCACGGTCCTCAACGCGTCACTCATCGGCCTGATCGGCGAGGTGGCAACGGGTTTCTCCGCCTCCCTAGCCGCACAGGGCATCAACGCGTCCTGCTGGTTCGCCCAGAACGACGGCACCCTGATGTCCGTGGACCACGTGGCCCAGCATCCCGTCCTCACGATCGGCTGCGGGCCCGCCAACAGCCTTCGGGGCGCCGCCTTCCTGGCCGGTCTGAGCGACGGCCTGGTCATCGACATCGGCGGCACCTCCGCCGATGTCGGCGCCCTTACGAACGGCTTCCCGCGACAGTCCGCCCTTCCGGTCGAAGTCGGCGGCGTACGGACAAACTTCCGAATGCCCGACCTGCTCAGCGTGGCGATCGGCGGCGGGTCCGTCATCACAGACAAGCACGACGCCGTGCAGGTCGGTCCCGACAGCGTCGGGCACGACATCGTGAGCGCAGCCCTGTGCTTCGGCGGCGCAACCCCCACCCTGACTGACGCGGCCAACGCCGTGGGGCGAGCCGCCATCGGCGACCACCAGGCGCACAGGATGGACGCCAGAATGGCCACTGCCGCCATCGCCCAGGCAGACCGCGCTCTGCGCGAAGCCGTCGACCGGATGAAGCTCTCCAAGCGCGACCAGCCGCTTATCGCGGTCGGCGGCGGCAGCGTTTTGCTGGAAACCGCAATGCCAGGTATCAGCACCCTCCAGCGGCCCAAGCACTACGAGGTCGCGAACGCCGTCGGCGCAGCCATGGCGACGGTGAGCGCTAGCGTCGACAAGCTCTTCGCGGTCACCAGCCGGCAGCGAGACGCCCTGCTCGAAGAGGCACAGCAGTCGGCGCTCGACGAGGTCGTCCGGCTCGGCGGCGACCCCAGCACCGCCTCGATCGTCGACGTCGAGGAAAACCAGCTCAGCTATCTCCCCTCACCGGTCCTGCGACTGCGCGTCAAGGCAGCCGCACCGCTGAGCGGCACCTGATGACCGCAACCCGGCCCGCCCTCCTCCCACACGAAGGAACGACATGACCAAACGGAACCTGCTCGCCGCCGGCGCCCTGCTCGCTGTCGCTGTGACCGCGGGGTGCGGCAGCGGGACGTCGAGCACCAGCACGGCGAACACCGGTACCAGCAAGGCGGCCGGCGCGGGCCGGATCGCTCTGCTACTCGCCGTGCAAGCGAACCCTGCATCAGGGGCAGTCACCGAAGGCGCCAAAGCCGAGGCCGCCAAGGAGGGCGCTCAACTGGACGTCTTCGACGCCGGTTTCGACGCCCAGAAGCAGTACAGCCAGATGCAGGACGCAATCACCACGGGCAAGTACAAGGGTCTGCTTGTGCAAGCGGTCGACGGTTCCTCGATCTGCAGCCTCGTCCGACAAGCCACGGCCGCCAAGATCGCTGTCGGCGCCGTCAACAGCGCGATCGGCACCGATTTCACCAGCGCCCAGAGCAGCTGCAAGGGCGTTGCGACGTCAGTGGTGCGACCCTTCGCGGTGCACGGGAAAATCACCGGCGAGTTGACGGTGCGGGCTTGCCAGCAGGCCAAGGCTTCCCCTTGCGAGGTCGGCTTCCTGCATGTGGCACCGGGAGCGCCCTTCGACAAGGCGATCCTGGACGGCTTCCAGAGCGTCATTGCCGGCAAGGACATCAAGATCGTTGCGGAGGGCAACTCCCAAGCTTCCCGAGAAGGCGGTTTCACCGTCATCCAGCAGATGGTCACTGCGCACCCTAAGGTCGCGGTGATCGTCGGAGCCGAGCAGTCCCTGCTCGGTGGGCAGGCACCGATCGCGGCGAGCAAACTCGACCACAAGGTGCAGCTAGTCGGTATCGGCGGATCCACGCAGGGCATCGCCGCGGTCAAAGACGGGTCCTTCTTCGGCCTGTCCTACTCCGCACCTCGGTCCGAAGGCTCCCGTGCCATCACCGACCTGCTAAGGGCCATCACGACAGGCAAGCCCAGTCCCGGAGTCGACGTCGCCTCCCACCCCGACGGTGGGCTGATCGACAGCACCAACGCGGCGAAGTTCACGCCCGAGTTCAACGCATAAGCGTCACGACCATGACCTCCGCAGCCGTCTCTCGGCAGTCATCAGTGCTGCACGTCGAGCTCCGGGCGGTCAGCAAGCGCTACGGCGGTGTGCAAGCCGTCAACAGCGTGGACCTGACGATCGCCCGGGGCGCCGTGCACGCGCTCGTCGGCGCCAACGGCGCGGGCAAGTCGACGCTCGGCAAACTGATCTGCGGGGCGGCGTCACCGGACAGCGGGACGTTGCTCGTACACGGTCGACCCGTTGACCTCAGCAGCCCGCGTAGCGCCCTCGGCCTCGGCTTGGCACGAATCTCCCAAGAGATTGCTGTGGTCCCGGCGCGGTCGGTGTTGGACAACGTCTTCCTTGGGCAGGTGCCACACCGCCCGGGCGGGTTCGTCGACTCTGCCGCCATGCGCCGGCGTTACCGGGCGCTCACCGAGAGAACAGGCCTCTCGTTGCCTTCCGGCGCGTTAGTGCGGCACCTGAACCTCGCTGACCAGCAACGCGTCGAGATCTTGCGGGCGGCTGCCCGCGACGCTGAGCTCATCGTCATGGATGAGCCGACTGCGGCGCTCACCCGAGCAGAGAGCGTTCAGCTGATGGCCACGATTACCGACCTGGCCGCGAGCGGCACGACCATCGTCCTGGTCTCGCACTTCCTGGAGGACGTGCTGGCCGTCTCCGACGCGGTCACGATCCTGCGGGACGGCGAGGTGGTCCGCAGCGGCCCGACAGCCAGCGAGACGACCGCCTCGCTCGTGGAAGGCATGCTCGGCGCGTCAGCAGACGCGGCCTTTCCGACGCAGAGGCGGGCCGGCGATGACGCGACCCCGGCGCTGAAGGTCGTCGGTCTGGGCCGCAAGAACGTGCTGACGGACATCTCCTTCGAGGTCCGGCCCGGGGAGATCCTTGGTATCTCCGGCCTGATGGGAAGCGGGCGATCGGAGCTGCTGCGCGCAATCTTTGGTGCCGATCGGCGGACCAGCGGCACCATCGAGGTGTCCGGGCGTCGCGTGCGGAACCGGAGCCCCCGGGAGGCCGTGCGAAGCGGGGTGGCCATGGTTCCGGAGAGCCGCAAGCTGCAGGGGCTGCATCTCCCGCACAGCTTGCGGCACAACGTGACGCTGCCTCATCTGCAGGGCCTGTCCGGGCTCGGCGTCGTGCGCCGCCGGCGCGAGCGGAACCTCGCATCGGCCGTCTTGCGGCGACTCGGGGTCCAACCCCAGGACGACAGCGTCGCTGCATACGCGCTGTCCGGGGGGAACCAGCAGCGGCTCCTGTTCGCCAAGTGGCTCGCCCGGACCCCGTCGGTGCTGCTCGCCGACGAACCGACCCGGGGTGTGGACGTCGGCGGTAAGAGCTCGATCTACCGGCTCCTGGACGAGCTGGCCGCGGACGGCATCGCCGTCGTATTCGTCTCCTCCGAGATCGAGGAGCTGCTTGGTCTGGCGCACCGGGTTCTGGTGATGAAGGCCGGACGGATCACGGCCGAGTTCGTCGGGGAAGAGATCACCGAGGAGGGGCTTCTGCACGCCTCATTCGCGCACGCCGACGTGGCAGCGGCGTCGTGAGCGCCTCTGGGACTCCCCTCGCCGCCCGGTCCACCGCACCGGACCGACCTCCGGCGGAGCCGCCCGGTCGGGTTCCGAGAGGCCCGGGCTTGCTGCGGCTCGCCAAGGACAACGCTGTCGTCGTCTGCTTCGTGGCGCTGTTCGTCGCGCTGTCGGTCGCCAGCCGCCCGTTCTTGACCACCGCCAACCTGCTGAACATCCTCTCCCAGCAGTCCTTCGTTCTGATCATCGCGGTCGCCGGCACCGTCGTCCTGATCTGCGGCGGCCTCGACATCTCCATCGCCGCCGTGTTCGCCCTGAGCGCGGTGGTCGGAGCCCTGACCGCCAACCACCACGGCACCGCGCTGGGTGTCGCGGCGGGAGTCGCAGTCGGAGGAGTGATCGGTCTGCTGAACGGGCTCATGACCACCGTCGGCCGTGTCAACCCGCTGATCGCGACGCTGGCCACATCTTTCGCGGTCACCGGACTCGCCGTGATCATCAGCGGCGGCAAGGTCATCGTGGTGGAGCCCGAGAGCTGGGGGGTCCTGGGCAACTCCGGGATCGGCGTCGTCCGGTACAGCATCATCGTGACGGCCGTGTTCGTGGCGCTCGTCGGGCTGGTCCTCAACCGCACGGTCTACGGCCGGCAGGTCTTCGCCACCGGCGGGAACGAGGAAGCCGCCTGGCTGTCCGGCATCCGCACCAATCGGGTGCGCTGCGTGGCGTACGTGCTCAGTGGGCTGTCCGCCGGGCTTGGCGGTGTCATCGTGTCCTCCCAGGTGGGCGTCGGCCAGGCCCAAACAGGACAGTCGTTGCTGTTCACCGTCATCGCCGGGATCGTCGTCGGCGGCACCAGCATCCTCGGCGGTGAGGGCTCGGTGGCCCGCACCTGCGTCGGGGTTCTGCTCATCGCCCTGGTGAACAATGGGTTCAACCTGCTCAGCATCGACCCGCTCTACGAGCAGATCGTAGAAGGCGTGATCATCCTGCTGGCGGTGGGCGCCGACGGCTGGACCCGACGCACGACGTGAGGCGCCGTGAGTGCTCCGCCGGTACAAGGCACCATCCGGGCTCGGCGATCCGCGCGAGGACAACGACCGGTCTCCGGTCCCGACCGAAAGACTGACATGCGACTGGTGAACTTCAACGTCGGAGAGGTCACGACCCAGTTGATCGACGGGGCTGAAGTCCGTACCGGCTACCTCAAGGCACCGGCCGCGCAGCCCTGGATGATCACTGCGGCGGGAGCCGAGGGCGACCATGTCGCCGTCCACCCCGACCATCTGTACGTCTTTGACCGAGCGAGCTACGACTTCTGGGCGCGGGAGCTGGCTGTGGATCGATCGTCCTGGCCGGACGGCTTCTTCGCTGAGAACCTGACTGTTGACACGATCGACCAGACCGTGCTGCACGTCGGCGACATGCTGGAGGTCGGCGGCGCCCAGCTTGTCGTGACCGGCCCCCGCGTGCCCTGCTGGAAGCTCTCCTGGCGGCTCGGGCAACCCAAGACCTTCATCAGGCGTTTTAGGACGTCCGGCAGGTCCGGGGTGTACTTGGGCGTTCGGCGCCCCGGCGCCGTCGGACCCGGCGACAGCCTGACCGTCGTGGAGCAGGCGCGTGGCAACCCGACCGTCGCGGAGGTCGCCCGGCTCGGCGCCGACCGCGACCTCACACCCGAGGACGTGGGCACCGTCGAACGGGCCCTTGCCTGCCCCGACCTCAGCCTCACCGTCCGCATGATGCTCACGCTGACCATGACCGACATCGACCGGCGCAGAAACCGCCGAACCCAGAGGTGGGCTGGGTGGCGACCTTTCCTCGTGGACGATCCGGTCAGCGAGAGCACGGGCGTCTACTCGTTCAGCCTTCGTCCGGCCGACGGTGCCGCGCTGCCGACACCCGAGCCCGGGCAGCACGTCGCGGTCAGGCTCGGCGCAGAAGGCACCGAACCTGTCGTGCGTACGTGGAGCTTGTCAGAGCACGCCGAGGAGCCGCCGCGATACCGGATCACTGTGCGTGAGTTGCCAGGCAGCGTGGGCGTGCCGCGGCTGCTGACCGCTGCCTCCGCCGGAACAACCGTCCACCTCCGAGCACCGGGCGGGTCGTTCCGCCTCGACCTGACTGGCTTTCGGCCAGTCGTGCTCATCGCGGCGGGCACCGGTATCAGCCCGTTGATGGCCATGGCGCAGGCGCACGTACGCCGCGGCGCCGCGGCGCCGCCGTTGTGGCTGTTCTACGGCACCCGGAATGCAACAGAGGCCCCCCTGTGGGAGGCCTTGGCCCGCATTGCCGGCGACCGCCCGGATGTCCATCTGTTCTCCTTCCGGTCGAGGCCGAACGAGGACCTTCTAAACCGGACTGCTGTCCTGGGGCGCATCAGTGCCGCGACCGTCATCCAAAGCCTGCAGGGCAACTACCTGCGCCTCGGGTCGGGCACGATGCCCGCACCCTGGTTCGAGACCGACGTCTACATCTGCGGCCCAGGACAGTTCAACGCCGACATCAGGGACGGACTCCTGGCGGCGGGCGCCAACGCCGACCAGGTCCACACTGAGCAGTTCAGCGCGTCCTACCCCATCGGAGCGAGCACAGGGCACGCGGACAACGCCCGGGTGCGCTTCGTCGCCTCCGGTCTCGAGGTCGACTGGATCGCCGCAGAGAACCGGACGCTGCTCGAGCTTGGCGAGGACCACGGCCTGACGCTGCCTTCGTACTGCAGGAGCGGCAGCTGCCACACCTGCGAGGCGCGCATCGTCCGCGGCACGGTGAACGGTGCGATCGTCACCGGTGCCGACCACCGGGCCCTGCTCTGCTCAAGCTATCCGGCCTCCGAGCAGGTCTGGCTCGACATCTAACTGTGCCCAAGGACAGGAAGCCGTGAAGACCGACGAGTTCGCAGAATTTACTTCCCTGCTCAGGCAGGACCTGCACGCCCACCCAGAGGTGGGCCTGCACCTGCCCCGGACGCAGGAGAAGGTCCTCGCCGCCCTGGACGGGCTCCCACTGGAGATTGCGACGGGCAGCAGCTGCTCCTCGGTCATTGCGGTCCTGCGTGGAGGCAGTCCGGGGCCGGCCGTCCTGCTGCGTGCGGACATGGACGCGCTCCCCGTTCGGGAGCGGACAGGCCTGTCGTTCGCCTCGACGAACGACGCGATGCACGCTTGCGGACACGATATGCACACCGCCATGCTCGCAGGCGCCGCGCATCTACTGTGCGCCCGCCGGGACCAGCTGGTCGGCGACGTCGTCCTGGCGTTCCAACCGGGCGAGGAGGGCCACGGAGGTGCGTCCCACATGCTTGCGGAAGGGCTGCTTGACGCCTCAGGAGCCAGGCCGGTGGCAGCATACGCCCTGCACGTGATGTCCTTCGGGCTGCAATCCGGCACGGTCACCGGTCGTCCTGGCCCGCTCATGAGCGCCGCGGACCACCTGCAGGTGGTGGTGCGGGGATCGGGAGGGCACGGTTCAGCCCCGCACCGCGCCGCCGACCCTGTTCAGGCCGCGGCAGCGATGATCACTGCTCTACAAGTGGCTGTGACTCGCGAGTTCGATGTCTTCGACCCGGTGGTCATCACGGTCGGCGTGTCGCGGGCCGGTGAGGCGCACAACGTGATCCCGCAGACGGCCCGGTTTGAGGCGACCGTCCGCTCCTTCACCCCGCAAGCACGCGAGAAACTCGCGACAGTCCTTCCCCGTGTCCTTCGAGGCGTCGCACTTGCGCACGGACTGGACGTGGAGGTGGCCCTTCTGGCGCTGTTCCCACCGACCGTCAACCACGCTGCGGAAGCAGACTGGGCGATGGAGCAAGCACGCCAGACAGTCGGCTCCGACAGGGTGGAGGTTCTCCCCAACCCGGTGGCTGCCTCTGAAGACTTCTCGCTTGTGCTGCAGCAGGTGCCCGGCGCCATGCTACTGCTGGGCGCCACGCCGTCAGGCGTCGACCCGGGCACGGCACCCTACAATCATGCGCCGGACGCCGACTTCGACGAGGGCGTCCTTGCTACCGGTGCCCGCCTCTACGCGAGCCTGGCGGAAGGGCGCTTGCGGCTGACCGAATGAATGCGAACAGCCCCGTCTCGGAGAGCCCACGTCGAGCCGCCCGCCATCACACAGCGGCAGCCAGCACGGGCAAGCCCGATGGCCTGCCCGCGCGCGTCCGGGCCACAAGTCCCCAGGGTGGCACCTGAAACCACACCGCCTAGTTGCCGTCCGCGGAGCCGGAGGCCGCACCCAGCTGGCGGTCAGCCAGGTCCTGAGCTGCCCGCTCGGTCGACACCCCACGCTTCCGGGCGTTGTCGAAGACCTCCCGCAGGGTCTGCCCGATCTGCATCGTGCGCGCGAGCACCTCGTCCGGGGTCCACCCCAGGACCTCGCGTCCCACCAAGTGAATGGCGCCGCCGGCGTTGGCCACAAAATCCGGCGCGAATACGATGCCTCGCTGGGCGAGGACGTCGGCTGTCTTCCCGCCGCGAAGCAGATTGTTAGCGGCACCGGCGATGACCAGACACGGGATCGTTCGGGCGATCTCGGTGTCTATGAGTCCTCCGGTCGCACAGGGGGCGAGCACCTCGCAGGCTGTACGGGTTACCTCGTCCGTCTTCACCAGTCGGGCACCCTGCGCTTGCGCTGCGACGCACCGGGCCGGGTCCACGTCCGCCACTAGAAGCCTTGCTCCCGCCCGCAAGGCCAACTGTGCGACCCTGGCCCCGACCGCGCCCAGGCCCTGCACAAGCACGCGGCGACCACTGATCTGCCCCAGCCCGGCCTCCACGGCCGCGGCTTTCATCGCCTCGAAGACACCGAGGGCGGTTGCCTCTGCGCTTGACCCTGGTCCACCCGCCTCCACGGAGCGGCCGAACACGTAGCCGGTCATCTGCCGCAGTGTGTCCATGTCACTCGAGTTCGTCCCTACGTCGGGGCCGGTCCAGTAATCACCGTGGAGCTTGGCCAGGTTCTGGGCGTGCAGGGTCAGGATTCGCCGCCAGGTCACGTCGTCGATCTCGGCGCGAGGCGCGGGCAGTCCGATAACGGACTTGCCTCCGCCCATCGGCAGGCCAGCAACGGCCATCTTGGCTGTCATCGCCCCCGCGAGCCTGGTCGCGTCGGCGACGGCCTCCCCCGGCGTGGCGTACACCATCGCGCGGGTGCCACCGGCTGCGGGCCCAAGCCGAGTCGAGTGCACCGCGATCACAAACCATGCACCTGTCTGCCGGTCGTGCCGAATCATCGCGGACTCGCCCTCCCAAGACGACAACGCGGCGTCGATGTTCACTTGGCCCTCCCAGTTCGTCTAGCTGTACCTTGCCGTGCTGTACCGGTCCTATCCAGGAGAGCCCGAATTACGAGACACCTGTCTGTGCATCACCCGCAGACGCGACCAGACGTCCGCGGAACGCGGGCGCCGGGCGCCGACGTGGACGCCCGACGCGCAACCGTCACGCCGCCGCCGGTACGCGTGCCCGTAAGCGCGGATTATCTTTCGGCGTGCTGCGCTGAAGCGGGTGCACCACAGGTCTTACGAAGCCTCGTTGCCATGGAGGGCCACGAACAGGCGCGGTCAGGCGCCAAGGACCTCGGCGGGATCACGGCAGAAGATCCCCGCGGCCAAGACATGGTCGCGGGGCACCTGAAGTTGAAGAAGGGGTCTGAGTAGGCGGCTCCCGCCGCGAGCACCGGCGGCCGGGACGCGCCTGCCGGGAGGACGCCGTTTCGTCACCGGGCCGGCCAGCCCAGCCTCGGCCGCACGCGTGGTGTGGTGGGTGTCTTTGG
>JAABUZ0100009747.1_pt1:0-5000 | contig 10887 bp, 13 predicted proteins | sample 5562091 | NCBI WGS metagenome assembly JAABUZ01 (sample SAMN12813069, study PRJNA571459) | rock metagenome | isolation source: Antarctica rocks | place: Antarctica: Victoria Land, Linnaeus Terrace sud | collected 2015-12-21
TGTCGGTCCATGAAATGTTCTTTTTACCAGAAAGTGCCATGTTTGTTGAGTGTGTATTGGTTACAACACGCGTGCCGCGTACGCGTATATTACAGATTTAAAATTATCCCTTGGATGGTACGGTCAGGATTACCTGCCAAATGCGGTAGTGCATTTAAAATTTTATTTTACAAACTTTTGAATCTGACTACCCCTAATATATATTTGATTTTGAGGATTGCAATACTCTGAGTTATGAGTATGAACTATGGTTCACAAGGTCCACATACATCTGCACTTTTCTGATCCAATTCTTATCCCTTATCTGAGGAATGAGCGCATACATGGATCCAACACGCCAGAGGTTGTGAGTAAACTTACCACCCACATCAGAGCGACTCAAACGTATACGCCTACGAGCGTTGACGTCGGCTTTAATGAATGGCCTTGTAGCTGTCATCCATTCCGGTGTGTCGATACTGAAAAGTTCGACAATGTCTGATGTCGGATCGACCATAGCTTTGAGTCTCAGATCATCCAGGGTAGCATGCAGAATTCCTTCATTAATCACAAACTCTAACGGAGACTCATTTGCACGCAGAGTCTTGAGGAGACACCCCAGAAAACAGTCTGGATCCTGGTCCAGTCTAAGTAAGGAAAGTGGTTTGGTCTGAAATTTTTCGCGGATGTAAAAGGGACTTCCATTCAGAACAGCAGTAGGATAGTGTGTTACTTGTTTGCCCGTCCCATGCACTGGATGGCAAACAATCATGAGCAAGAGGGACCACCATACCAGCATCGAATAGCCCATGATAGTCCACTTTTCCTCCCGGAAGAAGATATTTTATGCTATTTAATGCCAAGAACAAGTACCTTAAAATGTTATGATTTTCGGTCTATTGGAGATTGCGACGAAGATATATTTCCCGGGAAATAGTGCCTGATAATTTTCCGTACATCCTTGCTCGGCTTTAAAACCTCGAAGAATTGCTTTTCATCTGCTATCATCATTCTCGACTTCCATTGGCGAAACGCGTGCTAAATAATTCCTGACTTCAAGTGGGATTTATAGATGGATAATATTATTAAGAGTTGGCTGTCTCAACATCGGACTAATAATATACATCTTCCACGATTGTATTTTCAGGTCAAAAATACAGCCGCTGACCCGAAGGTATACTGTGCTCCCGGTTCATGTGTGTCTTCGGATATGCTGCAGATCGAAATGGCAGCCTTTACCACATGAATTGAGAACACATTTCGCTCGGTCATGCCCCGCTAAAGTACGTTTGGAAACCATTAGCCGCAAATTAGAGGTTCGCCGGTAGTAAAATTTACGTCGATTCGAGATTGCATATTGTAGACTAGCTCAGACTATACGAAGTTTTTTGGGTAACTTTATTGATCTTTACGCTCAGAGTCCGTCATCAGATGAATAACTTCTTTTTATGGAAAAACCACAACGAAATGGTTTGTTTGGTAAGGCAAGGCCCCTATAATGCTCCGTTATCTACTTAGAAATCTTTGAGGGCTGTAGAGAAAGGGAACCGGAGCTTCCAAACCTACCTCACGGGCAGGAAGACCGTCAAAATGCACCCAACTACATCCTAGGGTGGACTCAAGAAAGGCACTCATGAGCCATACGACTTCTATCTCAACCTGTTGTATGAGGTATGAGCTATCGGTCTTTTACTGAAGGGATTAAAAAAGGTACTCTTAGGAATGCAGAAGTCAGTCTTGATTTTTGGATTACATGGCAGAGCAGCATTTGTCACTACAACGCGCGGTGCTTGTCCTTTCCTTTTGGTAGCCATACGAACGGCTTGTGCTGTCTTAGGTCGGCCACCTTGTAAAATGGACCCGTAGAGACATTAGGAAGGCCTAGAACCATTATGATCGGTCATTTACTTGGCTCAACCGATGCAAAAAATCATTCATATTCTGTACGAGTACTGTAGGTATGCTACAGAGTGTTGAAGACGTATAACTGCTTCAAATATTCCAGCAAAACTACGCTGAATGGATTGTCAATCGATCCGCCCAGGGTTCCATTTCAGAGACCGAGATCTGTAAGCTCAAAGCCTTTGTCTGACTAGAGGTGATCATACGTATACGTCCCACCCAAAAATTACAGCAATAGAGCGATTCAGTTTGATTCAAAGTTGTGAGACTTGGAAGGATGAAAGACTATATTGCATGGCCTAATGAAAGGCTTTTGTTGCCGTCACACACTAATCTTCAAAGCTCCGCAAGTTAGGCATTGGGGCTAATCGGCTAATGCAGTCTTGAGTGGTCCTTCTACCATTGTCATCGATCATAGTATATGTGTACTTGCTTGATCGCATATGAAATACCAGATAACAATGGCAGTCTCGACGAAAGGAAAGAAACACATGGCTGCCTGCTGCTGCACCAGTGCTTTTAAGGATAAGTTAAATTTGACAGGCTTAAGCTTGTCGCTGCTTACGCCAAAAATTTGTCGAGGTATGCATTTAAATCTGTTCAAAGTCGTTACAACATAATATTTAATTGGGTTTTTTGAGAAAATGATTGTGGCTTAGAGAACAGGGACATCAAAATTTTCCCGATAAAGAACGATAAGCCTTTATTTATTTTCCACTTAATAAATGAATCCGTACTTGATGCAATTCACTTCGGAAAGGATACATATGAGAACAGCTGTCAACACAGTTGGGAAAGGAGACATTGTCCTCCAAGTACTGCTCGGATATTATTCTAGCGGTGCAGTCTCTATTATGGGTGATCAGAGCAACATTTTATGCCGCGTACGTTCGCCTTACGTCCCTAAACGTCACGATTGGGATGCGCAGGTCAAATTGTGTTCATTACGACCATTTTTCGATCAGGCGGTTCCTCTCATTTGGACGGAACAGGTGATTTCGCACCTGTTTCGCCGAAGTCAGTCGGGGCTGCTCACTGAGAGCAGTCGCGCGATGATGTGCGCTGTGGACTATTAGTCGATGGCTATCATTATTACGAACCAATTGGAGGCATTGCCAGTCGGACAGCCGTCGCTTCGGCGATGTGGTCCTTCTGAAAAGTTTCCGCCGAGGGGAGGTTTGCGTAGATGGAGGAGGCTGCCTGCGGGCAAGCTCCTGACACTGCGTAGGTTTTCTTCGGGAGCTGCAGGGGAGGAAATAGGATGTGCATTGGAGCTCGACGGCGTGGATTCGTCCGCGCCCACCGTTCCCGCACCTGGTCTTTTGACCGGCGAAAACAAAGAAACTCGCCTGACGTTTCCGGGCGAAGGGCCTTGACTGCGTGCAGTCAGAAGAGAGTTACCTGGTTGATCCTGCCAGTAGTCATATGCTTGTCTCAAAGATTAAGCCATGCATGTCTAAGTATAAGCAAATTGTACGGTGAAACTGCGAATGGCTCAGTACAACAGTTATTGTTTATTTGATAGTACCTTACTACATGGATAACTGTGGTAATTCTAGAGCTAATACATGCCCCAAAGCCCCGACCTCTGGAAGGGGTGTATTTATTAGATAAAAAACCAATGCCTTCGGGCCCTTTGGTGATTCATAATAACTTTTCGGAGCGCATGGCCTTGTGCCGGCGCCAGTTCATTCAAATTTCTGCCCTATCAACTTTCGATGGTAGGATAGTGGCCTACCATGGTGACAACGGGTAACGGGGAATTAGGGTTCGATTCCGGAGAAGGAGCCTGAGAAACGGCTACTACATCCAAGGAAGGCAGCAGGCGCGCAAATTATCCAATGCCGACACGGCGAGATAGTGACAATAAATAACAATCCAGGGCTCTTAAGGGTCTTGGAATTGGAATGAGTACAGTTTAAATACCTTAACGAGGAACAATTGGAGGGCAAGTCTGGTGCCAGCAGCCGCGGTAATTCCAGCTCCAATAGCGTATATTAAAGTTGTTGCAGTTAAAAAGCTCGTAGTTGAACCTTGGGCCTGGCTGGCTGGTCCGCCTCACGGCGAGCACTGGTCGCGGCCGGGCCTTTCCTTCTGAAGAGCCGGCATGTCGTTTACTCGGTGTGTCGGGGAATCAGGACTTTTACTTTGAAGAAATTAGAGTGTTCAAAGCAGGCATATGCTCGAATACATTAGCATGGAATAATAGAATAGGACGTGTGGTTCTATTTTGTTGGTTTCTAGGACCGCCGTAATGATTAATAGGGATAGTCGGGGGCATCAGTATTCAATTGTCAGAGGTGAAATTCTTGGATTTATTGAAGACTAACTACTGCGAAAGCATTTGCCAAGGATGTTTTCATTAATCAAGAACGAAAGTTAGGGGATCGAAGACGCTTAGATACCGTCGTAGTCTTAACCATAAACTATGCCGACTAGGGATCGGGCGATGTTTTTTATTGACTCGCTCGGCACCTTACGAGAAATCAAAGTCTTTGGGTTCTGGGGGGAGTATGGTCGCAAGGCTGAAACTTAAAGGAATTGACGGAAGGGCACCACCAGGAGTGGAGCCTGCGGCTTAATTTGACTCAACACGGGGAAACTCACCAGGTCCAGACATGATAAGGATTGACAGATTGAGAGCTCTTTCTTGATTTTATGGGTGGTGGTGCATGGCCGTTCTTAGTTGGTGGAGTGATTTGTCTGCTTAATTGCGATAACGAACGAGACCTTAACCTGCTAAATAGTCAGGCCAGCTTTTGCTGACCGCCGGCTTCTTAGAGGGACTATCGGCTTTAAGCCGATGGAAGTTTGAGGCAATAACAGGTTAACCATAATGTTACGTAGCGCGCTGGGTCCGAGCGACCCGGCGACAACTATCACAGGCCTGTAGAAGCGGGTGCATGGTTGACATGCGAGCCTCGGTAAAGAAACCGCTAGTGGATGCCTTAACCCTTGCGAAGGAAGATTTTGCCTTCGTAGATCGGGCAAGGGAGCGTGAGATCTCATGCTTTGGCACCGCAACACCACCTGGTACAGGGGACGCCGTCTCTTAATCTATCTGGTTGCGAGTGATCATCAAACCTACGAAGGATGAGAAATCATCCATCTTACGAGGG
>JAABUZ0100009753.1_pt1 | contig 10883 bp, 15 predicted proteins | sample 5562091 | NCBI WGS metagenome assembly JAABUZ01 (sample SAMN12813069, study PRJNA571459) | rock metagenome | isolation source: Antarctica rocks | place: Antarctica: Victoria Land, Linnaeus Terrace sud | collected 2015-12-21
GGGCGACGGTGTGATGTGAAAACCCCGGCCAGCTCGCCGGCATCACGGCACGACCCGGTCAAATCGAATGCTTCCAACATGTTCATGATCTCCTCGGCAGACTTCACGGTGTCCCTCTTGGGGGCGGTAGGCGCTTCAGCACCGCTAACCGCACTCCAGGAGGGGCCTCAACCGCGGGACGCGGTCAGGCAGACGGAATCGTGTCGGACAGATCTCATGACCGCCAGCGGGCAATTCTCATGTCCGCCACCGGGCAGCTTCATGGCCGTCTCCGGGCAGCTTCTCGTGTCCGCTCTCAGCATCTTCGATGACGCGAAGGACGGCAGAGGCGCAACAGGCGGATTCTTCGTTCATAGGTGGGCAGTGCACGACACAGCGGCTCCCCACCGTTAGTGTCAACAAATGAGTTGGTCAGCCGCTCAAGGCCGCAACCTGGCGGAGGCCTGTATCGGATCCGCCGGTGACCGTTGGCTGCATGTGCAGGGTGTCGCCGAACTCGCGATGCAGTTGAGGGACAAGGACTTGGGTCTATCCGACGCAGTAGTAGCGGCGGCCTGGCTGCACGACGTCGGGTACGCGCCCGATCTCGTCGACACAGGGTTGCATCCGATCGATGGCGCCAGATGGCTTCGTCGTCGGGGAGTTCCGGAGGGGATCGTTGCGCTGGTTGCCTACCACTCCGCCGCTTGGTTCGAGGCGGAGGAACGAGGTCTCATCGCCGAACTTGCCGAGTTCCCTGAGCCAGACCCGGACCAGCTCGACATGCTCACGTTGGTGGACATGGCGGTTGGACCGACAGGTGAGCGGGTTTCGGTGGAGTCGCGCCTGGACGAGATCCTCGCTCGGTATCCGGCTGATGACCCCGTGCATCGTGCGGTTTCGAGGTCTCGATCGTCGCTTATTCAGTCGGCCGAGCGAGCCGCCGAGCGCCTCGGCCTAGCCAATGTAGGGACTCGGCCGCCGATCTAGGTGGTGCCGGATCCGCATCCTCATTGAGGGATGGATCTGCAGCGTGTCGAGGTCAGCGGAGGAGACCCAAGCGACTTCCTTGCTCTCCTCGCTCGTGCGGGCAGCACCGCCAACCAACTTGGCGCTGAAGGCGATTGAGAATTGCTGCCTGACCTCGCCGTCGTCGTAGGCCATGACGTGGTTCGGGTTGGTGTAGGTGCCGATGATGTTGGTGACCTCAACGTCGTAGCCGGTCTCTTCGCGGACCTCTCGAACGACGGTGTCCCGGATGGACTCGCCGATGTCGTGACCGCCGCCAGGCAGTGCCCAGAGGTCGTTGTCGGTCTTGTGAATCATCAGAATTCGGCCGTCGTCGTCCTCGACCACGGCTACCACGGAGGGAACAACGCTGTTGGCCTTGGGCGCGTTGGGGTCATCGATGTAGTCGATTCGAGCCATAGCTCGACCCTAGGCGACCTGCTCCCCGACCACATCCGTTGCCCGTTCCCAGGTTCGCTCAAAGCTCTGCATGTACGTCGAGAAGAGCCGGCCGCCCGCCACCCGGTGGATCTGAAGGACCGGGGCGTGGCTCGCTGGAGTCCCGAGGCTATGGATGTTTGCCAGCAGGACTTCGTCGAAGCGAAAGATCGAGGCGTAGACGGTGTCATCGTGTTTGCGTGCCTTGACCCCTCTGCTCTGGAGAAGCGGTGAACAGTAGGCCCAGGTGAGCTCGCAACGAGCCCCGAGCAGATGACCGATGCCTTCCTCCTCACCTCGTCGGATGACGGACTCGGAGGCGGGGTCCGCGAAGCAGAGTCGGACCTGGACGCCGGACTCGGCCTTCTCCAGCAACTTCTCGCCGTAGTTGTCCACGGAGTCGTGAAGGAAGCTCGCGGAATAGGCCAGCAGGTCGATGCTCTCGCTGGCCTGGTCGAGAAGAGACGTCCACGTGCCCGCGGGTATGCCGCCTCGGCTGACATGCAGTCCGGCGAACTCCGCCGCGCTTGCCGACTGCGTCCTTGCCTCGGATTGCGTTGATGGCCAGAGGAATCCCTCTGGCTTCCCTAGTAGGCAGGCAAGGGCTTCCCGATGAGTCCGGTGTGGAACGCGGTCTTTCGAGACCCACCGCTCCACGGTCTTCGGGTCGACTCCCGCACGGTCGCTGAGCAGGTCGATGCTCAGCCCCGCTGAATGGATCGCGCTACGTAGTCGCTCGTTCGTCATGGTGTCCCCCGGGACGGTCTCTCGGACGTTTCAAAGAGCGTAGGACGTCCCGAGAAGTCCCGCACGGTGGTGATGCCGTCCATGTGGATAACGGTCCCATGGCAGGGAGCCACTCGGGCTCAATGACAACGGAGGGCAGAGTGATGGCACTTTCCAAGCGGATGAAGGTCACCCACGACGACGTGTTCCCCTACGGGGCGTTCCTCGTCGGTCAGGTGAGCCAGGTCGTCGACTTCGACCGGTCGACGCGTGAGATGAAGTACCAGGCGACGGACAAGGACACCGGGTTGTTGATGTGGCAGGTGGACGTCCTCGACGCCGACCCTGAGGCGAAGCGGAGCGCGAAGACCCTCTCGATCAAGATCGCCGCCAAGGTCCAGCCGGTCCCACCGTCGAACGACTCGGAGTCGCCCTTCACCCCGGTGATCTTCGAGGGGATGACGGCACTGCCGTACGTCGAGAAGGTCGGGGAGGACTTCTCCCGGATCGCGTGGTCCTTCCGGGCCGAAGGGATGCGCGGACCGAAGGCCGCCGGCCAGGCCCCGACCGCGGCGCCGTCCCAGTCGGACGCCGACCAGGCAAAGGCCGGCCAGGCTTCGAAGGCGGTGGCCTGAGATGAAGGTGGCCGACCTGGTCGCGTGGAGTGAGACTCTCGGGGTCTCGATCGATGAGGTGCCCACCGTGCTGCGGTTCCGGGTCCGCCAGGTCAACGCCCTTCGAGATGACGTGGTCAAGGCGTGGGCCGGTCTGAGGAACGCCCCAGACGAGGAGCTGGTGCTGCAGCTCGCCGTCGCTGGCCGGGTCCTCGGAGAGGTCGTCGCGTCACTGGAGAGCTCTGTGACCGAGGCAGGAAAGGTGGCGGTCTGAGATGGCCCCCATCGACCTGCAGGAGTGGGCCGCCTCGACTGGATTGTCCCTCTTCGACCTTGGTCTGGCTCTCGGCGCCGCCGAAGCAACCGCCGACGGCCTCAGCGCCCAGCTCGGCCGGCAGGAGGAGCGCTTCCGCAACGCACCTGACGTCGACCTGCCCCTGGGTGTCCAGCACGCCGTTGCCGGCCAGCGGATCGTCCTTGCCCGGCTGACAGAGATCCGGACCTTGTGGCGACAGGAGGTGGGTTGAAGATGCGCGGCGGAAAGGTCACCGAATGGGCCGAGGCGCTGAGCGTGCCGCCAAGGGATCTCCCAGAGGCACTACGTGGCCTCTACCGGGAGAGCGTCACCCTGCACGAGGACCTCATCCCCTTCCGACAGAAGGTCCACGAGGGCCCAATGGTGCACATCGACGAGGCGATGAGCCTGGCCGAGAGCGCGCTTCGAGAAGCCAGCGAGGGCCTGTCCTTCGCCCACCTCGAGGCATCGAAGGAGGTGTACTGACATGACCAGCAAGCCAGCACAGACCGACAGCCTTGTGGATGACCTCATCGAAGGGCTATTGGAAATCATCGCCACGGTTGCGCTCCTGGCCTGGCGGCTCCTCGCTGCGGCGGCTGGGAACCCCATCCCGCTGCTCTGCGCGGCGGGAGTTTGGGCAGCCTTCCACTGGCACGGCCGCATCGCCGCAGTCGCCGTCTGTGCCGGCTTGGTCGTCGCCCTCTGGATCTGGCGGGCCACGCTGCCTCGTTCGTTCAGCCGCGCCGTAGCTCTCCCGGCGATCGCCGCGACGTTGGGTGGCCTCTATCGAATGCGGTGGGCCCACATCGCGGCACGACATGGCCTGGTCGCCCACTCGTATGCCGGCGAGTCGGGTTCGCAGGTGGATCGCGAGGTCGCCGGGCTGGGACGCATCAAGGCGACCCCGGGCCTGCTGCGGCTGAAGGTGCGCCTGTCTGCCGGATTGACCGCGGGCGACGTCGAGACCGCCTGCGAGGGTCTGGCACACGCCTTCCGAGTCCGTGAATGTCGCGTCGTGGCCGATCGGCCGGGGTTCGTCTGGCTCGAGCTGCATCGTCGCGACCTCTTGGCTGCCATGGTGCCGCCGCTTCCGGTCAGTGACCATGTCGACTGAGGACGGGACAGTCTGGACGATCGCTGTCCGTGGCACCCACCTCCTGCTCGCCGGCGCCACGGGCTCGGGCAAAAGCTCCGTGCTCTGGTCCCTGCTGTGCGCTCTGTCCGGGCGAATCCGCGACGGGTCCGTGCAGGTCTGGGCGGTCGACCCCAAGGGCGGCATGGAGCTCGGGCCCGGGCGCGGCCTGTTCGCCCGATTCGAGGACACCGATCCCGAACGCATGTGCCAGCGCGTCGAGGAGCTCGTCGACCTCAAGAACAGCCGAGCCCAGGAGCTCGCCGCCGCCGGCCGCCGCGTCCACGACGCCAACACAGGCTCACCGCACATCCTCCTCATCGTGGATGAGCTCGCCACCCTCACCGCGTTCGCCGAACGCAAGATCATGTCTCGTTTCGACCAAGCGCTGGGCCTACTCCTGACCCAAGGGCGAGCCTGTGGCATCACCGTCGTCTCCGCCGTCCAGGACCCCGGCAAAGACGTCGTCGGCTGGCGCGACCTCTTCCCGACCCGAATCGCGCTGCGCCTCGACAACCCGATCCAGGTCGACATGGTGCTCGGCGACGGCGCACGAGACCGGGGCGCCAGAGCCGACCACATCAGCGAGCTGACACCCGGTGTCGCGTACGTCCGCACGCTCGGGACCCGGCAGCTCAAGCGGGTCCGGTCCGCGTACCTGAACGACACGGACATCGACGACCTCGCCCGCGCCGCCTCAGCACCACTCGACCGTGTCCTCGCCGAGCTCGAAGCCGAGCTGCAAGGAGGTGCCGCATGACTACGACCGAGACCGCCCTCTGGCAGGAGTACTGGGCGGGCGTCAGGAACGAGGACTGGTTCGCTGCGGCGCGGCTGCTCGACGCGTCACTCCGGGTCCGGGGCTACTTCGCCTGCTACCTGCGTGAAGAGCTCACCCCACGCCTCGACGAAGCCGGCAACGAGGTCGGAGCCCCGTTCAGCGATGTCGTGCTTGACTGGGAGACCGCCGCTGACCGGATCCACCTCGATGGCTTCTCCTCCACCGAGTACCGCCTTGCCCGACTCGTTGCCGCCCTGACCGCGGGGCAGCCCTTCCCGCTCGAGGACCTCGCCCGGATGGGCTCCTGGTCCACGCACGTCTGGCAGGTACTCGTCGAGTGGGGCACCGACGGGACGATGACCTTGCAGGTCCGGTCATGACGATCCCCAAGTCTTCCAGTGCCGCAGGCCGGGCAGGTCCCGCCTACGGAATCGCGCTCCCGTTCGACCTGACCGGTGCACCACCGGCTCGCGAGCTGGCCCACGGAGAATGGAGGCTGGCCGCCGCCTGCCGCAGCCGCGACTTCGAGTGGTGGTTCGCCAAGCCCACCAGTGCCCGCAGCCGCCTCGCGGTCCAGCTCTGCGAGGGCTGCCCGGTGCGACGGGAGTGCCTTGCCGCGGGGCTGCTCTTCGGGGAGGAGTTCGGCCTCTGGGGAGGCCTGAGCCACATCCAGCGCCGACCCCTCATCGCTCGACTGCTCACCGGAGTCCCCCTCGCGACCGTCCTCGCCTCCGCCCTTGCTGAGCAGCGGCACCTCAAGAGGGGCGAGGCCGCCTGATGCCCCTCGCGCCCTCGGAACTCCAAATCCAGGGAGAGCCGATATTCGATTCCGACTCGGGTGGGACTCGCGGCGAGGACCACGACCCCGGAGTCGAGCGGTCTGCCCGAGTCGGGCACTGCCACCACCCGGTCAAGCTCACCGGCCAGTCCCACACCATCGACCGCGCCACCGGAGTCATCCTCTCGAGCCTGGACTCCGCCGAGCTGCCCGACGCGGTTCTCTACGTCAAGTGCGGCAACCGCCGGGCCTCGGCCTGTGCACCCTGCTCCCGGGAGTACGGCGCCGACATGTGGCACCTACTGCGAGCCGGAGCAGCAGGCGGGGACAAGGGCATCCCGACGTCGGTCGTCACCCACCCAATGGTGTTCGCCACGCTGACCGCCCCATCGTTCGGGCCGGTCCACGCGGTGAAACGCTCAGGCTCACGGTCACGCCGCTGCCGGCCACGCTCGCGCGGTGAACGGTGTCCGCACGGGATCAACCTGTCCTGCATGGCGGTGCACCAGCCGGCCGATCCGGTTGTTGGGCAGCCGTTGTGCGTCCAGTGCTACGACTACGAAGCGCACGTGGTCTGGCAGTGGTGGGCGCCCGAGCTCTGGCGGCGGTTCACCATCGCCCTGCCCCGGGTCATCGCCAAAGCGCTCAACGTCTCCCAGAAGGTGGCTCGCAAGCTGGTCCGGGTCTCCTTCGCCAAGGTCGGGGAGTACCAGCAACGCGGCATCATCCACTTCCACGCGATCATCCGGCTCGACGGACCACCCGACGATGACCTGACGTTTCCTCCGCCCCACATCGACGTGGAGTCCAGCTGGCTCGCCGACCGAGTGCGCGACGCCGCCCGCCGGGTCGAGTTCGACGCACCTCCGGCCTACCGGCACGGCCCTGACCACCGGCTGACCTTCGGGAACCAAGTGGACGCCCGGCCGGTCCACGTCCGTGCGGGGCGGGATGACCTGGCCGGGCCGATCCACCCCGAGACGGTCGCCGCCTACATCGCCAAGTACTCAACCAAGTCGGCCGCCGACCTCGACCCCGGCGACCGGGGTGCCAGCAACGCCCACCTCGCCCGGCTCCGGCGGAGCGTGCTGCGGCTGGCGGACGGGGCCGATGAGCTCTACCCGCCCGGAGGGCCGTTCGACAACCCCTACACGCTCCTCCACAAGTGGGGGCACATGCTCGGCTTCCGCGGCCACTTCGCCTCCAAATCCCGCCGCTACTCCACCACCCTCACCCGAATCCGCGGCGCCAGACGGCGCTTCCAACGAGCCAAGGCGCGCAACCCCCACCGCACCGTCGAGGTCGCGCTCCTCGACCGGGCAGACGAGGAGGAGACCACCCTCGTCATCGGCAGCTGGCGCTTCGCCGGCACCGGGTGGCCCACCGACGAGGACACCGAGATGGCCGTTGCCGCTGCCGCTCGAGCCCGGGAACGCGCGCTGAGCCGACGGACGAACAGACAGCAAGGACCTACGGAAGGGAAGGACGATGAACACCAATGCAGGGCTTGAGTTCCCAGAGCTGCTGACGGTCCGGGACGTGGCCGAGATCCTCCAGGTGCCGATCTCCACGGTGCACCACTGGGCGGTCCGAGGTGACGGCCCACCCTCGTTCAAGGTCGGAAAGCATCGGCGCTTCGATGCGGCCGTCGTTGCGATCTGGCTCGAGGAGCAGAAGAAGGTCTTCGCGTGATCGAACGACGGGTCCTGCCCTCCGGAGGGGTGACCTACCGAGTGCGGTACTACGGACCCGATCGTCGCCAGCGGTCCAGGAGCTTCAAACGACGCCGCGATGCAGAGGCCTACGCCGTGCAGGTTGGCTCGGAGCTGCAACGGGGCGCTTGGCTGGATCCTCGACGGGGAAAGGCGACCGTAGCCGAGATGTGGGTGGAATACGAGCGCCATGGAATGGGCCACTTGCGCGAGACCACTAGGCAGAACTATCGGCAAGGGTGGAGGACGGTTGCGCCATCTCTGGGGGCGTGGCAAGTAGGTCGTCTCGAGCACGCTGACGTGGCCGAATGGGTCGTCACCCTCAGTACCCAGAAGGGTCCCGACGCCGTCCGATTGGCCCATCAGACCCTTCTCCGGGTTCTCGACCATGCGATGCGCAACCGCCGGATCGCGGTCAACCCTGCACGCGGAGTACTCTTGCCGAGGCGACCGCCCGCAAGGGAGCGCATCCTGACCGCTGCTCAGGTGGACGCAATGGCCGAACGGATGGGCGACCGGGGAGAGGTCGTCCTTGCCCTCGTCTACCTGGGGCTCAGGTGGTCCGAGCTCGCCGCTCTACGTGTCGCAGACATCGATCTAGCGAGGCGGCGCGTCCGGGTGGTCGAACGAGCAACCGAGGTCGGCGGCAAGATGGATGTTTCGGCGCCGAAGAGTCGTGCCTCGACGCGCCACATTGCCATCCCGAGCCTGCTCCTCGTCCAGCTTGAGCGGCGCACTTCGGGACGATCTCCTGAAGCACTTGTGTTCCCCGCCCCGGACGGCGGGTATCTCCGGAACGGCAACTGGCGGCGGCAGGTCCGATGGTCCACCGTCACCTCCGAGCTTGGCCTCGCCGGAATCACGCCACACGACCTACGGCGGACCTACGGGAGCCTTGCGCGTCTCGCAGGAGCGGACCTGCGGTTCATCCAGAGGGCGATGGGCCACGAGTCGATCACGACGACGGCAAGGATCTATGCCCACCTCTACGACGGAGAACTCGACACGATCGCGGAGGCCATGGACCGACTGCGGAAGCCTGGGGAGGGCGCATGAACAGCCATAGCCACGCTTCCATATGGCGGGATAGGGGATAGGGGACGGCGAAATGCCCCGCCCGCAGCCGCGAGACGCCTCGACTACGGCCCGTTACAGCAGCTCAGACGCCTGCCAGACGACAGCCAAATGCTCACCGGCGCGTCAATCGGTCGAGGGTCTCGCAGGATGATGTCAGGCCTTCCTCTTCACCCCAGGGCCAGTTCAAAGTCGCCCGGACCGCGTGGCTACGTGGGATCTTCGCTCGAAGCGGTATAAGCAAGCAGCCCGCCTCCCAACGCACGAGAAGTCCTTCGTTGACGTCTCGAACGACCGTGCGACCCAAGATACTCGACGGTAACGTCACGGTGAGGTCGACTTTGAACTGGCCCTCCTCTTCACCCTTCGGCGACGACCGCGTTGTATTAGAACGCCCAAGAGTGGAACAAAAAAGGCGAGCCCGATCGTATACTCGGCGGTACCAACATCTTTGTTGTGCCGATACGCGTCGGCTATGGGGCGATTGGTTCCCGAAAATTCTATGTCCGAGGGTGTTGTGCTTTGTTCCCACTGGAGCACGCGACCACCCTGGTCACACTCTGGATCGCCCGGGCAATGAAGACTTATCGTTTCAGGCTTGACGTGAGTCAGATACGGTGCTTGCGATGCCGGAACGGTAGGAGATGAGGGCGCTTGACCACCCGGCAGGTTGGAAAGGCCCAGCAGGTCCTTCGGGTACGCCTGGATAGTAACTGGAAGCACGCTGGCTTTTCCGCTTGCGTCCACAGCCAAGACTGCGACCTTCGGTAGATGTGCAGCGAAATCCCCGGATGCGCTATTGATCATCAACGGGCTGGTGAGGATTGATCCGACATTGAGCTGTCCCGTGACGCCTGCGTGAATCTCGGTGATAGTAGGTGGGCATACATATATGCTCGTCACGGGCGAGTTGACACCCAGCGCCCGGGCCTCCGCACTGTCCACGGGGTCGGAAGGCAGCGTCGCAGTGACCGCGGCGTCACTCATCTTGCAATCAGAAGAAGGTGACGAATCCACGCTATCTGTTGCCACTGAAGGACAGACGACGCCGGCATAGACGGTGGTATCGCCCTTCACCAGCGAGTTGGAGACGTCTGCCTCTGTTGCCCCCGCGCCAAAGTCGGGCATCGGCACCGACTGGCCGTTTGCCAGCCCGTTGGCGTCAAAAGTCGGCGGATGACTATTGAAGTATCCGAAGGATAGCCTGCTGGGATCTGGACCTTCAGGGTCGAGTCGCACCGCGTTATCGGGAACCCTGGAGTCGATATAACCCGTAGGGCAGGCGCCCTTTAATAACTTCCCGTTGTCGTGCACGTTGGCCACATTCTGCATTTGCCCGGAGCCCACAGTGTCCATGAGCCACGTTACCGGTCCGGGGCCCTTGCCTTCGACTCCTGGGGCGACAATTCTTGACTGGACATATACCTTAAGCAGATTTGACCGCGACGACGGATGGGCTAGAGTCGCGTCGAGAATGGGGTCGCTCTGGCCGTAAGCGCGCGAATAAGTCGAGTCGTAGAAAGATACTGTTGTCTGCGCCACGAAACCCGGAGGGGCTCGGAGGAACTTGAGATATAAGGCGCCTGTCGACTTGTTTGCCTTATCGAAAGCATCGATATCGCCAGACGGTAGGGAGTTCGCGAGGCCGATCGTGACCATGACGACAGCCACCCCCGCTGCCGCAGCTGCACCAATGGTGAGCCATCGGGGTGTTCCGGCGCTTTCGTCGCTCCCCATTTCGGCAGGTCGGCCGGACCGACCCGTCCTTCCGCGTTGCTGGACGCTGCCGGCTTCTCCATGGCCCAGTTCGAAGTCGGGGGCCCTGTCCTTGCGCGCCGATCGTGATCCGGTTGTCGGCGACGCATCGTGGTGACCCCGCACCGCCGGAGCGGGTGTGTCCGTTTTAGCGGTGCTCATCTTGTCGGCGGCCTTGTCCAGCCGTTCCGCCGCCGCCGGGGACGCGTCGTCATCCACCCCCTCGGACCGAGCTGGGACAGTCTCCGCTCCAGCGATGCTGAGCTCGTCCGCGGCCTTGTCCTGACCTCCCGACTCGGCCGCCGGGGACGCATCGTCATCAGCCCCCTCCGACCGAGCGGGGTCGGCGTCGGTGCTACATCGGGACTCGGGTGTTGCGCCGGCGTCGACAACCTGCTGTGGGCCGGCCGCTTCAGCCGAGCCAACCTTGTGGTCGGCGGGGAACTCGGTTCCACGTCCCGTTGGTACTTCATGCTCAGCCGAGCGAGGCTCTGATGCCCCCGAACTTGCGCCCATCGGCGCAACCTATCTCAGAAGACTTCCGTCGTGGGAGTCTCGCGTCGCAAGGGCGACGCGGCGGTCGGTAGC
>JAABUZ0100009756.1_pt1 | contig 10881 bp, 14 predicted proteins | sample 5562091 | NCBI WGS metagenome assembly JAABUZ01 (sample SAMN12813069, study PRJNA571459) | rock metagenome | isolation source: Antarctica rocks | place: Antarctica: Victoria Land, Linnaeus Terrace sud | collected 2015-12-21
GTGGCACGAGCGGCCCAAAACCGCAGCGGCGCTGGAAGCGCACACCAGTTACCAACAGATGATCCTTTCCGCCGCCGCTTAGAATGTCCAAACTCCAGCCCACCGACTTACAGTCGGTGGTCGTTTAGTTGAGAGATCGTCCTCCCTGACGGCGATGTGTAGATCTGTCGGGGTGAATGCGATGCAGAATGCTGGATTCCGTTCCTGTTTGAGAAGATGATGGCTGACGATGTCTGGCAAGTTGAAAGGGAAAATCGCAGTGGTCGCGGGAGCGAGCCGAGGTTGCGGATACGGCATTTCCGTCGCTCTCGCAGAACAGGCCTGTACCGTTTATGTTACCGGTCGCTCGGTCCGCGGCGGCCCGGCCCCAATCGACAACATCTCCGGCACGATCGAGGACACGGCGGAAGAAGTGACCCGGCGCGGCGGTGTTGCAATTCCATTGCAGATCGATCATACTGCTGCAGAGCAGGTCAATGATCTTTTCTGTCGCGTGCAGTCCGAGCAAGGTCGTGTCGACATCCTTGCCTGTGCTGTCTGGGGCGGCAATGAACGTTTCGTGGACCCAATCTGGAAGCAACCCTTCTGGAACTTGCCAGTGGATTTCTGGGACGACTTCATGGGCGCTGGACCGCAGGCGTTCTGGATCGCAGCACGCGCGGCAGCACGGTCGATGTCTGAGCAACGCTCAGGACTGATCACGGCGATCAGCGAGCCGATGATCGACACCGACAAGCTCAGCGGCATACCTCAGTGGGACCTGTTTGAGCACCTTCCCCACTATGCTCTTAACCGTCTGGTCGTGAGTCTGGCTCCCCAGGCACGTCAATCTGGCGTCACGTTGCTGGGGCTGCTTCCGGGATTCATGAAGACCGAGCGCGTGCAGGTTCACATGCAGGACGAGAACCTCCAGAAACTCTACCGATACGATTTGGCGGAATCGACTGAGTCCACCGGGCGCGCTGTCGCCGCGCTCGCTGCTGACCCAAATGTGTCTGAAAAATCGGGACAATTGATCTTTGTAGGAGATGCTGCGAAGGAATACGGTTTTACCGACATTGATGGACGGTACATCGAAAACTTCTACCGCGCTACCGGTCGGCTGTAGATACGACGTATTCAATCGGGCCGTCTGCACAGGTTCAAGGATTAACGTGGCGGTCGATTGTGACCCTGATTAACGCCGCCGCATAGACTTGACGCTTCCCGGCCCGGCTGGCTCTACGTAAGCCGACTTTTGGCGGTTTTGGATCGGCTTGACTAAGTGCCCGTTTGCCGACCAATCGTCAACTTGGGTTAGCGGGACGAAGGGCGTCTCGGAGTGTCATCTACCACTTTATTCGCGAATGGAACTACCACGCTATTGGCGAATGATCTTAGAAGGCAATAAACTCAATGGTCCTGCTCAAAAGCAACGCACTTTCTGCCGTAGCGCCAGAATGGTTGTCATCGGTCATGATGGGTGGCCTGGACGCACTCACGTTCAACCAACCTCTCACCAAGCCACTGCGTCCGCACCCAATGCAATGGGTCTTCAGCCTTTCATTCGCCAATAGCATGGTAGTTCCGTTCGCATCTAAAGTGGTCATAAGCGGCCCGGTTCGCACCCGGTTCGCAAATAAAGTGGTAGCTGACACCTGGTACCAGCGTCGCAGCACAGTCTGGACAAAGGCCACACTAACGTGGAACAGATCTGCCACTTCCTGGGGCTGTGTTGCGAAATTTCGAACGAGGACAGAGAGGTTGATGATCGGTGTTATTCAGGCAGCAATGTCGCTGCCCGATGACGTCATTCTTTGCTAACCACCGGACTCGCCCCTTATTGATCATGTGCATTGCTTCGATTCCTTGTAGTGTCCTCCAGGCAGTCCGGAAGGAATCATACCCGGAGAGCGTAAATTTCCGGGGGCAAGCTGGAGTACTGTACTCGGTGGTGCGATCCGAATTTGTTTTCTGCTATCAACTTGGCAACGCTGATGCCACAGCTGCTGAATCCACAGACCCGTTTGCCCCCGGAAATTTATACTCTCTCCGATTCCGCTGTGGACTAATTTAGGTATCGGGAAGCAACCGTGTATCGAATTCTTGTCTTGGCTAAAGGCCAGAACCTTAACCGGACTTTCCGTCCAATTGTTCCAAAGCCCCCTTCCTCTCTAGCTGGCAGCAGCAAACCGCGTCAGGAGCAAGGGCCGTTGCTGCAGACGTTTTTGGGTGAGGGTTTCCAGCTTCTTCTTGCTGCGGCTCTTATACAAACGGAATTGCGTTTCCGTCAGCCGCATTTGCTGGCAGATCCACTCCGGTTTTTCGCCTTTCAAATAGAAGCGGGTCAGAATCTCTCGCTCGGGCGGCTGGAGCGCGCTCAGCCCTTCCCGCAGAATCCGCACCCGCTCTTGCTTTTCCAATAACTGTTGCGCATTGTCTTGACTGTCCGGTCTCGTCGCGACCGTATTGGCGAACACCTCCGAATGGGCCTCCACGCGCTCGGACTGAGCTTTCTTCTGCCAAGCCGTCCGTTTGAGCACAACATTGAGATAGCCGGGCAGCGCGGCGGGAGTTTGTAGTTGACCGGCTCGGATTTGACGAGTCACGGCCAGGATGGTGTCATGCACGCAATCCTCGGCATAGGCCGGGCAGTGCCGGGTGGCTAGATACCGTAACCCTCGGGCAAAGGTCAGGTAGAGAAGCTCTTCGCCTTGCGGGTTTCCTTTCTGAATCAAATCGACAATCAACTCACAATTCGCCGATGAATTCTCTAAGATTGGGGTCGTCATACGATCTCCTCCGGGTCACCGGCAGTCTTTGCCTTTGTGGCAGCACACAAAAAAGGAGTTTCAGGAGGGCAGCAATCGCGCCTGCCGTTCCGATCAGCCCAGCAAAGCTTCGGTGTAGATCCGTTATGGGTAAACGATTATTTAATTTTGATGCTGTAAGGATGAATGCTGAACGACTTTACTACAGTCGCACCAATCATCTTTGAATTCACTCATCTAAGAAGAGGATGACACGCCTTGTGGTCTGGAAACAGATCAGATTTAACTGTGAGCTAAGAATAGGCAACGCGATCCACTCCGCCTAGTGATGCCGACTTCTAACTCTCACCCACAGGAAGAGACGTTGGAGCTTTACCTTTTAGAGTTGCTCGATGAAGGGGATAGCGAGGAAATCGAAATACACCTGCTTCTTTGTCCTTTCTGCCAACAGAGAACAACGGAGGGGGAAGAACAAATTGCCGTGATCCGTACGGCTCTGTCCCCAGAGAAGGAGTAGAGAACGGAACTGGCGCGGAGTGTCAGACGGGTGGCTTGAGCAATCCCAGTAGCTGGCTAGCAGCAATGTCATCTCTCAACGGCACCAACCATTTCCTTCCAGGGAAGTAAAAAGGTTACTCTAACGTTACGAATGTGACGCAAGAACCAAGTGGAACGCGTTTGAGTTTTCGGACCCTACGGGATGCCCTAGCGGCAAATTGGAGTCATGGCTTGCCTGTGATTGCGGTGAAATGTCTGGCTCACGCCCGACGGCAGTTTACCGATATCGAGGATCTGTTTCCACACGAGTGCCGTCAGGTGAGAGATACGCTTGCTACCGTGTATCGCTATGACGCGGAAACGAGAACCATGACACCGGAACAGCGCCTGGCACATCACCAACGGATTCTGTTGCGAAGTTTAGAATAAGGGTTTTGCTCCCAAGCTATGCCGATCCTACCAGACAATCCGTTCAAAGGGCGTCAGTACCCCGGGGAAGTCATCTTGATGGCGGTGCGTTGGTATTTGCGTTACCCCCTGGCCTACGAGCATGTCGCCGAGTTGCTGGCGGAGAGAGGGCTGGCCGTGGACCGCAGCTGTATCTGGCGCTGGGTGCAGTCCAGTGGAAGTCCACAAAATCAATCGTTTGCACGTCGCATCAGTCTGTCTCAGAATTGAGATATGAAATACGGCTATGCCCGCGTCTCGACCGAGGACCAGAACCCGGCCTTACAACTGGTCGCCTTGCAGCGTGCTGGATGTAAAACGGTGTTCAAGGACGAGGGCCTGTCCGGAATGGGGAGCAGAATTTGGTACTGACACTGATCCAGTCAGTTCCGCGATAGCGTCGTCCAACAGCTTCTCTGACTCAATTTGACAAAACCATCCCGACATATCTCGCACAATGCACTGGTAGCAGATATTTACGGTTCCTTATCGAGAAGTGTCCTCTTACCTCCGGCAAGGGAATACCACAATTCTTTATCCTTCCAGATATGGTCAATGGCTGGCACCACAGGCGGCGGATCTCCTTGTTTTCCTTGCTTAACAATTTGCACCCCAGAATCCTTGCCGGGGGTTAGCTTGAATTTTGTTGGATCGACCTGACCGACTAATTTGATATCCCATCTCACCCAGTTCAACCACCGCAATTCTCCTCGCGTTCTACTAGGATCAGCCTTGCGCGCGACTAGCCAAGTACAAAATTGCCCCGCGAGAGTAGCCCGAGTGAGACTAGCTTTTTTATTCTTGGTCGTGTATGCGCCGCCACAAGTTGGCCGATCCCATCCTTTGACAGTAATTTCTTTATTAGACGAAGAAAATTTTGTCGGAAGGGTCTGCCACCCCACCCAACTCCACTCCTTCATCTCTATGCGGTCATTTGCAGGAGTCAGCTTTGTATCGACCACGTGTTCGTATATTTCGCGTCCCTGATGATCGGAGTAAAAATTGTTTTGTTTGTCCGTTATAACTGTCTGATGATAGCCTAGCTCCCACTCGTTACATTCACTATTGTTTGGGTCTATAATTTCTACAGTGCTTTCGAAATCTATTCCGGCACGGCCCGCAATTACCTTGTTCATCAGATCAATGAAGTCCATTTTCCCAGGGTTAGCAGTGAATGATTTTACTGAAAAGGTGACCTCGCTCATATGGACAAAGCCTCTTTGTAACATCGAAGTGGCACATTCGCGCCACCCTGTGGATCGTGGGTATTCAGCAGAACTGTTGTCTCTTTCGGGACTCCGGATCGGGTTTGGTAATCAGTCACGGTCCGTCCCATGGACGTAACACGTCCGTTTAGTTCTCTCGCCTCGACTGACCCTGCCTCTCCCCCATCGAGGTACAGCGTCAGTGCATGAATGGTCTGGGCGGCAATCTGTTCGACCGAGGGATCGCCACCATAGATGGCTTTCCAGAGTGCAATAATCCCAGAGGCATCCATTTGGTGAGCAAGTTTTGGAGTTACTTTCATATTCCTCCTGCTGCTTCAAGAAGTAGCTGGAACTGATGCGAGCAACTTTGCAGCCATTTCGCAAAGTGTAGACGGACAGGCTCTCGAAGCATCATTGCCGTGTGCCGCTATCCCAAAAGATACTGGCCTAACGGGTTGTGCTGATGATCGCCACGATGCTGTTCCGGAGATGAGTGTCAGTTCGCCAAATCTTGCGGGGACATGTAGGCCTGGTGGGTTGCCTGGCGAAACGAAAGGAGATAGTTAGCTTCATCGGCATGGATGCATCAATCGGTGCGGGACTCTCTTGCTGTCACGTGGCACTTAACCAGGAGACTCAGGGCGAAACGACGAGAAAACGGCACTTAAGCAGTAGACTCCAGCCTCGAAACGGCACTTAATTCGGAGATTGGGACTGGCACTTAAACCGTAGACTATGGGGCGAGTCCCACATTCGGCCCTCCGCTATTTTAACGGCAGCCCAAAGCCGGAGTTGCATAACCTCAGGCCAACAACGAGAAGCATTGACGATCTCCCATCGCTGTTCGGTGGAAGTGAAGTAAAGGAGGAGATCGCGAAAAGGGTCGGCATCCGAATGCTGACTGCGCGCTGAACCTGTCGCTCCCTGTGAGCCTGGAAGACCCAGAATGGCTGTCGCTACACAGTACATGACGGCGTATCGCCATTTCCAGGAAAAGAACGGCAGTTGCGCTTCGGCCACCCCGGGAGTGTAAAAGTAGCGGAGCACCATGCGCAAATCCATCAAATAACGCGCGGGAATAGGCCGGGATGATTCTGTTGCGAAGTTTAAAGAGGGATCGAAAAGAACCGAGTAACTGGGCTGAGTGCAAGTGATTGCTAGGCAGCGAGGCCGAACAGCTTCACCACAAACTTTGCTTCGGCCACCACGTCTTTCTTGGCTACCCGTCTCACCCGCCCCTTCCGAATCATGTGGATGGTTTCAATTCCCTCCAGGGTTCGCCTCGCACTCGCAAAGGTTTTGTATCCCTTCGCCAACCAAGTACGTTTTTTCGAAACCCGGTGATCTTGTTCGATCACGTTGTTTAAAAATTTACATGGGCGTAGGCGCACGCGGCGCGGCAGGGTGCCCTGCTTTTTCAGCGCTTCGACCGCAGCCGGGTAAGCGGGATTCTTGTCGACGTTAATGACGCGGGGAATGGGGTTGGCCGAGGAGCGAAAGGCTTTGCGGAAGAACCGTTTCACAGCGGCCGCATCCCGTTTGGCGGTGAGCAGAAAATCAATGGTCTGTCCGGTGGAATCGACCGCCCGATAGAGATACTTTTCCTGCCCTTTGACCTTAATATAAGTCTCATCCACACGGTAGCTCTTGTTCACTGGTTTCAGATGGGGGCGACAGCGTTTGTTGATCTCCGGCGCATAGGCTTGCACCCAGCGCCAGACACAACTGCGGTCGGTGGCCAGCCCTCTCTCCGCCAGCAGCTCGGCGACATGCTCGTAGGCCAGTGGGTACCGCAGATACCAGCGCACCGCCATCAGAATCACCTCACCGGGATACTGACGTCCTTTGAAGGGATTGTCGGGCGTGACGGGCATGGATTTTTACCATAGCAAATCCTCAGTTCTAAAGTTCGCAACAGAATCGATCGTGGATGTCAGTGGGAACGGGTTACGGCCTTCAAAAAAGACCAACGTGCGATCCTAACAGCCGCCAAGATTTCAGGCTGATAGAGGGCGTATGGCCCGAAAACTCAAATCCATTCCGTTTAATGCTGGCGTAACGTTCGTCACGTCTGCGTAACCTTGTTACTTTCGTTCATCGAAGGGATTGATTCCAGGCAGCGATGACATTTTATAGGGACAGTCCGGAAATGCGGCTGGACGAAGCTGCCCTCGCATTGAGTCGGAGTGATTCCTGTTCCCCTCACCAAACCATCCTTGGAACCACAGTCCTACAGATATAATCGAGCGGCTGACCGCGGAAATTTATGATTTACTTGCTCCCGGCGGATCGAACGGGCACGGGCGGCGGCTGCCCGTTGTTATAGTGCTGACTCAAATAGTCGATGAGGAGTTGCCGATTCGGCACGACCGCCCCCCAACCGATCATCTTGTCCACTTCTTTCTGCCAAGCTGCCGCGGACAGTCTTTGCGACTCGACCAAACGGAGGCTGTGGCAGGGGGGGCAGGATGTCTGCTCCGCTTTTTTACCTGCCTCCGCCTCCTCTGCCGTCTTGCTAAAACAAAGACCTGCCAAACCGATGGCAAGCCCGAATGCAACGATCCCCTGCGAAATCGGTTTCATGCTTGCGCCTCCACCAGCAAGCCAATCCGATCGATGGCATCGAACAGATAACCGGACGGATTCCAGAGGGGCACCAGCGGCTGCGTTCGCCCTTGTGCATCGGTGGCGCGGGACAGCACGGTGTAATAGCCGGGCTCCGTCGGCCCCCAAACGATACTCCAGAGACGCCAGGTAAAGGGTAAATCTTTGCCCCATAGTTGCGCCAAGTTCCAAGTCAGACCGGAGTCGGTGGACACTTCTACCTTCGTGATACGCTCTTCGCCCGCCCAGGCCACTCCCCGCAATGTGGCGGCGGCGAGAGGAATTGTTTCACCATCCGTATGACCTGTGATGTAAGACTTCACCGGCATGGCTTCGATGACTTCGAGGTCGGCAGGATTCACAGGTGCACCCGGCGGACCAGGATGCTTGGGGAAGCGGTAGGCCGGGTTCATGAAGAAGCCATTGTTCGGCTTCTCATCGACCGAAAGAGAGTTGACCCACTTGACCCAACTCGTGCCGTCCCAACCAGGGACAATCAAACGCAGGGGAAAGCCGTGCAACGGGGGCAGCGGTTCGCCGTTCATGCGCAAAGCTAACAAAGTGGCGGGATGCAGGGCTTTTTTCATGCCTAGGGAACGGATGAAGTCCGGTGTTTTCGCCACACCGTTGTCGGCGCCATTCGCCGTAAGGAACGCAGCATTCGTGTCCGCGCCAGCCAATTTGAGAACGTCGGCCAGGCGGGGACCGGTCCATTCGGCGTTCCCGATCGCACCGCGATCCCATTGAACACCCGGAACGCGAGGAGAGAAAAAGGAGCGGGCGTTTCCCGTGCACTCCAGGACAGCCGGAATCGTGTACTGCGGCAGTTTTCGCAGGTCCGCCAGAGTCAGGGTTCTTTCCTTCGAAACGCGGCCCGTCAGGAGCAATCGGAAATTGGCTTCCTCCAGCGTCGGACGCGGCAAGTGCTGGCGCACGAAGAACGAATCCGTCGGCGTCAGCCATTGATTGAGGTACTCGATCGGGCTTTCCAGGTCTTCGGGCCGGTCGTTGTGGACAATCATGGAGCGCTTTCCGGGGAAGGTGATGGTGAGGGGAGTGTCTTGGCTCTGAGCAAAAGCTGTGGCTGCCAGCCAGGAGGCCAGCGCCTCCCGCCGATTCGTCAAAAAAGGTCCCATAAGTTTCCTGCTCTTGAGTGTGACGAATCAACGCTGGCATGTCCAAGTAGTATTTCTGATCTCTCATCAGGTTCTCTTATGCCTTCGACTGGAGAAATCGCTTCAGGGCCGCGGCGGGAGCAGAAAGGTCCGGGGCCGTCGGCAACGCAAACGAAAAGCTCCTGGTGAGCGCCTGTCCCTCCAGGCGAAGGGGCGCCAAGGTTTGGTGGAGATCGCGGCGGTTCAGGGCCCACACGGAGGCGAACCCAACCCCTAATCCCGCTTCAATGCAGGAGAGGATGGCTTCCGAGGAGTCGAGCTCCATCGCGATGGTAAGCTGACCGAGACGCAATCCCGCCTTTTGCAGGGCTGCTTCGATGACATGACGCGAGCCCGAACCACGTTCGCGCATCACCAGGGGAACACCGAGCAGGCTGGCAGCCGGAATACTGCCGTGCGCCGCCCACTCGTAGGTTTTCGGCACCACCACCACGAGTTCGTCCTCGAACCAGGGTTCTACTTTGACCTCGCGGGACAACGGCGGTCCTTCAATCAACCCGAGACCAAAGCGTCCGGAAGTCACACCCTCCACGATCCTCTCCGTGTTTTCACTCGCGACGCGAAGATGAAGCGAGGGAAACCGGCGAGCAAAGGCCGCTAAGCGCGGGGGAAGCACATACTGAGCGATGGTGGTCGATGCTCCCAAAACGAGTTCACCCGCCGTTTCTCCCTTGAGTTGGGCCAGTGTATTCTCCGCTTCCTCTGCCAGGTGGCCGAGCTTTGCGGCGTAACCGAGCAAAGTGCGTCCCGCTTCCGTGAGAGTCACTCCGGCCGCTCCCCGCTCCAACAGCTTCGTTCCCAACTCTTCTTCGAGGGTCTTGATTTGCAGAGTGACAGCAGGTTGTGTGAGATAGAGTTGTTCCCCCGCTTTCCGGAAACTGCGTTGCTCCGCCGCGGTGCGAAAGACCCGGAGCCGAAAATTTTCCAGCATACGGAACTAGCATCCTATGCCTCGGGCGCGACCGGGCACGAACGACATCACGTTTCCTGATGAGTCATCAGAAATACTCGTTGGACACCGGGACGGAACCAGAATCATACTGCAGACAGAGGTTCATAGAAATGAAGCAAACGACGATGACCAAGGCAGGGCGGCTGGCAACTGCTGCTTGGGCGGCTGTGGCGCTCTTAACAACTCCGGCAGTGGCGAAAGAACATCACAAGAGCGCGGGGGCCTATGGAGTTGTGCGCGATTTTGTGTAAGTGGTGTTTCTCCTGTTTACAAATTCATTTATCGCACAGGCCGTGGTGGCGCGGCTTCGATACGATCGCCCCAGAGGAGCAGGAAGTGGTTGAGTGCCGTTCGCCAGTTCGGCGACGGTTTCCATTTCCGGGTGACATTTTTCAGAGCTAGGTAGAGCAGCTTTAAAGCCGCTTCTTCGCTCGGAAACGAAGCTCGTGTTTTGATGACCTGGCGCAAAGTCATGGGCAGCGATTCGACAGCGTTGGTCGTGTAAAGGAGGCGGCGGATCTCCTCAGGAAAGGCAAATAGCGGGACCACTCCGGCCCAGTGCCGTCGCCAGATCTTGCCGATGGTAGCGTACTTGGCATCCCACTTTTGCTCGAACTCTGTCAAGCTCTGTTCGGCGGCTTCCGCCGTAGTGGCCGGGTAGATCTGCCGCCGCTCAGAGGCGACGAGCTTACGTTCTTTCCAGTTCACGTACTGTAAACTGTTGCGAACCAGATGAACAATACAAAGCTGGACTTGCGTTTTCGGATAGACCGCCTGGATGGCTGCGGGAAATCCTTTCAGCCCATCCACACACGCGAGGAGAACATCCTGCACGCCCCGGTGGCGGATTTCGGTCAGAATTTGCAACCAAAATTGAGCGCCCTCGGGCGCGCCGGTCCACAAGCCTAACCCGTCTTTGTTGCCTGTCAGTGTCACTCCCACGGCCACAAAGACGGCCCGCTTCTCCACCCGTCCTTCGTGCCGCCTGTTGACCGGCAGGGCAGCCAGGTAGACGCTTGGGCACACCGAATCGAGAGGCCGGCTTTGCCCAGCCCGCACTTCTTCCAGCACCGCCTCGGTCACCTCCCTGAGTAACGACGGGCTCACCTCCCTGCCGTAGATCTCCTCTAAACGGCTTTGGATCTCGCGTGTGGTCAGGCCCCGCGCCTACAGGGATACGATCTTGTCATCAAAGCCCGCCAACCGCCGCTGATGCGGGGGCAGGATCTTGGGCTCGAAACGGCTGT
>JAABUZ0100009760.1_pt1 | contig 10877 bp, 9 predicted proteins | sample 5562091 | NCBI WGS metagenome assembly JAABUZ01 (sample SAMN12813069, study PRJNA571459) | rock metagenome | isolation source: Antarctica rocks | place: Antarctica: Victoria Land, Linnaeus Terrace sud | collected 2015-12-21
GCCTCGTCGCGGGGCTCGGCTTCGTCCTCTCGTTCGGCTACTGGTGCACCGACTTCCTCGTCGTGCAACGCGCGATGGCGGCGGACTCGATGACGGCCGCGCGCCGCACGCCGCTCATCGCGGCCGTGCCGAAGATGTTCTTCCCGTTCCTCGTCATCCTCCCGGGGATGATCGCGCTGGCCCTGGGCGGCGCGCAGGGCGCGGGGACGATCCCGGCCAAGCTCACCGCGGCCGGCGCGCCGCTGCTCGACTCGGCCGGGCGCACGGTGCTCGACTACGACCTCGCCACGCCGATGCTGCTCATCAAGCTCTTCCCGGCGGGCATGTTAGGCCTCGGCCTCACGGCGCTTCTCGCGTCGTTCATGTCCGGCATGGCCGGCAACGTGACGGCGTTCAACACGGTCTGGACCTACGACCTGTACCAGAGCCACATCCGCAAGAACGCGTCGGACGAGCACTACCTGTGGATGGGCCGCGTGGCGACCGTGGTCGGCGTGCTGCTCTCGATCGCGGCCGCGTACGTCGCGAGCGCGTTCAACAACATCATGGACCTGCTCCAGCTCGTGTTCGCCTTCGTGAACGCGCCGCTGTTCGGGACGTTCGCGCTCGGCATGTTCTGGAAGCGCACGTCGCCGAACGGCGCGTTCTGGGGCCTGCTCTCGGGCACGATCGGCGCCGCGGTCCACCACGGGCTGACGCTCCCCGTCGGATCGACGCCGGGGCTGAAGGGCGGCTACTTCGGCGTCCTCCACACCTACCCGAGTGAACTCGCGCAGACGTTCTGGACCGCGATCACCGCGTTCGTGACGTGCATCGTGGTGAGTGTCGTCGTCAGCCTCGTCACGCGCCCCCGGGTCGAGGAGGAGCTCCGCGGCCTCGTCTATGCGCTGACCGAGCGGCCCAAGGACGACGCGCTCTCGTGGGCGCAGCGCCCGGCGACCTTCGCCGGCGTCGTGCTCGCGCTCACGCTCGTGCTCAACCTCGTGTTCCGCTAAGGAGAGACTTCGATGAGCGCAGCAGGAAGCTTGGACCTCCGCTTGCCGATCGGCGGGCTGTTCGTGATGCTCGGCGTGCTGCTGGCGGGGTACGGCATCGCGACCGCGAGCAATACGGCGCAGTACATCCCGTCGGGCGGGCTGAACATCAACTTGTGGTGGGGGCTGGTCATGCTCGTGACCGGCGCGCTGTTCCTCTTTCTCGCGCGGCGCGACAACGTGCGCGCGGAGATCGCCGCGGCCGAGCGCGGGACGGCGGCGCCGCCCCGTCGGGATCCGGCGGCGGCGGCGCGATAACACGAACGGGGGTGCCGGCGGGCACCCCCTTCACCTGTCGTCCCGAGCGCCGCGAGGGACGACAGGGCCGCCGGCCGTGTTAGGCCAGGCGCTTTACCGCGCGATCAATTCCCGATAAAAATCCAGCGTCAGCTCCGCGATCCGCCGCCAGCTGAACCGCGCGAGCACCCGCGCCCGCGCCGCGCGCCCCATCGCCGCCCGCCGCTCCGGGTCCGCCATCAACTCGTTCACCGCCTCTGCCAGCGCGCGCGAGAACGCGTCCGCGTCGCGCGGCTCGGGCGACTCGCCCCCCTCGGCCTCGAACGGGACGAGCAGCCCCGTCTCGCCGGGGACGACGATCTCCGGGATTCCCCCGACCGCCGACGCGACCACGGGCGTCTCACACGCCATCGCCTCGAGGTTGATGATCCCGAACGGCTCGTAGACCGACGGACAGACGAACACCGCGGCCTCCGTGTAGAGCGCGATCACGTCCGGCTTGGGCAGCATCGCCGGGATCCACACGATCTCCGCCGCCGTCTCGCGCCGGACCTCGTCGACCAGGGCCGTCATCTCGGCGAGGATCGCCGGCGTGTCCGGCGCGCCCGCGCAGAGCACCACCTGGAGCCCCGCCGGCCCGACGTCGAACTGCCGGATGGCGCGCACGAGGTGCAGGATCCCCTTCTGCCGCGTGATGCGCCCGACGAAGAGCACGAACGGCGCGTCCGGGTTCACGCCGAGCCGGCGCAGCGTCTCTGGCGAGGGGCTCGGGCGGTACTCGTCGGGATCGATCCCGTTGTGGATCACGCGCACGCGCTCGGGCGCGACGCCGTAAAGCGCCTGCACATCCGCCTTCATCGACTCCGAGACCGCGACCACGCCGTCGGCGTTCTCGTACGCGGTGCGCTCGACCCAGACCGAGGCGTGGTAGGCGGTGCCTAACTGCTCGACCTTCCAGGGCCGGTGCGGCTCGAGCGAGTGCGTGGTGAGGACGAGCCTCGCCCCGGCGAGCGGCTTGGCCACGAGGCCCGCGAGCGCCGCGTACCAGGTGTGGCAGTGCACGACGTCGGGCCGGTCGGCCGCGCCCGCCATCGCGAGATCGCGCGCGAAGGCGTCGAGGAGGCGCGCGTGGCGCGGGTCCTGGACGGGGAGCGCGACCGGCGCGACGCCGCGCACGCGCAGGTTGCCCCGGTCCTCGTGCTGGTCGCCGAAGCAGTAGACGTCCACGTGGTGCGCGCCGCCCTCCGCGCGGGCGAGTTCGCGCGAGAGGTAGTCGACGTGGACGCCGGCGCCGCCGTAGACGTACGGCGGGTACTCGTTGGTGAAGAGGGCGATGCGCATGGGAAGCCTAACGCGGTGAGGTGGGTGGGGGACGGTCGTCGTCCCGAGCGCAGCGAGGGACCTGCTCACCGTGGTGACGGGATCCGAATGGCGGGGCCGACTCGAGCGGGCGGCCCTGCCCCGTCACCTCGGACGGTAGGTCACTCGCTCCGCTCCGGACGACAGGGCAGTCATCACGCGTCGCGCCCCCTCACACCACCGTCCCCGGCGCGATCTCCGCCCCCTTGAGCATCACGATGATCCCGTCCCGGATGTAGAACCCCGGCCCCTCTCCCTCCTCCACCCCCGCCGAATTCGTGATCCGGCAGTTGTCCCCGATCGACACGTTCTTGTCGATGATCGCGTTCTCGATCCGCACGTCCTCGCCGATCCCCGGCCGCGCCGGCCCTTGCACGCGGCTCGGGTCGTCCGGCTCGGCCCAGCGGTAGTAGTCCGCGCCCATCATCACCGTCCGCCGGATCCACGCCCGCGCGCCGACGTACGACCGGATGCCGATGACCGAGTCCTGGATGTCGCTGTCGATGATCACGCTCCCCTCGCTGAGCAGCGTGTCCTCGATGCGCGAGCGCGTGACCTTGGCCGGCGGCAGCACGCGCGCGTTCGTGTAGAGCGGCATCCGCGCGTCGTACAGGTTGAATTCCGGGTGTGCGCTCCCGAGCATGAGGTTCGTCTCGAAAAAGGAGCGCACCGTTCCGATGTCGTTCCAATACCCCGTGAACGGGTACGCGATCACGTTCACGCCGCTCTTGATCGCGCCGGGGATGATCTCCTTGCCGAAGTCGTGCTCCTCCGGGTGCTCGTCGAGCACGCGCTGCAGCATCTTCGCCCCGAACACGTAGATGCCCATCGACGCGAGGTAGCGGCGCCCTTGCTTCTCGAGCGCGGGCGTGACCGGGCTCGCCTTGTCCGCGAGCTGGTCGAGCTTCGGCTTCTCGTGGAACTCGGTGATCCGGTGCGCGTCGTCCGTCTTGAGGATGCCGAACCCCGGCGCTTCCTCCGCGACCACCGGCGTGACGCCGATCGTGATGTCCGCACCCATCTCCTCGTGGTGCGCGATCATCTCGCGGTAGTCCATCGAGTAGAGCTGGTCGCCGCTGAGGATGACGACCAGCTCGTGCGGGTAGCTCCGCATGTGCTGGATCGACTGCCGCACGGCGTCGGCCGTGCCCTGGTACCACTGCTCCGACTTGGGCGTCTGCTCCGCCGCGAGGATCGTCACGAATCCGCCGCGGTAGCGGTCGAACTGGTACGCGCGCGCGACGTGCTTGTTGAGGCTCGCCGAGTTGAATTGCGTGACGACGAAGATCCGCTCGAGCCCCGAGTTGATGCAGTTCGAGATCGGGACGTCGACCAGCCGGTACTTGCCCGCGAGCGGCACGGCGGGCTTGGCGCGGTGGCGCGTGAGTGGGAAAAGGCGCGTCCCGGCGCCGCCGCCGAGGATCACTGCGAGAGTACGTTTCATCACGGACCAGGCGGAGAGTGGAAGCCGGAAGCCGAACAGGCGGCGCGTCAGTTCGCGGCCCCGGTGCTGGGCACCGGCTGCACGGAGCCCTGCACGCCGAGCGCCTCGTGCGCGTCCGCGGCAAGCACCGCGCCGGCCGGCGCGACGCGCTCGCCGACGTCGTGCACGAGGCCGACGCAGGCCGCGGCGGCGAACAGGCACGCGCCGCCCATCAGCACGACGTAGAGCGGCGCGTCCGGATTCCCCGCCCCGAACAGCGCGCGCGTCATCGGCCCGAAGCCGAGCGAGGCGACGATCTCGGGGAGCACGATGAAGAAGTTGAAGACGCCCATGTAGACGCCGAGCCGGGCCGGCGGGAGTGCGGACGCGAGGATCGCGTAGGGCATCGAGAGGATCGACGCCCACGCCACGCCGACGCCGACCATGCTCAGCACGAGCAGGTAGCGGTCGTGGATGAGGGCGACCGAGAGCAGCCCGAGCCCGCCGCAGACGAGCGCGCCCGCGTGCACCGCTTTGCGGCTCGTCGCCGCGGCCAGCTTCGGCAACGCGAGCGCGACGAGGAAGCAGGTGATCGAGTAGAACGCCATCACGAGCCCGCCCCACTCCGCGCCCTCGGTGTAGAGCGCCGACTTGGGGTCCGTCGCGCCGAAGACGTGCCGCGCCACGGCGGGCACGAAGAACAGCCACATGCAGAACAGCCCCATCCACGTGATGAACTGCACCACGGCGAGCTGCTTCATCGTCGCAGGCATCTCGCGCACGGCCTCGACGATCTCGGCCACGAGCGGGCCCGGCCCCCGCCGTTCGCGCTTCGCGGCCTCGAACGCCGCCATGTCCTCCGGCGGGTGCTCGGTCGTCGTCGCGACGGTCCAGAGCACGCAGACGAGGTAGACCACCGCGCCCGCCTGGAACGCGTACTTCACGGAGAGCGGGATCCCGCTCGCGGTGTTTCCCGTGACGCCGAACTTGCCTAACACAAAGGGGAGCGCGTTGGCGAGGCTCGCGCCGATGCCGATGAACAGCGACTGCATCACGAACCCCGCCGTCCGCTGCGAGGTGTCGAGCTTGTCGGCGACGAAGGCGCGGAACGGCTCCATCGAGATGTTGATCGACGCGTCGAGCACCCAGAGCAGTCCCGCCGCCATGAGCAGCGAGCTCGACGTGGGCATGAAGAAGAGCGCGACCGAGGCCAGCACGGCCCCGGTCAGGAAGTACGGGCGCCGCCGCCCGAGCGGGCCCCACGTCCGGTCGCTGAGCGCGCCGATGATCGGCTGGACGAGCAACCCGGTGAGCGGAGCGGCCAGCCACAGCCCCGGGATCTGGTCCGGCTTCGCCCCGAGGCGTTCGTAGACCGCCGACATGTTCGCGAGCTGCAGCCCCCAGCCGAACTGGATGCCGAGGAACCCGAAGCTCATGTTGAACAGCTGCGGGAAGTTCAGGCGGGGCCGGGCCATGCCGGATTCCTCGGAAGTTCGGGGGAACTGCTCCAGCGCGTGCGTCGCCCGGCGTGGCGAGCCGATTCGCGGCGGTGCGCGGAAAGTGCATCGCGAACCGAACGTTGTGAAGAATCCACCGCGACCAAATTCCCGAGGCGCACGCGCATGCTCGGCTCCGTTTCTACGTCGCTCGCCGCCGGACTCATCGGTGTCGTAGCCGTCGCACCGATCGTCGCGCCGCGTCACCCGGCGGCACAGACGTCGGCCGCCGCCGGGCAGCGCATTCCCGAGTGGCGCCGCGGCGCGATGTGCTACGAAGTCTTCGTCCGCTCGTTCTACGACAGCGACGGCGACGGCGTCGGCGATTTGAAGGGCCTTACCGAGAAGCTCGACTACATCAACGACGGCGATCCCAACTCGACGAAGAGCCTCGGCGCGCGCTGCGTGTGGCTGATGCCCGTCGCGGAGTCGCCAAGCTATCACGGCTACGACGTCAGCAACTACTACCGCGTGACGCGCGACTACGGGACGAACGCCGATTTCAAGACGTTCGTCGCCGCGGCGCACCGGCGGGGCATCCGCGTGCTCGTCGACCTGGTGCTGAACCATGCGTCGAGCCGGCATCCGTACTTCGTGGCGGCGATGACCGACACGACCTCGCCGTACCGCGGCTGGTTCCGTTGGTCGCCCACGAAGCCGGATCAGAAAAGCGTGGTCCTGAACGCGCCGCAGATCGTTGACAAGCTGGACGCGCTCAAGTCGGGCATCAGCGACAGCGGCGTGAATCTGACGCAAGATCGGCTCGGCGACCTCGAGGTCCCGGTCCCGGATCTAGACGCGCAACAAATCGTCGTCGACGTCGTCGAAGACCAACTTTCCGTCGTGGCACATGTCGAAGCCGACCTCGACGCGAAGCTCCGGGCCGCGCAGTCGCTCCGCCAATCGATCCTCCGCCACGCGTTCACGGGCCAGCTCGTGCCGCAGGACGCGAACGACGAACCAGCGTCGGCACTCCTCGCGCGCATCGCCGCCGAGCGCGAGGCTCGGGACGCCGCGCCGCGCACCGCGAAGGCGCCGCGCCCGCGCGCCGCCGCGGGCGGGCACCGGCGACCCTTCCGCTGGGCCTATGACCGTCCGTTACTTCCCCGACACCGACACGCTCTACATCGAGCTGCGGCCCGACGTGATCGCCGAGACGCGCGACCTTGACGAGAACACCGTGCTCGAGTTCGACGCCGACGGCGAGCTGTGCGCGCTCACGGTCGAACACGCGCGCGGGCGCGCCGGGCCGCCGTGGCGATTGACGGACCGTGCCGACGTATCTACCGTAAGCACATGAAGTCCGTCGAACTCAAGATCGCGCGCATCGGCAATTCCCGCGGGGTTCGCCTCCCGGCCGCTACGCTCGACCGCTATCACATCGGTGAGCGTGTCGTAATGGAGGAGCGGAGCGACGGCATCCTGCTGCGGCCGGCCGGCGAGGCTCCACTCAAGCTCTCGTGGGCCGAGACTGCGCGTGAGATGGCCGCGGCCGGAGAGGACTGGAGCGAGTGGGACGCGACCGCCGCGGACGGTCTGGATACCGCGCCGTGGGAGACCGAATCGGCTCCCGGAGCCAACCCGTCTCGCCGGCCGCGCACGCCGGCGCGCCACAAGGTGCGGTGAAGCGCTACGAAGTGCGCTGGGCGGCGCTCGATCCGACCGAGGGCGCCGAGATGGCGAAAACGCGCCCGGCCGTGATTGTCAGCCTCGACGTGCTCAACGAGCGGCTCCAAACGGTCACCGTGTGTCCGCTCACCTCACAGCGACACCCCGGCTGGCGGACCCGCCTTGCCGTTCGTATCGGCCGTCGCGACGTCGAGATCGCCGTAGACCAGATTCGTACGCTCAGCAAGTCTCGCCTCGGCCGGACGCTGGGCGCGCTCACCGAGACCGACGCGCGCGCGCTGCGCCGGCTCATCACCGAGATGTACGGCGAGTAGCGGGCGAATAGATGGACGCCTCCCAGATCGGCAAGCGCGCCTGGAGCTACGCCGGCGTGCTCCAGGACGCCGGGCTCTCGTGCTTCGAGTACGTCGAGCAGCTCACGCTCCTGCTCTTCCTCAAGATGGCCGATCAGCGCACCGAGCCGCCGTACGACCAGGCGCCGCTCGTACCGTCCGAACTCGGGTGGAAGGCCCTGCTCCCGCTCGACGGCGCGGCGCTCGAGGACCAGTACCGCCGGAGCCTCGAAGCGCTCGGCCTCAGGGGCGGGATGCTCGGCGTCATCTTCAAGGGCGCGCGCTGCGAGATCCACAACCCCGCCCTGCTCAAGCAGCTCATCGTCAACCTGCTCGACCGCGTCGACTGGCTGTCGCTCCCCGTCGACGTCAAGGGAACGATCTACGAGGAGCTGCTCTCGCGCTCCGCGCAGGAGTCGTCGCGCGGCGCCGGCCAGTACTTCACCCCGCGCCCCGTCGTGCAGGCGATGTGCGACGTCACGTGCCTAACGCCGGACGACACGATCTGCGGCCCCGCCGCGGGCACCGGCGGCTTCCTCTCCGAGGCCTACCAGCACGTCCTCGGCGCGTACGGCGCCGGGTTGGACGCGGACCAGAAACGAGCCCTGCGCGAGTGCCTCGTCGAGGGGATGGAGCTCTCGCCCAAGGTGGGGCGCATGTGTGCGATGAACCTGTACCTGCACGGCATCGGCGGGGAGCGGGTCGTCGTGCACACCGGCCACGACAGCCTCGCCGCGCCGTGGAAGCGCGACTACTCCGTCGTGCTCGCCAACCCGCCGTTCGGTAAAAAGCAGAGCCTGTTGTTCGTCAACGAGGACGGCGACACCGAGCAGGACGACCAGGTCGTCGTCCGCGAGGACTTCTGGACGTCGACGAGCAACAAGCAGCTCAACCTCGTGCAGCACATCGTGTCGCTGCTCAAGATCGACGGGCGCGCGGCGGTGGTCGTGCCCGACAACGTGCTCTTCGAGGGCGGCGCGGGCGAGAAGGTACGCCGCAACCTGCTCGAGCAATGCCGCGTGCACACCCTGCTCCGCCTGCCCGCCGGCATCTGGTACTCGCCGGGCGTGAAGGCCAACGTGCTCTTCTTCGACAAGAAGCCCGGACGCGCCGAGCCGTGGACCGACCGGCTCTGGGTGTACGACCTGCGCACGAACAAGCACTTCACCCTCAAACAGTCGCCCATCCGCGACGCGGACTTCGCGGAGTTCGTCGCCTGCTACCGCGCCGGCCGCGAGCACGAGCGCGTCCCGACGTGGACCGAGGACGCGCCCGACGGCCGCTGGCGTCGCTACGACTACGCCGACCTCGTCAAGCGCGACAAGCTCAGCCTCGACCTCTTCTGGCTCAAGGACCAGAGCCTCACCGACGCCGACGCGCTCCCCGCGCCGGGCGTGATCGCGGCCGAGATCGCGGACGACCTCGAGGCCGCGCTGGCGCAGTTCACCAAGGTCGCGGCGCGGCTGGCCCCCCGGGGGGCGCGGCCGGCTCCTGCCTAACGGACGAGCGTCGCAGCGGCGCTGTCGTACGCAGAATCCTCGCCGCGGCGCCGGGGCTACGGATTCCGCCGCTCAGGCGCGGGCGCCGGGACCGTCGCCGGGCGCTGCGGCACCTCCGACGGGCGGACGTCCTTGGGCGGCGCAGGCACGCGTCGCACCCCCGCGGCGCGCTCCTGCGCGGCGAGCGCGAGCGCCACGCCGTTGGTCCACCCGAAGCCGTCCTGCGTCGGGTACTCGCCCCCGCCCGCCCGCCGCTCGGCGTCCACCACGTCGTACTTCTCGGTCATCTTCTTTGTCGCCGCGTACGTGCGCCGGTTGAGCGCCAGCCAGCGCCCGCGCGCGGTGTCGGCGAGCCCGGCTCGCCCGTACCGGCGCACGCCTTCCATCGCCAGCCACTGGAGCGGCGGCCACCCGTTGGGCGCGTCCCACTGCTGCCCCGAGGTGACCAACGTCGTCACGAACCCGCCCGAGCGGAGGAACTCGCGCCCGAGGCGGTTCGCGACGGCCCGTCCCTGCTCCGGCGTCGCGAGCCCAAAATAGAGCGGCGCCGCGGCCGCGAGCGTCGGGCGGTCGGTGACGCGCTCGCCGGTCCGCCAGCGCACGTCGTAGAAGAAGCCCGTCGCGGGGTCGTACGCGGCCGACAGCAGCGCACGCCGCCGCGTTTCGGCGACGTCGGTGAACTGCGCCGCGACCTGCGCGTCCCCCGCCTGCCCGCGGAACCGGCGCAGGGCCGCGATCGTGCGCTCGGCGTGGTACAGGATGCTGTTGAGGTCGACGGGCGCGAGCTCGATCACCTCGAGCGTCCGCAGATCCTTCGGGTCGCGCATCCAGCGGCTCGAGTAGTCCCACCCACTTTCGGCGCCCGCCCGCGCGTTGCGGTAAAACGCCTCGCGCCGCTCCGCCGGCACGTCCTGTCCGAGCTGGTAGTCCTCGCGGAACGACTCCGGCCGCGGCGCGGGCACGTCGTCCCAGTAGCGGTTCAGGAGCCGCCCGTCGCGCAGTCGCACGAGGCGCCGGTGCGCCGTCCCCGGCGCCAATCGGTCCGCGCCGTCCATCCAAAACGCGTGCTCGGCCTCGAGCGCGTCCAGGTACCGCAGCGCCTGCCCCGTGTCGGTCGCCTGCGCGTAGAGCCCGACCATCGCCGCGAAAAAGGGCGGCTGGCTGCGGCCGAGGTAGTAGGTCCGGTTGCCGTTCGGGATGTGGTCTAACGTGCGGACCTCGTACGCGAAGTTGTCGAGCATGTCGCGCATCAGGTCCGTGCGCCCGCTCTCCGCGAGGCCCAACATCGTGAAGTACGAGTCCCAGTAGTAGACCTCGCGGAAGCGCCCGCCCGGGACCACATACGGGTTGGGCAGGGCGATGCGCGAGGAGCGCGGGTCGGGCACGTCGGCCGGCCGCGTGAGCGCGGGCCAGAGCGCGCGGATGTGGGCTTCCATCGTCGCCGCGCTGTCCGGGGCGACGGCGCCGGCCGGCTGCGGGGTCGCGAACTCGCGCGCGACGAAGGCGCGCAGGTCGAAGCCGGGGCGGGCGCGCTCGGCCGTGTACCGGGCCGCGACGTCCGCCGGCGCGGCGACGGGGCGCGCGTCGACGAAGGTCTTCGAGTCGGGGAAGACGCCGGCGAGCTCGACGTCGGCGAACAGCGGGCCGAGGTCGCGGGCGGGGTCGTAGGCGGCGCGCGCGGGGGACGCGGCGGGCGCGGGGGCGTTAGGCGCGGGCGCGCGGCAGCCCGCGGCCGCGAGAGCGAGGGCGGCGGCGAGGCGGCGCGCTCTTAGACGAACGGTGACGTAAGGCATACGTGTGTCGAGTGGAACCGCCCTCGTTGTGTCGTCCCGAGCGCAGCGAGGGACCTAGCGTCCATGGTGACGGGG
>JAABUZ0100009761.1_pt1 | contig 10876 bp, 10 predicted proteins | sample 5562091 | NCBI WGS metagenome assembly JAABUZ01 (sample SAMN12813069, study PRJNA571459) | rock metagenome | isolation source: Antarctica rocks | place: Antarctica: Victoria Land, Linnaeus Terrace sud | collected 2015-12-21
TAGAGTATCGGGGAGCCATTGTCTCGGCTATGGGTGCTATCGGCTTGACGCTGGTGGGCATCTTCCTAGCCATCCCACACGGTACAGCCGTGATCGCTTGGATAAGGACACCTCTGGGAGTTCTGTCGGGAGTGTTCGCTGCGGCTCAGGTGTGGGGGTCTGTCGACTTAGCCCGGCAGAACAAAGGGTCACGCCAGCTGAGACGCGACTACGAGAAACTCCGGGACACGTTTGCTGGTATACCGCACGCGCACGAGGCTGCTATAGGCAACTATCTTCTCGGGCTTTTCAGTGATCTCGGCCTCAGTTCGCACGATAGAGTGAGCTTATATCGCTATAGCAATGGACAGTTCATACCGATGGGAAGACATGCCAGCAATCCAGGGTATGCCTTGCAAGGTCGGCGCGCCTATGCCGCACACGAGGGATGCATAGCAGAGGCGTGGAAGAACGGCGAGTGTGAAGCGAATGATCTCCCAGATCCCAGGTTTGACATGGATGCATACTGCCAGTTCACCGCAGCACGCTGGAGGATACCAATCAGTACGGTGGAGGGGTTCAAAATGAAAAGCAGATGCTACTACGCATGCACGTTGGAGTCTACAAAGGGCAGAGCTGAAGCGGTCATTGTCTTCGAGAGTGTGGACAAATCGTCATTAGACTTCGGGAAAATCAGAAACAAAATAAGGAAGGAACGGAAGTACATAAAGAGCTTTCTGGAGTTGATTAAAGCTGCGGAACCAGACCCGACTACCGCTCGCGCAGAAGGATATTAGTATGGGCTCTATTCGGGATGTGCTCTCGTACTTCTGCCAGAACGTTTCACCGAAGAGCGTGCTGTCCAAGGCGAGACTTACAAAAATGGTGTACCTTGCAGACTGGAAGTCCTGTATCGATCATGGACACCAAGTAACCGATACTACCTGGCACTTCAATCATTTTGGCCCATATGTACCAGACGTGGTGGACGCGATACGCGACGACCCAGCCTTTGAGATCACCGTGACAGAAAATATGTTTGGGAGTGAAAAGGAAGTGGTCTCTGTGAAGGACGGTGCCACATGGCCAACACTCACCCGTGAGGATCTCGCGGTGTTGGATCACGTCATCGATACCACGAGACACAAAAACTGGCGTGAGTTTATAAATCTGGTCTACTCGACCTACCCAGTTTTGGTCACTGACCGATACGCCGACATGGATCTGGTGACATTGGCCGAGCACTACAAGCGCGAGGTGTTGTCGATCCCAATGGAACCTTCGTCAAGCGAGGGTTTGCGACGGTAGCACTGGACCGGCGGGGGCAGTGAGACCAAGGTGATCGAGTGGTCAACTCGAGGTGCTGAGCGTCAAGGTCGAATCGAAAGGGGTCGTCCGTGGATTTCGTTGCATGGAGCCAGGTGGTTATTGACGAGTGCGCCCAGATAAGCCAAGAGCATCCGAAGGGCGATTTCAATGTGGCACTACTCGTTCAGGGCATGTTTCCACCTGATGCCGCTGTGCTGAATGACGTCAACGGCTCCAAACAGTACGTGGGCGCTCAGCAGGTTCTAGAGAACATTCAGGATCTCGGGTTGGTGACGCGCCGTACCAATGCTGGGTATTCGATTTGGACCTACAGCAGCACGTCTGCACTACCGCGACTTCAAGAATTCTGGCAACTGATGTATGGTGATCAACTCAACACGTATGAGCAGGCTGTACTGGAGGACGTTAACACGCGAGGGATAACTGATTGTGGAGATTATGCCTACCTGGACCCTATTCCCTATGACGATTTGGTGTCCGCCGCCTCTGGAATAACGAATGTAGGACAGGCGCGACAGGTTGTGGGCGCTCTTATCACCCGAGGATTGCTCCGCACCAACGGAAGCCTTCGGGTACAGCCGACGTATAAGGGACTGGTTCGGACTAGCCGCTGTGCGTAGAAGGTGGCGATGCTGAGTGCTTGGTAAAGAGTGATGTATACGGGGACCTCCAAACACCTGTATTACGGTAACTCACGGGAGGCGTGCTTCATTGCCTGACCTGACCACCAAGACAACGCTACCCCTGCAAGACTTCGTGAGTCGGTGGCAGGGTTCCACGCTGACGGAGCGCAGCGCCGCCCAGTCCCACTTCCACACGCTCTGCCAGGCGCTCGGCTACAAGACCCCCACGGAAGCTGACCAGGAGGGCACCTGGTACACCTTCGAGCGTGGTGTCACCAAGACTACCGGTGGCAGTGGCTTTGCCGACGTCTGGCTTAAGGGTCACTTCGCCTGGGAGTACAAGGGCAAGCACAAGGATCTGACAGCCGCTTACCAGCAGCTTCTGACCTATCGTGAAGACCTCGAAAACCCGCCACTGCTCGTCGTGTGCGATCTGGACCGCTTCGAGATCCACACCAACTTCACCAACACTGCCAAACGTGTCTACCGCTTCACTCTGGCGGATCTGCTCAGCAACGAACCTGTTGCGGGCGCACGCTTCACCGCGCTGCAGATCCTCCACGCCCTCTTCCAGCAGCCCGAGCAGCTGCGGTCACAGCAGACGACGGCGCAGGTCACGGAGGCCGCGGCGCGAGAGTTTGCCAAGCTCGCCGAGAGTCTGCGCGAGCGCAACATGGATCCCGAACAGGCCGCGCACTTCCTGATGCAACTCCTCTTCTGCCTGTTCGCGGAAGACATCGGCCTGCTGCCAAAGGGCCTGTTCACCAAGTTTGTCGAGGGCGCTCGCACCAGCCCCAAGGCATTCCAGGGCGGGGTACGGCAACTCTTTGGCGCAATGGCAACCGGTGGCTGGTTCGGCGCAGACATGATCGCGCACTTCAACGGCGGTCTCTTCATCGACGACACCAGCCTCGATATGACGGGCTACGAGCTGCAGGTGCTTAGCCAGGCGTGCAAGCTGGACTGGGCGAGTGTGGAACCCGCGATCTTTGGCACCCTCTTCGAGCGCAGCCTTGACCCCGGAAAGCGCGCGCAGCTCGGGGCCCACTACACGAGCCGTGATGACATCCTGCTGATCGTCGAGCCAGTCCTCATGGCACCGCTTCGTGCCGAGTGGAAGGCGGTACAGCAGCAGGCCGAGGAGTTGGTCGCCCGGCGAGATGCCGCACCCGTCGCCCAGCGTACCCGCCACCAGCAGACGCTGCGCACGCTGTTGACTACGTTTGACGAACGACTCTCGAAGGTCCGAGTACTGGATCCGGCGTGTGGCAGCGGCAATTTCTTGTACGTGGCGCTGAAGCGGCTGCTCGATCTGGAGAAGGAAGTCATCGTCTTTGCGGCTTCTCAACGAGTTGGAGCCTTCATTCCGCAGGTGAAGCCCGAGCAGTTGTACGGCATCGAGATCAACCCCTATGCCCACGAACTCGCCCAGGTCGTTGTCTGGATCGGCTACATCCAGTGGTTGCACGACAATGGCATGTGGAGCCGGCCAGACCCTATCCTTGATCCACTGAAGAACATCGAACAGAAGGACGCGCTTCTCGCCGTAGATGAGCAGGGGCAGTTGTCAGAGCCGACCTGGCCCGAGGCGGATGTCATCATCGGCAACCCGCCATTCCTTGGCGGCAAACGCCAACGCACCACACTAGGCGACACCTACCTCAATGCACTCTTCCGGTTGTACCAGGAGCGCGTTCCCCACGAAGCCGACCTGGTCACCTACTGGTTTGAGCGGGCACGTGGTTATATTGCCGACGGCAAAGCCATGCGTGCAGGACTCCTCGCGACCAATTCCATTCGCGGCGGGGCCAATCGACGCGTGCTCGATCACATCAAACAGAGCGGCAACATCTTCATGGCGTGGAGCGACCGTCCGTGGGTGCTGAACGGTGCCGCCGTCCGCGTGTCTATCCTTGGTTTTGACAATGGAGACGACCCGTTGCGCCTTCTCAACGGTGCTGCTGTAACTGACATCAACGCCGACCTGACAGGAGCACTGAACCTTGCACTCGCACAACAACTCCCGGAAAACGCGAACATCGCGTTTATGGGTGGTACAAAGGGCGGACCGTTTGATCTTACTTCAGAGCAAGCAAACGCAATGCTTCGGGGTCCTCGGAACCCAAACGGTAGAGCAAACGCAGAGGTAATACGACCATGGGTCACGGGCATCGACATTACGCGGCGGCCCCGTGGTTTATCCATCATCGACTTTGGGCTTAATATGTCTGAGCAAGATGCAGCTCTATTTGAAGCGCCCTACCAGTACTTGTTGGAGCACGTAAAACCTGTACGGGCAATCTCCAAAACGACACGATCAGAGTGGTGGCTCCATGAACGACCACGCGTGGATATGAGACATGCGCTCGCGCCTCTCTCTCGCTACATCGGCACCTCGATGGTCGCCAAGCATCGCATCTTTGTATGGTTGGATATCGCAACCTTGCCTGAAAACCTTGTGATAGTAGTTGCGCGGCAAGATGACTACTTTCTGGGTGTACTTCAGTCGAAACTCCACGTTCAGTGGTCTCTACACATGGGAACATCGTTGGAGGACCGGCCACGCTATACGCCATCAACAACGTTCGAAACCTTCCCCTTCCCCTGGCCCCCAGGGCACGAGCCACAAGACGACCCCAAACTACTTGCCGTGGGAAGCGCAGCAAACCACCTCGTGGAACTGCGCGACCGTTGGCTCAACCCACCGGACGCGTCGAGTACAGATCTCGCTAAACGTACCCTCACCAACCTCTACAACCAGCGGCCGACCTGGCTCGACATGGCCCACCGCAAGCTCGATGACGCCGTGCTCGATGCTTATGGCTGGCCGCACGACCTCACCGACGAACAGATTCTTGAGCGCTTGTTAGCGCTGAACCTGGAGCGAGCCGGACAGTCGAGTGCGCTGACAGGTGAGTAGCGGTGTCCAGATCTTGCATCGCGCTTACCACGAGGCTGGTCACGCCGTCGCCCTTCACCTGCACAACCTACCACTCCAAGGCATCACGCTCGACGCCATCCCCGATGCTGAGGAACTGTCACCGCGGTGGATGCAGCAGTTCCAGCAGTCAGCGGCCCGGGACACGGAGATCCCGACGGCGACTTGGCTGTTCTGCCTGGTGGCAGGTGAGGTGGCTGAGGCGATCCACGCAGACCGCCACTGGAACTACCAGGCACCCGACGTGCGTGACGCGCTGGCGATTGCTGCTGTGGCGTCGGAGGGTGACGTCGACGAGGCGTGGGCACTGCTGACTTGGGTACTCTACCGGACACGGAGGACGTTGCGGGAGCCGGAGACGTGGCGGAAGGTGGAGGCAGTGGCAGGGGCGCTGGTGGAGACGGGACGGTTGAAAGGGAAGTAGGTTCAGGCGCTGTCCCAGATCATTCCCTCTATAGGTCGACATCCGTGAACGAGGGAAAATATCTGTAAATCTCTTTGTAGTTATTTCGGTCTTTTTCGGGTACACCATCGGCAGTCGGCACCGCATCCTCGGGCTGACCTGGCAGCTGACGGTCTAAATGTCGTATTTCTCGATATGTGAGTAGCGGGGACACAATGTGATAAGGCGACTCGTCCTTGCGCACAAAAGTGAGACGATCAAACCCGCAATTATCTACCAGCGATTGTTGACTTTGATCGTAAATAATTCCACCCACTGTCAACATTTTCGCGTTGTCGGCATAATGAAAATTAAACAGTTGCTGATAGCAAATCTTCTTCCCTTGGACAAGTCCTCCATTTCTTTCTGTCAGTATTGTATTGATATGGTTATCTATTATTGACCGAAATACTTTTGCAGTTCCCCAACCATTAAGATCCCTCGCAACGGTACTCGCAGGCACCCTGTCTTCTCCTACTGTCTTGCGCAGCTTATCTAATGCTTGACCCTGTTTTGTGCCATCTTCATCGGCATCGTCTGATAGCACAGATCTGTTCAAACCAGTGGCGTTTACGCTAACAATCAGGACGCTACCGGGTATGGCTCGAGTACAAAAACATCCTACGTCTAACAAAACATCACCGTTCAACGTACCATCGTAGTCGAGCCAAAGAATTGTGGGTTCGGCCCAGGAGAGATTAGGTAATACGGTGTTCGATTCCCCGAACTTGATGTCTATACATGCATACGGCCTGTTGAACTCGAAACGGGCGCTATTCTGGGTATCCTTTTCGATACTGACCATATTGCTGATGCCCAATACTCTATGAAAAAATTTATGATCACTAAAATATATTGATCCAAAGCCAATGTACCGATACGACCATAGTCTATCGAATTCAGAAAGAAGTCCAAATGCTTCTCCGAGCATCCTCCGTTCGATATGTTTGGCTGGCCTCAGGTTGTAATTAATCCTCTCGTAACTAGCAGGCATTACTCAACGCACTCTGATTCATAAAAGTAATCGAAAGTCTTTTCACCGACTTCGCGAAGTGTCTTGGCCCCAAGTATATCTCTTACACGCTCGATATCCTCGGCTGGACGGCTATAAGTAATGTTCCGGGTCGAAGGTTTCTGAGGGCTCACTTTCACTACTATTTCGAATCTTTCGGCGGGTATAACCTCCGACAGTGAAACTAACTTAGCATTATTGATTGCATTCTCGAGCGGTTTATCGTCCTGGTTTTTCTCCATATCAAGTTTGTTGAGAAAATCTATCACTGGTCGCATCATCATTATCATTTGCAAGCGAGCGGATGTGTATGATAGAGAATCCATGTTGACGCCATTCTTTGTGGTATTCCAGGGAAGAAGTCCAGCATCATCACAGTCAAAAAATGCGCACGCCCTAAACCTAGCAAACTGATTGTGGTAAACGGGAATCGTTGTCCCGCTGTTCTCGCCCCATCCAGTGGTTAATGATTTATCGGCTTGTAAAACCAGTCGGCCGTTACAGAATACATGCCACCCTGCGGAATTAGGATCTGACGCAGCTACTCCTGTTAGCAGCCTAATATTCATTGGCGAGTTGCCTTCAATAGTGTTTTCTCGGTTGGCGACTTTGAGTTCGTCCGATTGCAAAAAATATATTGTTGCTTCCTCGATAGCGAGCTTATTTAGACTTATCGTGAGACCTTTTGCTATGGCTTCCCTTTGACTATACTTCAGTCTGCTCCGAAGATGGTTTAGAAAATTCTCTAGTCCAAAACTTTCCGCAACTGATTCGTACAGGTCTGTAACGGTTATTCTTGTATTCGTAGCATCTGGATAGTCAGTAGGAGGCTGTGGAGCCAACTCGTCGAACCGAAATTCCCATTCTGGCCGCTCCTTCCACTCATCAACGTTCACTTCTATCCGGAAATAACCGGTATCAGTGCGTGACTCGACCTGGAACTTACGTCCCAGTTTAAATAGTGATCGCTTCATGCCGACGCCAAATTGTCCTACTGAGTGGCGTGTGGATGGCATGCCAGGGGGTCTGCCAAAACGGAATGCGTAATGGCGAGCTGTATCTTCATCAAGTCCTCCACAATTGTCTGTGATTTTGAAATGTTTTTGAGTGGCTTCAATGCGGACCCACAAATCATCATATCGGTCATCGCTTCTTAGACGTCGGGCTCCGTCAATGGAATTATCGGTGAGATCGACGATGGCATCTATCAAATTGATATCTCTGGTGAGCATGTATATGAATAGGTCTTTGGTGGGCGCAGCTTCCACCAGCAAGTTGTTATCTATTGAGTCCATTCACCGCAACCTTTCTACCTTGATTGCAAGCCCATGCTGACATCATATGTGCTCCAATTGATCGGGCCATGAGCGGCGAGACAGCGTTTCCTACTTGTCGAAACCCGTGCCATACGGTCGGGTGAAACTCGAACCAATCCGGAAAAGACTGGAGCCGAGCTGCCTCACGCACGGTTATACAACGAGGCAAAGTGGGGTGTATCGGGCGAGGTGCCGTAAATGAACCACGGCTGCTATCCGTGCCAGCGCGGAGGGTGGGAGATATGCCATTCTGATGCAGTCGATAGTATCTACTTACCGGTTCAGACTCGCCTGGTGCAGTTGACCGAAACCGGGACACCACGTCAGCCGTGTGCCGTGTGAGACGGCATCCAGTCAAATCGGTTCTTCGGTTTCGTCGCTCGTCACCATCACGGGCTGAGGATGGGAAAAGCGAGGCAAGGCGTGTGGAATAGATGTTAGGGTGTTGAAGCGGGCCATCATACGCGTCACCTTGTAGATTAGACTGGTCATTGTCGACCTGCACCAAGTCGTGTATCGCATCCCACACGGTCACAGTACTGTGCTCGTCATCGACCGTTCGCAGACTGGATGGATATTCCGGTGCTTGCGTGCCTGTCTTGTGTCCTAAGATAAAGACGCGACGTCGCCGCTGAGGGATACCGAAATCGCTCGCGTCCAGAACCTGGATCGGCTGCACTACAGAGTAGCCCGCCATGGAAACCGTCTGGCAAAACCTATCGACGACTTGTTTGGTAGTCTCTGTTAGGAGTCCCGCAACGTTTTCCAATACAAAATACTGAGGATGAAGTTCATCAATCAGCCGGGCAAACCTATGGATAAGTCCGTTGCGTGGATCATCAACATTCCGCTGGCCAATCATGGAAAAACCTTGACACGGAGGTCCACCAAAAAGAACATCAATACGAGTGTCTTGTAAATTCGCTTTTCGTCGCAGTTCTTCGCCGGTGAGTTTGAATATGTCAGCTTGCAAGACACGGCATGAGGGAAAGTTTGCTTGATAGGTGGCCACATGTATTGGATCTGCATCAACGGCCGCAGCAACGTTGAATCCTGCTGCTTCAAAACCGAGGCCCATGCCGCCAGCACCGCAGAACAACTCCACGGCTGTCGGACGCATGTCTTTCTCGCGGTCTATGCGTCCAGGGTCGCTCTTAGAAGTCGCGATGGTCACTCTTCAATCCAGATCGCTCGTTCTGGATACAGTACGATCAACTGCGGTTCCCCCACGCGGCCTTGCACCAGGTTCCATCCCTCTGTTCCTTGAAACGCGGACGGTGGGATAGATACTACATCATGCCCTGAATCGCGCGCCCAGGTTGCAAGGCGATGCGTTGCATTTGGATGGAATGGCAAAGGAGCCTCATTTGCACCGCTCGCTTTCCACGCGTGATCAAAGGCGTTCGGAGTGTCGAGGACGAGAGGTCGTGTGACAGGGCAGGTGACCACAAGGACGCTTCCATCGTCACTGTAGGATTCGGCGAGTTCTCGCTCAAACGTAAGAAACAGTGGAGTCCCGATGAGTTCCTTTACGATAGGTCCTTTAGTAAGCCCATGGAATCCTGTCACGGTGAGAACGTCTCATTGTCTCCAAGGCGCGTCTGATGTCGAAGATCATGGTCACTCATTGCTGTGTACCTCTATACCCGCTGGCTCGGCAGTATCCACCCGATCTGCGACGCTCCCAAGCATCTCCCGCACATCCAACATCACATCCACATAGCCCGGCTCCCTCGCCCGCTCCGGGTTGAGCCAGCCCTCACAGCCACCCGCAGTGCGGCGAGCTGCTCGGGGGCACGGTGAGCGTGAAGGGAGTGTCAGGCATCGGGTGCATCGTATCCGAGCAACTCGAGCACGCTCAGTTGCAGCGTGTCGGCAATACGGGTAAGGCGGTCAATGCTTAAACACCGCATGCCCTTTTCGATGTGTACAATTGTGGTGGACGAACACGGTGGTGAAAGTCGCTTCCCCAGCTCTCGCTGTGTCCATCCATGCCCTGTGCGTGCGATTCGAATCCGAGCACCAATGACGTGCCGTGCGTGCAATGTCCCACCGATGATGGTCTCTACCTCTCCAAGCGTCGCGAGATCGTCAGGATCCCAACTCCGTGCCCCGTGCATCGAATCGGCGGTGACCCGGCGCAGCGCGGTCAGCTGCTGGGGCGAGAGGGCAATCATCGAAGATCCGTTGTCAGGAACGGAACAACGTTTCTGACGCTACAACAGCATCCTCCGCAAATCGGCCCACGTTACCAAATTCGCCTGATGGAGGGGCTTGGCCGCAGCTGCCACAGATCATGATCTCGCGACGCTCTACTGCTGTGCCGTCAGTATGCACGCAGATATTGGCCTGCAGGATCGTGAGAGGATCCCATCGGCTCTTCAACCAGTAGAAGACGTCTCCGCAACGAGGACAGAGGAGCGCGTAGGGACCGTAGGGGATTCGTGCGTCAGGCATCGCCGGGCGCTTCTGGGGGTGTGGGGACCTTGCGCAGACGGCCCTTGCGCCAGCCTGCTTTCGGAGGACGGAACGACTCGACATCGACCCGGCGCAGGGCATAGCTCCGTCCGAGACGTTCATGCGGTAGTCGCCCCTCCTTGATGTGATGGGCGATGGTTTGCCGTGTCACGTCCAGGTATTCAGCAGCTTCAGCGACGGTCATATATTCCATGCAGACAGCATAACCATTTGTCGAGATATTTGCAATAGCAAGCCATAACCTATTGACAAATGATTGTACGTACTGTTATACTGACTATGTGAGAGAGATGGTACCTCTCTCACATAGCGAGAGCGAGTATACCAGTGGTCAAGCTCAGCAAAGCCCTTACTCTGTCCGACCTGGGAGCCATGAAGCGCGCGCTAGAGGATCGTGCAGCTGGCATCCGTCCCACCCGCATCGCACCCAAGACCTATGAGGTCGCATCGTCTAGCCGTCCAGAAGTCACCTACGTGGTGACCATCATCAACGCGGGCGCCCTTCTCGCGTCTTGCACCTGCCCGCACGGCATTCACGAGGATAGCAAGGGCCGCTGCCGCCACACGGCGAATGCACTCATGGCAGAGTTCGAGCGTGTGAGCAAGCCCGCTCGACGCAATGCGCTGTCCTTAGTACCCGTCCACACAAGAGGGGTATGGAAATCATGCAGCGAGCTGCTGATCGCTGGAGCACGCGGCCATGACTTTGGCGACGGACTTGCTCGACCAGTGGAAGGGATGGGCACGGGCATTCCAGTG
>JAABUZ0100009764.1_pt1 | contig 10875 bp, 12 predicted proteins | sample 5562091 | NCBI WGS metagenome assembly JAABUZ01 (sample SAMN12813069, study PRJNA571459) | rock metagenome | isolation source: Antarctica rocks | place: Antarctica: Victoria Land, Linnaeus Terrace sud | collected 2015-12-21
GTAAAATCTTCCGCGACCTGGCGAAAGAACGATTGAGGGAACTCGGCCGCTGGGACGACTAGCGCAAAGAAACTCGGCGTAATATACCCACGCAAGGGAGATTAGCGCGCAAAAGCCCTGGGGTACGCTGATCGCCGGCGGCACGTCCACTGCTGAAGGCTCCCTTGAACTGCATAGAAAGATGGCATCCGACGTGTGCAGGGCACGGGAAGGTGTGGCGTGGTAAGCGACATAATACACACGGGGGTGACAAATTGGCCGCTGTCCGTCACCCTGACCACGGATCACGTCACGGCCGACGCCGCCGGCCCGCTCGCCGACGCCCTGCACGCCGCCGGCGTCATGGTCGAGCAGCACGCCTTTCTGCCTGTGCGCGGCGAGGAGCAACACCCCTGGGGCGTGCTCCTGCTGGCCGCGTCCGGCCCGCCCCTGCCCCTGGCCCGCCTCGTCGTCCCCACGACAGCCCTGGCAGGCGTCACCACCGCCCTCGCCGCTGCCCTCGGGATCGGGGAGCGCCCGGCCCTGGCTACGCTCCAACTCAAGGCCGATGGCGTGTTCGTCTCTATCAGGGGCCGGGACCTTATCGACATAACACATGCGCTCGACGGACTCTCGGCCCAGCTCGTGCGCCTGGACACGCGCCGTAAGGAACGCCGGCTCGTCTACGCCGAGGGCATCTGGCGCATCGACCCCTAGCGAGAGGACACAGGATGGAACACGACATAATAATAGAAAGAGTGCCAGGCGAGCCGGCAGCGACAGCCCCATCGGAGCTAGCCCCATTGGAGGCAACCTCTGAGCTGCACGGGGCAGGGGCGATGAGCCCGGAGGTGCGGGCGCTGGCTGCGGAGATCACCGCCGCGCTCGGCGAGACGAAGCGCCAGCCGATCGCGCAAATCACCCGCGTCGTGGGCCGGCTCGGAGCCGATCGGACGCGCGCGTTCCTCGTGCAGGTACGGGAGATCGAGGCTGGGGTTACCGCGTTAACCTGACACCGCCCTACAGTTCTCGATGCAGTGTCCATTCCTAACCCTGCGACTTCAGTCGTCAGCCCCAGGCGCAAGCACTCCATGCCCCAGTTCCGCTATCCTGTCACAGCAGAGGTAAGTGGTGTATGAATGTGGGCAGCGGTATCGGCAGCATGGTCGGGGGCCTCCTGGGTGGCCCCGTCGGCGCCTTCCTCGGCCACCTCGTCGGTGGTGTCGCCGGCAAGATGGTCGAGGAGCAGGCGAAGGGCTTCGTATCCGATGCCGCCACCGCTGTATTCGTGCCCGCCTTTGAGCTTACCGTCGGCGAGATTGCCGGCGAGCGCATCCGTGAGATCGGCCATCGCATCGTCGACCACTGCAAGCCCGACGAGCGCCGCGCCATCGGCGACGCCCTCCAGGCCGCCTTTCGCGATGCTGTCGTCGAGGCTGTTTATGACGTTGGCGGCCACACCTGCTTCCCTGCGCTCCGCCGCACAGAGGGCGCGCGCACAGGCGCCACCTCCATCGGACTCGGCGTCCGCCCCTGGGATACACACCCCGCGCACGCCGCCCAAGTTCGCGATCTCCTCGAGGGCCTAGCTCGTGCCGCCCACGATGGGCATCTCCTCACCTCCCTAGACCCGCACGACACGTCGGCCACCGACGTCTACCGCTATCTCCCCGTTACGTCCGAGACCATCCATGACCTCTCTAACACCTTCTATCGCGAGATCGTCTCCCCATACCTAGAGGCGGCCAACAGTGCGGATCTCATAGAGGTGCGTGGCGCATACGCAGACATTGACAGCTATCTCCGTCGCACGATCTTCGAGCGCACGGTGGCCCGCCTCGGCGATGAAGTCAGGCGGCGGCCCGAGGCATGGCGGACCTTCAACGAGTTGATCCTTGACGGCATGCGCGCTAGTCTCGAAACCCTCCTCACCGGCCAGTCGGCCCTCCAGCAGGGTCAGCAAACCATCCTCCAGCAGCTCGATCACATCCTCGCGCACTCCGCGTCGCCCGCGGCCATCCCCTCCTGGAGTGATGACATCGCAACGTTCCTGACAGGGCTTGGCTCTGCCCTCGAAGCGGTGTGGCAGGACCAGCAGCTGCGCTTCGACGATCTCGTGCAGCACCTCGTCACCCAAAACGATGCCCTCGGGCGCATCGAGGTGAAGCTAGATCGCGTCCTGGACGGCCAGCCGCTAGCCGCCCCACCTGCGTTTACCCTGCCCTTCGGGGATGTCGAACCCATCGGTCGCACCGACGAGCTCGACGAACTTGATCACCTGCTCGACATCCCGCGCGCCACGGTCGCCATCTCTGGCATGGGTGGCCTCGGCAAGACCTTTCTCGCCGCTGCCTCTGCCCATCGTGCGCGTGCGGACGGGCGGTACCCCGGCGGCATCTTCTGGCTGCGCATGGACAATCCCGCCGACGTCGCCGCCCAGGTCGCCGCCTGCGGTGGTCCGAGCGGACTCGCCATCAGGGGCTGGCAGGCCAATGACGTGTCCGGAGGCGCACAATTGGTCCATGAGGCCTGGCGCGACGACACCCCGCGCCTGCTCATCTTCGACAATCTCGATGATCCCGCCCTCCTGCGCGAGTGGCAGCCCACAATTGGCGGCTGTCGCGTGCTCATCACCAGTCACCGCGATACCTGGCCACCATTCACTAGCGTTCACCCGTTCCGGCTGCGCGAGCTGCAACGCCCCGCCGCACGCCAGCTCCTCTGTGCCCCCCGCGCGGCCACAACTGGTCAGTCGTTGGATCGGCTCACGTCTGACCCCGCCGCCGACGCCATCTGCGACGCGGTTGGCGATCTGCCGCTCGCCCTCGCCCTCGCCGGCGCCTACCTCGCAATCTATCAGGATAAGGGCCTGTCGGACTATCAGGCTCAGTTAGCCGCAGCGGCAATCCTCCAACATCAGTCCATGAGTGCCCGCGCGGATATGAATGTCGTGCTGCCCACAAGGCATGCACCGAGCGTTGCGGCCACCATTGCGCTGAGCTATCAGCCGCTCCTCGCAACGACTACACCGATAGACACATTAGCCCTGACCATGCTTCGCCGTGCCGCCCTCCTGGCCCCCGCGCCGATCCCTCGTCGTCTGCTCCTGCGCGTCGCCGGTATCGACCTCGACACCGCCACGGGGGACGGGCTGGAAGACGACGCCCTGCGCCGCCTCTCCGCGCTCGGCCTTTTGCGCGAGGAAGACGACGGTGCCCGTAGCCTGCACCGCCTTGTTGCCGCTTTCGTCCGCACCCAATCCAGCCAGGCAGTCGGTCGCCCATCCCACCTGCGTCGATTCATTGGTTGGGTCCGTGCCCGCATCACCTCCACGCTCTACATGGATATGGCGGCGGTCCAAGATGCCTTGTCCGCTGAGGCCTATGCACTCTGTGAGGTCGGCTATCCTCTGGCAAGCGTGTCCTACCTGCCGCACCTGCGCCTCATCGGCAATCTGATTGACCAATGGCCAAATCCATCCACTGCCGCCAGCCTGAGCAACCTGGGCCTTGTGCTCCAGGACCAGGGCGACCTCGCGGGCGCGCGCGCCCTGCACGAGCGGGCGCTGGCCATACGCGAGGCGGCGCTGCTCCCTGACCACCTCAACATCGCCAGCAGCCTGAACAATCTGGGCGGTGTGCTCCAAGCCCAGGGCGACCTCGCGGGCGCGCGCGCCCTGCACGAGCAGGCGCTGGCCATACGCGAGGCGGTGCTGCCCCTCGGCCACCCCAGCATCGCCATCAGCCTGGGCCACCTGGCCAGTGTGCTCCGGGACCAGGGCGACTTCACAAGCGCGCGTGCCCTGTTCGAGCGGGCGCTGGCCATATGCGAGGCGGCGCTGCCCCCTGTCCACCCCGACGTCGCCAGCAGCCTGGACAACCTGGCTACGGTGCTCCAAGCCCAGGGCGACCTCGCGGGCGCGCGCGCCCTGTACGAGCGGGCGCTGGCCATACGCGAGGCGGTGCTGCCCCCGGACCGCCCCGACGTCGCCAGCAGCCTGAACAACCTGGCTACGGTGCTCCAGGACCAGGGCGACCTCGCGGGCGCGCGTGCCCTGTACGAGCGGGCGCTGGCGATGCACGAGGCGGTGCTGCCCCCTGTCCACCCCGACGTCGCCAGCAGTCTGAACAACCTGGCTAGTGTACTTCGAGACCAGGGCGACCTCGCGGGCGCGCGCGCCCTGTACGAGCGGGCGCTGGCGATGCACGAGGCGGTGCTGCCCCCGGACCACCCGAATATTAAACTCGTCAAGTTGCAGCTCGCAAGCCTTTAGTGTGTAGACAATGAGGCACTCCAATGTTCGTTCCGCGCTCTAAGACATTGCATTCGCCAGCCCCGCTCCAAGCACCCATGTCAAGAGGCAAGCGCACACTGCTGATCTGTTACCTCTTGGCCAAACGCTGCCGAAAACGTTAGCCGGAACATGCTTCACTATCGTGAGCAAATCCATCGCTATTATCTGCAACAATTCGGGACATGTCTCGTATGAGGCGGACAGGCGCGGCATGGGAACGCGACATAACGTAAGGAGGGGAGGTCTCCCGATACACCCCCTATCGCGCGAGCGGCGCTCTCCGCACCGGCGCACGCGCGGCGACCACGGGCACGGTGCGCGATACTGGGGGAGAGACGGTGAGACGGACAGAGAAGGGGAGGGTTAGCGCGATGGTCTACACCATGCCGCATCCCGACGATGACGCACAACTGGCCGCGTGGCGCCGGCGGCAGGCCGAGGACGCCGTGCGCAGCATCAACATCCGCCTCCTGCTGGGCCTGGCACGCCGCCTGCGCGCCGAGGCGGCCGCGCGGGGTGTCCCGGCCGGTCACGACGTCAGCGACCTGCTCCGCGTCGCCCTGGGCGACCTCCCCGGCGTTCCGCCGCCCGCCGCCCCCACGCCCCCGGCGGTGCCCGTACCCGTCGATCCGGGCCCGGTGAGCCTCCGCGCCCTCCGCATCATCCAGTTCTGGGACGGGCGCAACGGCGCGCGGACAGGGCTCGCCGCCGTCGATAAGGCCACGGTGCTCCGCCTCCTGCGCGCCGACCTCGCCTGGTTGGAGCGCGACGGCAGCGACCACGGCGGGGGTGCGTGACCATGGGGGACAACACGGGTGGAACGCGCGTTGGACGATATCCGCTGCGCGCCCCTCCCCTGGCTGGACAGGTGCGCACCCGCCATTGATCGCGCCACCGGCATGGCCGCGGTGATCCGCGCCCACGTCCCACCGGCGGCGCGGCGCGACGACACCTGGTGACCGGCCTACTGCCGCATCGCCGCGCGCAGCACCGTCACCATCTCGCCGGTCGCCAACGCCCCGTCGTTCGCCTCCACCGCGAGCTGGGTACAGGCCTGGAGATGGTCGTCGATGATTAACAGCGCCGTCTCGCGCGCGGCGGCCGTGATGGCGTTGAGCTGCTGCACGTCGTCCAGACAATACCGATTATCCACGATCATCTGCTGCAACCCGCGCGCCTGGCCTTCGATGCGACGCAGGCGCTGCAACAGCGGTTCCTGCTCCTCGGGTGTCCGCTCGATGCGCACCCGCCCCTCCACGAACGCATACTCCATGAGATAAGGTACTCCCCCCCTGTACGTGGCACGGCTCGTGCTCTCTCCGTGCTAGCCCCCTCGTTCATCCGGCGCCGGCCTCATCATAACGCATGGGTCAGCGCGCGGTCGCTACAGGACCGGAGCTATCCGGGGAGGAAAAGAGTATGTTCGTCCGCAACAAGCAGTTGCAATATCCGGTGCGCGTCGATAAGCCGGACCCGGTGTTCGCCAAGCAGGTGCAGGAACTCATCGGCGGCGTGTACGGGGAGTTCACGGTGATGGTGCAGTACCTGGCGCAGGGCTGGAGCCTGCGCGGGGCCGAGGGCAACCCGAAGCTGACCATGATCAAGGACATGCTGCTCGACACGGCGGCCGAGGAGATCATGCACGTCGAGATGCTCGCCACCATGGTCGGCATGCTCCTCAACGGAGCCTCACCCGCGCAGCAGGCCGACGGGGCCAGCGCCAACCCCGCCATCGCCGCCGTGATGGGCGGGATGAACCCGCAGCACATGATCGTCTCGGGCCTGGGCGCGATGTACGCCGACAGCAACGGCAACCCCTGGAACGGCTCCTACGTGACCGCCGGCGGCAACGTGGCCGCCGACCTGTACGCCGACGCCATCTACGAGATGCAGGGCCGCCTGCAAACGTCCCGCGTCTACGAGATGACCGCCGACCCCGGCATCCGCGACACGCTCTCCTTCATGCTCGCGCGCGACCTGCTGCACCAGCAGCAGTTCCTCGCCGCCATTGAGGAACTGGGCGGGATGCAGGCGGTGCTGCCGATCCCGGCGCAGATGACGGCGGACAAGCTCGGCGAGAACGGCAAGTACGCCTACGCGTTCATGTCCTACAGCCAGAACCCCGCCGACACGACGGCCGGGCAGGGCCGCTGGGCCAACGGTCCCTCGCTCGACGGCAAGGGCCAGTATTCCTACATCGCCGAGCCCTTCGCCCTGGGCATGGAGGCCAACCTGCCGCCCGCCCCCGCCAAGGTCTTCGGCGGCCTCCCCGGCGACCCCACTGGCCCGGTCACGCCCCCGCGTCAGGTCTCCGGGGCCGGCACCCCGGCCACCGGTAGCGCCGGAGGGCCGCCCCGGTCCCCGAGCGGCAGGGGCGGCGCGACCGGCACGGTGACCGCAAGCGGTGGCGCGACCAGCGGCGATGAGTCGGTCACGGTGAAGGAGTCCGATCTCATCGTCGACAAGACCGGCGGCAAGGTCACCGGCCAGTAGCGCGGCGGCGACCCGCGTATCTACGAACGGCGCTATGAGGACAGGGGGCATGCTGTGGGCCCGCCCCCTGTCCTTGTATGGCAACGCGGCGCCGCCTCATGCGCGGAACAAACGCGGGCGCGTGGCCTGCGCGTCGGAGACAACGCACGCGATTAAGGGCGCCCCGTCCGCGCGGTGCGCCCCACTTAGGCGGCGACGCCCGTGGTGCGAGTGTCGCGCGCCGCGTGGCGCGTGCCGAGGGTGCCGCCGAGCGCGGCCGCCCCGCAGCCGAGGAGCAGTCCGATCAGGGTGCCCCAGGCCGTATTACGCGCCGTGTCCGCAGCCTGCTGCGCCTGTGCAGGTGTGATGCTCCGGGCCGTCCCGGTGACGGTGGTGCTGAGTTGGCCCAGGGTGATGCCGAGTCCGCCGGCAATGTGGTTCGCGTTGCCGATGAGCGCGCCCAGGCCCTGGCTCGCCAGCCACAGCAGGAGGGGCAGGGCCAGTAGGAAGACCAGCGCGCCGTTGAGGGCGGCCCAGCCGCGCTCATGCACCGCTGCCGTGCGCCCGGCCACGTAGCCGCCGACCAGGAAGGCGATGATCGCGCTGATCCCGGCCCAGATCGCCGAGTACGACCCGGCGTTCTGGTTGCCGGCGCCCTGGACGGCCGCCCCCGAGTGCACGGTCGAGGCGCCGATGGCGAGCCCGAGCAGGCTCAACACCAGCAGCGTGAAGAACGCGCTGAGTAAGCCGGCCCAGATCGGCCCCCAGCGCACCCGGTCGGTCGGCAGGGTCATGACCTGCGACACGCTACGCACCGTTTCGCCGCGTCCGACACGGCCTTGAGTGTCCACTGTGCTCGCCATAGAATGTCTCCTTCGTTTCCTACGCTGTGTGGTCACTAACCGCAGTCTCTCTGGTGGGCCTGGTCACGATATATCGTGACCTATCACGATATATCGCAACAAGCGTGCCAGGGGACGTGCGCACCCCCGACGACGAAGCGGCGCGGGCTGGGCGGCGCCGCTTAGGCCCGCGTCCGCGGCTGGCCAGGCGCGCCCTGCGCCACTGGCTCGCCGACGACGACACCCCCGCCGCCTCCTGACACGTCCCCACCCGCCATGCCCCCACCTACGCTACTGACTGTGGGCAAGGCCCCGCGCCGCTAGGGGACGCGTGGACCGCGCGACGCCGCGCACGGGACAGACAGAGCCAGGGGAGGGACACATGACCGCCGTTCAGGTCCGCGCCCATGTCTGGACACTCTGCCTCGCCGCCCTCGTACTCCGCGCCCTCACCGGCCCCGTCGCCGCCCTCCTCACCCCGCTGGCCCACGCCTCCTCGACGCCCCTCAACGTCGTGGCCGCGCTCCTCGCCGCCGCCCTCGTGCGTGCGCGCGTGGCCCTCACGGTCCTGCTCATCGTCGCCGTCCTGCGCGTCACGCGGTCCCGCCCGGACGGCCACCACTAGCCCTCCCAGGGGCCGCAGATCAGGGCGCTCGTGTGGGACCATCGTGGCTCCAACGGTCCTCACAACGTCGGACCATCCGTGGCGCTAGTACCAGCGGCATGGAGCGACGCGAGACCCCCGTTTCACACGGGAAAACGCGGGGGTGGCACGACCATGGAGCTACCCTTTATCCTGGGGTAGTCACCACCCGTCGCGATAGTACCAGCGCGCCCTGGTACCAGCATCGCGCCAGGCGCTTGCTCAGGCCGTGCGCGCGACGGGAGAAGCCGGTCCCGTGCGCAGCGCACGGGGCCACAGGGGAGGCACAGGGGCGGATCAGCCGGGAACTGCCCGCATCGGCGCGCGACGACCGGCGGCGGTATCGCGCCCCGTTTGCGATACGGGGAGCACAGCCAGGAGCACGGGTGCGGAACCGGAGCAGGGCCGAAGCAGGGCCGACGGGTGCGGGTGCGGTACCGGAGCAGGGCCGAAGCAGGGAGGGCACGATGGGCGAGGGGACGCGTGACGACCGCAGGGACGAGCAGGGCGAGGAGGGGTTGCCCCTCGATCTGGACACGCCGCTGCCGCTCGGACAACAGGGCCTGGAGGACGTGGCCTGGTGGTGGATCGGCGCCACCGACGCCCTCACCGACCCCGACTTGGGCGCGCAGGCCGCCGTCGCCGAGGACTGGCTCACCGCCGGCCTCGTCGCCTTCGCCTGTGTCGTCGTCCGTGCCGTCACCCCCGGTGCGACCTACCGCGACCTGCTCACTTATCTGCGCGCGACCTCGCTGCGCGACCTGGCGACCGAGGCCGCCGGCCTCGTCCCCGCGGATGCCGTGCCCTTCATCCACTACACGCTGGAGGACTTCAGAAACCCGGACGTGCTCGCCTGGATCGAGGCGACGCTGGCCCGGCGCCGCGCCCAGATCGACGCGGCCTGACGGGCAGGGACGGCGGCCCGCACGGGCGCGCCGCTCACGGCGGAGAAGTGAGAACCGGCCATGGGGTTCATGCACACATTTGATGATGAGGGCGCTGGCGTCACTTAGGGCTGCTGCGAGTGGCGCGACAATTGCCTGGTAGAACGCTCCAAAACCGGGCTAAAGGGCTCACGGGCCTCCTCAAACTTGTGTGGGAGACGGTCTCACTATAGATAGCACTCAGGCTGCCAACCGGCATCATCAAATGTGGGCATGACCCGGCCATGGCACGGACGACGGTCGCGTAGTGGCAGCACGCCGATACGGGCGACACGAGGTGTTCGCCGTGCGCGTGGACGACGACGGGACCATCGTGAGCGCCCGTGGCCCCCTCACCCCCGCCGAGATCGGCGCCGCGCTCTTCGACGCCCCCGATCTCGGCGTCGCGCGGCGCGATGCTTCCACGCCCGCCGACGTAGAGACCGACGCCGCCCCCCTGGAGCATGGGCGGGACATCAGCCTCGACCGGGAGGCGGAGTACCTCTCGCTCGCGCCCTATCGCCAGCCTTTGACGGGGCGTCGGGACGAGGACGAGGACGACACCTGAGGGAGCCGACGCGCCAGCCACCGGCCCGCGCTCATCGCCCTATCCCCCTAACGCGCGGCGCGCCGCTCCCCGGGGGAGATAGGGGCCATCGACCCAGGGGGAGATAGGGGCCATCGACCCAGGGGGAACAGGACCTGCTGGAGCTGTGCCGCGGCTCAGGCGCGATGGGCGATACTAGGGGAGGGACACCACCACAGACCGGACCGAATAGGGATAAGGGGGCGACGATGTCCTATGGGACGCCACGACCCGGCGACGACGCGCAACTGCGTGCGTGGCGCCAGCGGTACGCCGAGGAGAGCGAGCGCAGCTTCAACATCCGCCTGCCGCTGGCCCTGGCGCGGCACCTGCGTGCCGAGGCGGCCCAGCGTGGTGTGCCGCCCAGCCGCTACGTCGGCGACCTGCTCCGCGCCGCGTTGGGCGACCTCCCCGGCCCGCCGGCGGGCCCGGACAGCCCGGCCACGCCGGCGGGATAGGCGCGTCGGCTGCGTTACCGGATGGGCGCGAAGGGTGCCACACGGGGTAAGAGGGAGAAGGGGAGGGGACGCCGCCATGAGGGAGCCGACGCGCCGGCCACCCGTCGGCCTGCCGAACTGGAACGAGCGCGCCGCCATGGCGCTCCTCGTCGTCGTCGCGGGCCACCTCCTGGCTGTCGAGCCCCCGTCGGCGGCCGGCCCGCTCACCCCCGACCGTCTGGCCCGCTTCGTCGCCGCCCACGACCTCCCCGCACTCGTGGCCGCCTGTGAGGACAGCCCCAGCGCCCCGGTGTGCCACGGCGCCCACCAGCTGCGTCGCCTGATCCGCGCCGGCCAGGCCCAGGTCTACGTGCGCGTCATGCCGGGTCTCCCCGTCGCTCTTGCCGACCCCTTCTTCCGCCTTGACCTCGCCAAAGCCGCCGCCCGCGCCGGCCTCGACCTCTTCCCACCGGACTCGACGGGACACGGATAGAGCGCCAAGGCCGCGCTCCGACAGAGCGTGAGCGGCCTTTGGCAGGGCGCTACTAGTACCTTTGGACGGAAATGGTTCCGCAAGGAGGGGTAGACTGAGTAGGTGAGGAACGGAGGGGGCCACAGGTGGCTGCGGGGATACGACAGGGAGGGACGGGACATGCCACGGGGCATACAGCGGCGTAGTACGATCAGTGTGCGCCAGCG
>JAABUZ0100009765.1_pt1 | contig 10875 bp, 12 predicted proteins | sample 5562091 | NCBI WGS metagenome assembly JAABUZ01 (sample SAMN12813069, study PRJNA571459) | rock metagenome | isolation source: Antarctica rocks | place: Antarctica: Victoria Land, Linnaeus Terrace sud | collected 2015-12-21
CCGGCGTCGCGGGGAGGGCGTTGGGGCGTTACGGCCAGGGCGACGCCGGGACGTGCGTCGCGACAGGGGCGACGAGGGAAGAGTGTGGGCGTCCCGCCGGTGTCGTCCCGCGGGTGTCGTCCCGCCGTGTGGCCCCGGCGAGCCGCCCGTCTCGCGTCGCTGTTGCCGTGACGCCCTCCCCGGGTGGCCTCACCCGCGGACGGCCCATCTCGCCGTTCCCGCTACGCACGGCGAGTACACGACCTACGGCGTCCCGCCCCGCCCGTCGCCCCACCCGAGGCTGCAGCACCGGGCCGCTCGCCCTCCCGGCCCCCAATCCGTCACCCCGCGCCCACCACCCTCCTCGCCTCCTCCAACTGCGCGCGCACCGCGTTCGGCCCCGTCCCCCCCGGCAGGTCGCGCTGTGCCACGCTCGCCTGGGGCTCCAACGCCCCGCCCGCGTCGGCGAGTGCGGGGTGCTCCGCCGCGAACCGGCCCGCGCCTAACGCGTCCAGCTCCACCCCCCCCTCCTCCGCCGCGCGGACCAGCGCGCCCACCGCGCCGTGCGCCTCGCGGAACGTCGCCCCGCGGCGCACCATGTGGTCCGCGAGGTCGGTGGCCATCATCGCGGGCGTCACCGCCGCGCGCAGCCGCGCCTCGTCGAAGGTCAGCTCGGCGACCGTGCCCGCCACCGCGGGGAGCACGATGAGCGCGAGGTCGACGGCGTCGAACAGGGCGCGCTTGTCGTCCTGCAGGTCCTTGTTGTAGCCGCTCGGCAGCCCCTTGAGCGCGCCTAACATCGCAACGAGGTCGCCGAGCGAGCGCGACGCCGCGCCGCGGGCGAGTTCGAGCGCGTCGGGGTTCCGCTTCTGCGGCATCATGCTCGAGCCCGTCGAAAAGCCGTCGCCGAAGCGCACGAAGCCGAACTCGCTCGAGCCGAAGAGGATGAGGTCCTCGGCCAGCCGCGACAGGTGCGCCCCCGTCAGCGCGAGCGCGAAGAGGATCTCGGCCACGAAGTCGCGGTCGCCCACCGCGTCGATGCTGTTCTCGCTCACGGCCGCGAAGCCGAGCGCGCGGCGCAGCGCCTCGCGGGGGACGGGGAACGCGGAGCCCGCGACCGCGCCCGAGCCTAACGGCATCGTCGACGCGCCGCGGGCGGCGTCGGCCAGCCGGCGCCGGTCGCGCGCGAGCGGCCACACGTGGGCGAGCAGCCAGTGCGCGACCGACACGGGCTGCGCGCGCTGCAGGTGCGTGTAGGCGGGCATGAGGGCGTCCTGCAGCCCCTCGGCCCGGGCGACGAGCACGGCCTGCAGCCCGCGCGCGGCGTCGTCGACGCGGCGGCAGGCGTCCATGGCCCAGAGCCGCGTCGCGGTCGCGACCTGGTCGTTGCGGCTGCGGCCGGTGTGCAGCTTGCCCGCGGCGGGCGCACCGCCTAACGCGTCGTGCAGCAGCCGGTCGATGAACGTGTGCACGTCCTCGTCGGCCGCGGTCGGCGGCTCGCCCGCCGCGATGCGCTCGGCCACGCGGTCGAGCCCCGCGACGATCTGGTCGCGCTCCTCCGCCGTGAGCACCCCGCCCTCGGCCAGCGCGGCGGCCCACGCCTGCGAGAGGCGGACGTCGTGCGGCCACAGGCGGAGGTCGACGCCGATGCTGCGGTTGATGGCGTCGAGGAGCGGGGAGGGGCCGCCGGCGAAGCGGCCGCCCCAGAGTTTGTGGGACGGGGTGGCCGAAGGCGAGGAGGGAGTCGTCATCGTGGGGAAGATGTCATCCGGAGCGCAGCGGCCGCGTCCGGCCGGGGCGCCTTCGACCGCGCCGAGACGCGTTAGTCCCCCGCCAGCGCCGGCTCGCCCTGCTCGGCCTCGACGGCCGGGAACTTGGCGTCGCCGGACTCGATCGGCGCGTCGGCGGCCGACACCGGCAGCGCCGCGGTGCCGGCACCGGCGCCGGCCTGTTCGAGGTCCTTGAGCGCGCGCACCCGCTGCGACAGCCCGTAGAGCCGGATGAAGCCCGCGGCGTCGGACTGCTGGTAGACGTCGTCCTCGCCGAAGGTGACGAAGCGCTCGTCGTAGAGCGCGTGCGGGCTCTCGCGGCCGACCACGTGGGCCGAGCCCTTGAAGAGGCGCATCGTGACCGTGCCCGAGACGCGCGCCTGGGTGACGTTCACGAACGCGTCGTACGCCTCGCGCTCGGTGGTCCACCAGCGGCCCTCGTAGACGAGGTCGGCGTAGCGGGGCGCGATCACGTCCTTGGCCGCGAGGGTGCGGCGGTCGAGGACGAGCTGCTCCAGCTCGGAGTGCGCGGCGTAGAGGACCGTGCCGCCCGGGGTCTCGTAGACGCCGCGCGACTTCATCCCGATCAGCCGGTCCTCGACGAGGTCGATGCGGCCGACGCCGTGGCGCGCGCCTAACGTGTTGAGGCGATCGAGGAGGTCGACGGGGCCGAGGCGCGCGCCGTCGACCGCGACCGGGGTGCCCCGCTCGAAGGCGATCGTGACCTCCTCGGGGGCGTCGGGCGCGGCGGTGACGGGGTCGGCGGTGAGCTGGAACATGTCCTCCGCGGGCGCGGCCGCGGGGCTCTCGAGCTGCCCGCCCTCGTGCGAGAGGTGCCAGATATTGCGATCACGCGAATAAATCTTGGTCAGCGTCGCCGCGACGGGCACGCCCTTGTCGGCCGCGTAGCGGAGCGCGTCCTCGCGCGAGCGGATGTCCCACTCGCGCCACGGCGCGATGACGGGCAGTTCGGGGGCGAAGGCCATGTACGTCAGCTCGAAGCGCACCTGGTCGTTGCCCTTGCCGGTGCAGCCGTGGGCGAGGGCGTCGGCGCCGACCTGGCGGGCGACCTCGACCTGGCGGCGCGCGATCAGCGGGCGGGCCATCGAGGTGCCGAGCAGGTACTTGCGGTCGTAGATCGCGCCGGCGCGGAGCGTGGGGAAGATGAAGTCGCGGACGAATTCCTCGCGCAGATCCTCGACGTAGCACGCGTCGGCGCCGGAGGCGATCGCCTTCTGCTTGATCCCGTCCAGCTCGTCGCCCTGGCCGATGTCGGCCGCCACGCAGACGACCTTCGCGCCCGGGTAGTGCTCCTTGAGCCACGGGACGATGATCGACGTGTCGAGCCCGCCCGAGTAGGCGAGCGCGATGGTGCGGACGGGCGGGTGCTGGACGGCGTGAGGAGACGGGCGGGACATGACTGACTCCGGTTAGTTATGCAGACAGTTTGCATATCTAGCCGATCCGGGGGTGAAGTCAACGTGAGCGTGGGGCCGTCGCGTTCCGGCGGGGTGGACGCGGGGGCGTCGTACGCACACCGGGTGGGCTGGCGCGAGCGTGTCCCATGCCCCACTGTGCAGGGCGTGCCGATGTACGGCGCGTACTGCGAGCGGGCGGAAGCAGACTCGGCGACGCCGAGAAGGGGAGGGGACGAGATGCGCACGAGCACGAGGGGGCGGCAGTGTGCGGTCGTGGGCGGGTGGGTGGCGGTCGTATCGGTGGTGGGCTGCGCGAGCGGGGGCGCACGCGCGGGCGGCGTGGGCCCTGGTGTGAGCCCCGAGGTGGCTGCGAACGTGGCCGCACTCAATGCGCGGCGCCTGCGCGGGGCGGCGGACGATAGCGTGCAGGTCGGCTACGGGGTGATGGGCCGGCGGCGGATGACGGGCAGCGTGAGCAGCGTGTCGGGCGACGCGGCCCGCACCCAGCACATGCTCCGCATCGAAGAGTTGCTGCAGCGGGTGCCCGGCGTGGTGGTCTCGCCGCGCGGGGACGGGAGCTACTCGGTCAGGATTCGGGGGGCGACGACGCTCAACGCCTACAGCACCGCCGACCCACTCGTCGTCGTTGACGGTCTGCCGGTGGCCGGCGGGACCGGCGTGTTGAACACGATCGCGCCGGAGGACGTCGATCGGATCGACGTGCTCAAGGACGCCGAGGCGAGCATCTACGGGTCGCGGTCGGCGAACGGCGTGATTCTCGTGCGGACGCGGCACATGAAGCCGTCGCAGAACTAGCGGGCGCGTTCCGACGCGGGCCGCTCGGACGCGGGCCGTCGCGTCCGGTGGGTGCGTCGGACGACGGGGGCGGGAGGGATGGCGAGTGTCGGGGCGGGTTCACACACCGTGCCTACGACGCGCGCGAGTCCGCGCACGAGGCGGAGCGTGTCCGCCGATTCCGAGAGGAGCGCGGCCACGTCGTGCGGCGACGCGAGGGCGAGGCGTTCCGCCAAGAGGGCGAGCGTCTCGACGCGTGCGAGGGCGGCCTGCGCGGCGAGGAGGGCGCGGTGGTGTTCGCCGCGCTCGTACGTCAGGTTGCCCGCGGCGATCTGGGCGGGGACGGCCGCGCCCGCGCGTCGCAGGTCGGCGCCGAGGACGTCTTGTTCGCTCGCGGGCAGCGTGCCCGCCAGGCGGTGGGCGTGGGCGGCGACGTCGAGCGCGCGCTGCCACGCGCGGAGGATGCGGTAGCCCGCGGCCGCACGCGGGAGGGTGTCCGGCTGCGGGGCGGGCGTGCCTGCTGAGGTGCCGGTGGGGCGGGCGGCGGCGGCGAGGTTGGTCATGGGCGGCTCTCCGGTGGGGGGAGCGGCCATGGTACGGACGCGCGTCGATCGGGAGGTAGCCCGAAACGTCGCCGAGTGGGGTCGAACGTTGCAGCGCCGAGCCGGCTATGCGGTCGCCATCTGCTCCAAGCGCTCGGCCACGCGTGCGCGGGCGTCGGCCGAGCGGCAGATGATGAGGACGGTGTCGTCGCCGCCGATCGTCCCGAGCACGTCGGACCAGCCCGCCGCGTCGAGGGCGGCCGCGATCGGCTGGGCGCCGCTCGGGACGGTGTGGACGACGACGAGCTCGCCGACGCCGTCGAGCCGGTCGAACAGCTGTGGCAGGAGGGTGGCGAGGACGGCGCGGGCCTGGTCGGCGCCGCTGGTCGTGCCGTTGCCTGTGGTGACGTAGCGCATGCCGTCGCCGGTGGGGACGCGGGCGAGGCGGAGTTCGTGGAGGTCGCGCGAGAGCGTGGACTGCGTGACGTCCCAGCCGCGGCCATGGAGGTGGCGGCGGAGTTCCTCCTGGCTGCCGACCACGTGGGCGCCGACGATGTCGAGGATGGCGCGGTGGCGGTCCCGTTTGGTGGCGGGGGGGTGGGCGGTCATGCTGCACAATACGGCCGGGGCGACGGCGTCCGCCAGCATATGTTACCAGTCATGACCGCTCCGCCCGGGAGGCCGAGTACGCCGACGCCGAGCCCGCGTGGGGGGGGGAAGGCCGGGGCGCGGCCGATGGTCGCGTTGGACCGGGCGTTGGAGCGACTGCCGTTGTTCCGGCTCAGCGATTCGGCCGACGACGGGGCGCTCACGTACGCGCCGCGGCCCGGGGCGCGGTGGCGCGTGCTGCCCGCGCCGGGGGACCGGTTGCCGGGGACGTTCGACCAGGACGTGTACGTCGGGTTGCTGCACTGGTGGGCCGAGGCGGGGCGCCCCGACGACGGCGCGATCAGCTTCACGCTCCACGCCTTCCTCCGCACACTCGGCCGCACCCCGGACGGGCGGACGTACGAGCAGCTGCGGGGCGCGCTGACGCGGTTGGAGCGGACGACGCTCGAGTCGACGGGCGCGTATGCGGAGGACGCTGGGGAGGTGGTGCGGTTCGCGGTGCTCGCGTCGGTGGTGATCGAGCGGCGGCGCGTGGTGGAAGAGGAGCAGCAGGAGCAGCTGGCGCTCTTTCCGGAGCTGGCGGCGACCGAGCCGGGTGACGCGCGGGTTGTGTTGGGTCCGGCGTTGCGCGCGAACGTGGCGGCGGGGCGCACGTCGACGCTCTCGTGGGCGCGCTACCAGCGGCTGCGTTCGCCGGTGGCGCGTCGGTTGTACCGGCTACTCACGGCGATGTGGGCGGACGCGCCGGGCGAGGCGCGGTGGCGGGTGCCGCTGGAGCGGTGGGCGGAACAGCTACCGCTCACGCAACGGTACCCGTCGCACCTGCAGCGGGTGCTCGCGCCGGCGCACGAGATGTTGGTGAAGGCGGGCGTGGTGCGCGCGGCGTCGTGCGTGCAGGACGGACGGGCGTGGTGGGTGGAGTACGAGGCGCCGTAGGGGACGCCCTGTAGGGGTGCGAAAGGGGTGCTCCAAGGAGGAACACGCCACCCCCGTTGTGGTATCCGCTACGTTGCTGGTCCCCTCCTTCGTCCGAGCATTTCGCGCATGCGTCTGACCCGTCGTCCCGGCCGGATGGCCGCCGTCGCCACCGTTGCCCTCGTGCCGCTCGTGGCCGGCGGGTGGCTCGCCCAGTCGCGCGGCACGCGCGAGGGGCCCCCGTTGCTCGATCAGGTGATGGGGCTCGTGTCGCAGCGCTTCGTCGACACGGTGGGCGCGGGGATGCTCTACGAGAAGGCGGCGCGGGGGCTCGTGAAGGAGCTCAACGACCCGTACTCGGAGCTGTTCACGCCGAAGCAGATCGCCGACTTCACGCGCAACACGAACGGGCGCTACGCGGGGATCGGCATGGAGATCACGCCGCCGCAGACCGGGTACGTGACGGTGTCGCGCGTGTTCCCGCACTCGCCGGCCGAGGGCGCGGGGGTGCAGGAGGGCGACCGCATCGCACAGGTCGACACGACGAGCACGAAAGGTTTCACGAGCACTCAGGTACAGAACCTGTTGCTCGGCACACCGGGGACGCCGGTGACGGTCAAGTTCCTGCGTCCGGGCGTGACGCAGCCGATCGTCGCGCGGCTCACGCGGGCGATCATTCACGTGCCGGCGGTGCAGTTCGGCGTCGTGCTCGACGGCACGGTGGCGTACGTGCCGGTGACGCGCTTCAACGAGACGACGGCGCAGGACATCGCCGACGAGCTGCGCACGCTCGAGGGGCGGGGGGCGAAGAGCCTCGTGCTCGACCTGCGCGGCAACGGCGGCGGGATCCTCGACCAGGCGGTGGCGACGAGCAACCTGTTCATGCGCCGCGGGCAGGAAATCCTGAGCCAGCGCGGCCGGCAGGGCGAGTCGCAGGTGTACGTGGCGACCGAGCAGCCGTTCGCGCCGGCGATCCCGATGGTGGTGATGACGGACGGCGGCACGGCGTCGGCGTCGGAGATCGTCGCGGGCGCGTTGCAGGACCACGACCGCGCGCTCGTCGTCGGCACCACGAGCTTCGGCAAGGGGCTCGTGCAGACGCTCTTCCCGCTCGATGGCGGCTACGCGTTGAAGCTGACGACGGCCAAGTGGTTCACGCCGACGGGGCGCTCGATCCACAAGGAGCGCAAGCTCACGGCGGACGGCCAGTTCGTCGAGGTGCACCCGGACTCGCTCGAGACCGACTCGGCGAAGAAGGCGCGGCCGGTGTACCGCTCCGACGCGGGACGCGTGGTCTACGGCGGTGGCGCGATCACGCCCGACGTGACGGTGAAGCCCGACACGCTGACGACGCCGGAGCAGACGCTCGCGAGGGCGCTCGCGCCGAAGTTCCCCGAGCTGTTCAACGTGCTGAGCGAGTTCGCGTTCGACAAGAAGGGGCAGGTGCGGCCGGACTTCACGGTCGATCCGTCGTGGCGCGAGGACGTGTACCAGCGGCTCGTGAAGGCCAAGGTCCCGGTCGACCGCGCGCAGTGGGAGGCGGGGCGGCGGTGGATCGACCGGCAGATCGAAACGCGGGTCGCGCGGGTGGTGTTCGGGGACACGACGGCGTTCCGGCACGCGATGAAGGAAGACGTGCAGCTGGAGCGGGCGGTGCAGATCCTCAAGCGCGGCGGGACGCAGCGCGAGCTGTTCGCGGTGGCGCAGGTGATGGCGCCGACGAGCACGGCGAACCGGACGGTGGCGCCGCGGGCGGTGGCGACGCCGCAGCGCTGAGGGCGGCGGGGGCTGGTCCCCGTGGGCTCGCCCCCCCCCCGCGGCCGCGTTAGTCGTTCCGTCCGCGGCGCGGCGACCGGCCGCAGGGCGCCGGCTGCCACGCGGGGATGGTGCGCCGGAGAAACGCGTCGAACATGGGGACCGTGAACGCGGTGTCGCCGTGGGCCGGGCTGTAGAGCATCCCCTTTCTGATCAGCCCGTTCCGCAGCGGGGCCGCGGTCGTGACGTCGATGCCCATCGCGGTGGCGATGTCGCCCGAGCGGTGGGGACCCGGCCCGAGTTCCGCCATCGCGCGAACGTAGTCCTTCTCGCGCGGTATTAGGCGGTCGAGGCGCACGCGGAAAAATCCCGCGTCGAGGTCGCGCAGGGCCTCGTCCGCGGCGCGTTCCACGTCCGCCGCGGTGATCGGGGAGCGCGGCGCGCTGTTCCACGCGTGCGAGCCCCACTCTTGGAGGAAGTACGGGTACCCTTGGTCTGCTCGACGACGCGTGCGAGTGCGTCCTCGTCGATGTCGGCCCCCTCTTCGCGGACCGGTTCGCGCACCGCCTTTCGTGCGGCGTCGGCGTCCAACGGCCCGATGGGCGGAAACTCGAAGAGACGCTCGGCGTACGACTTCGCCTCGCCGGCCAGGGCCGCCAGTTGCGGCAGTCCGGCCCCGAACAGGACGACCGGGAGCCCCCGCTGCTCGAGCTTGTGCATCGACACGATGAGCGCGCTGAGGTCCTCCGCGGTGAGGTACTGCACCCCGTCGATGAATAGCGCGACCGCACGGTCCGCCGCCTTTGCCGTTTCGCCGATGGTGAGCAGGAGATCGGGCAAGTCGGACTCGAGCCGCCCGGAGTCCGCTCGACCGGGCTCGCCGTCGACGCCGACCTCCCAGTCCGCGTATTTGACCTTGAACGCCCCGGCGAACCTTCGGAGCACGCCGAGTCCCCGGTTCGCGACGTCGCGTGCCCGTTCTACGCGACTGAGCCGGAATAGCACAGACCGCAGCGGCGGAACGAGCATGTCGGCGAGGCGTTGCCCCTCTGGCGCCTCCAGCACGACGGTGAGATAGCCCGCGTCCTCGGCCAGCTCGGCAATCCAGTTGAGGAGTACCGTCTTCCCGACCCCGCGCAGGCCCAGCAGCATTTGGCTCTTCGCATGGCGCCCGGCCTGCACGCGCTTGAGCGCGATCTCGGCCGCCGCGATCACGTGGTCACGTCCGGCAAGCGCAGGCGGGCGTGTTCCGGCGCCTGGGGCGAACGGGTTGGTCATCGGATCCATGCTCGCGGCTCCGCCCTCTCTGCCAATATGAGTGAGACGCCGACCACTCCCGCGTTCAGTGTCTGAGGGTGATCGAGGATGTGCTCATGGCTGCTGTGCTTGCCCCCGTGCTGGTGCGCTCGCACGATGAAGGGGTGTCTGCGAAACCCGAGCGGCGGCGCTTCACCACCGCGTACAAGCTGACCATCATCGCCGAAGCCGCGCGCTGTACGCGCCCCGGCGAGAGCGCCGCGTTGCTGCGGCGCGAAGGGCTGTACTCGTCGCACCTCGCCGCGTGGCGCGCGGCCGAGCGCCGCGGCGAACTCGCCGGCCCGGCACGCCGCCGCGGCCCCGCGCCGACGCCGGCCGACCCGAGCGCGCGCCGCCTCGCGGAGCTCGAGCGCCAGCTCGCCGCGGCCACCGTGCGCGCCGAACACGCGGAGGCCCTCATCGCGGTCCAAAAAGAAGTGGCCGCGCTCCTGGACCAACTGCACCCGCCGCCGAGCGGCGCGCCCACCGGGCCGCGCTGATGGCCGCCGTGACGGAGCACGCGCCCCGACTCGGCGTGCGCGCCCTGTGCGCCGCCCTCGGCGCGGCGCCCGCGACCTACTACCGGCGCCGGCGCCCCGCCGCGCCCCAAGCGCCGCGGGCACAGCCCCCGCGCGCCCTCGTGCCGGCGGAGCGGCAGCGAGTGCTCGCTGCGCTACACGCGCCGCGCTTCGTCGACCTCGCCCCCGCGCAGGTCTACGCAACGCTGCTCGATGAGGGCACGTCCCTGGGCTCGGAGCGCACGATGTACCAGGCAGTTCCCGTGCTCGCCGCCGAGGACGAGGTGCGCGAGCGCCGCGCGCCGCGCCGGCACCCGACGTACGCCGCCCCCGAGCTGGCGGGCAGCCATCGCTGGCCACGGCGCCGAACCAGCGCTGGAGCTGGGACATCACGAAGCTGAAAGGGCCCGCGACGTGGACCTACGACCACCTCTACGTCGTGCTCGGGTCGCCGCAGGCGACGTGTGCAGCCGCTCCGTGGTCGGCTGGCTGCTCGCGCCGCGCGAGTCGGCGGTACTCGCCGAGCGCCGGATCGCGACCGCGTGCGCACGGCAGCGCATCCTCCCCGACCAGCTCACCGTGCACGCGCGTGCACGCCGACCGCGGGGCCGCGATGACGTCGAAGCCGGTCGCGCTCCTGCTCGCGGACCTCGGCGTCACGCAGACCCACTCGCGCCCACACGTCTCGAACGACAACCCGTACTCGGAGGCGCAAGTCAAGACCCTCAAGTACCGGCCCGACTTCCCCGAGCGCTTCGGCGCACTCGAGGACGCGCGGGCGCACGGCACGCGCTTCTTCCGCTGGTACAACACCCAGCACCGCCACTCGGCGCTCGGGCTGCTGACGCCGCACGACGTCCACCACGGCCTCGCCGACGTGAAACGCGCCGCCCGCGCCGCGGTGCTCGCGACCGCCTACGCCCGCACGCCCGAGCGCTTCGTGCGCCGCCCCCCCCCCCCGCCCGCGCTCCCGACGGCGGCGTGGATCAACCCGCCCCCGCGGCCCGCGCCGTTAGGCGAAACCGCTCCGTAAACTTCGCCCGCCCGGCGTCTCAAAGTCGTTGACAGGTTCCGCCGCTCCGAGAGTCACACCGCCAGTTATTCGTGTCTTACTGTGTAGGTCAATAATATCGCTCGACTTACTGTACCCGACGGTCGTGTGCGTAGATGTGTGTAGATCGGCGGGCGGGGGCCGCGGCGCGTAGAAGCGCGAACGGCCACCGCCCAAGTTCCGGGTGACCTGTTCACCAGTGGGGTTGCCGCCCCGCGAAGCCCGGAA
>JAABUZ0100009769.1_pt1 | contig 10871 bp, 7 predicted proteins | sample 5562091 | NCBI WGS metagenome assembly JAABUZ01 (sample SAMN12813069, study PRJNA571459) | rock metagenome | isolation source: Antarctica rocks | place: Antarctica: Victoria Land, Linnaeus Terrace sud | collected 2015-12-21
AAGGTGGAACCCGCGGAGTTGCGGGAAGACGGTGGCGAGCGACATGAGACACTCCTTCATGAGGCGCGGTAGCGAAGGAGTGTAGTGTTTCACGTCATCAGCGCTTCACCCTCCCTGTGGAAGAGCCCGAGGTATGTGACAGTGCCGCCCGCGCCGCTCCGAGTTCCGCGGTATTCTGCTTACGCTCCCACCCCGCGATGACCGCTGCCCCCACACGAGGCATGGTGAAGCGGCGGGCAGGGTCATCTCACATCACTGTCAGAAGATATGACCGGCACCCGGAAAAACCTGTGGCGGCGATGCTCCTTGTACAATGGCTGGCATGTCGAAAGCTGACATCAGAGATTCGCAAAGTGGGGCATTGTCAACGCTCCATCCCCTTGTCACTACCAAAGGCTAAGGGATGGTCACATTTCGGGGATCAGGTCATGGGCACGTAGGGCAGCACCCGCCGGGAACTTAACGATAATGCCTACGTCGTGCCATGCGATGCGCAGTCATGTGTTCTCGCGGGTGCTATGGATCGCGCGGTCACCCGCGTTTCCGAAGCACGGGGTCAAGGAAGTCCCGCAATCCGTCACCGATCCATGCGAAGCCGAGTACTGAGACGAAGATCGCGAGACCGGGAAACGTAGGATACCACCACGCATCCAGGATGTGGGTGCGTCCTGCCGCCACCATCCGGCCCCATTCCGCCGTCGGCTCCTGCGCGCCAAGCCCGAGGAAGCCGAGGCTCGCCGTGAGCAAGATCGCCGCCCCTATATCGGTCGTCGCCTTCACAATGAGAGGCGAGAGGGCATTGGGGAACACGTGACGGATGATGATGCGGGAATCGTGCGATCCTGCCACGCGCGCCGCTTCAATATACGGTTGCGCGCGGATTGTCAGCACCGTGCTGCGCACGATGCGGGCATAGCTCGGCCACCAGACGAAGGCGATCGCGAGCGTCGCGGCTTGCAGGCTCGCGCCGAGCGCGGCGGAGACCGTCATAGCAAGCAGGAGACTAGGGAACGCCATGAAGATGTCCGAGATGCGCATCGCGATATCGTCGTACCAACCGCCTTTGTAGGCGGTGATGAGGCCGAGCACCGTCCCAATCGTTCCCCCCACGATCAGAATGATCGCCGCTGCTTGCAGCGAGATCCGCGCGCCGTAGAGAGTGCGGCTGAAGAGGTCGCGCCCAAATTCGTCGGTCCCGAACGGGAAATCACTGGTTGGTGCGACGAGCTTATGCCGAAAATCGAGTTTGGCGGGAGGATGCAGGGCGATCACTGGGGCAAACGCAGCCAGCACGAGGATGAGGCCGACAATTGCGGCGCCGATATACATCAGGCTATTACCGCGAACCGGGATGCGCCTTCGCCCTTGCGCGCGCTGAGCCGCGATTTCGGGTAGGGAGACGGCCCGCGGTCCGTGTATTGGCGCAATCACTCGACCGGACAATGCACACGCCTCATCTTTCGTCGCATGCTCACACGCGGATACGTGGATCGAGCATGTGATAGCACAGGTCAATGCCGAGATTGACGATGACGAACACGAGCGACGCAACCAGCGCGACCCCCATGATCGGGGAGAAATCCACGCGGGTAATGGCATCGACCGCGTAGCGCCCCAACCCCGGCCACTGGAACACCGATTCGATGAGAATCGTGCCGCCGAGGAGAAAGCCAAACTGCGTGCCGAATTGTGTCAGCACCGGCAGTGCGGCATTCTTGAGCGCGTGGCGGAACACGATGACGCCCTGCCGCAAGCCCTTTGCCCGCGCGGTGCGAATATAGTCCGAGGAGAGCACCTCGAGCATTCCGGAGCGCGTGAGGCGCGCGATCACCGCCGTCCGCGCGAGCGCCAGCGCGAGAACCGGCAACGCCAGATGCCTGAGCGCATCACCCAATACCGGGAAGTTCAGCGTGAGCAGCGCGTCGATGCTGTACATGCCCGTGAGATGTGCGGGTGGCGGCATGTCGGTCGAGAGCCGCCCGCCGGGGCCAACCCAGCCGAGATCGCGGTAAAAGACGATTTGGAGGAGAATAGCGAACCAGAATTCCGGTAATCCCACCCACAAGGTCGCAAAGAACCGCACGAGCGTATCGATGGCGGATCCTCTCCGAACCGCCGCCATAATCCCGAGTGGGATGCCGAGGATGATCGTTAGGAGCATCGCCCAGAGCGCGAGTTCCAGCGTGGCGGGGAAGAACTCCGCGAGGTCACGCGTGACCGGGCGTCCCGTGAGGATACTGTTGCCAAGATCGCCGCGGATCAGATGTGCGAGATAAAGACCGTATTGTAGGGGCAGGGGTCGATCGAGCCCGAGGTCGTGGCGGACGCGCTCCACCTGCGCCGCATTCGCGTCCAGTCCCGCCGCGACCTTCGCCGGGTCCGCTGGCACGAGATGGCTGACCACGAACGTGATCAGCGTCATCCCGATCAGCACGAGGATGAGCCACAGCAAGCGTCGAAGGACATAGCGCATCATCGGCAATACCCCTCTTCGCTGCACTGCCCTCCACTGCGGGCCTGCGGGGCGATCACGCGACCATCACCATCCTCCGGCATCACACATCAGAGTGCCTTCACGGCGATCGTGTCGAGGTTGTAGGTGCCATGCCATGTCGGCTGATACAGGTAATTCTGCGTCCGTGCGCTCACCGCGACGACCGCTTTCGGGTTCGCGACGAAGATGGCCGCAACGTCGTTCGTGATGCGTTCTTGCAGCTGCTTATACATCGCCGTGCGCTTGGCCGGATCGACTTCTATCCGTGCCTGCTCCATCAGCTTGTCGGTCTCGGGCGTGCCGTAAAAGTTGCCGTTATACCCTTTGATCTGGTTCGAGGTGTGGTACATGGAGAACAGGTATGCATCCGGATCGGGATAGGGCGGGAACTTGTAGTAACCATAGAGTTGCATGAGTTTGCTCTTATCCTGCAGGCGTTGCACCACCTGCGGCCAGGGAAGTTCCGTCACTTTCAGTGTGATGCCGAACGGTTTGAGCGCGTCTTGCAGGATCAGGCCGGCACCCTTTTCCGGCGCATCCCCCTGCACAAAGACGTACTCGATCTCGCCCCCCTTATATCCTGCCTCCACAAGCAGTTGCTTGGCCTTCGCGAGGTCTTGCTTAGGAGCCGGAAGACTCGAATCGAAGCCGGGGATATTCCGGGCGAGAGGACCGATCGCCTGCACTGCGAGGCCGTTGAAGACGCCCGAGATCATCTGGTCGTAATCGAACGCGAGTGAGATCGCCTGGCGCACCTTGAGATTGTCGAACGGCGGTGCGATCTGCGAAATCTGCACGTACAACTGCTGCAGCGAATCCGCGACGATCACCTGCACCTTCGGATTCTTCTTCAGCGCCGCCACGTCGTCTGGGGGCGGCATGTAGGCATCAATGTCACCCTTCTCGAGTTGCAGCCGTTGCGATGACTGCTCCGGGATCGCCTTGATAATCACTCGGTCTACCCGTGGACGTTCCGGTAGCCCCCAATAGCCTGGGTTCTTCTCGAAGATGATCTGCTTGCCCGGTTCGTACGACGCGACTTTGAACGGCCCTGTGCCGTTATAATTGGCGCGCATCCACTTCTCAGCATTCGCGTCATCGGCAGTGACATGCGCCTTCACGTACGACGGGCTGACAAGGAAGACCTTCGGTAACGAACCGAGGAACGCGCCTGCCGGGTTCTTAAGTACAATGTTGACGGTATAGGGATCGACGACGTCACACCGATCGTAGATGCCCGTCAAGACAAAGACTGCACCCTTCCCCACCGCGAGCATCCGGTCGAACGAGAACTTCACGGCATCAGCATTGAAGTCTGACCCGTCATGAAATTTCACTCCCTGCCGCAACTTGAAGGCATAGGTGAGTCCATCCGGCGAGATGGTCCACGCCGTTGCAAGCCGCGGGGCGATCTCGGTCGTCCCGACCGTGTATGCGACCAGTGCTTCATACACAGCCTGGACCATCTCATTCGAGTTGGTCTCGTTCGCGGCTGCCGGATCGGGGTTGTCGGGATCAATCGCCGTTTTCCCGATTGTTATGGTGCCACCACTCGGAAACACGCTGCTGGCCGGTGCCGGAGCGGCAGCCCCTGCGGGCGCTGAGGTCGCGGTGGTGAGCATCACGGGGGAGGAAATCCCGGCGCCGGCGGTCGTTGCCAGCTTCACGGGCGTCGCCGCAGTGTTCGTGCCGGTTGCCCCTCCCGCTGTCGGAGTCAACGACGGACTTTCCGTCGAACCACAGGCAGCGAGCAGAACGCCCACCGCCGTGATACCCGCCGAAGCGGCGAGATAGCGCGCGATCTGACGACGGCTGTACACCCGTTGTGTTTCATTCGCGGGAACGCGGGTTTGACCTACCGGTACTTCCACGGGGCTCCCTCCCTGCTCAAAAGACGCGAAGCCACGACTTGATGAGTCCCGTCTGGCAGCGACAATGCGCTGAGACAGACGCTACCGCTGATGCAAAGGCGTGATCAATGGGCACTGCCACAGTAAACCAGTTCTGTCATTGTAACATAGCACCATTGACCTGACACTGCAATCACTCTATTCTTCACGGAGACCCAGGCCTCTTGGGGGCGAACGCACAGGGAGGGGTGGAAGAATCATGCCCGGATCATTTTCGCTCGGGTTAGACATCGGTGGGACGTTCACCGATTTTGTCCTGCTCAACGACGCGTCGGGTGACGTGATCGTCCATAAGCACCTGACAAGTTACCCCGACGCGTCGGCGGGTGTTCTCGCCGGTCTCGATGAACTCCTCGGTGAGCATCGCCTCACGTTCGCTGACATCCGGATGATCGTCCACAGCACGACGCTCGTCACCAACGCGATCATCGAGCGGAAGGGGGCGATAACGGGCCTGCTCGCGTCGGAAGGATTCCCCAACATTCTCGATCTGGGACGCGAGCAACGGTACGACGTCTATGATCTCTTCCTCGAATATCCCGCGCCGCTTGTCCCGCCCACGTTACGTGCGGAGATCACGGAACGCACGACGCGAGACGGTGCTGTGCTCACGGCTGCCGATCCCACACAGGTCGTCGCGCAGACGCGCGCGCTCATCGAGCAGGGAGCGGAGTCCGTCGCGATCTGTTTCCTCCATGCCTATAAGAATCCCGAGAACGAACACATCGCTGCGGCAGCGGTGCGCGAGGCGTTTCCGTCGCTCTCTCTATCGCTGTCCGCAGATGTCGCTCCCCTCGTGGGGGAGTGGGAACGCACCTCGACAACGGCGGCGGATGCCTATGTCCGCCCGATCGTGGATCGGTATCTCGCGCGGATTGAGGCCGAGTTGCGCGCGCGGGGCTTTGCGGGACAGATTTACATCACGCTCTCAAACGGCGGCACGGGCTCGATCGCCATAGCCAAGCAATATCCCATCCGGTTGCTCGAATCCGGGCCAGCAGCGGGCGTGCTCGCAGCCGTCTTTTACGGCAGCCTCACCGGTCATGCCGATGTCCTCGCGTTCGACATGGGCGGTACGACCGCGAAAGCCTGTCTCGTGGAGGGGGGCACGCCGTTCGTTTCCGAAAGGATGGAAATCGCTCGCGTCCATCGGTTCAAACGCGGCAGTGGTCTGCCGATCACGGTACCCGCATTGGAATTGATCGAGATTGGTGCGGGGGGTGGAAGCATCGCTCGGAAGGATGATTTAGGGTTGCTGAAGGTCGGTCCCCTCAGCGCGGGTGCGGATCCCGGTCCCGCCTGTTATGGTCTCGGCGGCCAGGATCCGACCGTCACGGATGCGAACCTGCTCCTCGGATACTACGACCCTAACTACTTCGTCGGTGGCCGGATGCGGTTGCACACGGAAGCTTCGGAGCGCGCCGTAGTCGCGCTCGGCGAGTCCCTTGGTCTGTCTGTGACCGAGACGGCGTGGGGAATCCACCAACTGGTGAATGAAAATATGGCGGCGGCGGCGCGTATTCACGTCATCGAGCGCGGTCGCGACCCCCGCACCTTCAGCCTCGTGGCGTTCGGCGGCGGCGGTCCGTGCCATGCCATGGGCGTCGCACAGATCCTCGGCGCGCGTGAGGTCATTATCCCGCTCGCTGCCGGGACAACCTCCGCACTCGGCAGCCTTGCGGCACCATTCTCGTTCGACCTATTACGTAGCCAAGTGATGCCGCTCGCCCGTGCGGATTGGAACGGCGTCAATACCTTGTTCGCTGAAATAGAAGCGCAGGGTCGCATGCTATTGCAGGGTGCCGGGGCGGATGCGGAGACGATCCGCGTCGAACGCACGGCGGACATGCGCATGCTCGGGCAACTCCACGAGATCCGCGTGCCACTTCCCGACGGGCTCCTTGGCCCGAATGCCATAACGGCGATCACCGAGAACTTCTACGTGACCTATCGCCGGCAATATCGGTATGCGAACCGCGAAATCGGTCTCGAATTCGTCAACTGGCATCTGCGGGCGATCGCGCATGTCCCGCATGTCGAGATCAAAGCGTACGAAGAAACCGCGGAGACAGCGGAGGTCGCCCGCAAGGATGCGCGGCCCGCGTACTTCGCTCAGGCTCATGCCTATCTCGATTGCCCGGTCTACGATCGCTATCGATTGCGCCCCGGCATGACGATGGCAGGACCGGCAATCGTTGAGGAGCGCGAATCCACGACGGTTCTGCGACCGGGCGATTACGCAACAGTGGATCGCTTCCTCAATCTCGGTGTCCGGGTCGGCACCTGACCGATTGTGTGCGGACGCCCTCGCTGCGTATGGTGACGGTGTGATCGAAGATCGTGAGGGATGTACATGAGTGATCGGCATAGTGCGCTCGATACCGCGACGGACGAGCGATTCGACCCCGTGACACTGGAAATTCTGTGGAGTCGCCTCATCGGCATCAGTGAAGAGATGTGGACGACGGTCTGGCGCACCGCGTTCTCTACCATCGTTGCTCTCGTGCAAGATCACGGCTGCGAGCTGCTGGACCGGGACGGTGGGTGCCTGGCGCATGCACCGAGCAGCATGCCAGCCTTTAATCTCACCATGCCGAATGTCGCGCGGCAGGTGCTCGCGAAGTATCCCGCCGAGACGATGCGCGAGGGGGACGTCTACATCACGAACGACCCGTGGATTTGCGCAGGGCACTTACCGGATATCTGCGTCCTCACCCCGATCTTCTATCAGGGGGAAATGGTGGGTTTCGCGGGCACGGTGGCGCATGCGATTGATATTGGCGGTACGTTGCACGAGCGGAAGGCCACGGAACTCTACGAGGAGGGCATTCTCATCCCGATCATGAAGCTCTATGACGCGGGCGTGCGCAATGACACGCTCGTGGCGATGATCGCCGCGAACGTGCGCAACCCTGCGGAGGTGATCGGCGATATCGAGGCGGAGATCACGGCAAATGAGGTCGGGGTCAATCGCGTCACAATGCTGCTCGCGGAATATGGCCTCACGGATCTCCACGCGCTCTCCCGCGTCATCGAAGGGCGCACGGAAAACGCGACGCGCGCGGCCATCGCGGCGATCCCGGATGGCACCTACCGTGCCACGATTCCCTACGATGGCTTGGATACGCCGCTGGAGATCGTCGTGGCCCTCACCGTCGTCGGGGACGAATTGACCGTCGATTTCACGGGCACCTCCGGCGAAGTGGGGCGTGCGGGGATGAACGCCCCGTTGGTCTATAGCAAAGCCCACACCTGCTACGCGCTGATGTGTATCCTCACGCCGAACGTGCCGAACAATGAGGGCTGCTTCCGCCCTGTTACCGTGGTGGCACCGGAGGGCTGTATTCTCAATTGTCGCTTCCCGGCGACGGTCAATTCCCGCACGCGTAGCGGCTGGCACATCGCCCCAGCGATCTATGCCGCGCTGGCGGAGGCGCTCCCGGAGAAGGTGATGGCAGGGTGTGGGCTCTTGCAATCCTTCCGCACGCGCGGCGTCGAACGGGACGGGCGCGCGTTCAACGTGCCGTCGTTCTCCGGGGCGGGCCAGGGGGCAAGCTTCGGCCGTGATGGGATGCCCGGCTATATCTTTCCGAGCACCTCCTCGGGGATGGCGGTCGAACTGTTCGAGATGAAGGCGCCGGCATTCATTCGTTCCAAGCGCTTGCTCTCGGACTCGGGCGGTGCGGGCCAGTATCGGGGTGGCCTGGGGCAGCGCATCGTGATCGGCAAGTTGCCGGGATATGAGGCGCCGCTGCCGATCTACATGCATCCCGATCTAATGGTCTGTCCGCCGCCCGGCCTCCTCGGCGGAAAAGATGGATGTGCCGCGCGTGTAACGTTCAACGGTGCCTTGCAGGGGGCGGGGAGTTCATTCGACCGGGAGGGCATGATGGACCTTGTGGAAGCGTCGGATGAGATCATCTTCGACCTGCCCGGCGGCGGCGGCTATGGCGATCCGGCGACGCGAGCGCCTGAAGCGATTCAACGTGATCTCGCCCTCGGTTACGTCACGCCCGAAGGGGTGACCAGGGATTATGGCATCGATCCCGCGGCGAGAGGCTGAAGAAAAGCAGGCCGACTACCCGCCAATTGCGTACGCCGACTCCACGGTCTCATGGACGGCACCAAGTGACGAGTAGCAGACAGCGTGCTAAGTCACGGCACCTGTAGCGGGGCCAACTGACCAACATCTGCGACTGGAACTTCAGCGCAGCGAACGTGCTGGACGGGGCGATCCAGGTCAATTTCGACGTGTGCGAAGTTGAACTCCCCGTAACGTCGCACCCAACGGCATTCACGAGGGAACAGTGCAGCGATAAAGCCCCATGTCGCAAAGTGGGGCTTTTCGGACTTGCAACGGCCGATATACACGGAGCCTGCATTGAAAATAGGCGGACGACCAGCTGGAGCACCGACAGATGAAGAGTCTGCATTACGTGCTTCCCATGGCGGGAGCGACAATCGGTGGTGCCTCCGGTGCTCGCGGGACAATCTGGTCTGCGGGCTCGTGACACCAGGCTCATCCCTTATGTGCCGGAGATAGACCGACTAATACTCTTTCGCGGTATACGTGGCGTGATAGAGTGGGCGTTGACATGAGGAGGTGAGCGCGATGTACATCGCCTATCCGCAGGTGATTAGCGAAACCGTTGCGCAACTGCGGGAATGTGAACAGCGCGTGCGCGGCACCGTCGCCGCGCCCCGTGTCCAGATGCTCCGGCTCCTCAAGGGCGGCGAGGCGACGAATGTGCCCCAAGTCGCGACGCTCGTCGGCTATAGTCCGCGCCAGATCCAACGCTGGTGGCAGACCTATCGCACCGCCGGTCTCGCCGCCCTCATTCGCATCTATCATCCCGCAGGTAAGCCGACCCAACTGACCGAGGAGGCATGGGCGGGATTGCACGTCGAGTTGGAAGCGGGCCGGATCGGCGGGCAGGAGGATGCCCGCCGCTACCTCGAAGCGACTTGGGGCGTGCAGTTTCGGAGCGTCCACGGCATTTCCTCTCAGTTCAAACGGCGCAAAGTGAAGTGGAAGACGGGCCGTCGTCGTCATGCCAAAGCCGATGCCACCGCGCAAGCGGCGTTCAAACAAACTTTCCCGCAGCGGTAGCGCACGCAGCGGTCACGCGGATCGTCGCGTTCGATGAGGGGCGGTTTGGGTTGAAGGGGTGGTTCCGCCGTCGCTGGTGTACCTTCGGGCATCGGCCACCGTGGATTGTCGATGATCGATACGAATGGGTCTGGGTGTATATCGCGGTGACGCCCGCGACGGGAGACTGCTGCTGCCTGTTGCTGCCGTATGTCGATACGATCTGCCTCGACCTCTTCCTCGCGACGGTGCGGGAAGAATGGCCGGACGAGCGAATCGGCGTGATCTTGGACGGATCGGGGAGCCATCGCGGTGGGCAGGTGATCTGGCCGGAAGGCTTCGTGCCGCTACCGTTGCCGCCGTACAGCCCGGAGTTGAACCCGGCGGAGCAGGTCTTCCGGCATCTGCGGAAACGGTTGGCGAACGAAGTCTTCGCGGCCCTTGATGACTTGCGGGATGCGCTGACGCGGGAGTTGCGCCGACTGTGGGCGCATCCGAAGGTGATCGTGCGGATGACGAACTACCCGTGGTGGCGAGAAGGGGCCACGGCCATCACGACATCTGTATAGCGAAAGAGTATAACGGATATCGCACCGCACGCTGGGTGAACTACCATCGCGAGAAGAGATGCCAAGAGATGGAGCGGGTTACGGCGCACATTATACATCACCAAACACGCTCTGAGACGGGTCGGCAAATGAGTACGCATGCTAAGCTCGACTTTCCCCATTTGATCAGCAGCGTACCACCTCGGTATCGGCAGTCGCCGAGCAAGAATTGCCGGTCTACAACGCTTCTCCGGCCCTCCCAGTCCACCGCAGGCTCCGGGTCCGACTTTTCGCATATCGGTGTCCGGGGGTGAAATCCGAAAAGTCTCGGCACAATTGCGACCTGCTGATCCGGTAAGGGGAAACCTGATCGGCCCGGCCATGCAAATGGGGAAAGTCGAGCTAAGAGCCGAATTCCCTGTCTGCGCTTAGATTCACTCCTCTCTCGGCATTACCGCGTTTGCGGAAGGGCCTGATGCATACGGCGAGGCGTCAATGAACAGTCACATGCGCCCGACTCCTACGCAAGTAACACCACAGGTTCATGAGCTCGTGCCGACTCTTCAATTGCGCAGACAATGCGCGTCTGTTCTACGCCATCGTCCGCAGTCGGCAGGCGACCGTTGCCCCGCCAGCTCTCTGGCACCTCAACCTGTTCGAGGATCGCATTGACGAGGTGATCACGCATCTCCGGGGGCGGGGTGCCGCCGAACAGCGGGAGGAACTTGGATGACACCTCGAGCGAGGGGCGTGTGCCCAGCCCTTCGACGTCCTCATGTGGTCGCCGAATAACGGCACGGGAGAACACCCCGCGCTCACGAAGCGCGCGC
>JAABUZ0100009771.1_pt1 | contig 10869 bp, 12 predicted proteins | sample 5562091 | NCBI WGS metagenome assembly JAABUZ01 (sample SAMN12813069, study PRJNA571459) | rock metagenome | isolation source: Antarctica rocks | place: Antarctica: Victoria Land, Linnaeus Terrace sud | collected 2015-12-21
TTGGGGCTGCCAATCTTTCGCCGCTTCTTCGATCACGTCGTCGGGCTCTGCCAGGAGGCAGGACTCGTGTGGGGGAAGGAGCTCATCTTTGATGCCACCAAAGTTCGAGCCAATGCAGCCCTCGACTCTGTTGTACCCCGCTTAAAAGAGGTCGTCGACGACCACCTGGTTGAGCTTTTCACGAGCGATGGCGCTGCCGCGAAACTGACTCCAGAGCACAGGGAGAATCCTCCGGCACTTCTGCACGCCTCGGCGCCCGTCGATACCGAGAGCACGGACGCGGATACTCCGTCGCCTTGGAACCTCCTGGATGAGTGCCGCATGGATCCCGATCGTCCCTCGTCCTCGGGATACGAACGGGCATCAATCTCACGTGTCAGCACCACCGATCCCGACGCAACTTTGATGCGCCGCTCGCTCGGCGCGCCGACAGAACTCGGGTATCACGATCACTACGTTGTCGATGGCGGCAAAGCTCGCATCATCCTCCATACACTCGTGACCCCGGCGGATGTCATGGAGAACCAACCCATGCTGGATCAGCTCCGGCGGGTGATCTTTCGCTGGAAGATCAATCCCAAGCGGGCGATCGCTGACACGACGTATGGCACCGTGGACAACATCGTGGCGCTAGAAAACATGGGGATTCGGGCCTATGTGCCGCTCCCGGACTTCGATGAACGGACGGGGTACTGGGGCGCATCACACTTCACCTACGACGCGGATCATGACCGATATCAGTGTCCTCAGAAGGAGGTCCTGCCTCGGCGCAGGACGAAGTATACCGAGGGCAAGATCGAATACTGAGCCGATGCGGATGCCTGCAACGCGTGTCCGATGAAAGCAGCGTGTACAGGGAGTGACAATGGCCGAAGCGTCTATCGTTCCCTCAACGAGGACTACCTCGAGCGGGTGCGTGAGTATCACGAGACGCCCGCATTCGAGAGGGCTATGACCAAACGGCGGGTGTGGGTAGAACCGCTCTTTGCTGAAGCCAAGCAGTGGCACCATCTAAACAAATTCCGATTGCGTGGCCGCAAGAACGTGAACATGGAAGGACTGCTCATCGCGGCTGGTCAGAACTTGAAACGGTGGCTACAAGCGACCGGATGGGGCAAGCGGCAGATGCCGGGAGGAGCTGCGGCGGTCCTCTCTTCCTCGGTTTGAACACTCAATTCGCTCGGCAGCGCGCTATCACGCTGCGCGATGGGCCGACGAATCGCTCCACGTCCTCACCTGACCGTCGCGTACCCGGGAGGGACGCCTTTTATCAACAGGCTGGGCTGATTCTAGGAACCATCACTGTTCCGGATGAGCTAGTCCAGGTTCTGGACCACTCAGCTCGGAAATCGTTGTACCAGTCCTTAGCTGGCCAAGATACAGTGCCACAAACGACACGCAGCGAAGAGGCAGAAAATGCGTAATTGCTAATCTGGCTTGGGAGAATCTGGACCTGCTCACATGACAGGGGGTCTCCCGCACTTTCGATGAAAACGAGCTTCTCACCACAACCACTGGCCACCGTGGCGGGGGAATATCCCAGGTCTTGGGGCCAAGAGGCCGAAATCATCAACTTTGCGGGAGACCCATGACAGGTAACGTTTTTGGGAAGATGAGACTCGGCGGGTCAGGGATCTTGGAAGTAATTGTAGATACTTCTTCTCGCGTAACGCCGGTCGGAAAGGAGTAGCGATTGTGTCACAACCACCGATGGTCGAGGAACGTGCGTTGCTGCTTAGTACCCTGAACGCGCAGCGCAAGCATGTGCAGGGCATTTTAGAGGGTCTGCCAGAGGAGTCCCTCCGACGGGCCGTGCTGCCATCAAGGTGGACATGCGTCGGGTTGGTGCAGCATCTGGCCGCGGATGTCGAGCGATTCTGGTTTCGCGCCGTACTGGCTGGAGAGCAGGCCGTCATCGATGAATTGGCTGGAGACAGTGACGCGTGGCGCGTCGCGTCGGATGTGCCCGTTGAGGAAGTCTTCGACGCGTACCAGCGGGAGATCGACTTCGCCAACGCTCTCATCACCGATACGCACTTGAACACCGTACCTGCCTGGTGGCCCGACTTCTTCGGCGACTGGCGCTTGCACAATCTACGGGAAATCATCCTCCACGTGACCACGGAAACCGCATGTCACGCTGGCCATCTCGATGTAGTACGGGAACTGATCGACGGCAGGAGATGGCTCATCCTGACTGAATAGAATTGTTTGGTCTTTCGTCCCGGTGCCATCGCTGACTTTAGCCTGCAGGCGATGCCTGAGCCCACCACCTCCGCTTGTCGGTCACGGTCACACTATTTACCTCTGGCATTACACCATCATTGCACCAAGGTAGCAGGCAGCTGGATCAGTATGCGGGAAGTCATCTTCCCCCAAGGTGTGTGTCAGTCTCAGACTACGGGTAGGGAAATGTCAGTCATGTGAGAATTAGTGGGCGGTCGCCGGAGATTCAACAGAGCCACAGGTGAGACCATGTCGGACCCCTCGCAGAATGGCGCTTTGGAAAGCACACAATCATGCTCGTCAAGAGGCGCACGCGGTATCTCGTGGGATATTCGCGCGACGACGACGGCCACATCACTGGAGCGGGATTCCCTCTCTCGTGGATTGTTATGGCGCTCGCTCTTGCAGGAGTTGTTCTAGCCGGGTGCATCGGGCTGGTCGTCACTGTTCTCCGCCGACTGGTGCATTGAGATGCCTCGCATCGCTCATGGAGCACCAGCCAACTGAAGAGCCAGTTGGCTTGAAGTGCTTTCTGCCGGCGAAGGGTGGCGCTCATAGGGACGACGACCGATCTTGCGCCACTGCTCATCGTCCAGCTCCCAGAACTCGAGTTGTAGTGATACGTATGCCGTCCGGAAGACATGCGGCGAATCGACTTCACGCAGTCTCCGGCCCTTGCGGTCGTAGCGGTAGGCATACTGCGCGAGCAACGTCTCACGATAGGCGACATGGAGCCGGCCTTCATAGAGCCAGACGGACACGCGCTGGCGTGAGAGCCCACGCTCGGCGTAGACATAAAACCGCTGGACGCTCACGTATCCGCGGAGCGTGATGACGCGCTCCATCTGCAGGTGGCGGAGCGTCCGTTGCAGCATCTCATGGTCAACCTCGTGTCCTCGAACCCAGCGCAACACCTCGACCGGTGTATGCAGTCCATCGTCTCGCTCTCGGTGCGCCCAGTGCGGCGTGGTGTTGAAGAGCTCAATGAACGCTGCATGTCGCTCCTGGATCTCCTCGAGCGTCGTTGCCTGCTCAAAGGCGGTATCTGCCAATCGCAGCTCGACCTTGAACTGTGCCTCAATCAGGTTCTGCCAGGGCTTGCCCTTCTCGATATGGCAGACCTCGATCCCCAGCTCACGAAGGAGACCCTCATAGACATCCGCGGTGAAGACCGAGCCATTGTCCGAGACCATCCCGTCTGGCCGGCCGTATTCGGCGATGGCAGCGTTCAGGAGCCGTAATACGGCCACGTCATCCTGGTGCTCGGTTGCCATGCCTGCCAGGATCTTGCGGGAGTATCCCTCGATGATGAGCAGCGAGTAGACCCAGTGGTGGTCCTCGCCGATGCGAACGAGATAGCGGAAGTCGATGAACCAGTAGCGGTGGCGATAGGTGGGCGTGAACGGGAGGAACTTTACCTCCCCCGCATGCGGGTCATCATTGGTTCGGTCGGTAGTCCAGGCGGGAGGCGCTCCATGATGCTGCCGGTTGATCGCCATAGCGCGGCCGATCGTCGCCTCACTTGGTGCATGGCCTGTCCGCTGTGCGGTGATCCCACGCACCCGGAACCGCCCAGCTCGCGGGTGTTCCTGCTGGACCTCCAGCACCTCCTTTAAGGAAGGGAAGACTCAGTTGGTTCTCCGGATGGGTCTCCGGGCGGCTCCGCTGATCCTCGAGTCCTGCGAATCCTTCGTCTTTGAAGACGGTGAGGATGTGCCAGACGTGCTTCCGAGAGAGCCCCAAGCAATTGGCGATACTCTGCTGATGCCAGCCTTCGTAGTACAGTCGGACCACGGTGAACTGCGCCCGATACGCGTCCTCGAACTGGTGGAAGTGGATGATCTCTAAGGGGAACTGGACGGGGAGCGGATGCCGCTCGAGGAACGCTTTGACTGTGTGGTGATTGGTCTTGTAGCCGTACTTGCGCTCGACGATCCGCGCGATCTCACGGTAGTGGATCGCAGGATACTGCTGCCTGAGATAGAGTATCGTGCCGGCGACAACGTCGGGATAGTGATGCCTTCCCGCATCGGTCGTTGTTCGTCGATCAACGAGGCCAAACATGCCGTGCTGGAGGAAGCTGCACGCCTTCTCACTGACGGTGTCGCGATCGACTCCAGTGACCCGACTGCGCTCAGCAATCGTCTCATCGGCCAGCATGATGCCGCGGATGACCTCGTAGTCATGCTGAATCGGATCGGTAAAGCGCAGGGCAACCTGCTGGAACTCCTCCGATGCGGACATGGCCGTCGACCTTCTCCTCCGTCGCCGTACGCCCTTGCGGGCCAAGGATGCGCGAGTGTACCACAAAGGGCGGCAGAGTGCGGAATATCGGCTTCCCAAAAACGTTACCTGTCATGGGTCTCCCGCAAAGTTGATGATTTCGGCCTCTTGGCCCCAAGACCTGGGATATTCCCCCGCCCCGGTGGCCAGTGGTTGTGGTGAGAAGCTCGTTTTCATCGAAAGTGCGGGAGACCCCCTGTCATGTGAGCAGGTCCATGGTGTGGATCCTCCACTCCAGTACGTGGAGCGTCAACGATGATTCCAGGCTTGTCCAAAGCTCGACCGCACGACTGCACTGATGCAATGCCTCATTCACAGCGCCGGATTCTTGAAGAGCATGCGCGTCACCGGTGTATGCTCGGGCGAGATGCGGCACAAGCTCGACTCTTCCCCGTTGGACGAGCGGCTGGGCGATCGCCTGCACGTCCTCAAACGCTGTACGCGCGTCGTGGTGTCTCCCCTCACTCAGAAGTAGTTCGCCCTGGTTGCTTAGCGTAAGTTTCGTGCGAATGGAGGCATGATCATGGTCCAGCGTTCCCGCCGAGATCGAGGATGGGGAGGCAGAGCTGATAGGTGAGATCCATGGGGAGCGCCAGGGTCTGGTCCGGCCAGGAGTTTTCGGCGGCGAAGTGGAGGACGAGTGCTCGGCCGTGGACCTGGGCCAAGGCTCGACTATTGGCGGCCCGACGGACCAGGTCCTTGATGCCGGTGGCCGACAGCGACGAGTGGTGCAAGACCTGACGTTGAAACCAGCGCAGCAGGTTCTGGGCGGCCAGCACCAGTTCCTGGTAGAGGGCAATACCCGCCAGATGCCGGGTGGGGAGATGCCGGCTGGCGAAGATGCCTTTTCCCTCCTTGATCCCAGCCTCGATTACCTGCCGACCGTTGTAAAAGACGCCCACCCGCCGGGTTGGCCAGTCCGTTCCGTCCAGTTCCTGATTGACCAGCAGGGCCGACCAGCGCTCGGCCTTGTCGTCCCCCCACCATTGTCGACAGGCAAAGACCCGCAGTGGATAGGGTGCGTTTCGGATGCTTGTCTGGCGGCTCTCGGCGATGAAGCCATTCTTGCTGACCTTCTCCCAGGCGAGGTTCTCCTCGGTCCGGAGGCACGAGGCCACGCGGTGGTGAGCACGCGCTATGAAGTCGTAGCCCTGCTCCTCCAGCCAAGCAAGGTGGGCAACATCCCCGAAGCCGCCATCGAGACGCAGCAGGATGCGACGAGCATTCGGATGGCCAGCATTCTCCGCCGTCATCGCCTCGTGTCGCGTCTGCAGCTGGGCTCTCTCCGCCTGCAGGGCCGCCTGCCGCGTCTGCACTCGTTCCTGCCGACGCCCAGTGGCTCCTTTGACCAGCGCCTGCTCGACGGCTGCCAACTGCTGCTCGACCTGGACCAGCCGCTGCTCGATCAGCTCGACACGGCGCCGTGGCCGTCCGACCGTGGCTTCAACCAGCGTCACCAATTCGGCCAGACAGGCCAGGGAGACGGTGCGACCGGAGTGGAGAAATCCTCCCAGCACCAGCGCTCCCGCTCGGGTGTTCAGTTGGGCCCGGGCAAACTGATAGCCCTTGCCGACCTTCCCGAGCTCACCCATGTAGCCCCAGTCCGCTCCCTGGTAGGTCACGGCTTGATCGCTGATCACCAGGCCGGTCAGATCGAAGTCCACCTCCACCAAGGCGGGCACCAGGTCACGCAGCAAGCGCTGTCGGTAGGGAGCGAGTACCTGCTGCAGCGCGGCCGTCAGGGCAGCAACACTCGCCGGATCGACGGCCCGAAGCAGTGCATTGACGCCCGAGGCCGAGGCAAACGCCTCCTGGCCAAAGGCCTGGGCGACTGCCGTATCCGACACCAAGGGATGGGGACTGCGCTCCAGTTCCGTGACGTGCATGCCACCGGCCAGGATATGGGCAAACAGCTCGGCCAGCTTGTCACCCGGGCTGTGGTCGACGGTCTTCATCGCGATAGGGATGCGATCCAAGGCAGCGAGCAAGCCGATCTGACGGGCAAAGCGGCCCAAGGGGAGAAGCAAGGCGTGCTCGATCATGAGGGGAGGCGAGTCTGCTACACTCATCGTTGGCGTTCCTTTCTGGAGATGGACGACGACTCTCATCCTTCCAGATTGGACGCCGTTTCCTTCCAGTGCAACATCAATCCCCCGCTATTCGCACGAAACCTACGTTAGAGCAAGCAGTACGGCGTCGACAATTTGGTCGGCGTCCTGGTTCAGTATCACGGACTTTCCGCGCGCGACCGCCTCTCCATACGAATCGAGTGCGTCTTCAACGCGGCCGAGGTGCTCTAAGGCGACGCCCCGGTTCACCAACGCCACAACGTGTGCAACGAGCACGTCGCGGTCAGCACCGGAGTTTTCCTGTTCTGCTATAAGTGCGAGAGCTCTTTCGTGTGATCGAACCGCCTCTTCTATCTCCCCTATGTCAAAATGCAGGGCCCCCATCTGCGTCAGGGCCTGGGCGGTACGCAATTGGTCCTCGACACCGGGTCCATCCGACTCGTGGCTCGCGGCTTCCTCGAGGATTGCAGCCGCCTCTTCATGTGCCTCAATCGCCTCCTCCAGGCGACCAAGGAGGCGTAAAGCCTGACCTCTGTTTGCAAGTGTCACATGCAGTAAGTCCCGCGCGTTCGGATCACCCTCGCGCTGCAACTGGTATCCCTTAATAGCGGCGGCATCGAAGTTCGTCATTGCCTCATATGGTCGACCCAGGCGTTCCAGCGCTATGCCCTTGGCGAGATAAATTCGTGCCAGCGGAGGGCTGAGTAAGCGCTGCAGGTCGGTGTTTGCTGCCCGAGAGTGCTCAAGGGCGTGATCGTAGGAACTGATTGCCTGATCCAGCAGTCCCAATTGCGCTAGCAACATTCCCCGGACCTCTTCTGCTCGCACGATTTCTGCGCGGTGTGCCACCACGTCCCGCTCGTACGCCTCAACCGCATGGCCTGCCAACTCGAGCGCGATACCCGCCTGCCGAATATCAGCACTGGCACACATTCCACTTGCTATCTCGATGCAAGCAGACGCATAGGTGCTGTCCTGCTGTAGCTGTTCCGCCGCCTCCGGCAGTCGTGCCAGATAAAGATGATGGAGAACGAACCGAAGATCATATAAGTCGGGTGCCTCGATGGGATCCACATCCGTCCACCGTCCACGCCATGCTTCCACTGCACGTTGCCCAATGAACGCGTTCGCCGTGCGCCAACTGAGGGCGAGTTCTGCATCTTCTTGGAGAAAACGGCGGAACTCCTCGTGTGCCAAAGCATAACGAGGCTCCGGCGATGAAGTTAATCGATGATCCTGCACCTCTGTTCCCCGGTAGCTTCGGAGGAAATCGTGCAAGTCGAGCAGCGCAAAGGACAGACGGTCCGTCGGTATACCCCAGCGATTTAACTGCTCACGGGTGATCGGTTCCGCGGCTGCGGCCATCAGTGAAAGCAAGGGAATGTACAGGGTGTTTACGGCGCCTGAATCTGGGAGTAGTGCAGGGCGGGACCGTCTCCAACGTAGTGCCTGACTATGCCCGCGGGAAGAGCGATGTGCGAGCTGCGCTGCCTGCGGATATGGACACCGTGAGCAATGCCCTGACGATGATAACGGGTTCCACCTCCGTTCCCGGAACGACAAGCACCCTCGATGGCGGGTGGCGCTTCGCTCCCATGGCCCGAACTCCCGCAGTCACCGCTTTAGCTGGTCTGGCTCAGAAGTGCGCCATGGACCTGGGTTTCGAGGTGGTCGATGCGCCGACCGGTGGGGTCTCCTACGCCAACCTCCTGGCAGCATTGGGACTACCCGTGCTCGACGGCCTGGGTCCAGTCGGCGGCCTGGATCACAGCCCCCGGGAATACATCCTGGCCTCCAGCATTGTGCCGCGTACGGCATTGTTGGCTCCGCTCATGCTTCGCTTCGGGGAACATGCCTGATCCACTCGCTTCTCAGGCGTAGAAATCCGGCGCTCGCCGCAAGGTCGCCCATTGGACCGGATCGTGGCCGTAGAGGAGGCGAGCGTTCTCGTGACGGGCTAGATCGACGAGACGTTGGGCGCTAGCCCTGGCTGCCTGAGGATCAACATATGCTCCCCAATTGTCTCGATCCAGGTTGTCCTGCGTATAGATGGCGTCGATACCCAGAATGATCTTGCCGCTCTCGGGTAGGTCAACCAGAACCGACATGTGGCCGGGGACATGTCCCGAGGTCTTGAGGAGGTTGACGCCCGGCGCCAGGTCGACGTCACCTTCCAAGAGTCGCCAACGGAGACCCGGGATCTGGTAGGTCGAGGGGTAGTAATCGCTGTTCGGTTTCATGATGTCGTCGTAACAGTCCCGCTGTACCACGATCTCGCTTGTCACAAAGGCACGGGTGTTGCCGGCGTGGTCGAAGTGAAAGTGAGTGCCGACCACGGTGTCGATGTCGCGCGGAGCCAGACCGAGTGCCGCCAGCCGGTTGACCGCGTAATCCTCCTCACGCATCCGCACCTTGAGCCGCTCACCGAACTCAGTTCCACCGAAGAGCGCCTCGGGATCGTCGATGAGGCATCGATCCATGCCGGTATCGACAAGGATGTTCTGATTACCGGTCTGAATCAAGTAACCGATGATGGGAATCGTCCACCAGGTGCCGACGTCGAGACCGGGCGTCAGGACACGACCCTTGTCGAGGTAACAATCTCCGAGGTGCAAGACAAAAAGGCGCACTTAGAAGAACTCGAAGTATTCCCGCATCTCCCAGTCGGTTACCTCCGAGAGGAAGCGCCCGATCTCACTCTTTTTCATGGCCAGGACGTACTCCACGACGGGATCACCAAACGCCTGGCGGAAGAAGGGATCCCTGTCGAGCGCTTCCAACGCCTCCCAAAGCGCTGCGGGGAGTTTGGGGGAATCCGAGGCGTAGGGGTCGGCTTCGGCCGGCGCGGGAGGCTGCAGCTCGCGGCGGATCCCGTCCAGACCGGCGGCAATATTTGCGGCCATATAGAGATAGGGATTGGCGGCCGGTTCACCCATGCGATTCTCCACGTGCGTGCTCGGGTCACCCGGCTCGCCCTGGATTCGAATCAGAGCTCCTCGATTCTCAATCGCCCAGTTCACGCGGTCGGGAGCGAAGGAGTATGGCTTGAAACGCTTGTATGCGGTCACGGTCGGCGCCGCAAACACCGTCATGGGGATGGCGTGTTCCAGCAGCCCGGCCACAAAGGAAAGGCCGGTCGGGGATAGGACGTGATCCCCGCTTCCCACGAAGCTGTTCCCTCCGCTCTCGTCATTCGCCAGCGACATATGAAGATGCCAGCCGCTCGAGAAAAAGTTCGGGAAGGCCGGGCGGGTCATGAACGTGGCATGGTAGCCGTTGTTGAAGCAAATCTGCTTCACGGCGCTACGGAACAGGACCACGGAATCGGCAGCTTCCATCCCGGGCAGGGGATCGAACGTCACTTCCGTCTGGCCGGGACCCCATTCATCCTCCATGGTGCGCAGTGGCAGCCCGAGTCCCTCCAGGTTGTCGCGCAGCACCTGCAGGAAGTCATTCAGCTCGGCCAGCCGGGTTTCCGAGAGGTACTGGTACCCGTGCGCCACCACGCTTACTTCTGGGGGAGCGGGGGGGTTGCCGGTATCGCCCGTGCCAATGTGGGTTGATTCGCGCTTCGTGATATAGAACTCGATCTCCAGGCCCGCCGCGAAGTCGTAGCCAAGCTGCTGAGCCGCGTCCAACTGTTGGCGCATGATGCTGCGCGTGGAAAACGGCACGGGCTTGCCGTTTCCGAAGTACATGTCGGAGAGCACCCAGCCGGTTTGTTCGACCCACGTAAGCTCTTTGAAGGTCGTGGGGTCCGGCACGAGCAATACGTCTCCGAAACCTGTGAATTCCGGGATGCCGAAGCCGCCGCCCTCCGCGAAGAGGGGGGTGAAGAGATGGTTTCCGGTATCCATGTGGAGGGTGGCGCTGGAGAAATCAATCCCCTGGCGCAGCGCCCGAGAGAAGACACGCGCCGAGACGAACTTGCCGCGAGGCACGCCGTGCTGGTCGGCCCAAACGATGCGTACCGTGCGCAAGTTTAGTTCTTCCACCCGCTCCGCTACTTCGCGGGCCGCTTCCTGTTGTTCGGGCGAGAATAGCCCGTGTCGTTCTACGAATCCGGTCCGGCCTGCCGCCGCGTCACGCGATTCGGAAATTGCCATGCTTCTCTCCCCGGTTGTTCCACATCACAGATACTTCCCCATTCCGCCTGCGACGTCGATCGAGGCGCCGGTGATGTAACTGGATCGATCACTAGCCAGAAATGCGACCAGGCCCGAAACCTCGTCGGGCCGGCCGAAGCGCCGGAGCGGAACCTCCTCTTCCGCCATCTGTCGAAAGAACTCGT
>JAABUZ0100009772.1_pt1 | contig 10869 bp, 12 predicted proteins | sample 5562091 | NCBI WGS metagenome assembly JAABUZ01 (sample SAMN12813069, study PRJNA571459) | rock metagenome | isolation source: Antarctica rocks | place: Antarctica: Victoria Land, Linnaeus Terrace sud | collected 2015-12-21
GGGCTTCTGACTTCTGTTGGTCCAATCATCATGTGCTATGCCCTCGGACGAACGAAAGAGACGTTCCAGATCAACGTTGTGCTTTCGGTCCTGACTGTCAGCGGTGGCACAGTGGGAGTCATGCTCGAGGGGGCTCCCGGCGCGGCCACCGGCTTCGCCTGCGCGGCCTGGCTGTCGTCTCCGCTTTGGTGGCGCAAGGTCCTGAAGCTGGTGCGCTTGCCCGCCCTGGACGAGGCGACCGAGGCGACCAGACAGGCTGCCTGAGCCGCATCGTCGGCTGCTACTGGACGATCGTCTTCCTGACGCTAAACGCCTCTGCGTAGTTCGCGCCGCACTCGACCCCGCGCAGTCGGCCCAGTCCGCGAAAGACCTCCTCGTCGTACCACGACTTCTCGCTCTGCGAGGAGTAATGACGACGGAGCAGGTCGACCTTGCGGTGCATCGTCAGGTCCGTCAACGGGACGTACACGTTCTGAGGGCCGAGGTCGCCCTCCCACTTCGGAATCTCGTACTCCCAAATGGTGGCTCCGCGGAACAGCTGCCACGCCAGTTCACCGAGGAGCCGATGGTCCTGATGAGAGTCCGAGCGGCTGGGCGCCAGCACCCAGTCCGGGCGCACCCCGTCAAGCGCGTCCCTGAGCGCCAGCTTGACGCTCTGCCAACTACCAGGCGTTAGTCCATCCATGAAGCCGAGGGCCGAAAGCTCACGAGCGCGCGCCGCTCCGAGCACTTCCGCTGCAGCTGCCCGGGCCTCGTCAACACGCTCCCGGGAGCCTGTTACGACGACCGAATGCGCTTCGCAACCACCCGGCTGCTGAATCAAACTGGGAAGCATCTGCATCAGGGTGCCGGCACACCCGATCTCAAGGTCGTCAGGGTGGGCAGCAAGAGCAACGATCACAATCGGCTGCTCCCCTCGAACCGGGGCGAGCGCGAGCATGACAGCTCAGACGAGCTGTGTCGAGGACTGCCAGATGGCCCATGGGCGATCGCCCGACTGCCACATGAGTTCGGCCAAGTACCGGTCCTTCGCCGTGTCGAGCGCCACCCAGAAGCCTAGGTGCCGTACCGCGGCCAGACGCTGCTGCGCGATCAGCCGGGCAAAGGGCTCGACGACGAGCTCTTCCCCTTCGTGCAGGAGGTCGAAGATTTCCGTACGCAGGACGAAAAAGCCTCCGTTGATCCAGATGCCCTGGTCCGATAGCGCGGATACCTCCTCGACAACCCCGTCTGCGCCCGTAGACACCATGTGCAGGCTGCTACTCAGCGGCACCGAGACGAACGTGGCGACCGCGCCGCTGGCTTCCGCATGCTGAATGAGGTCCGGCAACCGAATGTCGCAGAGACCGTCGGCGTAGTTGGCCAGGAACATCGGCTCACCCTGCACGAGGCTATGAACAGCTCGCAGCCGCTGCCCGACAATGGCGTCCGCCCCGGTGTCAACGAGCGTGATGTCCCACCCATCAACCTCCCCACCGATCAGGCGCACTCGCCTAGTGGAGTCAGGCACATCCGCTGACCGCGGAATGAGTTCCTCGTGCGGCTGCTCCAGGCACCAGTCAAGAATCACCTCGCCGCGGTGCCCGAGACACAGAATGAACTCGTCGTGGCCCCAGTAGGCGTACCAGCGCATGAGATGCCACAGGAGTGGTTGACCGCCGAGCATGGTCATCGGTTTCGGGGCGTCAGCAGCCCGCCGCTGAAGCACCTGATCGTCCTCGACGAGGGCGCGCATCCGCAGCCCGAGCCCACCGCAGAACAGCACTACCCGCACCCGATACCACGCCCTCACGCGCTATGACGCCCATCGTCACTAGCTTGGAGCCTATCGACCGCTACCGGACACATCTCAGCGGTTACGACTTCGCCAATGACCTACCAGAGTCTGCCGTACGCGAATGACCTACCAGAGCCGGCGGTAAGCGGCTGCGGCTTGCGGCGCACGAGTCGCCGGGAACAGCGCCCAGCGGGTGGCGTCCTGATCAACGTTGAACTGAACCTCGTACAGCAGCTTCCCAGGGCCCGTTCCGGTGTTCGTCACGAAGAACGAGTGCAAGCCCTCCATGAAGGCGGCAGAGTCGCCCTGGTCAGCGTTGTTCGACCACTCCGAGATGGCGAGCGGAAGGCCGACGCTCTTTGCGAATGCCAGGTGGGCGCGAAGGCCCTTCGGCGCGCCGTAGCCGTCGGTTTGAGTGATCGACTGGGTCCACTCCTGCGCGGTCCTTACGAACGGGTACTGGTTGTAGTAGTCGACCGACATCAGGTCAACCTGATCGCGCCCGGGGAAGGCTCTGCGCCAGTCCATGCCCATCCCGGAGGACTCGCGGTTGACCGAGAACACGAGCTTCGCGTTCGGCATGATCTTCTTCTGCAACGCCCGGTAGCGGCTCCACGAGGCGAGGAAATCGCTGACGTTGGAGGGGTTGACCGACCACGGGTACCAGTTGCCGTTCATCTCGTGCGCGAATCGAAGGTAGACCGTGCCAGGCCTCGACCCCCAAGCCGTACGCAAGTTGGTGAGCGACGTCGCCCACCTGGCGTCGTACGCCCCGCTCGCTGCGCTAGCCCACGACTCGCCCGTACCGATGGCACCTACGGCGAGGTCGATGTCGCCATGCCACGCAGTGGCCGACAGACCTGCGCCGGGCTGCAGCATCCACATCGAGATCGAGGCCTGCGGGTTGTCCGCCCACGTGCCGATAATGTCGAGCCGGCGTCCTCGCCACGCGGCGTAAGAACCATCCTCGGCCTGCTTTCCGGAGGCACCGGACTCCCATGTCAGGCCAGAGGCTGTGACTGGGCGCGCCGACTTCGCCGACTTCGAGGACCAGGTCAAATGCAGGCCGACGGTCAGGCACAACAGTGCGGCGAGCAGTCCAGCGACTCCCCGTCTGCCAACCTTGGGCAGGGTCCAGGTACGGCGAGGGGGGTGCTCGGGCGCCTCGACGGGTTCGCGCACAGGCGGCGAATCACCGCGAGTCGGGGGTGGGCCTTCGGGCCGAGTGGCTGGGCCTGAGCGAACTGCGGGCACGTCGCCTCCTAAGTTCCCAGGGCCATCTCCGTGCCGACACGTGATGCTGTCCGGTCCCGGTCACTGCCCGTCACGAACCGGCGCGCACCAGCTACGCCTCCTCAACAGTAGCGGGGATCAGGCGTCTACCGATCTCACCCCTCGTGATGTGCGGCCTACCTCATTGTCTCGCACTGGGAACTATCGCCGAGTAAGCCCGTGAGATATGCGCCGTACCCACTCGGGGCCAACGGAGCGGCGAGCCGGGCTAGTTGCTCGTCGTTGATCCAGCCTGCACGCCACGCGACCTCCTCCGGGCAGCCGATCTTCAATCCCTGTCGCGCCTCGATGACCTGGATGAACTGCGCGGCCGCCATGAACGAGTCGAACGTGCCGGTGTCGAGCCAGGCTGTGCCCCGGTCTAGTGGCTCTACCCGCAGGCGCCCCTGCTCGAGGTACGTGCGATTGACGTCGGTGATCTCCAGCTCGCCACGAGCGCTTGGACGGACCGCCTTCGCCACCTCAACGACCGACGAGTCGTAGAAGTACAGCCCGGTCACCGCGTACGGCGAGCGGGGGTGCACTGGCTTCTCCTCGATGGAGATGGCCCGGCCTCCTGCATCGAACTCGACGACGCCGTAACTCTGCGGGTCCGACACGTGGTAGGCGAAGACCGTGCCCCCGTCCGGGTTCGTCCAGCGATGCAGCTGCTCACCAAAGCCAGCTCCGTAAAAGACGTTGTCGCCGAGCACCAAGGCCGCGGCGTCGCCAGCCAGGAACTCGGCGCCGATGAGGAACGCCTGGGCCAACCCCTCCGGCGCGCGCTGCACCGCGTGGGAGAACTCGCACCCCCAGGCCGACCCGTCACCCAACGCGCGCCGGTACTGCTCCTGGTCCCGCGGCGTGGTGATGATCAGCACCTCGCGGATGCCGGCCATCATCAGCGTGGTGAGCGGGTAGTAGATCATCGGTTTGTCGTAGAGCGGCAGCAGCTGCTTCGACACCGCCGTGGTGATGGGGAACAACCGACTGCCGGTGCCGCCCGCCAGGACGATGCCCTTCACCAGTCGGCCCCCAGCGGCTGCAAGTCGCTCAACGGCGGGTTGGCGGCGTCCTTGCCCGACATCGTGGTGCGGGCGGGGCCGATCGGCCAGTCGATGGCCAGCTGCTCGTCGTAGGGATGCACCGCCGGGTACGCGACACCCGGAGTCCAGAGGCCGGTCACGAGGTAGGTGTAGACGGTGTGGTCGGCCAGCACCTGGTAGGAGTTGCCACACCCCTTGGGGATGAGCAGCGCCCGCTCGGGCGTGACCTCGAACGTGAGGGCGTCGCCAAAGCCATCGCCCTGACGAAGGTCGACGACGGCGATGAAGACAGCGCCACTGACCACCGAGACGTACTTGTCCCATGGCTCGGCGTGGATGCCGCGCAGCACCCCGGCTCGGGCGTTGTAGGCGACGTTGTGCTGGACGACGTCAAGCTCGGGCAGCCCGGCATCGGCCATCGCCTGGCGCTGCCAGTTCTCCTTGAACCAACCGCGCTCGTCGGCGTGCAGAACCAGACTGACGTCGAACAGGCCGGGGATGCTGGTCTCGTGCACCTGCAGAGCGCGCCCCTCCCCCAAGGTCATCTGCCCAGTGTGGCGTACCGCGCCTCGGTAGCTGCCTTGGCAGGCCGCCACCACGCCTCGTTCTGCTGATACCACTCGACAGTTGCCGCCAGGCCGGCCTCGAAGTCGCGGTAGGCCGGCTCCCACGCCAGCTCGCGGCGCAGCTTGCTGGCATCGATCGCGTAGCGCATGTCGTGGCCGGGGCGGTCGGGCACGAGGTCGTAGCCGGATGGGTCACGGCCGAGGCAGCGCAGGATGGCCTCGACGACGGTGCGGTTGTCGCGCTCCCCGTCCGCACCGATCAGGTAGGTCTGGCCCGGCGCGCCGCGCTCGATGATGGACACGACAGCGCTGCAGTGGTCCTCGACGTGCAGCCAGTCGCGCACGTTGCGCCCCTGGCCGTAGAGCTTGGGCCGGCCGCCGTCGAGCAGGTTGGTGATCTGGCGGGGGATGAACTTCTCCACGTGTTGCCAGGGGCCGTAGTTGTTGGAGCAATTCGAGATCGTCGCCGTCACACCGAACGAGCGGACCCACGCCTGGACCAGCAGGTCGGCGCCGGCCTTGGTTGCGGAGTAGGGGCTCGACGGGTGGTAGGCGGTCCTCTCGTCGAACCGGCTGTCCTCGTCCAGGGCCAGGTCACCGAACACCTCGTCGGTGGAGATGTGGTGCAGCCGGGTGCCGTGGCTGCGCACCGCCTCGAGCAGGGTGAACGTGCCGACGACGTTGGTGGCGACGAACGGCCACGGCTCGGCGAGGGAGTTGTCGTTGTGCGTCTCTGCGGCGAAGTGCACGACGACGTCGGCGGCTGCCACCAGCGGGTCGACGATGCTCGCGTCGGCGACGTCACCCACGACCAGGTGGATGCCGTCACGGACCTCGGCCAGCGTCGTCTCGTCGGCGGCGTAGGTCAGCTTGTCCAGCACGGTCACCGACCATGCTGGCCGATCCCGCAGCACGTAGCGGACGAAGTTGGCGCCGATGAAGCCGGCGCCGCCCGTCACCAGAACCTGCATTCGTCTACCCAGCCCCCCGCGCCCCGTCAGCCCAGCAGGCTACGTGCGGTGGCGCCTAGGCTCCGCCGTCAGCCCTCGCGTCGGGGCGCGATGCGCAGCAGAGCCGCACCGGCGGTGATTAGGGCGAACGCCGCCAGGATGAACCACAGGATGTTGAACCCGGTGAAGGGCAGCATGTTGGCGCCTGCCCCAGCACCCAGACCCATGACGCCTGCGCTCTTGCTGTACATGACCTACCAGCTCTTCTCTTTGTGAGTGACGGAGTGCCAGAGAGCCCGGAGGTGGACTCCCTGAAGGGCGATGTCGTAAGGCATCTCGATGACGAGCAGGGCGGAGTAGGCCATGTGCGACCACCCCCGCTGCCGGACTGTGACGACTCGTTCCGCGGCGAAGATGACTGTCACCGCCGCCCAGACGGGGTGCACCTGAGCCCCATGGGCGAGGACGGCGTCCGCTAGCAGCGTGCCGATGTAGAGGCCGGTGACGACGACACCGAGGAAGGTCCAGAGCTGCCGAAGCCAGTAGCGCCAGGTGATGCTGGTCAGCCCGTAGTCGACGAGGTTCTCGATCGCGCCCCGCTTCCAGCGCAGCCGCTGCGCGTACAGGTCACGCCAGGAGGTCATCACCTCGGTCACCATGGTGCAGCCGGCCGGTGAGAGGATCTTGTAGCCAAGGTGCATCAGCGCGAGGGTGAGCTCATTGTCCTCGGTCAGCACGTGGGTGTCGTACACCTGAGCCGCACCGCCCGGCAGGCGTCCGTCGAGCCTGGCCGCGACGACTGCTCGCAGGGCTCTGACGCTAAAGATGGCCGCGGTGCCGGTGAGAACCAGGACCTTGCCCTTGAGCCGGCGGACGTCGCGCCCGTAGCGGGCGTACTCGTTGCGCTGCATCATCCCGACGAAGCCACCGCCCTCGCCGCCGCGGAAGGTGCCGCCGACGCCGCCGTACCCGCCTCGCTCCAGGGTGGCGACGGCGCACTCGACGAAGCTGGAGTCGAGCCACGTGTCCGCATCCATCACGAGCACGTGGTCGTCATCGGCCAGCTGCGGCAGCACGAAGTCGAGCGCCTGGTTGAGCGCGCCCGCCTTCTTGGCCCTGTTGCCGCTCGTCGCCCAGACCGTTGCCCCGCGCTCGCAGCTCACCTCAACGGTGGCGTCCCTGCAGTTGTCGGCGATGACGATGCAGGCATCTCCCCCAGACAGCTGTGGAAGGACCGCATCGAGCGTCGTGTTGATGCTCGCCATCTCGTTGTGGGCGGGGATCAGCGCGATCAGCACGGGGTGCCGCTCCGGTCCTGCCGGCGGGTGCCGACGACCGGTTCAACGGGGGGTTGCTGGAGCCTCCTACATCGATTGCTCCGAATGCCGATGCTGTTGTTCAAGCGTTGTTAAAGTTGCCTGCTCGTCGGTCTGGCCTGCTCAGCCCTGCAGGTGCATCGCGACGGCGAAGCGGGCCGAGGGGGAGGAGTCGAGCCGCCAATCCCTCTCCTTGAGCGTCGAGAACGCCACCAACGCCGTCATCCTCGGGAAGGCCGTCGAGGCGAAGGCGGCGCGGTACCAGTCCCCCTTGTCCTTGCTGACATCGACGGGTGCGCCATCTGATGTGGTCGGCTCCTTGCTGCCGAACTCACATACCCAGACCGGCTTATGCGCATCCAGGCTGGTCAGGCGCCCATACTGCTCCCGGAAGATGTCGTCGAAGCTCTGCCACTTTGCCCAGCTGGCGCCACTGCCCCAGTTGTAGCCGTCGAGCCCGAGGACGTCGACGTAGGCGGCCCCGGGCCAGATGCTGCGGACGTCTGTCGTCTGCGCGTAGGTGTCAGCAGTCGGATTGAAGACCCACCGGACGTTGGTCGCCCCGTTCGATCGCAGGTAGGTGACGACGTAGCGCCACGCCGCGACGAACTGCGCCGGAGTTCCGCCCGCCGGTCGGGCGCCATCTGCGGTCGGCTGGAAGGAAGCCCAGTCGGCGTTCATCTCGGGCCACGGCCGCAGATTCAGCTGGTAGGGAAACGCCTTCGCCGCCGACGCCAACTGCGCCAGCCAGGCGTCGTGCTGGTGCGAGGGCCACGTGGTGAACCGGCTGCCCGGTCCCGCGCCCATGTCAAGGGCTGCGAGCACCGCCCGGCGCCCGCCAGCTGCCAGCTCACGCTCAACCGGGCCGGGAAAGACGTCGCCGATCCCGTGGAACACCGAGGCGACCTTCAGCCCACCGCCGAGCGACTGCTCCAGGGCGGTGAACGCGGCGGGATCGGACTGGATGCCGGCCGTGTAGCACCCATCACTACGTGGCTACCGAGCGGGACGGCAGCCGGAGCGAAGCCACCGCAGCCGGCGACCGCCACCGACAGCCCCAGGACCAGCGCCAGGTACCGCAGCATGCGCCCCACCGACTCGTCATCGGCGGCCGGTAGGTCGCGACTTGAACGGGCCTGGCCGAAACCTGCTTCGAAGAAGAGTCAGCCGGCGAGCTTGGCTAGTGCCCGGGCCGCGAGTTCGTTCCCGATGGGCATGGACGCTGTGGCGGCTGGCGAGGGCGCGTTGAGCACGTGCAGCCCGCGCGGCGTCTCGTCGATGAGGAAGTCGTCGACGAGCGAGCCGTCGGGCAATACCGCCTGCGCCCGCACGCCGGCGAGGGCGGGCACCAGGTCCTCTGCCTGCACCTCGGGCACCAGCTGCTGCAGGCCGGCCACGAAGGCGGAGCGCAGCAGGGAGCGCCGGTACTCCCCCGCTCCCGTCCGCCAGTGCCGGCGCGCGAGGCGCCAGAAGCCGGAGTAACGCGCGATCTCGGCGACGTCGCGCCGGCTGAACGAGCCGAGCGTGTACCCCTCACGGGCCAAGGCCAGCACCGCGTTCGGGCCGGCGTGCACTCCCCCGTGCACGTCCCGGGTCAGGTGCACCCCGAGGAAGGGGAACGAGGGGTCGGGCACCGGGTAGATGAGGTGCCGCACCAGGTCGCGGCGGCCCTCCGACAGCTCGTAGTACTCGCCCCGGAACGGCAGGATCCGCGCCCGCGGGGTCAGCCCCGCGAGGCGCGCGACGCGGTCGCTGTGCAGCCCGGCGCAATTGACCAGCATCCGCGCGGTGCGCTCCTCGCCCCCGCTCGTCGTGACGGTGACGTTGGTGCCGTCGTCATCGACGTCCAGTACCTCGGCGCCCGTCACCACCTCGGCCCCGCCCGCCTCGGCATCCGCCCGATATGCGGCGCAGACGCCGACGTAGTCGACGATGCCGGTGGAACGGACCAGCAGAGCGGCCACCCCTGCCGCGTGCGGCTCGCGTCCGGCGAGCGCGGCCTGATTCAGCCGCTCGACCGGGATGCCGTTGTCGGCGGCACGTCGCTCGACTGCATCCAGTCCGGTGACCTGGCCGGCGTCGGTCGCGACGATCACCTTGCCGCACTGCTCGTACGCGATGCCGCGCTCCGGGCAGTACCGCTGGAGGAACTCGAGACCTTCTTTGGCGTACCGCGCCTTCAAGCTGCCCGGCGCGTAGTAGATCCCGCTGTGCACCACCCCGGAGTTCCGGCCGGTCTGGTGCACCGCGAGGCGCTGCTCCTTCTCCAGCAGCACGACGTTCAGGCCGGGTCGCTGCTGGACGAGGGCCCGCGCCGTCGCGAGACCGACGATGCCTCCGCCGACGACGACGACGTCGTACTCAGTGCTCACTCGTCACCAATCGTTATCGCTCAGCCGGCATGGAAGGCGTTCTGCGCCGCGGCCACGCCATCGCGCATGGCTGCCTCGACGGCGTCGGCTGCGCGGTCGAGGACGAACGGCAACTCCTTGCGCTCGGCCGGGCTGAAGTCCTTGAGGACGTAGTCGGCCGGGTCCATCCGGCCGGGCGGCCGCCCGATGCCGACCCGGACCCGCGCGTACTCCTTCGACCCGACGGAGGAGTCGACCGAGCGCAGGCCGTTGTGCCCCCCGTGGCCGCCGCCGGCCTTGACCCGTAGCGCGCCGGCCGGGATGTCGAGCTCGTCGTGGACGACGACCAGCCGCTCGACAGGCACCTTGTAGAAAGCGAGGACGGCGCTGACCGGACCGCCGGACTCGTTCATGTACGACCGCGGCTTGGCCAGCACCACCCGGATGCCGGTGAGCCGCCCCTCGAGGACGTCGGCGCGGCCGCGGACCCCGGACCGGAAGCGCCCACCGGCACGCGTGGCCAGCTCATCGAGCACCATCTGCCCGACGTTGTGCCGATTGCCTGCGTACCCCGGCCCCGGGTTGCCCAGGCCGACGACGGCCCAGAGCTCCTCAGGGCCGGGCGGGCTCACTCCCCAGCGGAGTCGTTGGGAGCCCCGCCGGGACCGCCCGCGTCGCTGTCGGTGTCAGGCGCGACGTCGCCCTCACCGGCGGGCGCCTCGTCACCGGCGGCCTCGGCGGCCTCAGCGGCGGCAGCCTCCTGGCCGGCCTGGCCAGAGCCGAGCTCGGCCTCGGCCTCGGACAGCTCGGCGTCGACCTGCTCGGCCGTCGGGGCCGCGCTGCCGTTGACGACGAGTAGCTCGCCGTCGCTGACCAGGCTGGCGCCGGCGGGCAGCGGCACGTCAGCCGCGTGGATCTGCTGCCCGACGGCCAGGCCGGCGATGTCGACCTCAACCCCGGAGGGCAGGTGCGTGGCCTCGGCCTCAACCGAGAGCGACGTGAGCAGCTGCTCGACCAGCGTGTCCGGGGCGGCCTCGCCCACGAGGGTGAGTGGCACGTCGACAGTGACCTTCTCGCCGCGGCGGACCGCGATGAGGTCGACGTGCTCGATCGTCGACTTGATCGGGTCGCGCTGGACGTCCTTTGGCAGGGCCAGCTCGCTGCCGCCATCGAGGTCGAGGGTCAGCAGGGCGTTGGCGTCGCGGCGCAGGATGAGGGAGAGCTCACGGCTCGGCAGGCTCAGGTGGCGGGGAGCCGCGCCGTGCCCGTAGAGGACGGCAGGCACCTTGCCGGCCCGGCGAGTACGGCGAGCGCCGCCCTTGCCGAACTCGGTGCGCGACTCGGCTGCGATGCGTACCTCGGCCACGGTGGGATGACTCCTTGCACAGGTTCAGATGGGTTCGTCACCACCAGCAGCGGGACGATCACTCAGTCTACCCGCCGGCACACCGCCACCCGCATCCCCGCAGGTGGGTCAGGCGTCGCCGCCGAACAGGCTGGTCACCGACCCGTCGCTGAACACCTCACGGATCGCGCGCGCCAGCAGGGGCGCGATCGACAGGGTGGTGAGGGTGTCGAACTGCTTCTCGGA
>JAABUZ0100009782.1_pt1 | contig 10853 bp, 4 predicted proteins | sample 5562091 | NCBI WGS metagenome assembly JAABUZ01 (sample SAMN12813069, study PRJNA571459) | rock metagenome | isolation source: Antarctica rocks | place: Antarctica: Victoria Land, Linnaeus Terrace sud | collected 2015-12-21
GCCGCAGGAACTCTAGCGGTTCGCCATTCGGCCCATAGATGAAGCTGTCGGTGTAGCTGCCGCGACTCGTGACCGTCCCGGTGGCGTTCACCGTCGCGGTCACGGCGCTCACCTGCGCGATCTGCCCGTCGCGGTACTGGAAGCGCTCGTCGTCGATGGCCGTCCCACTCATCACCACCGTATAGCGCGCGCGGTCCCCGTCCGCGTTGTAGGCGAGGGTCGCGGTGATCGGCGTGTTTTGTAAGCGCCGCGTCACCTGTACCGTGCGCGCCGCAGCGTCGTAGCCCAGACGCGTGTTGACCGCGCCGGGAGCTGTCAGCGAGCCGCTCACCGGCGACGTGATGCTCGTGGTGTCCCCGTTGCCGTCGTAGCTGTAGTACATGTAGGGGTTCGCGTAGCTCGCCGAGTACGTCTGCACCACCTCGTTGGGTTGCGTCGGGCTGTAGGTGTAGGACTGCGTGCCTCCCCCGTCAGTCGTTTGTGAGGTCACGTTGCCGTTGCCGTCGTAGGTCCAGTGATAGGCGTGGGTGGGGTTTTCCACTTGCGGCCCGGCCTCGTCGGTGAGCCGCCCCGCCCCATCGTGCGCGATGCTGTCCGTCCCCGAGATCGTCGTCGTGCCGGTGGTCCAGCCCGCCGCGTTGTAGCCGTAGCCGTAGGCCGTGCTCAGGGTCGTGGTGGCGACGCCCGTGTTTGGTCCCTGTGCGCCGAGGCTGGTCAAGTCACTGTTGGCGTCGTAGCCGGCCTGCTCGGTGACGCCGCCGGGCAGCGTCACGAGGGTGGGCAGGTCGTCCGCGTTGTAGGCGTACTGGGCAGTGTACGGCCCCGCGCCCCCGTAGCTCTCGCCGATCGCGGTGACGCGCCCCTCGGCGTCGAGTTGCGTCGTGACCGGCGTGCTGCCGTCGATGATCGTCTCGGTGCGTTGCTGGCCGGCCGAGTCGTAGCCATAGTTTGTCGTGTAGCCGTCGTCGGAGGTGCTCGTCTCCCAGTCGGCGGCGTTGTAGGCGTTGGCGATGGTGTGCGTCTGCACCTGCCCAGAGTTCGTGCTATCGACGGTCTGGGTCGTCTGCCCGAGCGTGTTGCCGTCGGGGTCGTAGCCCATCGTGGTCGTGATGGTGGTGGTGCCGGTGGGCGGGGAACTCACGGCCACGCTCTGCACGGCGCGGCCGTCGCCGTCGTACTGGGTGGTGGTCAGGCGATTGTCGGCGTCGACGGAGACGGTCTGGTTGCCGGCCTGGTCGTAGGCGTAGGCTTCGTAGGCGGGGTGCGTGGCCGCGCCGCCCTTGGTGAGAGGCGCGCTGTCGAGCTCGACCTGTTGGAGTTGGTCGGCGGCGTCGTAGACGTTGTAGACCACATCGCCGTTCGGCTGTTGGGTCTGCGCCACGTTGCCGTCCTGGTCGTAGCGCGTCAAGGTCGTCTGCGCGGAGCCGGGGATGCTGGCCGTGTTCGTGTACACCGTCGCGGTGATCACGCGGTTCAGGGCATCGTAGCCCATCTGGTCGAGGGTGACCGCGGCGTTGCCGGTGGTGCGGTCGGTCGTGGTCATGGCCACGGTGTTGCCCGCGGCGTCGTAGGCGTCTTGCACCGTGCCGGTCGCCGGGTTGGTGGTTTGGATTTGCCGCCCGGCCGCGTCGTAGCCGTAGCCCGTCACGTTGCCCTGCGGGTCCTGCTGCGCCATCAACTCGTCGGCGGTGTAGGTCATGAGCGACGTGCCCGAGACGGGGTTGGTCTGCGCCACGAGGCGGCCCAGCGGGTCGTAGCTGCTCGCCGTAGTGTGCCCGTTGGCGTCCGTCGTCCGCGCCACGTTGCCCTCCGCGTCGTAGCCCGTCGTCTGCACGGGGGCTACGCTCATGTTGGTGTAGAGCGTGATCGCGGGCAGCGTCAGCGCCGTCGTCCGGCCCAGGTGGTCATAGCCGTAGCTCGTGGTGTAGCTCCCGGGCGCGCCGCTCGCGTTCCCGTTGGCCGAGACCACGGCCTGCTGGTTGCCGTCCCCGTCGTAGCTGTAGCTGGTCGTGACGGGCGCGGTCGTCGTGATCCCATTGAGCGTCGTGGTGATGGGCGGCGTGCCCGCGCTCACCACGTCGCCCTGCGCGTCGTAGCGCGTGTGGCTCGTGTACAAGCCGTTGGGGTCGGCTAGCGTGGCGACGCCGGTGGCGTCGACGGCCACCCCGCGCCCGTCGGTCACGGCCGTGCGCTCGCCGTATGGGTCGTAGCTCTGCAGCGTGCCCTGCCACGTCCCGGGGCAGCGCGTCGCGCACGTCTGTTGTGTGGTCTGCTCGGTCGTGGCCACGACGGAGTGGTGGCCGTCGTAGGTGTAGCGGGTCAGGCCGCCCTCGGGCAGCCCCGTCGCCGCGAGGTCGTGCGTGCTCGGGTCGTAGCTGTGCGTGATGACGGGCGTGACCAGGAGCCCGTTCTGGGGGCTGTAGGGCTGGATGGCCGGCTGGTCCTGCTCCACCACCTGTCCGACCGTCCCGGTCACGCCGATTGGCCCGCTGTAGCCGTTCGGCCCGATGTACTGGTATTTGTTCGTTGTGGTGTGGCCGTTGGCATCCTGGCTCGACGTGACGTCGTGGTCGGCGTCGTAGGTCGCCCCGCTGGTGTAGCCCAGCCCGTCGGCCACGGCCACGGCCTGCCCCTGCCCGTCGAGCGTGTAGGTGGTGGTCACCGCCGCGCTCGTCCCCGCGCCCTCGACCACGACGGTCTGGCCGGGATTGTACGCGTACCCGGTCGTGTAGCTCGGGGTGTAGCCGGGCTGCCCGACTGTCCCCGACGTCGGGCTGGTCAGCGTCGTGACGCGCCCGAAGGGGTCGTAGCCGAGCGCCCATACCCGCCCGGCCGGCGTGGTGATGGTGACCAACTGCGTCCCGCTGTAGCCGAACGTGGTCATCACCGCCTCGGGCGTCCCCGCGCCCAGCGTCCGACTCGCGAGCTGCCCGCCCGCGTTGTACCCGTACGCCACGTGCTGCCCCTGTGCCCCGCCGCTGCCCTGCCACAGGGGACTCCGCGCGTCACTCAACTGGCCGTTCGTGTAGCTGAAGGCGAGGTTACGGCCCCCGCTGTTGCTCTCGCCACTCGGGCTCGTCGCGCTGCCCGCGCCGTAGCTCATCGTGTTACTGTTGCCGTACGCGTCCGTGTCCGCGCTGAGGCGACCCTGCGCGTCGAAGGCCCAGACCTCACTCGTCAGAAAGTTCGTCACGGTGTAGCCAGAGGTCGAGGTTGCGAGCTGCCAGGGCTGGCCCGGCGGCGCGATGTAGGCGGTGTAGGGCGCGGTGTCTGTGAGACCGCCCGTGTATTGGAACGGCCAGATAGCGCCGCCCGCGTCCCGGTAGCGGACGGTCCCGGTCAGGACCCCGCTCATGCTGGGCGTCAGACTGGAGACCCAGCCCTGCTGAGCGAGGGCGGGGGCCTGGGCTAGCGTGCTGTCCCACGTCCGCCGCAGCGCGAGGTCGGGACCGCGGCCGGGGATGCTCAGGTCGGCCAGGCCGATGTCGACGTGCCCGTCGGCCAGGTCGACCGAGAGGGCGACGCCTCCGCCAATCGAACCCATGCCGCTGTTATGGGGGTGCCAGGGGGTCGGGCCGCTCCCTGCCAAGAGGATCTTCGCGACGAAGGCGTCGTCGCCGCCGCCATAGACCCCTTGTGAGGCGCTAACCGTGGGAAAGTTGGGGGAGGAGGTCGAGCCGGTGAGATAGGTGGTGCCGGCGGCATCGACCGCGATGCCCGTAGCCCTGTCGGTTCCGCTCCCGCCCAGGTAGGTGCTGTAGGCCAACGCGCCCCTCCCCGCCGTGAGCTTGCTCAGGAAGATGTCGTTGTTGCCCCCGTCGTAGGCCCCTTGCAGCGCGCTGGCGGTGGGGAAGTTTGTGGAGCTGGTCCCACCCGTGACGTAGACATCGCCGGCCCCGTCGACCGCGATGCCCGTGGCCGCATCGGTATTGCTCCCGCCCAGGTAGGTGCTGTAGACGAGCGCGCCACCGGTGGCGCTCAGCTCAGTCACGAACGCATCGTCGCCGCCGCCGCCGTAGGACCCCTGCAGCGCGTTGGCGGTGGGGAAGTTGCCAGACACGGTCCAGCCGGCGACGTAGGCGTCGCCCGCCGTGTCGACCGCGATCGCATGGCCTTGGTCCTGGTCGTTGCCGCCCAGGTAGGTACTGTAGGCCAGGGCGGTCCCGCTCGCGGTGAGCTTCGTGACGTAGGCATCCCAGCTGCCCCCGCCGTAGGACCCCTGCAGCGCGCTGGCGGTGGGGAAGTTTGTGGAGCTGGTTATACCCGTGACGTAGGCATTACCGGCCCTGTCGACCGCGATGGCTTCGCCGAAGTCGTCACCGCTCCCACCGAGGTAGGTGCAGTAGGCCAGCGCGTTGCCGCCGGGGGCGAGCTTCGCGACGAACGCGTCCCAGTTGCCCCCGCCGAAGGTCCCCTGCAGCGCGTTGGCGGTGGGGAAGTTGCCGGACTCGGTCCGGCCGGTGACATAGGCGCTGCCGGCCGCGTCGACCGCGATGCCATGGGCTTCATCGGTGGAGTTCCCGCCCAGGTAGGTGCTATAGACGAGCCCGTTGCCGTTAGCGGTTAACTCGGTCACGAAGGCATCGTCGCCGCCACTGTAAGTCCCTTGCAGCGCGTTGGCGGTAGGGAAGTCGTTGGACGCGGTGTAGCCGGCCACATAGGCATCGCCGGCCGCGTCGACGGCAATGGCGTTGCCCTGCTCCCCGGAGTAGCCGCCGAGGTAGGTGCTATACACCAGCGCGTTGCCGCCGGGGGCGAGCTTCGTGACGAAGGCATCGTAGAAGCCGCCGAAGGTCCCCTGCAGCGCGTTGGCGGTGGGGAAGTTGCCGGAGTCGGTATAGCCGGTGACATAGGCGCTGCCAGCCGCGTCGACCGCGATGGCGTTGCCGTTGTCCATGCCGCCCCCCCCGAGGTAGGTGCTGTAGCTGAGCACGGGGTCGATGATCAACGGCTTGCCCGGATCGTAGGCGCCCACGGAGAAGCTGACCTTGTTGCCCGCCCCGCCGAGCACATACCCGGCGGAGACCATGTGCCGCTGGCCGTCGATCTCCTGGTAGGCCACGGGCGCGCGCTGCTCTAGCACGCCGACGCCCGTCTGCAGCAGGAGATTGCCCTGCCCGTCCAGGCGCAGCCCGTGCGACCCATCCACGGCGAAGGCGATGGCGCCGGGGTCAGCCCCCGGCGAAACCACGAAGTCGTACTCGAGCCGCCCGGCCGTCCCGTAGTAGACGAGGTTCACGCCGGGGTAGACGTTGGTATAGGCCGCCCTGGAGTAGGTCGGGATGTCGGTGTGCCAGCTGTGAGGATCTTTCCCGATAAAGTAATTGACGACGCCGGGGAGTTTGTCCTCGCCCACGACTTGCGGGCTGGGATTGGCGCCCTCGTAGCGCAGGCGCACGACGGACGCGCTGAACGCGTCGGTCCGCGTCAGGGCATCAGTGCCCAGCACGTTGGTCCTGACGCCCGGCTCGGACGGGCGGGCGCGGGGCGTGCGCAACACCAGCGTGGCGTCGGCCCCCGTGAGGAACAGGTTGAAGCCAGGACCGTGAGACACGAACCTCACCCCTGCCCCATTCAGGCCGGCCTGTCCCTGGTTCGGCTCGAACGAGAGTGGCAGGTGGCCGTACGCCTCCGCCGTCGCGGTCATACCGGCCGCGGCGTTGAGCATGGCGACGGTAGATGTGGCTGGCGCCGGTGTATTGGTGTTCGCCGGGAGGGCGGGCGCGGTGGGCGTGGAGGTGTCGGGCAGGGCCGGGGTAGTCGCGCTACCCGTCGGGTTGGACGCCGTCGCCGGGGCGGGGGCGCTCGTCGCACCCATGGTCCCCGTCGCGCTGGCGGTGACCGCAGTGACCGCGGTGACCGCGGTGGCCGTGGTGGCCGCGGTGGCCGTGGTGACCGCGGTGGCCGTGGTGGCCGTGGTGGCCGTGGTGGCCGTGGTGGCCGCGATCGGCGTATCCGTCGGGGTCGTGGTAGCGGGTGACGAAGCGGCGTGGGCAATCCCGCGACTGCCCGCCGCCACCACGTGCGCCTGGCCGACGCCCACGCTACCCAACAAGACCGCGCACAAGGCCACCAGCGGCCACACCCGTATCCGCACCACCATCGCCGCACCCCTCTCACATAGCCGCGCCCGTCCATATAGACGCTACATCAGAAAGCCAGCGCGGACCATGCCTCGCTTGCGATGGCCGCCGGGGCTTTTGTTGATGTCTAGTATGGGACCACGGGGAGCCTTTGACCAGGTGTAATCGTCTACCATCTCTACCTCACATCTTTAACAACCATGCCGGCAACCGGCTGTCGCCCTCACGGGCTAGGTCCACGCCGCCTCGCGACGCGAAAAAGCGGCGCACACTCTATTGGCGTAGACATATTGACAGCGGAGGGCGCTATGCATTACGATAGACCCACGACGCGGCACGGCCGACTTGGAGCCGTGTTGTGGCCGCGCGAGAACGGAACAGGATCGTGGAAGGGTTCCAACCACGGACGCTTGGTCAAATCCTCAAGCACCACCGCATAGCCGCCGATCTGACACAGGAAGAGCTGGCCGCGCGCGCCCGTCTCAGCGCGCGCGATATCAGCGACATCGAGTGCGGGCGCATCCGTACACCGCGCAGGCGTACGGTCGGGCGGCTGGTCAAAGCCCTCACGCTATCGCCCCCGGAGCTGGCCGCGCTAGAGGGGACGGTGACGCGACGGCGTGGCCCCCGCACATCCCCTCCCACCTGATGGTCCGTCGCGCACACCGGTAGCCGAAGAGGTACTCTACAACTCGTCCGCGTCGCCCACGTCGCCGTGGAGGGTCGTCAGCAGGCCATGGGCGGCGTCGGGCGAATGGAAGTGGCCCACACGGCCACGCCGTTGCCGCTGCGGCGCACCCTCACCTTCTGGCCCAGCGCCGGGCACCGCCCTCGCCGCCGCCCTGGGCCTCCCCCGCGCCCGCGTGGACGCCCTCACCGCGCCCCTGCCCGCGCCGGTCCCCTTCGACCTCCTAGTCGGCGACGACGAGACCAGCACCCTGGGCGACCTCCTCCCCGACCCTGAGGCCCTTCGCCCCGACGACGTGGCCGAGGCCCAGGAGCGTGCCGCCGCCGTGCGCGCCGCCCTCGCTGCCACCCTGGACCCCCGCGCCCACGCCGTCCTCGTCGCGCGCTACGGCCTCGACGATGCGCCCCCACGCACCTTGCAGGAGATCGGCCACCAGCTCGGTCTCACGCGCGAGCGCGTGCGCCAGGTCGAGGCCCGCGCCCTCCGGCAGTTGCGTGGCCCCGCTCTGCGCCGCTGGCTCGACGACGACGACACCCCTGACGACACCCCCGCCGCCTCCTGACGCACCCACACTGACGCTCCGATGCGATGAGGGGAAACGTGATCGTCGCGGCCGGTCGCAACATGAGAGCCGTGCGCCCGACGTGCGGCCCCCGGTAACGCCCGAGCCCAAGTGTTACATTCAGCCCGTTGCAGAGGGCGCAAAGCTTTTGGTTAGAATGAAGACGGTACGGAGGGACACGACATCATGCATGGCTTGCCCGGATGGGAACATCTCCTCGCGGCGGCGCTAGTGACGGGAGCCATGGTGGTGCCGTCAGGGCGCTGGCCTGCTCAGGCGGTGGCGACACCATGTGCCGGCCCAACGCGGGATGGGACGCTCCTGGTCACCGGCCGTGTGCCGGGGAAGCTCGGCGTGACCCTGTTCGCCGCCGATCCGGCCCGCGTGGCCGCGCCGCGCGCCCTGGCGCACGCGTTGCCCGACTTCACGGCCGTCGCCCCCTCGCCGCGCGGCCGCTATATCGCCCTGGCCGAGGGCGCGCGCGGCCTCTGGCTCGTCGACGCCGACGGGACCCGCCCGCGCCGCCTCCTCCCGGCACCGCCCCCCGCCCCCGGCCCGACCGGGACCTATCACATCAACGCCGTGGCCTGGTCGCCCGACCGCTACACCCTCGCCTACGCCGTCGGGCAGCCCCTCGGCTACCCGCGCTACCCCGCACCCCCGCGCGCCGCGCCGGACGGGATCTGGCTGGTCCGCTACGACGGCGGGTCGCCGAGGCTGCTCGCGAGCAACGCCCGACTCGGGGTCGACGGGATCCGCCGCCTGTCTTACGCCGCCGACGGGCGCACCCTCGTCGCCGTCGCCGACCAGGGGCGGGGTGCGGCCAACCTCGCGGTCAATGCGGCGACTGGCCAGGCGACCGCACTCCCCGGGGCGGCCGGCGCGGCGGACGACGTCCAAGCATCCCCGATCGCGCCCCGGCTGGCCTATCTGGCGGTGGTCGACGTCCCCGTGCCCGGCCAGCCGAATACGGAAGATGCCGACGAGGGCCTGTATGTCGCCGATCCGGATGGCCGCCGGCGCGCGGAACTGGCCCAGACCACGCTCGAGACGGACATACGCGACCCCGCGTGGGCGCCCGATGGGCGGAGTGTGGCTTATATCTGGGGTGGCCCACCGGGCCAAGTGTCGAACGAAATCCACGCGGTCGATGTAGCGACCGGCCGCGTGCGCACCCTCGTTGGGAAGGTGCCGCATCAGCAATTCATGGGCCTCGCCTGGATGCACTGCCGGACTTAAACGGCTCGGGCATGTACCGCAGGGCGTACAGCGATCTTTCGGGGTGCGGGTAGTGCGTCAGGGCGGGTGTAAGGCCGCAGGGCACGGATTACCGACAGTGACAGAAGGGACCATGGCACACGACATAAACGCGCGGCATCGTCGGAGGGACAGACGAGCCCCAGGAGGCACGGCATGACCGACGCTCAGGCCCGCGCCCGCGTCTGGACACTCTGCCTCGCCGCGCTCGTGCTCTGCGCCCTCACCGGCCCCGTCGTCGGCCTCCTCACCCCGCTGGCCCAGGCTCCCGCGCCCGCCCTGTCCATCGTGGCCGCCGCCCTCGCCGCGGCCCTTGTCGCCGCCTATGTGGCCCTCGCCGTCCTGCTCGCCCGCGCCGTCCTGCGCGTCGTGCGGCCTCGTCTCGACGGCCGCCCCTAGCCCGCGTGGAAGCCCGCTGTACCCCACTAGAGGGGTGCGAACGGCCCTCCCAAGGACCTCACATCGTAGCTCTATTTTGGCGCCATTGTAGCGCCATTGGCCCCCGCATCGTGGCGCCATTCGTAGCTCTAGTGCTACCGGCATGGCGCTACGATAGAGCTACGTTTCACACAGGAAAACGGGGGTTTAGCGCGACCATGGAGCTACTCTTTATCTTGGGCGCGGTACTACCCGTAGCTCTAGTACCATCGGTGCTCTAGTACCATCGCCGCGCTAGTACCATCGCCGCGCTAGTACCATCGCTGCGCCACACTCCAACGCAGACCGGACGTGAGGCCGGCCCCGCGCGTAGCGACGGGGCGCGGGGTATGGGCCAGGGAGCACGCCCGCGCAACGAACGGCGGGGGACCGGACGGGACGCTCACGGCCCCGCTGCCCCTCAGCCCACAGACACCGCGCGACACCCATCCCACACCCCACCGAGAGATACGCGCGCGGAGTCGCCGCTGCCCGCGCCGCGTTGCGACACTGAGCCAAGCCTGTCCGCACACCCGCCTCACAAGAGAGGACCATATGAACGAGCCCGACACTGCGGAACGCTGGGCGCTCTTGCGCACGATGCGGGGGACCGACGGCATTGTGGCGAGCGAGGCCCTCATCGAGATGTGCGGCATGGTCGAGCTGATGCTCGACCCGCACAAACACCATAAAGACCGCCTGCGCTACGGCTGCCCCCTCGCCGAGGAGGTGCTGCGTCGTTACGATGTCCGCTACGGCACGCCGCCTGCGGACGCGGGTGGCCGCCGCTTCTACGACGGCCCGCGCCTGGCCGCCATCGGGGACGAGATGGAGCGCACCCTGCTCCATGGCGGGCCAGGGCCGGCCGACCCGGAGGCGCCGACGCGCTAGGCCCGCCCCACCAGCGCTAGGCGCGGCGGTTCGCCGGACGCGCGGACGCAATCCTTGCCGGCGTCCTTGGCGGCGTAGGCGGCCTGATCGGCGGCGGCGATCAACGCGTCGCGCGTGCGCGCGTGCCGGGGCAGTGCCGCGACGCCCAGGCTCGTCGTCGCGCGGATGGTCGCGGCATCGGCCGGGAGCGCGATGCCGGCGACGGCCGCGCGGGCGCGCTCCGCGACCACCAGGGCCTCGGGCAGGTCGGCCTCGGGCAGGAGGGCCGCGAACTCGTCGCCGCCGAGGCGCCCGGCGCTGTCACCCGCGCGCAGGCTGCCGCGCAGCGCCGCCGCAATCGCCACGAGCGCGCGGTCGCCCGCCTGATGCCCGTGGGTGTTGTTGATGGCGCGGAAGTCGTCCAGGTCCACCAACAGCAGGGCCAGCGGCCGGCCGCCCCGCGCGGCGCGGGCGATCTCCTCATCGAGGCGGGCGTGGAAGGCGCGGTGGTTGAGCAGCCCGGTGAGCGGGTCGGTACTGGCCAGCGTTTCCAGGCGCGCATTGGCCGCCGCGAGGGCTTGGTTGCGCTCCTCGACCTGACGGTAGAGCTGGCGCGTTTCCAGCAGGGCGACAACCTGGCGCAGCACCACCACCGCGCCGAGCACGCCGGCCCCGATCCACACGCCTTTCTCCAACGGGGTCGCGTCGCGCAGGTGCCCGGTCGCGATCACCAGCGCGCCCACCGTCGGCAGGAAGGCGTAGGGCAGCAACGCACGCCAGAGCGGCGGCGTCGACGCGCTCGCCGTGAGCGTCTGCGGTGTCTGTCCCTCCCGCGCCGCGTGGGCGAGGGCCTGGCGCGCGGCGCGCGTGGCCAGCGCGATCAGCATGTAGCCCAGGGGCCAGCCCACATCGACCACCCCCCCGGTGGCATAGGTCCCGTGCAGGTTGCCGTAGGCGAAGGCCGTGTCGATGACCA
>JAABUZ0100009783.1_pt1 | contig 10852 bp, 6 predicted proteins | sample 5562091 | NCBI WGS metagenome assembly JAABUZ01 (sample SAMN12813069, study PRJNA571459) | rock metagenome | isolation source: Antarctica rocks | place: Antarctica: Victoria Land, Linnaeus Terrace sud | collected 2015-12-21
TGGCGTCCTGGGCCGGGGGCCTCATGGGGCGGGCGCGCTCTTGGGGACCATCGGTGGCGGCCACCCGGCTATAGAAGACTTGGGGAGCATGGGTACTCTGCTCCTGCAACGCGCCCTCGAACTCGATGGGGCCGGCGGCGATGCGGGCTTCGTCGCGCACGAAGCGACGCGGCGGGATGACGCTGCTGGTGAGATCGTAGCGGAACGAGACCGGCTGGCCGGCGACCAGCGCCACGTCGACATCCTCCAGGTCTTCACCCAGGCGGTTATCGAAGATGGCCCAGCCCTGAAAGAGCGCTTGGCGCTGGTCGCCGGTGGTCTGACCCACCAGGCGATAGCTGACCCGCCACACCGGGCTGGGGATGGTGTAGGAGACTTCGAGCCGCGTCGTGTCTGGCGCGAGGCCGATGCGGACGGCGCGATGGCTGATGGAGGCTGGACTGGTATCGAGGTAGCGAGCCACTTCGGCTGCCATGCGCTGGTCGTCCAGCCGGATGTGGACGATGGTCTCCATAGGAACCTGCTGGAGGGTAGCAGTGCCGGTGAGAATGACCAGTGCAGCCCCACGCTCATGACCGAGTGGGTAGTCCTGCGCGCCGACGATTCGACCGGGCACCGCGCGCTGGTCGTCCAGGGTAAGGGTGACGGCGACGCCGCGCAGCTCACGGAGCAGTTCGAAGAGTATATGCCGGTCGTTCAGATTGACCAGGATCTCGCCGCGATCAATGGGCGTGTCATACTGGATGCCGGTGATCTGGCCACCATCCAGGGTTCGAACGGTGAGGCTTTTGAGGGCATCGTCGACCTCGTCGGCGCGGAAGGGGAGGACGAGCTGCACCCCGTCGACGCGTCCCTGGCGGGTGAAGGTGCCGACGCCGTGTTTGTAGAGCACCAGGTGGGTGAGCGGAAGTGTGTCTGGCATGATGTGCGATCCTCCTCCTCTATAGTGCCGTGCCGTCATGATAGCGGGCCTGGGAGTTGGAGTGTCGCGCTGCATTATGAAATGGGGTCTGTAGGTCAAAACGGTTGACTGAAGAGAGTCGCGGATACCTCGCCAAGGGGGCACACGGGGCCGTGCGTCTTGCATCACCATCACCGTGGGGGCTGCATTCCCCACTCGCACCGCCCAATGTGCTGGCCTGCGGGCCAGTCCGGCCAGGACGGCCGGGCTACCGGACGTAGGCGGCACAATCATCCTCGGTGGACGTCGGCCAGGTGGGGGGCGGCGTGGATGGAGGGGTTGAACTGGGTGACGGTGGCCAGGATGAGCTGCGGAACGGTGATGATCAGGACCGTGCTGATGGGGCCGAAGCCCTGCAGGAGGACACCGGTGAGGGCCAGGGAGATGGGCTGGCTGCCGAAGGCCACCAGCTTGAAGACGCTGTTCACGCGGCCCTGCAACTCATCCGGGATGATGGTCAGGCGGTAGCTGAACTGGGTGTTCATGAAGATCGGGATGATGAACCAGCCGGCCACGTTGGCGATTCCCAGCGCCACGAGGTTGGGGGCCAGGGCATACGGCAGCCAGGTCAGCACCCAGACCCAGGTAGCGCCGATCATCACCTGACCGAAGCTGAAGCGCCGCTGCAGCTTCACGGTACACAGCGCGCCGGCAATGCTGCCGATGCCGCCGGTGGCAAAGAGCAGGCCGATGGCAAAGGCGCCGGCATGGAGTTGCTGGGCACGCACGATCATGATCAGCGGGTAGCCCATGCTGCACAGATTGAGGCCACCCACCAGAATGGCGAGAAAGCGCATCAGCCGGTTGTGCCAGAGCCAGCTCACCCCTTCGTGGATCTCCACCCAGATGCCGCGCGTGGCTACGGTGCGCTCTTCCTGGAATTCGGCGCGGATGAAGAGCAGCGAGATCACCGAGCAGGTGTATGAGACCGCGTCGACCAGGAATGGCAGGGCGCTGGCCGCGGCATAGAGGGCGCCGCCCAGGGAGGGACCGACCAGGAACGTGGCGGAATCGGTGGTCGAGGTGAACGCGACTGCGCTGGATAGCCGTTCCTTGCCCACCACCTGGGGCAGGCAAGCCGATTCAGCCACGTTGAAGAAGGTGAAGAGCGTTCCCTCCAGCAGCGAGGCCAGGGCCAGTTGCACCAGGCTCAGATGGCCCAGCCCAATGGCCAGGGGGGATACTGCCCAGAGCCACCGCACGGCCGATATCGGAGTAGATCATCACCTTTTTTCGGTCCCAGCGGTCGACCCAGGCCCCAACCGGCAGGGTCAGCAGGATGTAGGGCAGGGTGCGAAGCCCGCTCAGCAGGCCGGTTTCGGCCGGTGAATGGGTGACCGCCAGCAGCAGCAGGGGAAAGGCCAGCAGCGAAACCTGGGTGCCCACCGAGGAAACCAACTGTCCCGACCAGAGCAGCACGAAGTCGTGGTTGCGCCAGATGGAGGACGGGCGCCGAGTACCGGCCTCGGCGCCGTCGAGGTGATCTTCTTGCCGGACGGACATGGTTGGTTCATTCCTTATAGAGAGTAAAGCCGGTATAGAGAGTAAAGCCGGTCGATAGATGAGGGATACGGGAGGCGATCCCGGTACGCATGACAACCGGACAGAGCGACCCAGAGGGTCGTGCCTGGCGCACGCAACTCGGGATGCCGTGGGAGAGAAAGAGAGGCGTCCGGCGATGCTAGGACGAGAAAAACAGCCGCTCGATCAGGCAGTGCCTGCGAGTGGCAGCATCGTTGGCGCCACTTCCAGCCTCGTAAGCGTAAGCGCCAGGCCTACGAGGCGAAAGGGCTCATCTGGATGAATAGACCCTCTGGTTCCCGCGTCCTTCTCATACCGGGATGGTATCCGGTCCACCAGGTGCTCGTCAAGTTATTTCCGTGCTAATGCAGCCTTCGCACCGTCCGGCCGTGCATATAGTCCAGCACCACTTGCTGACCGAGGTGGTAGGGGCCGGCCAGGAACATGCGGCCGCGGTTCACCTCGGTCATCTCCTGGGCGAAGGCCACCAGTTGGGGGTCTGAGTCGAGCACAAAGGTGTTGATGGTGATGCCGTCTTTGGCGCAGCGGGCAGCTTCACTGAGCGCCGCATCGTAGACGATGGCGCCGGGCGGATAGTCGAAATAGATGCGGCCGTCGGGTAGGGTGCAGGAGGTCGGTTCGCCGTCGGTGACGAAGAGAATCTGGCGGTTGCCGCCACGATGGCGGGAGAGCAGTTGACGCGCCAGGGCGAGCGCCATCTCGTAGTTGGTGCCCTGCATATAGTCGTTTTCCTGGAGGAGCGGCAGTTGCTCCTGAGTAAGCTCGAAGGCTACCCGTGAGAATCCGACCAGATAGAGCGCATCGCGGGGGAACTGGCCGCGAATCAGACTGTCCAGCGCCAGGGCGGTCTTCTTGGCCTCGAGGAACAGCCCGCTCAGGTACATCGAATGGGACATGTCGAGGCACAGCACGGTGGCATGCTGCACCGAGCGCTCGGTCTCGAAGATGGCGAAGTCGTCTGGCTGGATGCGCACCGGGGTGCCGGGGCCAGAGCGCCGCACGCCATTCATCACGGTCGATTTGATATCTACATGGAAGGGATCGCCGAACTGGTAGGGACGGCTCTCTTGCGTGATATCGCCGCCGTATCCCTTGCGGGGCGTGGCATGGCCGCCGGCGCGATCCTGCTTGAGGCTCTTGAAGATCTCACGCAGGGACGCATCGCCCAGTTTGCGCACGGCCCGGGCGGTGAGCGCCAGACGCTCACCTTCCTGCTTCAGATAACCGGCGTCCAGCAGCGACTGGGCCATGTCGTGGACCGCGCTGATCTGGCCGCCCAGGCGCGGGCCAAAGAGTTCGCCGGGGTTCTGGCCGCCGGCGTTGGCCATGGCGTTGAACGGATCGCCGGACTGCATGGCATTCTCCAGGTCCTCCATGGCCTGGAGGCGGCGCATCATGTCCAGCGACTGGCCGAAGCCGGGCGCATCCTGGCCGCGGAAGGGGAAGCCGCCGCCCTGCGGTGCGTAGCCCATGGCGCTGAGATTCTCGCCCAGTCGAGCCAGATCGAGCGCGAGCCGATCGTCACGCAGCAGCTCTTGCATCATGGCTTCCAGCTCGGCCCGCTGCTCCGGGTCCATGCTGTCCAGCAGGGACTGCATGGCCGAAGCCTGGCGCTGCATGTGCTCCAGCAACTCCTCCAGCGAGTTGATGCCCGGCGGGAAGAAATCGCGATACTGCTCCATGAAGCGGTCGAAGGCGCCGGTGTCGCCGGCCCGTGCGGCCTCGATCATCTCGTTCATGTCACGTACCATCTGCCGGATGCCATCCATCTGTTCGGGGGTGATGGCGCCAATGCCCTGCTTGAGACCCTGGAAGTACTGCTCCATCAACTGGCGCTGCATGCCGCCAACCAATTGCTCGAAGGCCTCGCGGGCCTCCGGCGAGAGGAAGTCGTACTCACGCAATTGATGAATGCGTCCCGCGTTGTCACGCGGTAGCTGGTCGAGATAGGACTCTTTGCGCTGGAGCATGCGCTCCAGCATTTCTTTGAATTGGTCGTTGGAGCCGGCATCGCCCGCGCTGCTGGGAGAGCCCTGCCCGGATTGGCCTTGACCCGATTGGCCGCCCTGGGACGATTGGCCGGATTGGCCGCCCTGACTTGATTGGCTTTGGGACGATTGTTGGGCCTCGGCCCCCTCTCCCCCCGGCCCCCTCTCTCTCAAGGGATGAGGGGGGGGCTCTGAAGTTTGAGATTGGGGGGAATCGGATGACGAAGAGCCCTTCGACGATTCTTGGGATTGAGACGGCGGTGAATTGGGGGAGGTGTCTTCGCTGGGGGGGCTCTGGGTGTCTGGTTGGCGGCGGTCGAGTTCGGCGCGTTCGGTTTGCAGGATTTCGTCGAGCTGCCGGCGGATGGCGTCGATCATGTTGTTTGGGTCGTAGCGCGAGAAGACGTCCTGGCGGTATTCCTGCATCTGCTTTCGGAGTTGCTTCATGCCTTCAAAGCGGCGGCCGTCGGGGAGGCGAAAGCCGCGACGCATCATGTTGCGCAGCGCCCGCTCTGGATCGCCGCCGCGCAGCAGGTCGTCGGCCATGTTTTCCAGGAGTTCTTCGGCGCTGAAATCGGGGACGTTCTGGCTGCCGTCCCATTGGGAGTACTCGTAGTGGTGGATCGCCATGGGAGGTTCCTCTGCTCGGTCTTGAAGGGGGAGTGTGTAGTTTCAGCGTAGCACCCAGGCGGGGAAGGATCGGAGTGGCGCCGATATACTGGGACGTACTTCCCCTCGCTCCAGCACCGCTCCTCCGCTCGCGTCTTTGCCGCATCGATGTATTCATGGCGGAGCAGGAGCGTCTAACCCGAGGCGTGGAATACTGGGGGAGTACCGTTCAAACACTGATGTTGAAGGAGACCTTGTGCCCACTACCAGTTATATGGGCGGCACGGTGCGCCGGCGCGAAGATCCGCGCCTGATCACCGGTTCCGCGACCTATGTCGACGATATTGTGTTGACCAATATGGCGTACATGTCTGTGCTGCGCAGCCCGTACCCGCATGCGCGGATTGTGCGCATCGACGCCTCGGAGGCATTGAGCCGGCCGGGTGTGCTGGCGGTGGTGACGGGCGACGACGTAGCCGATCTAGTGCCGCCGCGTCAGGGCGACTCGGACGGCGAATCGGGCGCTCCAGCGCGTGCCCCGCTGGCCGCGGGCAAGGTCACCTATGTGGGGGACCCGGTACTGGCGCTGGTCGCCACCACGCGAGCCCAGGCGGTGGATGCGCTGGAATCGGTGATCGTGGAATACGATGAGCTGCCCGGCACGGGTGATCCTGAACTCGCCATGGAGGATGGCGCGCCCCAACTCCAGGAGTATGCCGAGAACAATATCGATAATCGCCGTCCCTTCAGTAAGGGCGATCCGGCGGGAGCTTTTGCCGAAGCCGACGTGACGGTATCGGTGCGCATGGTGAATCAGCGGCTCTCGCCGAATCCGATGGAGACGCGAGGCGTGGTGGCCCAGTACGAGCGCGGCAGCAAGGAACTGACCGTGTGGAGTTCGACGCAGTGCGCCCACTTCGTGCGCGACGCGATCTGTCTGGCGATGAAGCTGCCGCAGACCAAGGTGCGAACTATCGCGCCGGAGGTGGGCGGCGGCTTTGGCTGCAAGATTGGCGCCTATCCGGAGGATGTGCTGGCGGCCTACCTGGCGCGCAAGCTGGAGCGGCCGATCAAGTGGATCGAAGGGCGCACGGAGCACGTGCAGGCCACGGTACACGGTCGGGCCCAGATCGCCCATCTGGATCTTGCCGCCCGCCAGGATGGACGCATCACCGGCCTGCGCCTGCGGCTGATTGTCGACTCCGGCGCCTATAGCGCCTCCTGGTTGGGCGAGACCACCGCCGGTATGGTCACCGGTTGCTACGACATCCCGAACATCGAGTCCGAGACCATTACCGTCCTGACCAACAAAACCCCGCTGGGAGCGTATCGCGGGGCCGGTCGCCCCGAGGCGGCGTATTACATCGAGCGGGCCATCGACGTGCTGGCCGACCGGCTGGAGATGGATCCGGCGGAGATTCGGCGTGTGAACTTTATTCCGCCCGAGGCCTTTCCGTACCAACTTCCCGACTGGCCGGTGTTCGATAGCGGCGAGTATGCGGCCACGCTGGACGTGGCGCTGGAACGCAGTGGGTATCAACAATTGCGGCAGGAACAGGAAGAGGCGCGCGCCGAGGGACGGCTGATGGGCATCGGCCTGGCCTCCTACGTCGAGGTGTGTGGATTTGGCTGGGAGACCTCGACGGTGCGGATGGAGGCGGACGGCACGGTAACTATCTACACCGGCATCTCGCCACATGGCCAGGGACAGGAGACGACCTTTGCCCAGATGGCGGCCGATGCGCTGGGCGTGCAGCCGGAGCAGGTGAATGTGCTGTATGGCGACACCTCGATGGGGAGCGGCTCGGGCACCATGGGCAGCCGTGGCACGGCAGTGGGCGGCCCAGCAGTTCACAGGGCGTCGCAGGCGGTGCAGGACAAGATGCGCCAGATCGCGGCGCACCTGATGGAGGCTGCTCCGGAAGATTTGGAGCTGGGTGATGGGGCCTGGAATGTGAAGGGCGTGCCCGATCGCTCCACTCCCATCGAGGACATCGCCCGGGCCGCCTACGGCGGGGCCAACCTGCCGGAGGGCATGGAACCAGGTCTAACCGCGGTGAACAACTTCCGGCCGGAGACCTTTACCGCGCCGTTCGGTACCCATGTGGTGGTGGTCGAGGTAGACCGCGAGACCGGCCAGGTGGAGATCCGCAAAATGATGACGGTGGACGATTGCGGTACCCTCATGAGCCCGCAACTGGTGCAGGGGCAGGTGCATGGCGGTATCGCGCAGGGCATCGCCCAGGCGCTCTTTGAAGAGGTGGTCTACAGCGAGGACGGCCAGCTGCTGACCGGCAATCTGGTCGATTACGGCGTTCCCACGCTGGGCGACCTGCCAATGTATGAGACCTCGCATACCCATACGCCTTCGCTGCGCAACGACCTCGGCATTAAAGGAATCGGCGAGGCGGCGACCATCGGCTCAACCCCCGCCGTGGTCAACGCGGTGATCGACGCGCTCTCCCCGCTGGGCGTAACCCATCTCGATATGCCACTTACTCCCGGCAAGGTGTGGGCGGCGATCCAGGAGGCTTCGTAGGAGTTTGGGGCGCACCCTCCAAAAGCATCGGTATACAGCTCCTGACATCTCTCCAAGCACCATTTTGACGGCCATACTGGTTCTGTCCTAGACTAGAAAACGTTTCTGTCTGCGGTGTGAAGCCGAGGGTTACTTCCTTCCAACGAAACACTTTCGGCGTTTGGTTCTCGCAGGCATCTGCAAATCGTGTGTGCCCTGGTGCGTAGGTGAGGGTTACTTCGACTTCGGATCGAGAGGTGGCGGGTTCGAGTCCCGTCCAACCGCGCAAGCGGGTGTAGCTCAACTGGCAGAGCGCTTACCTTCTCCGCTTGGTTCTCAGGGCACACTTTCTTTCGGTACTCACCAGGTGATCCATGGCTAAATACTCCGGCGCCAAGGCACGTCCCAACCTCCAGGCCCCGATTCGCACCACAGATGCGGCGGTTGCCACGTTCGAGGACGGGAGGGGATACGAGCGCGACGCGAAGTCGGCGCTGTTTCTGCTGGCCGTCTCCAATATGGTGCGGGAACAGACCTTTTATGAAGGCGCCTGGAATCGCGATCGGCGATTTCAGCGACTCGTTCACCAGGTTGCCGCCAGTGAGCCAGAGTGGATCGCCAGTTTCGTGCCCTATCTTCGTACGTCAATGCAGATGCGCTCCGCCTCGATGGTGATGGCGGCGGAATACATGAAGGCCGGTGGGCCACACGGTCGTCAGGTGGTGGCGTCTGCCCTACACCGGGCCGATGAGCCAGCCGAGATTCTGGCATACTGGGCACAGACCTATGGCAAACAGTTTCCCAAGCCGCTCAAGCGAGGGGTAGCCGACGCCGTTCAGCGGCTCTATACCGAGCGTGCGGCGCTGAAGTATGACGGCGCCGGCAACGCCTGGCGAATGGCCGATGTGATCGAACTGAGCCATGCGCATCCACTGACGCCCCGGCAGTCGTCGCTCTTCAAATGGCTGCTGGACAAACGCCATCGTCGGGAAACAGCTCCCGACGATTTGCCCATGATCGCCGCCCACATGCGCCTGGAAGCGGCGCCGATGGCGGAGCGACGTGCGCTGCTTGACTTCCCCCAGCAACTGGCCGAAGCCGGCATGACGTGGGAACACCTGTCCGGCTGGCTGCAGGGGCCGATGGACGCGGCAGCTTGGGAGGCACAGATTCCTCAGATGGGATACATGGCGCTACTGCGAAATCTGCGGAACTTTGAGCAGGCCGGCGTGTCGGATGCAGTGTTGCGGCAGGTGGCTACCAAGTTGGCCGATCCGGCCGAGGTCGTGGCGTCGCGGCAGTTCCCGATCCGGTTTTACTCGGCTTTCAAAAACCTGGAATCCGAGCGTTTTGGCTGGGTGCTGGAACAGGCCCTGGAGGCTTCACTGCGGAACATTCCAGAGTTTACCGGCAGAACGCTGGTCCTGGTGGATGCTTCCGGCTCCATGAACAGCCGCCTGAGTAACCGCTCCGAGGTGATGCGCTGGGAAACGGCGGCACTCTTTGGCACGGCGCTGGCCAAGCGGTGCGAGCAGGCGGAGTTGATCGCCTATTCCGGTGGGGCAGCGCAGATACCGTATGACCAGTCGGTACTGCGCACCATACCCCTGTGCATGCACTGGCCCGGCGCCGGGAGGTCCACCAACACCTTTGCAGTACTGGCAGGCGCCTACCAGCAGCACGATCGCGTCGTAATTCTGACCGATGAACAGCACTCCGGCGCCGGCCAGGACATACTTGATGAGATCACGTGTCCTATCTATACCTTCAACCTGGCCGGCTATCAGGTGGCCCAGATGCAGCAGGGCGAGCACGGCCGATACGTGTTCGGCGGGTTGACAGATGCGGGCTTTGCGATGCTGAAAACGCTGGAAGAGTTCCGGAACAGTGGCTGGCCCTGGCTGAGGGAAGCAGGGTAGTAGAGGTACGATCAGGCAGGGGCCGGATATCGCACCATCTCTCCCTCGACCACCGCGAAGGGGCGCAAGCTGTGGAGGTCCGTCTTCGTGGCGGACATGATGTGCCGCACCTCGATACCTCTCACCAGCAGGGCATCGCCGATGAGGGAGCGGTGGCAGCGCCAGGGGACGGCTTCGGCGCACATGATGGCGGTGGGCATGGTGGCGGCCAGCCGCATCAGGCGGGCCAGCGCTTCCTGGAACTCGGGAGTGGCCATGTAATCGGCGTAGCCTCGGAAGCTGTCGTTGCGCCAGGCGGCGTTGGGCGAGTCGGGGAGGGGCTTGCGGAAGCCGCCCAGCTCTTTCAGGTGGAGATAGCCGATACCATGCTCGGCCAGCGCGGCGGAGAGCTGTTCCTTCATGTACTGCGGGTTGCGGCGTGAGCCGGGGGCGGTGCGCACATCGATCAGTTGTTCGATGCCATGCTGCTGCAGCAGGAGCAGGAACTGTTCAAAGGGCCGGGTGGAGTGGCCGATGGTGAAGAGTGGCATGAGAGAGTGCTGCGTCTACCGTTCCAGGCCGGGTCGGCTAACTGAGATCCACGGAATCGAGCAGCCAGCCGGATGGTCCCCGTACCAGGTACCAGTAGCCGGCGTGAGAGAGGTTGCCCGAGGGGCGCACCTCCGTCACTTTGATATAGACGGTGGCATTCCCATTACTCTGAGAGATAAGTTTGGACGATTGTACGAGTACCGCGCTGTCCTGCGAAAAGTGGCCGTTGATGCTGCTGCTAGGCGGATTATTGGCCAGCATATTTGAACTCCAGAGAGCTGCCGCCTGGTCGTACTGCTTCTGACCGACCAGGTTGTAGAAGCTCGCTACTACATCCGTTGGGCTGCCGGAGCCGCTGCTGGCAGCCACTGTGCTCGGCGCGATAGAGGCGGTGGGTAAGGGCGTGGTGGCGCTGGGCTGCGCGGTTGGCGGCGTGGTGGGAGCGATCGTGGGGGTAGCGGATGGCGCGGTGGTGGCAATCGCAGCGGGGGCCGCGTTGGTTGTGGGTTTGGGGTTCGATTTGACGACTGGAGTATGGTGGCGAGGACGAGCGGGCGTCGGACGCGGGGTTGCCGTCTTAAGATGGACGACCGCCGGCGGGATGGTATGCTTGCCGGCCGAGGCGCCTCCTCCCTGGTGGAGAACCGCGTAGACACCCCCGCCGATGAGCAGCAGCAGCGCGATGGGCAACGCGATGAACCAGAGGCCGCGCCGCTCAGCGGGCTCGGCGCGTTCGGGCGGTGGAATGACGCGCCGTGCACGTTCTCGGGGGCCGGTCAGCGGG
>JAABUZ0100009785.1_pt1 | contig 10849 bp, 8 predicted proteins | sample 5562091 | NCBI WGS metagenome assembly JAABUZ01 (sample SAMN12813069, study PRJNA571459) | rock metagenome | isolation source: Antarctica rocks | place: Antarctica: Victoria Land, Linnaeus Terrace sud | collected 2015-12-21
GCGAGCGGGCGCCACGGCGTGCCATCGCTCAGCACGCGCACCGTTCCGGTGAGCAGCGCGCTCGCGACGAGGTTGTTGAGGACGATGTCGAGGCGTTGCCGCGGCGAGTAGCCGTATGCCGTCGCGTTTCTCAGGTAGACCGGCGTGAAAGTCTGCGACTGCAGGGCGTCGAGACCTTCCTCGACACGAACCTTGCTGACGGCGTAGGGGGTGACCGGCGCTAGTGGAGCGTCCTCGTCGAGCAACAGATCACCCTGGGCAGCGCCGTAGACGCTGCACGTGGACGAGTATAAGAAGCGCCCTACCCCGGCGTCACGCGCGAGCGTCGCGAGGCGCATCGACGCATGCTGGTTGATGTCGTAGGTGATCTCGGGGGCGAGGTTGCCCAACGGGTCGTTCGACAGGGCCGCAAGATGGGCGACTGCGTCGACCCCGGCCAGGTGCTCCGGCAACACGTCGCGCAGATCGACTCGGTGTGTCAGGCTGGGCCGCTCTGGCAAGGGCCCAAGGTCGCAGCCGACGAACAGGCCGCTGTCGAGGCCGACGATCTCGTGCCCCGCAGCGGCGAGGACGTCGCTGACGACCACGCCGAGATACCCCTCGGAGCCGGTGACGAGCACCCTCATGCGAGGACCATCGGCTCGGGCACGGGGACGATGAAACGGCCACCGGCGTCTCGATAGGCCTGCTGCTGGCGCACGATCTCGTCGGCGAAGTTCCACGCCAATAACAGGACGTCGTCGGGCGAGCGCTCCAACAGGGTCTCGACGGGGAGGATGGGAACCCGTGCTCCGGGAAGCCACTTGCCCTGCTTGTTGGTGTTGCGGTCAACGACAAAGTCGATCGTGCGGCTGTCAATGCCGGTGGAATTCAACAGCGTCGCCCCCTTGGCGGCCGCACCGTAGGCCGCGATGCTTCGTCCCGCTCCCTTGAGCTCCTCCAGCAGTGCAGTCAACCGCTGTTGCACCCCTGCCACCGAGGCGCCGAAGTCGGCGTAGTAGGCAGGCTCGTGCACCCCGAGGCTGCGCTCACGGTCCAGGTGAAGGCGGACTGACTCCTCGACCTCGACTCCGGCCGATGTCGGAGACATCCACCAGCGCAACGTTCCGCCGTGCAACTTGGGAAACTCTTGCACCCTGAACATCGTGAGCCCGTGCCGCCGCATCAGCGCGTCGACAGCAGTGCAGGAGAAGTAGCAGTAGTGCTCGTGGTAGATGGTGTCGAACTCGCGATGGCTAACCAATGCGATCACCGACGGGTTCTCCACAGTGATGACGCCGCCAGCCGCAACCAGCCCGGCCAGTCCCGAGACGAAGTCGTTGAGCTCGGGCACGTGCGCCATCACGTTGTTCGCGATGATGACGTCGGCCGGTCCGTCCGTAGTGACGATGTCCTCGGCCAGCGACCGGCCGAAGAATGCTTGCCGCGTCGGGAGGCCCTTGTCCCGTGCGACCGCCGCGGGCCCGGCGGTCGGCTCGACCCCGAGCACGCGAATGCCTCGCTCGGCCGCGCTCTGCAGCAGGTACCCGTCATTGCTGGCGACCTCGACGACGAAGCTGTCCTGCCCGAGCTGGCGCTCCTCAACGAGCGCCTTGACATGCCGCGTTGAATGCTGAACCAGCGCGTCGGAGAACGAGGAGTAGTAAGGGTAGTCCTCGTCGAACAAGGCGCCGGCCGGTAGTGCCCACGCCAGTTGGACGAGCGCGCAGGACGAGCAGTGCGCCACCGCCAGTGGATAGTCCTGTTCGGCATCGTCCTCGGACGCCAACAAGCGGTTGGCCACCGGTGTACGCCCGAGGTCGAGAAAAGGCGCTGGCAACGGCTTCTCGCATGAACGACACCGGGTAACCACTGCACCGCCAACTGCGCTAATGGTGGTTCCTCTCGTCTGTCGGCGCGCCACCACATGCCGGGTGCTGCAGCCCTAGGTGACTGTCGGCACCGACCGTCAGCCCTTGATGGCCTCCATATCGCCCGCGGCTCGACAGTAACGCCCGGGTTACGCGCGACGGTCGCCTGCCACTCGTGCGAACGACCCCTTGGTCGTCCCGTCGCCGTTCGGCCAGACCCAGGCACAGGGCGGACTCGGTGGACGACGTTTTCCCCTGCTCGACGAGTGCGGCGGGTACTGCGGCCTGGGAGGCGTCGTGCGGGTCCATCGCCACGACCATCAATCGATCTGCGACGCGCCCACGATGATCAGCGCGCTGGCCGCGGCCGGTTCACCGACCCACAGGAGTCTGCGTCCCAGCAGTCGAAGCTGCCGGCGGTTCCGGGTGCTGCGCTGCGCACTTGGGAGAGCTGCTATGTCAAGGTACGCGGCTGACGTTGCGGTTGCGCAGGACCGATGGCCTGGCGGGTGGCCATAGCAGTATGCGTAGGGCGGCGCCATCACGCTCGGATCCGCGGGCGACTCGCACCGCTGCGCCGAGCACCACAGCCAGGTAGAACAGGCCGGTCGCAGCCCCGGAATGTCGCTTGCGGTAGAGCCGCACTCGGTTGTACGTCAGAATGGACCGCAAGTAGGGCGAGGTCGTCGACTCACCCCCGAGATGGATGACGCTGACATCCGCCAGGTACTTCACGGTGAAGCCGCTGTCAGCCGCGCGCAGGCAGTAGTCGGTCTCCTCGGAGTAGAGGAAAAAGCTTTCGTCCCACCGCCCGACCGCAGCCCGGCACTCAGGCGTGATGAGGAACGCCGCTCCGGTGGCCCACTCCACCACGTGCGACCGGGCGTACTGCGCTGTCGAGCGGACGTTCTCGCCGAGCGAACTATGCATGCCCGCGCGTGGGCCGCCTAACAGCCCCTCGCCGACGGCGCGCAGCAGGGTGGGGCGGCGGTACAGGGAGTAGACAAGCTGTCGTCGCTCGTCGAGCATGCGCGGCGCGAGGATGCCGCTCCCCGGCTCGACCCGTTGCAGCATCTGCGCAACCGACCCGGGCAAGAGGCGAACGTCCGGGTTGAGGATCAACACGTACGCCTGCGAGTCGACGCCGGCCAGAGCCGCGTTGATACCCGCGGCATACCCCCGGTTGTGTAGGAGACGGCAGATCTCAGCCCGCGGCCAGGCCAGCTCGACCAAGTCGACCGAGTCGTCGTGACTGGCATTGTCAGCGACGTGCAGGGTCCAGTCGTCAACGCCTGCCATGCCCGCTTCGAGACTGTTGAGAAGCCCGGGCAATACGGCCGCGCTGTTGTATGTCACGACCACGACGTGGACCGCCGCGCTCATGCGAGGCCGCTCATACCAGACCCAGCACGACAGCGAAGTCCTGAGCGCGCTTCCTCCAGCTGTGCTGTGCCGCGGCCTGCTGGCGCTGGCGGACGCGCTGCGGGTCGTGCGCGTGTTCGAAGGCGGCCTCGACCGCGTCGGCGAAAGCCGACGGCTGACCGACCAGGGTGACCTCCTGCAGGTTCAACCACCGGGTTGACGGCAGGTCAGTGGCGACGACGGGCAGGCCGGCGGATAGGTACTCGAGCGTCTTCAGCGGGAAGCTGGCCCGGTTGAACGCGGAATCCTGGTAGGGCACGATCCCGACGTCAATGGCGCCCAGGTAGGCGGGCAACTCCGTGAAGTCCTTCGGACCCACCCACTGCACGTTTGGACGTGCCAGCAAGCGGTCGACGCGGTCGCGGCAGTAGCTGAGGTCTCGGGGTCCCACGATCAGCAGGGACAACCCCCGCGCGGCGACCTCCTCCAAGATCGAGAGATCGAGGCGGTCGTTGAGCCGCCCCACCATCCCCACGACGGGTGCGGCCAGCGTGACGTCTGGAGGAGAGCCGACAGTCGATGTCTCGGCAAACGACTCCACGTCGCACCCGTACGGGATGAACTCAGGCGACAAGCCGCGCCCCAGCCAGGCGGTCTGGACCACCGGGCTCGACGTGATCAGAATTCCGGCTCGCGCGGCGATCATCGGCTCACGGCGGTTGATCAATCGCCTGGAGATGCCCATGAGCTCGGCGCCGGCGGCGAAGTCGTCCTGAGCCCAGTACACCGACTGTTGTTCGTGGCACGAACCGAAGACCGGCAGGACGGGGGATGTACTGATCAAGGCGCTAACCGGCACCCCGATAGAGCGGACGGTTCGGGCCAGCAGTCGTCGGGTGAGGGCAGCGGTCAGGGAGGCCAGCCCGCTGCGGAGCATCCCCGGCTGCACGATTGGCGTCACCCGCGCGAGTTGTGGAGCGAGGTAGCAGAGTTCCGGGGACGCGGCCGATGCCCGAACCTCCGGACGACGGAGCGGGGTCAGCTTCGAGATCGGCGGATCGACGTACAGCACCGGCGCGTACTCCGACAGCGTCTCCGCGAGATGACGGTCAGCTACCTTGGGTTCGTCATAGGAGTTAGCCGCGAGCAGGACAACCAGGCGCTCCCAGCGGTCAGCAGCCAGGGTCCTGCCCCCTCCTGCAGCCTCGGGCGCCCAGCGCGATGAGCGCTACCACAACAACGCTCTGGTCCACTGCGCGTGCCGTGCCTCGTGGACGAAGCGTCCCTGCGCGTCCCTCGCCTTCCAGCGTCCCGACCCTACTCGGCGCCGCACGGCGTCGAGCGAGGCGACACCCGAGCCGCACGGGGATCACTGGCACCGCCGCGCATGGCTGTTGAGGAATCCTCATGCCTCGGCGGGACGCCCCTCCCTGATGCGGGACAAGAACTCAACCGCCCGCTCGCGCCACGAGTACTGCTCGGCAACCAGCCGCCGGGCCTGCACGGCCTTGGGATCACGGTGCTGATGTAGCGCCTCGGCCACGCCGCGGACGAACTCCTCCCGGCCCGAGCACACCCGGACCACGCTGCTGAGCGACTGCGCGGCCGGAAGGTCGGTCACCACGGCCGGTAAACCCGCAGCCAGGTACTCGAGCGTCTTGAGCGGGAAGCTCGCACGGTTGAAGTCCGTCTGGAGGTACGGCGTGATGCCCACGTCCATGACCGACAGGTACGACGGCAGTTCTTCGAACTTGCGGGCACCGACCCACTGCACGTTGGGACGGGACAGCAGGCGCTCGAAGACCCGCGCGTCGACGGTGCGCTGGCGTGGGCCGACCAACAGCAACGAGACGCCCGTTGCTGCTACTGCCTCGAGCAGGCCGATGTCGATGCGGTCCGACAGGTGACCGCTGAACCCCACAATAGGCCGCGGCAGGTGCACATCTGGAGGGGACGCCGCGCCGTCAACCCGCCGAAACGCGGCGGCGTCGCAACCGTTAGGCAGCAGGATTGGATCGGCGCCCTGACCCCGCCACAAGTCGACCAGCGGCGAAGAGACAGCGAAGACGACATCGGCTTCTCGAACGGCGTCTCGCTCCAGCGAGCGCAGCCGCGCCCGAGGCAGGCCCATCAGCTCGGCGCCCGCGACGAAATCGTCTGTGCCGTACAGGACACGCAGCCGCTCGCTGCAGGCACCGAACACGCGAAGCCCGATCTGGCAGGCGACGAGGGCGTCGACAGTTGCGTGCAGCTCGCCGACAGCCCAGGCGAGCTGGTGGCGAAGCATGCGGGCGGTCTGGTAGTTGACCAACGGCCGGGTCATGCCCGGCGGCGCCAGGGGGGTGAACCGCGCGAGACCTGGCCGGATCAGCCGAAGCCGGTCGGTCCTGCGAGTGGCAAGACCTGAGGGTGACCGGCCGACGGAGACCGGAGGATCGAGGAACAGCACAGGTGCCATATCGGCGACGTTGTCCGCTAAGTGGCGCTCGGACGGCCACATCTGGTCCCAACTGGTGCCCGCCGAAAAAACGATCGTGTTCTTCCACTCGTCGTCCTCGGGTCCGCTGTGGCTCGTGAGCGAGTGATCCCCCTGCGCCGCGGGCCCCTGCGGGTCAGACACTCATGTCCACCTTGAGACGCCGGTTGAGGGCGAAGACGACGCCGTACGTCGCCACGACCAGCACCGTCCCGGCCAACAACTGAGCGACCTCGTTAGGGATGGTGGCGACCAGTAAGACAGACGCCACGGCGAGGACAAGCGCTAGCCCCGCGCCCGGCAGGAACGCCTTCGCCCAGGCGAACAGCGGGATGCCCACCGATCTGATCGACAGCAGGAACATCGGCAGAATCAAGCCACCGGCGACGAGCAGGTGACCGATGGCGACACCACGAATGCCGTTGATCTCCGCCCCGGCAGCAAGCACCGGGATAAGCAGCACAACCCACAGGATGCGGATCGCCACAAGCCCTCGAACACGAGAGAGGGCCACCAGGAAGTCGGCCGCCAGCTCCATAATGACCCGAAGCAGGGCAAGTACGGCCAGCCAACGCAAAGCGGGGGCTGCGTCTACCCACTTGTGGCCGTAAACCGTGCTGATGCCGGGGACGGCAAAAACCGCCATCACCACACACACTGGCATCACCGCGAGGCCGAGGCCGCTGACTGACCGCAGCAGAAGCTTCTTTACGAGCGGAGCGTCTCCTGACACCTGTGCGAAGCCAGGAATGCTGACCTGCCGCACCGCGCTCGAGAAGATGGCGATAGGCAAGCTCGACAGGTTGAACGCCAGCTGATAGAAGCCTAATTGTTCGACGCCGAGTGTCCGCCCCACCACGACGTAGTCGATATTGAGCACGACGACGCTCAACAAGCCGGCACCCACAATGCCCGGGCCTTCGTGCAGCAGTGTCCGCGCAGCGGCCAGGCTCCAACCCGGCGCGTGAACGCGTGGGCTGAGCAGCAGTATCAGCAGCCCGTTGGCGAAGGCTCCCACCACCCAGCCCCACGCGAGGCTGGCCGCCCCGAAGTCGAGCGCCGCGAGGAGTACCGACACCAGCGGCGTGACCGTGAACCCCACCAGGTCCGCAATGGCCCGCTTGTGGGAAAGGAACGACCTGGTCAGCAGCGCGGCAGGAACTGAGAACGTGCCGTCGACAATCAAGGCAAGACAGAGAATTCGAATGAGTGTCGCCGCGGCGGGGTCACCGAGTGCCGTCGCCAGCGGACTGGCAACAACCGCGACGATGACGTACAACGCGACGCTCGAGACCAGAACCACGGAAACGGCTGTAGGCGCGAGTTCGCCGACACCATCTGTCTTGCGCATGAGCAGATAGGCGATACCTCCGTCATTGACGGTGAGGAGAATCTGCAACACGAACAGGGCGATGGCGAAGTGGCCGTACTGGCTTGGCATCAGAAGGCGGGCGAGTACGACACCGGCGACGACGCTGCTTACGCGGCCGTAGATACTGCCCAGGAAACTCCAGCGTAGGTTGCGTGTGACTTCGCCGGCCCGCGGCGGCTCACCCGAGTTCGTGACCGCCGGAGCGGAACCCGTGGGCTGAGGCTCACTCTCGGAGGCTGACACGCAGCCCCCCCGGCCGGGCTCGGTGACCGGCAGTAGCCGCCCTCGTGCCTCGAGCATCCACCAGGTGACAGTATCCGCAGTATCTGAAGTCGCGCCCGCGTCCGCGTCCTCGCCTCGCGAGAAGCCAACCCGGTTCGATGCGTGGAGCTCCAGTCGGGCAGCGAGCCCTTCACCCGAATGAACCCCTTTCGCCGGCGCCGAGGGGAGTGCCGGCGGTAGTAGGCTCGGGCTGATTGCGCGTGGCATTCATCGACCGGTGGACACCTTCAACGATCTAGGGCTCATGACTCAGCAGAACGCCTGGACAAAAGATGCCCGGCGCCGGGTCGAAGCGGAACCGGTCGAGAGGACCGGTTCGTCGAGTCGCGCGACGCCCAGGGTGACCTCGCGCTCGGCGTTGCGACGTGCGGCAACCTCCGCTCGCTACATTGTCACGGCTGTCGGACTCGCCCTTTCTTTTGTCTTTGCATTTCTCGCGGCCGCGAGCGCGAGAAGCTCCTATCAAGTATCGGAAGACGTCGTTTTCCTGGTCTCACCGACCACTCAGTACCCGGGCAGCGCCGGTCGGGTCGATAACCCGTATCTCGGCTTCGGTGACCTCAAAGTTCTAGTCAAAGCCGTGTCGAGCTACATGACCGCCGACACCACAAAGGCTGTTGTGCAAGGCCAGGGTGGGACGACGACCTACACCTTCGGGCTCAGTGGCGACCTGACCTCACCGATCGCGACCGTGACAGCGACCGCCCCGTCATCGCAGAAGGCCCTGAACTCCTACAATGTCGTGCTGAGCCAAGTGCAGCAGGCGACGCGCCGCCTGCAGGAGGAGGCGAAAGCGCCCTCCAGCACGCTGATCACAGCACTTCCGGTCGGTCAACCGACGGCGAGCACCTCGCTGACCACGCCCAAAGTTAAGACGGGCCTGTTCGCCCTCGTAGCGGGTCTGTTACTCACGGCGCTCGTCCTGTTCCTGATGAAGCACTGGCAGGCTCGGGGCCGTTACTCGACGACGAGCGGTCAGCGGCCAAGCTCCTCCTCGCCCTCAACCGGGTCGCCGCGGTCAAGCGAGCAGGGGTTCTCTTCATTGCCCCCCTCCGGCGTCCAGGCTCGCGATGACCCGCATGACGCTGCTGTCCCCGCCGAGAGGTAGCGCGGCCGGCGTCGGCAGCGACGCCAGAGCCGACCGTGCCTGGCTGCTGCTCGTCGCTTTCCTTGTCTGCCAAATCTTCGTCCCGTCGACATTCGTTGTCGTGGGCCTCGGCTCCTTCGGCACGCCGGCGAACATCGTCGGCCTACTCTGCCTCGCGGTCTGGCTCCGGTCGGTGATGAAGGGGCAGCTCGCCTTCCCGCCGGTGCTCCCGCGGGTATTCATTGGCCTGTTCGTCATCAGCTCTCTGATCAGTTCCGCGACGAGCTCTCAGCGGCCGGTAACTGCGCTCGAGAGCCGGGCCATCCTTCGCTGGTTTATTATCTCCGCGGCACTAGGCGGTGTCGCGCTCCTGACCTCGGAGCGCATCCGGACCCGACGCGACCTAGACCGGCTCATCACGTTCCTCATCTGGTGTGCCGCCGTCGTAAGCGCCATCGCAGCCATCCAGTTCCTGTTCGGCCTCAACCTCGCACCGTTCTTTCGCAGCATCCCGGTGCTGCGCGAAAACGCGGTCTATGACTCCTACATACAGCGCGCGAACTTTCGCCGAGTCGAGGCGACGGCCGACCACCCGATCGAGCTGGGCTTCTTCCTCGCGCTCGTGCTGCCGCTCGCCATCCACCGCGCCGTAGCGGGCCGGAGCAACCGGCTCGTCGCGATCGTGCGCGTGGCGCTCATCCTGCTGGCCATGTCGGTGACGCTGTCTCGCTCAGCCATCGTCGAAGCGGCCGTGTCGGTCCTTGTGATCCTGCCGGCTCTGTCACGGAAGGCCCGGCGCGGCGTCCTGCTTGGGTGTTCGGCGGCGGTTGTGCTGTTTCGTATAACGCAGCCCAAGGTGTCGACGGTGCTGGTCAACCTCTTCACGGGTGCCAGCAAGGACACCAGCGTGACGCACCGGACCTCGGACTACGAGAAGGTCGCCACGTACTTCAAGGACTACCCGTGGTTCGGGCGGGGCCCGGGCACCTTTCTTCCCGACCGCTACATCACTCTTGACAACCAGTACCTGCTGTCCCTGCTCGAAGTCGGCATCATCGGCCTTGTGGTGTTGTGCCTACTGTTCGCATTCGGCTTGCGCAACAGCCTGAAGGCGGCGACGTTGTACTCGATGCCGGCGCAGCGACTTGAAGCGCGTTGCCTCGCGACATGCTTCATCGTCTCAGCCTTCGGCTTCGCCTTCTTTGATGCGATGTCCTTTCCGCTGGGGCGCGGGGTGCTCTTCTTTCTTCTCGGCATATCCGGGGTCGAACGCAGGCTCGCCGAGGTGCAGCGCTCGGTGTGGGGGCCGCTCCCTGTCGAGCCGCTGTCAACACCTCCCGTCGCCGTCAGTCTGCGAGTCCCCGTCGGTCGGTGAACGACTGCCGGCAAGACCCAAAACGGTTACACTGGGTGAGGGACTTCCGTCTTCCAGACGGCTGGCGATGACAGAGGGGCACGCCGTGACAGCTCAGGTGGATCCAGCACGCGAGAGAACTCTTGAGACGCTCACCGCCCGCGTCGCAGTCCTCCGGGAGCAGTATCTGGCTGCCAAGCCGTGGCCGCACCTGGTTCTTGAAGACGTTCTTCCCGAGGATGTCCTGGATGCAGCGGCCGCCGAATGCGCCGCTCTCGAGGCCTCGACGCTTGTGGTCAGTCACGAGGATCGCCAGGTCAAGGAGGAGACGCCAGACGGCTTCGGCCCCGCCTGCACGCGGCTGCTGGAGTTGCTCGACGGTGACATCTTTCGCCAGTTCCTGACCGGCGTCACCGGCGTGCCCCATTTACTGGCTGACCCCAGTCACAAGCTGGCGGGCGTGCACCGGACTCCCGTAGGTGGCTTCACCAAGATCCACCGCGATTTCCGGCTTCATCCCGACAGTGGCCTCTACCACCGGGTCAATGTGCTGGTCTATCTCAACCGGGACTGGCCAGTCGAGTACGGCGGCGACCTCGAGATGTGGCCCGCCGACATGAGCGCCGTCGGGAACAGGGTGCGCCCCACGTTCAACACCATGGTGTTGTGGGAGACGCACGACCTAACGCTGCACGGGCTTCCCGACCCGGTGAACTGCCCGCCCAACCGGCGGCGCCTCTCCGTCGCGGCTTACTACTACACGCAAGAGCCGCCGGCCTTTCGGGAAGAGCGCCGAAGGATCGGCTACTGGGAGGCACGGCCCGGAGAAGACCGGTCGATTGCCAGGCTGACGTGGCAGGACCAGATCAGGCGGATCACTCCGCGATCGTTGCGCGTTGTAGGACGTGAGGCGCGAGCGCGGCTGAAAGGTGCCCGCATGGGTGACGGTGGCAGCGGAACAGTGGGGAACAGTCTCTAGCGGCGCTGGGCGATGTCGCTCTGATCCGACAGCGAGCCCACCTGCTTTCTCTCGTCTCAGTGCCCATGCCCCAGGACTACGAAGCTT
>JAABUZ0100009786.1_pt1 | contig 10844 bp, 9 predicted proteins | sample 5562091 | NCBI WGS metagenome assembly JAABUZ01 (sample SAMN12813069, study PRJNA571459) | rock metagenome | isolation source: Antarctica rocks | place: Antarctica: Victoria Land, Linnaeus Terrace sud | collected 2015-12-21
GCGTGGCCCGAGAATCTATGCCCACAGATCTTGATGCGTCGGACTGGGGTAAGCAGTCAGGAGCTTGAGCGTTTACAGTGCGCTGGATCTCGGCAGCGACGGAAACTGCCCAGCCGCTGCAAGTAAACGGTCGTTTTCGCTTTCTGATCCCACGGTGACCCTCGCTCCGTCTACGAATGGGCGTACGGCCACCCCATGGCTCTCCATGTGTGCGGTCCACCTATTTGTGTCGCTGCCTAGCGGCAACCAAATGAAATTACCGTGGGAGGGTAAACATTTGTAGCCAAACCTATTCAGGCGCTCCGTCACGCGGGCACGCTCACGTGCATTCTCTTTGACTCGCTCGACCATCTGCTGCTGCGCAGGCGCTTCCAGTGAGGCCAATGCCGCCGCAGAGGCCACCGACGTCACCGTGAAGGGAACCTGAACCTTACTGAGAGCCTCTGCAATGTCCGACCCGCCTACCAATGCGTAACCGACTCGAAGCCCCGCTAGACCGTACGCTTTGCTGAAGGTGCGCAGCACAACCAGGTTTCGAAACTCGTCTAAGAAGTCGAGAGCACTGGACACCCTGTCATCGGTCACATATTCGTAATACGCTTCGTCGACGACGACTAGGACGTCGGATGGGATAGACAGCAGCAGTTGATGTACATCATCTTTGGTCACCGCCGTGCCGGTTGGGTTGTTCGGATTGCACACGAAGACGACACGAGTTCTGTCGGTGACTGCCGCCGCCATCGCCTTGAGATCGTGCACCTCGTCACGTAGCGGCACGCGAACCGCTGTGGCCCCGGTTACCGCCGCAACGATGGGGTACATCTCGAAGGACCGCCAAGCGAACACAATCTCGTCGCCGGGCCCAGCCGCCGCCTGCGCGAGCTGAGAGCACAGCGACACTGAACCGCAGCCAACGCGGATTAGCTCGGCGGGCCAACCGAAGCGCTGACCCAAAGCGGTTCTGAGTTCATCGCAGCTGGTGTCTGGGTATCTATTCGCCTCTGCCGCTACTTGAGCAATGCGCTGTACAACAAACGGCAACGGAGGGTAAGGACTCTCATTGCTAGCCAATCTGACCGCGTCCTGGACGGCTCGCCCGGGAACGTAGGCCGGGATAGCCCGTAGTGTTTCGCGCAACCGGATCGGGTCACTACCGCTACGAGAACCGGCTGCGCGCGCCGGTTCATGAGGTCCGCTTGCGGGTGTCATGTGCTGGTCGCCAACCGCTCCAACGTTGCATGTATCTCGCTTACGGCGTCAGCTGACTCTGGTTTCATCACCGTGCTCCGCAGCACGCGTGCCGTGTCAGCGTCGGCACGGATGTCGAACCCGCGCGAGCGCAACGCGTCGGCGGTCACGGTGTACGTCGCTAGGTGCACCTGTTGGTCCGGAGGGAGGTCGGCGGCTTTGTGAAACAAGCTGGCGCTCGCCGTGTCAATCTCCGTCATCGATGTGCGTCGAGGGAAGTAAGCCACGATGTCTAGCTCGGGGTCTTGGTATGTCGCGAACGAGTCCGATTCATCGAGTAGGGAAGCCCACCGCAGGGCTCCGCGCCTCGTCGCACGAAGGACGGAGCCGAGTCCGTCCTCGGAGAGTGGCATGACTCGCAGGGTGAGCCACAAGGCTGCAGCCGCGGCGCCGGCGCGGCTGCACTCGAGAGAGATCTCGCCCAAGTGCAGCTCGTCAGAGGAAAAGTAAGTGTAGGGCGAGTCATGCTTGTATAACCGGCCGACCGTCGGGTCGGCAAACAGAACAGCGCCGCAGCCGTAGGGCTGAAGCCCATGCTTGTGTGGATCGATGACGATGCTATCGGCGTCAGCCATAGCGGCAAACGGGGCCCTGGCGACACCGTCCGAGCTGTCGTCTGCGATCAACGAGAAGAACCCTCCATATGCCGTGTCGACGTGTACCCGCACTCCGTGCTGTCGGGCGAGAGCAATGATGTCGCTCAACGGGTCTAACGCGCCTAGGCCCGTGGTCCCGACCGTGGCGACGACAGTTCCAACCTCGCCTTGCGCGAGCAGTGCCTCTAAGCGGGCTAGATCCATCCGGCCGCGGTCGTCAGCGGGTACCTCGACACCTTCTACGCCTAGGACGCCACACATCCGCAAGTGCGTGTAGTGAGCGTCGGAGCTGAAGGCGATCGCCTTGCCAGGATGAAGCTGTCTAGCGACCCACAGCGCCTCCAGGTTGGCGATGGTCCCGCTGGAGGTGAGGTGCCCCAGGTGACTAGGCAGACGAAACATCTGAGCCAGTTCGGCTACGACCTCACGCTCGAGCGCTGCTGTCGCCGGGCCTGCGTCGAGGGCATGGTTGTTGGGGTTGATGAGCATCGCTGCGGCATACCCCAGGACAGCCACGGGGTGGGGCGGTTTCAACATCTGCGCTACGTACCGCGGATGGCCGTAAGGGTAGTTGTCACGCAGGCGCTGCGTGAGTTCATTGAACGCCTCGCCGAGCGCCACGTCGTCGACGCTCAGCGTCGGGTGCTCCGCGAAGGCGCCAAACTGGCTCATCCATCGTTCGTGGCTCTCGACTGCGCGAGGAAGCCAACTGCCAAGGTCAGTCATGCGATCAGTATTCCGTATGACCCCAAACGAATGCTAGTGTCCCCGTCGAAGGGCGCGAGACGGCGCCACCGCAATCAAGCCGTTGCTGCCGCCGACACGACTCGATCGGCCGCCTGTTGGGCGAGTCGTCGGCAGCCGGGTGTTGAAAAGGAGCAATTGATGGCGCATGTTACGGGCACTGGACAGCTTCGCATCGGTGCATTCGTGTTCGACCAGATGGACCAGATTGATCTAACTGGACCGTTCGAGGCACTTGCTCGCCTAACTGACTCTTCGTTCAGCCTCTACGGGCTCACGGACCAGCCGGTGACGGATATGAGCAACCTAGTCATCCAGGTCGACGGGTCAATCGATGACGCTCCGCAACTCGATGTATTGCATGTGCCCGGAGGCCCGGGCCAAGAGGCACTCATGGACGACGAACGTCTGATGAACTGGCTTAGAAATCGGGCGTCCGGGGCTCGGCTTGTGTTCTCTGTATGCACTGGGGCCCTTCTCCTGGGTGCGGCTGGCCTTTTGGTGGGCAAGCAGGCGACTACACACTGGGCCTCTTTGGAGTTGTTGTCCTACTTCGGTGCCACGCCGGTCGACAAGCGCGTGATCGTCGACGGGAACTACGTGTTCACGGCCGGCGTGACCGCTGGAATCGACGGTGCCTTGACTGTCATCGATCAACTACGCGGGCCGGAGGAAGCTCAACTCATTCAGTTGATCTTGCAGTATGCGCCCGAGCCGCCCTTTCAATCAGGGCATCCGAGCATGGCCCCGGCGAACGTCCTCGCCAAGGCACAGGAGTTCGTTCGCGAGCTTACTGACATCCGGCGTGTCACAGCCGAGAAATACGCGGAGCACGCCGAAATTCCGTTCGACAGGTAGAGGGTGCGGTGCTCGTGCGGCGGGCTGGCTCGATGCCGAGCCGCCTCCATGTGCAGAACACGGCTTCGTTGCCCCCGGCTCGGTGGCCTCACGTCGTGTCGCCTCGGTGGCGAGGGTCGGCATGGCTAACCAGTAGGTCTGTCGTGAGTGGATCGCGAACACTCAAGCCAACGGAGATGCGGCGAGTCAGCTCCGCGGTGGCTGGTCTTACCGTCGGAACGCCACGCGACGACTGAACAACGTCTTCTTGATCGGTGCTTGCCGTGAAGAAGACTTCGATCCCTCGTTGGTTCGTTGCGGCGTAGCCCTCGCTCGACTTCTGCTCGCCGAGGAGGCGGCTTGGCGGATGGCGCGCAGATCGCGGCCGCGGGCCTATCCACCGAGATGGACCCGTCGGAGGCTTGGCCGCAGGCCAACGGTCTCTCGCAAGAGTTCATAGCGTTACTCACACACGCGAAACGTTGCAGAGCCAGTGCTTGCCGAACGAGCGGCGAAGCTGGGTCAGGCTGGTCGCGAGCTTCAACGCCAGCGGCGCGGCTGATGACTGCACATAGCGGTGGGCTTGGACTCACCGCTGACAAACGCCGACAACGCCGGCACGCGCTGGCGGCGGGCGGGCCCCGTCCATGGACGCGATCGGTGATGCTTGAAGGTTCTACGTGGGCGACACGTCGTCGTAATCTGATGGAACCGCTTGGGAGGGGCTTCAGCAATTGCGCCCCTAGGTGTTGACCGCCGCTCTCTACCAGACGCCCGCCCACGATCGTCCCGGAAACCGTACGAGGGGGACCGTCGATCGGAGCGTTGCGCCGTGAGGTCGCACGGCACGCAGCTGGCTTGATGGAACGGGTTACGACGTGCACCTGCGGATCTGTCTTACAGTGCACGCGGGGCACTTCAACGTCCCTAGGAGGAGCACCCGATGAGTGGCGCACGCACGTTGCAGCAAACCGAAGAAGCAACTCATGAGCGGTTGCAGGAACTCGACCTCGACTTCGACGCGATGACTGCGATCTCGAACCTGTACCGGGCGGCGTCTGCTGTGCGGAATCATTTCGAGCAGTCCGTGCTCAAAGACGCTGAGCTCACTTGGACCGCGTTCGTTGTCTTGTGGGTCGTGTGGATCTTCCGTTCGATGGAGAGCCGGCACGTAGCCGAGGAAGCTGGTATCACGAAGGGCACGTTGACGGGCGTGGCGAGGACCCTGGAATCTCGCGGCCTGCTTGCTCGTGAGGTACCGGGCACGGACCGCCGGCGCGTCCTGCTCTCCCTTACCGACAAGGGCTCGGAGCTGATGGCCGAACTGTTCCCCGCGTTCAACAAGGAGGAGCAGTTCGTTGTGGCTGGGCTGGGCGAGCGTCGGGTGAAGGACATGGGCACTACCTTGCGTCGACTCATCTCCCACGTCGAGACCGACGGCGCAGAACGGCAGAGCACCGTGCGCGAGGACACCTTCCGCCGCGCCGCTGTGACTGCACCCGCGAACACTGCGACCGTAAGCATTGTCGCCGGGGCGAAGCGGAAGCGGCGACCGTCAGGGAGCTGACCGGTCGAGCCCCTCTTCGCTGAGCACTGCCCGGACAATTTCGCGAACGCGCAGCGCTGCCACGTCGGCGCTGACATTGACTTCGTGCCGGTCTCGACGGTCCAGTAGAAGCTGTGACCGCTCAAGCGCAGCCCCGAGGCTGTTGTAGTACGGCGTGAACATGTCGATCAGGCGACGGGACGTGATGTTCGTATCGGTCGCGAAGTCACGGCTGATCCACCACCCGAGCCGGGTCGTCCGCTCGTCGACCGGAGTAACGAAGTGGCTGAAGCGCAGACGCGACGGTGTCTCGTCCGCCGCCACCACGTCCCAGTGGTCGACCCATACCGCCGGTGACCGGAAGTGACCCTGCTGTTCGTGCACGAACAGCGCGGTGTCGTCGACGCCCAGGGCCTCTGCCTGCCACGCGGGGAGTTGGGTCGGCGGGTACCGACGTTCCAGCGACACCGTGGTCTCGGTGACTACGACGTCCAACGGCGGTGGTGTGGTCCTGAGGACGTAGGGTGCGATGTCCGGCGCAAGCACCGCGATCTTCGTGACATCGGCGAAGCTTTCGTGCAACAGCAGATAGTTCGCAGCGACGGTGCGAGCACCGGAGACGGTGGTCCATCCTGTTGCGTCGAGCCATCCGAGCTTGGGCAGCGCGGACGGACGCTGATTGGCGCGCTCACCGAACCAGAGCCACACCGTCCCGTACTGCTCTCGGACAATGAAGCTGCGGACTGATGCCCCGGCCGGGATGCGGTCCTGCGTTGGCACCCCCAGGCAGTGACCGGTGGGTCCGTACTCGAAACCGCAGAGCCCGCAGACGACCGCGTCGGCCGAAAGGCGACCGAGGCTCAGGGGATAGGGCCGATGAGCGCAGCAGTCCTCCAGGGCGGCTACGGCGCCGTCCAGCGTGCGGAACAGAACTATGTCCTGTCCGAGCGCTTCGATCCGTTGAAGGGAACGACCGACGTCGGCGGCGGCCGCCACGGGATACCAGCAACGCTGTGGTGCGGGCCCGACGAGACTGCTGTGTGTGTGGCGCCGCCCAGTCATGGACATCCCGCCTATAGGTCGAGTGTCAGGCGCTCGGATCGGCACCTAGACACACAGATGATCATGGTGTCGCTGGTCTGCTGTTCGTCCTCACTCAGGATCGAATCACGATGGTCGACCTCGCCGTCGAGGACGACCTGCTCGCATGTTCCACAAACTCCTTCGAGGCACGACCCAAGCACGCTCACGCCGGCTTGGCGCACGACGTCGAAGATCGAGGTGTCGGCAGGCACCGTCACCGTGAGACCGGACCGGGCCAGCTGCAGCTCGAAGGACCGGTTCTCCGCGGTGAAGGACGGCTGCCGGGGGGCGAACCGTTCCAGATGCAGCGAGCCCTTCGGCCAGGTCGCGCAGCGCTGCTCCACCGCGCCGAGCAGGCCCTCCGGGCCGCAGCAGTAAACGAGGGTGTCGGCGACGGGCTCACCCAGCAGGGCGTCCAGATCGAGCATCCCCGACTCGTCCTGCGCAACGACCGTGACACGCTCGCCGTACTTACGCAGCTCGCCGAGGAAGGCCATCGAGGAACGGCTCCGGCCACCGTAGACGAGCTGCCAGTCGGCGCCGGCTGCCACGGCCTCCGCGATCATCGGCAGCATGGGGGTGATACCGATACCGCCGGCAATGAACAGGTAGCGCGGCGAGCGCATCAGCGGGAAATGGTTGCGGGGGCCGCGGACCAGCACGGTGCTGCCGGGGGCGAGGTTCGCGTGGACGAATGCGGACCCGCCGCGGCTCTGCGGAGCATTCAGGACGCCGACCCGGATGCTGCTCGGGTCGCCGGGATCCCCACAAAGCGAGTATTGACGCACCAGCTCTGGCGTGAGCACTAGGTCGATGTGCGCGCCCGCGTTCCAAGAGAACGGCGTGTCGTCGTTGGGATCGGCGAGCTTTACCGCTACGACACCCTCGGCGGCCTGCTCGACGCTGCGAACCACCATCTCGCGCTCGCGCTCGCTTACCCGGGTGGTCGTCGGCGCGACGACGCGCCGGGCCGGACCGGCGGCGCGTTGTTCGACCCGTACCGGAAAACGCTTGATGCCGTTGACGAAGTTGCTGCGCACGCGGGTGATGTCACCGGCCTGCTCGATGGAGGCAATCCGCGGCAGCAAGGTCTCGAACATGATGCGCATCTCCATGCGTGCCAGGTTCGCGCCTAGACATCCGTGGGGGCCCTTGCCGAAGGCCATGTGGTCGTTGGGGTAGCGCCCGAGATCCAACCGGTAGGGGTCGTCGAACACCCGCTCGTCGCGGTTCCCGGAGGCGAACCACATCACGACCTTGTCGCCTTCCCGGATGGTCTGCCCGTGCATGCGGACGTCCCGCGTCGCCGTGCGCCGGAAGTGGTAGACCGGTGAGGCGATGCGCAGCAACTCCTCGACGGCCGACTGCGCCTTGTCCGGGTGGTCCAGGAAGTTCTGCAGCTGCTGTGGCGCGTCCATCAGTGCCTTCATCGAATGCGCGATGGCCTGCCGTGTCGTCTCGTTGCCAGCTACGACCAGCAGCAGGAAGTTGTTGTCGTAGTCGCTCTGCGACAGAGGTACGCCGTCGTCGGGTAACCGGTTGACAAGTGTGCTGACCAGGTCATCACGCGTGGTGCCCTTGCGCTCTGCCGCCAACGTCCGGCCGTATTCGTAGATCTCTTGTGACGCCGGGGACCGGAACGGCAGATGCTTGAAGTTTTCGGCTTCGACGCTGCCCGCGAGAACGCGCGCGTAGTCCGGGTCGCTGGCGCCTACGATCTCGTTGCCCCAGCTGATTAGCTGAGGCGTGACGTCGTCGGGCACGTCGAGCAGCCGAGCTAGTACGGCGATCGGGAAGTCGGCGGCTACGGCGTCGATAAAGTCGAACTCGTTTTCCTGCAGAGCTGCGTCCACGGTGATGGCGGCCAGACCGCGCAGGAATCCTTCGTAGCGGCGCAGTGCGCTGACGCTGAAGTCGCGCTGCAGGAGCTTGCGCATCGTTTGGTGACGCGCACCGTCGGTTTCCAGCATGGAACGGCGGACGTCCTGGTACTCCGGCGGCGGTTCTTCCAAGTTGGTGAACTTGGTCGAGGTGAAGGTGTCCGGGTCCTTGTCGACGGCGATGATGTCGTCGTAGCGGGTGATCGACCAGAACCCGGCGCCGCCGTCGGACTCGGGGTTCCAATGGACGGGTGCCTCGCGACGCAGGGTGTCGAACATGCCCCAGGCGTGGCCCTGTTCGAAGGTATCCAGATCGGCGAGATCGACATCGGTCAACGCGACCGGCGTCGGCTTCATGGGAACTCCTCTGCTCGAATGTGATCCGGAAACTCGTTTGGCTCCAAACCATAATCTGGATCGTGTGGTGGCACAAGCCCCGCTTGAAGGCTCGGTCGCAGTCGTCCGGTCAGCTAGTTTGGGGCTAAATCGTTCTGCGTCGACAGGAGGACCGCATCATGCGTGCGTTGTTCATTCAACACGACCACGTCTCTCCCATCGGTCCGATCGGCGCTGCTTTCAGGTCGCTGGGCTATGAAGTGGAACAGCTGACTGTTCGCTCGGGCGACGGTTCGGTCGTGACCTTTCCCGATGCATCTGGCTATGACGCCGTGGTCCCGATGGGCGCTCCATGGTCGGTGTACGACCCGGCGATCAACAGTTGGCTGCAGCCCGAACTGTCCTTCCTGCGGTCCGCTCAGGACGCCGGCGTTCCTGTCCTGGGCTTGTGTTTCGGAGCACAGGCGTTGGCGACTGCGCTCGGCGGATCGGTCGTGCGCGCGTCGCGGGCCGAGGTCGGGTGGACCGATGTTCACACCGACGCGCCTGATTTGGTGCCGAGCGGACCGTGGTTCCAGTGGCACGGCGGCCGGTGGAATCTACCGCCGGGCGGGGTGGCGATCGCCCGTACCGGTGTTTGTGACCAGGCGTTCGTGGTCGGGCGGCGGTCCTTGGGCGTCCAGTTCCATCCTGAGATGACGCCGGAGATGCTCGACGGATGGGTCGGCAATGGCGGGGCGCAGTACTTGCAGGAGCTTGGCATCGACGTGACCGAGCTCCGGATACAGACAGTTCGGCGAGCGTCGGCGGCGGCGGAGCGTGCGCATGCGCTCGTCGCGGCTTTCCATTCCGGCGTTGACTCGGTCGGACCTCGGCCCGCTGCTTGCCCTTAGATCGTTCGGGTCCGTACGATTGCGACGCCGACCGATACTAGGAGCCCGTAGTGACCGTCGAACAGAGCCGCCTGGTGCGGACATCGATCCCCGGACCGCGCTCAGAGCAGTTGCACAAGCGCAAGCTCAGTGCGGTGGCCTCGGGCGTAGGCACCACCCTGCCGATTTACGTGGAACGAGCCGGCGGCGGCATCGTCGAGGACGTCGACGGCAACCGGCTCATCGACTTCGGATCGGGTATCGCCGTCACGTCAATCGGCAACAGTGCTCCTGCCGTAACGCAGGCCGTGCGCAAGCAGGTCGCTGACTTCACGCACACCTGCTTCATGGTCACGCCCTACGAGGAGTACGTCGAGGTCGCAGAGCGACTCAACGAGTTGACACCCGGCAACCACGACAAGCGCTCAGCGTTGTTCAACTCCGGCGCCGAGGCCGTAGAGAACGCCATCAAGGTTGCGAGGCATCACACCGGCAGGCAGGCCATCGTGGCCTTCGACCACGCCTACCACGGCCGCACCAACCTGACGATGGCGTTGACCGCGAAGTCAATGCCCTACAAGAACGGCTTCGGCCCGTTCGCGGGCGAGGTCTACCGAGCGCCCATGGCCTACCCCTACCGATGGCCCACCGGTCCGGAGTCCTGCGGCGCCGAGGCATTCGCAGCCTTTACCGCTCAGGTGCACGCACAGGTCGGCGAGCAGAACGTCGCGGCCGTCATCATCGAACCCATTCAGGGCGAGGGTGGATTCATCGTTCCACCTGCAGGCTTTCTGGCAGACGTCGCTCTGTGGTGCCGCGAGAACGGCATTGTTTTCATCGCCGACGAGATCCAGACCGGGTTCTGCCGCACCGGTAACTGGTTCGCTTGCGACCACGAGAGCGTGGTGCCGGACCTGAACACCACGGCCAAGGGTATCGCCGGCGGACTTCCGCTGGCCGCGGTGACCGGCCGCGCGGAGATCATGGACGCTGTACACGGCGGCGGCCTGGGAGGAACGTACGGCGGCAATCCAGTGGCGTGCGCGGCTGCGCTGGCTGCGATGGACATCATGGAGCACGACGACCTCAACGGCGCCGCCCGCGCCATTCATGACACGATGACGCCACGGCTGCAGCAGTTGTCGGACAAGTACGAGTCCATTGGCGACCTGCGCGGCCGCGGGGCGATGTTGGCGATCGAGCTGGTCACCGACCGCAACTCCCGCACGCCCGACCCCGCCCGCACCGCAGCAGTGTCCGCGGCCTGCCACCGCGAAGGGTTGATCACGCTGACCGCCGGCACGTACGGCAACGTGGTGCGGTTCCTCCCGCCGCTGGTCATGCCGTTGGGGTTGCTCGCCGAGGGGCTCGACATACTCGAGAGCGCGTTCGCGAGCACCTCATGACCCCCAGCCTGCGTGACGGTCGGACTCCGGTCACTGCGGCTGTCCTCACCGCGGTCGGGCGATTGGACGTCGACACCGTCTGGATCGACGCTCCGGAGCCTCCTGAAGTTCGTGTGCGGCCTGCGTTCGTCGGGGTGTGTCACAGCGACTTGCACTACGTCGACGGTGTCCATGTGACCGACTTGCCTGAAATGTTGGGTCACGAGGCCGCTGGCGTCGTCGAGGCGGTCGGCGCGAACGTCACGACCGTGTGCCCAGGCGATCACGTGGTCACGTCGTTGACCATGTATTGCGGG
>JAABUZ0100009790.1_pt1 | contig 10842 bp, 6 predicted proteins | sample 5562091 | NCBI WGS metagenome assembly JAABUZ01 (sample SAMN12813069, study PRJNA571459) | rock metagenome | isolation source: Antarctica rocks | place: Antarctica: Victoria Land, Linnaeus Terrace sud | collected 2015-12-21
TGCGGCAGCCAACGCAAGTACAAAAAGTGCTGCCTACGCGCCCAGTGACACCCCACACTCAACGCCCGGCGCGACAGCCGGCCAGCCCGCCGAAAACCCCGAAAGTCGAGGTAGATGGGTTCGATTGTGATCTTGCGCTGCCCGTAGAGCTTGTGGCCACGCTCGCCTTTTGAGCTTGCGGCGCATCACGTCGTAGAGCCCGTCCTCCCAGCCCGGCCGGTTGCCCTCGCGCATCGCGCCGTCAGGCGGGACGAGCACGTCGAGCCCGCGGTCGGTGATCGTTTTGATCTGACGGGTGTGCCAGTAGCCGGCGTCAGCGAGCACCGCCCCGGGCTGCTCGGTCACGCCCGTGGCGCTCGAGGTGCTCAAGGGTGGCGTCAAGCATCGGTTCCAGATGCCCGAAGTCCGGCGCGTCGACGGTGATCTCGGCAGCGAGGATGATTTGGCGCTCGTTCACGGCGGCCTGCGCGTTGTAGGCCTGCCGGGGCGGGGTGCCCTGCGTGCGCATCACCCGCGAGTCCGGATCGGACAGGTTGACCTGCCCGCCGGGCAGCTCGGCCGGCACGTACGGCTTGCTGTTGCCCTTCAGGACCCGTCCGAGCGTGTCGCGCTCCGTCGCCCGCCACCGGTCATACGCCTGGTTGGCGGCCAGGTCGACCCGGTGGTTCTCCTCCAGTCGACCGAGCGCCTGAAACAGCCGGTCCTCCCTGTCGCGCGGGATCGGCTGTGCTGCCTGCTCTCGCTGCGCTTCAAGCTCGCGGCGCGCCACCCGAGGCCACTCCCGCCGGCCACCACGACGCCCACCGCGACCGAGCACCAACTCCGGATCCACCACCGGTTCCGTGACGGTCTCCTCGCCGTTGATCGCTCCCCCTTTGCGCTCCTCGATCCGCCGCTTTGCCTCCTCCAGAGCGGCACGACGACCTTCAGCGGTGCGCAGCTGCTCGGGTAGCTCATCCCCGCGCTGCTCGCCGTAGAGCTCGTCCTCGCGCTGGTCGGTCTCCTCCGCCTCGCGCAGGATCTGGGTGACCACCTCGCGGTAGGAGCGGTTCTGATCCATCGACGCGTTCGCTTTGATCTTCGTTCCATCGATCGCGATCACCCCGACCGACACCAACCCCGCCTCCCGACACAGGCCCAGCACGTCATCAAACAGCTCCTTGATGTCGTCCTCGTGCCGGCGGCGGAACTCCGCGATCGTCGAGTGATCCGGCGTGCGCATCGCGCAGATCACCTTGCACGCGACGTCCTCCCAACACGCCCGCTCAATCCCGCGCGAGGACCGGTTCCCGCGCGCATACGAATACAGAAGCAAGGCGACCAGCATCGCCCGGTCATACGGCGGACGGCCCGTGCCACCCAGCCGATACCGCTCAGTGAAACGAGTCAGATCCATCGCATCAACCGCGCCGAGCACCGTCCACACCAGATGATCCTCGGGCACCCACTCCATCACCGACGGCGGCATCAGCAACAGCTGGAGCCATGCACGGAAGTGTCTTAAACCCGCCAGACGGACCGATACTCCGACAGCCTCGCGACGGAGCGCTCGCGAGGGGACGGGGGTCGGGATTGCGGTGACGATCGTCCTCGCCGCGGGGGGCGCTCTGAAACGCGGGACAGCGGCGCTGCGGCTGCGTCGCGTCAAGCTCATCGAGCGCTAGCGAGACCAGAGTGAGAGCGAAGCGGTCTCCTGCGCACGGGCCAGACATCGACCCGTGCAGACTCCCGTACTGCGGCGGTGCTGCGGGGACCTTCAGGACTCGCCAGGACTGCTGCATGGTTGAGGCAGCATCGAGACGATGAGAGGCGAGCGGCTCGACGGTGCGCACGCTTCGACCCCGTTCGCTTTGCGCTGCCTTCTCCCGGAGCGGACACACCGCAAGAGCGGCGCGCCGAGATCTCGCGTTGCCTCCAGCTACTCGACGACGTAGGTCTTGAGGACCTCATCCCCATGGTGGTTGATGATCTTGACCGCGATCGTGCCGGTCGCGGGGGGATCGAATGGGCGGCTGCGCGTGCGGTAGAGCGACGCCCACGCCTCCTCGTCGATCTCCGCGTTTAGCGCTTGACGCAGGCGCTTATAGGGGTCGTTGGCGCCGGTGAAGTAGGCGTCGCGGACGAAGAAGCTCTCGGCGTTGTAGTTGGTGTCGAGGAACCAGCAGGCGATCGCGTTCGTGTCGTCGGAGCGGATCTCGCCCGTGGTCGGGTCGTAGACGTCCACTCCTCGAACCTCGACTTCGACCTGCCCCTCAGGAGTGCGGTCGATCTGCACGTCGGGCTCGCCGAACACCGTGAAGAGGTTGCCAGCGCCGGTCTGCTTGAGCAGGTCTTCTCCCATCGAGAGGTCCGGGTTCATGCGGACGAGCAGGACGGGGAGCTTGCCGAAGCGGCGCTCGCCGGCGGTCACCGCCCAGCCACCGTCGCTCTCGGGACGGAACTCCTTGGCCGTCTCCGCCGCCGTGGAGTCGAATGCGAACCCGCACACAAGCAGGAGGTCGAAGCCAACGCCCTTGACCGCCTCCTTCGCTGCCTCCCGGACTTGGTCGTCGCCGACGGTGCCGTACTCGGGGCCGAGGGAGATCGCCACCTGTCGGGTCTTGCCTTCGGTGTCCGTGAACGTTCCGCGGGCGGCGAGCCACTCGCCGGCGTACGGCTCCAGGCTGTCGAACTCCAATCGTTGCTGACGGATCTGGTTCTGTACGCCGGCCTTCAGGAGGTTGTTCAGCACCGTCTCGTCGAAGGCGCCCTCGCTGGCGGGGACGTCCTCGGTCTGGGGCGCGTCGCTCGTTGTGAGGACGCGGTGGGGTGAGAGGCTCTCGACCGTGAACGGCCCGCAGACGCGGACAATCTTGTTGTCCTCGTAGGGCTGGTCGAAGAGCAGATCCTGATCGGAGTGGCGTGCGATCACAGTCTCGATCGCCTCCCGGGACATTCCGGGCTGGATATCCGGGTTCTGCGCAATGTCGCGCAGCATGATGTGCGGGACGCGCTTGTAGACGAACCCCTTGCGGACATCGCGGCCGAACGTGGTCTGCGCCGCCAGGTGGCCGGTGATTTCCTCCTCCTTGCGGGCTCCCGCCGGAGTATCGGCGAGCAGGTAGTAGGGGAGCCTGAGCGCGGCTAGCCGCGTACGGGTGAGCGCCACGGCGACCCGCGAGGTGTCGATGCTGATCCAACGCCGGCCCCATTCTTCAGCGACGACCGCGGTCGTCCCACTGCCGTTAGTCGGATCCAGCATGAGGTCCCCGGGATCAGAGGTCATCAGCAGGCAGCGCTCGACGATCTTGGTGTTGGTCTGCACGACATAGACCTTGTCCATTCCGCTGCCGGACTGAGTGTCCTCCCAGAAGTTGGTAAGGGGGAACGCTGGGAAGTCATCGTGGAAGCGGATGTAGTTCAAAGTGCGAGCGGTCCCTTCGAGGCGCCCGGCAAGACGCAGCCGCTCCATGCCGCCCTCATTTGTCTTCCAGCGAGCTTTGGTCGACGGGCGGTAGGTCGTGCCGTCAACCTCGACCGGGAACCAGGAGGCTGCGCCTTCTCCCTTCTGCCTGCCTTGGGCGTCGCTCGTCATGGTTTGAAGCCGGAACGCGCGGGCCCCCTCTGGGAGGCTCGACAGGTCCTCCATCTCCTCAGGCCGGATCCGGCGGCGGGTGCCGTCCGTCATCTGAACGCGGTTGTACGCGCCGCCTCCGACTCCGCCCACCTGTCTGCCGCGGTAGAGCTGGCGGTACTTCGCCTGCGACCTGTCCTTCGCGTACCACACTACGTAGTCCGTGACGCCGCCGAGGAAGTCGCCGGTCGCCCCACTCGTCTTCTTGAACGTGATGAGGCTGATGAAGTTCTCGGCCCCGAAGACCTCGTCGAGCAGGCTGCGGACCAGATGGACGTTCTCGTCCCCGATCTGCACGAAGACGTGGCCGGTGTCGGCGAGCAGCTCACGGGCGACGGTCAGCCGGTCTCGCAAGTAGGCGAGGTAGCTTTGGATCCCGTCCTTCCAGGTGTCGCGGAAGGCGCGGATCTGCTCGGGCTGGAGCGTGACGTCCTTGACCTTGTCACTGACCTCTCGGCTATCAGTCGAGACCTGCCAGTTAGAGCCGAACCCGATCCCGTACGGCGGATCGACGAAGATCGTCTGCACCTTGCCGCGGAGCCCCTCCTTTTCGGCGAGCGAGGTCATGACGAGCAGGGAGTCGCCGAGGATGAGGCGGTTGGTCCAGTTCTGCTCGTGCTCGTAGAAGTCGACGAGGTCCCCGAAGGCGATGCCGTTGAAGTCGTTGAACAGGGTCGTCTCGGGCTCGTCCGAGCCGGCGGCGGCGGTCCGCCGGAGGTTCTCGATGATGACTTGCGGGTGGATCTTCTCCTGGATGTAGATCGGGACCGTCGGCACCGCGAGGTCCTCGCTGTCCTGCTCGTCCTTGCCGCGCCAGACGAGCTGGGGGTCGAGCGAGAGATCTCGTGGGTACAACGCGGGCTTCGGACGCTTCTCGTCCTCGTCCACGAAGCCGCGCAGCTCGTTGGTCGGGATGTTGGCCCGCTTGTCGCCGTGCCGGATCACCTCTACGTCAAGAGCCTTCGAGGTCTTGGTTTTCACCCCCTTGGGTGGCGTCATGCCGGTACGGCCTCCTCGTGGTGTTCGCGGACGAAGTCGCGGATCGTGCTCTCGACCGTCCACGGATCGCGGATCTCGATGAACGCCCAGCGGCCGAGCATGCCGAGGTTGTTGACTGCGGGCACCCACAGGGTTCGCGCCGCCTCGCACTTGGCCTTCTTGAGGTCGAGCTCCTGACCGGATACCTCGACGATCAGGTTCAGCAGGTTTTCGGCGCCGTGGCCGTCCTCGAGTCTGACGATGAGGTCCGGGATGTAGTCGTGGGCGGAGCCGTCGAACGTATAGGGGATCGTGAACCCCAGGTGGTCGTTCTTGACGTAGGCGCGGACCTCGCTCATCTCCTCAAGGCGCTCGGCGACGGTGTGCTCCCAGCCGCTGTCGGCGACGACGTCGGAGACATGGCAGCGATCGGGGCTTGTCGGCATGACCTTCTTTGACGTGTCGAAGTCCACGTGCCTCGTGGACCCGACGCGGTCGTACGGGGCCAGCCGAGCCAGCAGTCGTCGCTGTCCGCTGTCGGCGCGGATGATCGCCGCGTTGATCCGCTCGCTCGCGCGCTCGGCGAGCTGGGCGAGCAGCAGCATCTGCGGGAAGGTGTTGTCCTTCAGCGTCAGCCACCCATCCATCCAGTCTCGGGTCAGTCCGACGAGCTGGGGGAAGAGCCAGGGTTGGTCGGGGTAGTAGCGCTCAAGCAATCGCTTGGCGATTGCGAACGCGACCTCCTGCTCGCGGCGTCCACGGAGAGCGTCGAGCGTGTGTCGCGTCTTCTCGCCGACGATCGGGTGCACGTCGGTCTGTGAGGGGACGTCCTTGGTGGAGAGGACGATTCGGCTCTCCTCGGTGAACGCCGCGGCGACGCGCTGCGCTTCGATCTCGTGCCGGTAGCCGATGACTCGGGGGAACGTGATCTCTAGGCGGGCACGTTCCTCCAGCGCTCGGACGCGACGGAACTTCGGTGGCGGCGCCGGGCCGCTGCTGCCGCCGGCGGGGATGAAGCTGAACGGCACCCCGTAGACCTCGGCGTACTCCGGCAGGAAGCGACCGTCCTCGGCTACGGCATACGAGCGGCGGCGGAGGCCACGCCCGACCACCTGCTCGCAGAGAAGCTGCGTGCCAAACGCCCGCACGCCGAGGATGTGGGTGACCGTGTTGGCGTCCCACCCCTCGGTGAGCATCGACACCGAGACGACGCAGCGGACGTGCTCACCGAGCCGACCCGGCTTACCGACGGTGTTCATGACCTCTCGCATGAGGTCCTGGTCGGTGAGTTCATCCGCATTCCGTCCGGGGAAGCGTTCCCGGAACTCGTCTTTGAACCGCTCGATCTCGGCTGCCGCCGAGCGCTTGAAGTCGTCTGACATCGCGGCGTCGCTGTCCAACTGAGCACTGTCCACCAAGATCGTGTTGGGCCGCCCGAGGCGGACCCCGTCTTCGTCCACGTTTGAGAACAACGGGAGCGCGCCCTTGACCGCGACGGTCTCGCCTTCGTTGTCGATGGACCGATCCCAGCCGGCGATCCAGTCGAAAACGAGCTTGGAGACGCTGGTGTTATTGCAGACGACGATGAAGACCGGCGGTGTCGTGCCGGCCTGCGTCTCCCTCTCGATGGCCGACCACTGGTCGAACGACTGCTCATAGTTGGAGTAGAGGCTGTGGATGGCCGCTTCGAGCGGCACCGGCAGGCGTCGCTGGTCGGTGAGGTCCTGCTGTCGTATGTTGCGCTTCGGCAGGTCTTTGCGGATGTGCGCCCACAGGTTGCGGAACATCGGCGTGTCGGCGCCGGTGTTGTCGGACACTGGAACACGCGGCACCTTGACGAGGCCGGCCTCGATGGCGTCGATGAGCGCGAAGTCCGAGACGACCCAGGGGAACAGCCGCCCCTCCGGATAGCCGGAGCCGGCCAGGAAGAACGGGGTCGCGGAGAGGTCGTAGACCGTCCTGACCCCGAATTTGGCGTTGATCGCCTCAAGGCCGCTGCTCCACACGCGCGCATCCTGCTCGCGGTCCTTGATGTCCTGCTTGGTCTCGGCGGTCCGAGCGTCGGCGAAGAAGTCCTCGGCCTCGCCGCCGATGCGATGCCGATAGCAGTGGTGAGCCTCGTCGTTGAGGACGACGATCCCACGCCGGTTGCCAAGGGCACGGCAGATTCGTCGCGCCATCTGGTCGGGCGTCTCCTGCAGGGGATCCCGACGGTCGTCGCGTCCTGCGAGGACCTTTCTGGTGACCTGCGGCACGCCCGACCGGTCGCGGAGTAGGAACCCGTGGAAGTTGGTAACGACGATGCGCGCCTGACCGAGACGATCGTGGTCGCCGGGCGGAATGAGGTCTAGCTCACGGTAGTAGTTGTCCGGGCTCTCGGGCAGCAGAACGCGCAGACGGTCCCTGATCGTGATGCCCGGGGAGACGAGCAGGAAGGCGTCCGAAAAGCGGGCGTCCTGCTTGTTGGCCGCCTTGTTGAGCGCCTGCCAGGCGATCAGCATCCCCATGACCACCGTCTTGCCGGTGCCCGTTGCCATCTTCAGCGCGACGCGGAAGAGCCCGGGGTTCGCGTCCTCGGCCGCCTCGCGCAGGAAGTTGGCGATCCACGCGTCCTGATGAGCGGCCTTGTTGATGACCTCTCCGATGTAGATAGCTGTCTCGACGGCCTCCACTTGCGCAAAGAAGAGGTTGCGAGCTCGGGACGGGGCTGTCCAGTAGGCGAGCAGCCGCCGGGTGGTGGGCGTCACCCCCGGCCAGCCGGCGCGGCGCCAGAGTCCAACGCGCTCGCGGATCCGGTTGATCGTCTTGTTCTCCTCGATGCGGTCCGAGGTCCATTCGGTCTCGAACTGCAACTGGTCCCCGCCGCGCTTGCTTTTGGGGATCGGCATGAAGTACGACGAGACCCGCCGCCCCTCGACGATCTCGTTCGTGATCCCGTCGCGCTCGAACTTCCAGTGCCGTGCCGGCTCCTCAAACGGCGCGTTGAGGATCGGATTGTCGATGATGGCGTCGGGCACTCTCCAGGAACTCCAGTCCGAAAAGTAGCCGACAGTGACGGGACGCGACGACGCAGCGGTGCGGTGCAGTCGGGCGACTCGGGACATGAGCTGCTCGCCGGGGGGCGTTCGCCAGCGACGTCGAGCTGGATATCTGCACGCCCAAGCACGGCGTGCTGCCAGCACCAACGCACCCCAGACGCACTGCGACCCGGCCTCCCGACCGATGGCCCCCGCTTCGCCAAAGCGTCGTTTTCGAGCCCCGTTTGGTACTCCAGAGTGGTACTCCATGTCAACCACTCTTGTGCGCTTCGCGCACCGGAAAATAGAAAAGGCCCGCAAATGCGGACCTTTTCGACCTTTTCTGAGTAGCGGGGGCGGGATTCGAACCCGCGACCTTCGGGTTATGAGTCGCTTCAGGGGTGTTTGGTACCTCCGGTTTTGCAGGGATTTCGTGGAATTGACTTCGGTTGCGCGAGGTCAAATTTGCTTGTTTTGGTACCCGTTTGGTACCCGTTTTCGGAGCCGGCTCTGGTCGCGGTGGGCGGCAAACAACGGCGTAAGGCTCGATGCGCTGAACGGGTGCCAGCTCGGCTCGTGTCGTCAGCGCCACGAGATACCGTAGGCGTATGAGCGCCACCGCCGACGCAGCGACGCACTCCCTGGCCGACCATCATCCGATCGGGATCTCTACGGGCGTATTCGCGGGCTCACGCGACGACTGGCCTGCACTCGTCGATCAAGCCTGCAAGGTGTCCACATTCGCGGTCGAGCTGTCGGCGCTTTCGGGGAACGAGCTTCCGGGGCTACTGACGTATCTGCGAGCACAGCCGCGGCTGCCGTTCCGCTATGTCAGCGTTCACGCGCCCGTCAAGCGCCAGGGTCTCGACGAGCCGGCCCTCGTGCAGCAACTGAGCGGCCTTCCGTTGTGGGTCCGCTCGATCGTCGCCCACCCGGACGCTCTCGTGGAACCTGACGCCTATCGAGCTCTCGGCACTCGGTTGGTGCTCGAGAACATGGACGACAGGAAGTCCACAGGGCGCATCGCCGACGAGATGGAGACCTTCTTCCAGTCGTTGCCCGACGCCGGCTTCTGCTTCGATATCGCGCACGCTCACTCGATCGACCCATCGATGGACACCGCCAGCCAACTACTCGACCGCTTCCGATCTCGGCTTCGTCACGTTCACCTCAGCTCGCTCAACGGCGGACACCACATCCCCGTCGCGGCCGACGACCAATCGCTGTTTATGCCAGTGCTCGATCGCTGCCGAGACGTGCCGTGGATTCTCGAGGCGCCGCCACCGGATTGCTGGTCCGAACGGCTGAGAGCGACGGAACTGGTAGCGGCGGGTGCGGCGGCCGCCAGCGACAGCGGGTGACTCCCGACCGAGGAGTCGCCGGGCTTGAGGCGGCGGCCGGCGTCCGTTTTCATCATGTCGCGGCGGCGAGAGTTGAAACGGACCGCCGACTTCTCGAGCGCCGTGACCGGATCGCGGCCCTCGAGGTTGACGGGAACGCGACCATAGTGCTGATGGGTTCATGGGGTCGCCGCGAGATCACGCGCGAAAGCGACGACGACTTCATGGTGCTGTTCGAAGGAGAGCCCGCCGACAGCGCACGACCGTCGATCGAGGACGTCGCCGGCGCACTCGGCGGCCGGCCACCAGGTCCCGAGGAGATCTTCGGCAGTCACGTCCTGCTCGACGACCTCCGGGCGAAGATCGGGCGAGACGAGGACACCGACGCCAACTTGACGCGACGGATGCTGCTGATGCTGGAGTCCGTGGCCATTTGTGGCGAGCGAGTCCACGCTGACGCGCGTCGGGCGCTAATCGCCGGCTACCTCGACGCCAACGTCAGGGACTACCGACCGCCGCGGTTCTTGGTCAACGATCTCATTCGCTACTGGAGGACGATCGCCGTTGACTTCGAGGGCAAGATGCGAGCTCGGAAGGGCGAGGGCTGGGGCCTGCGCAACGCCAAGCTTCGGCTATCGCGCAAGGCTCTGTTCGCCCGCGGGCTTCTTCCCGTCCTCGACTGCTACGGCCATCCGGTCAGCGACATGCTCGGCTACCTCGGCCAGCGTATGTCGGTTCCTCCGCTGGACCGCTTGGCCGACGCGTTCGTCGATCGCGGAGCGCTCGACCCCGGCGTCCGGGTGCTGACGGCGTATGACGAGTTTCTGGCGATCTTGGACGACGGCGAGAAGCGCCGGAAGCTGAGCGAACTCGGCATCGAGGACGCAGCCGAGTCGTCGCTGTTCACACGGATCGCCGAGCTTGGGAAGGAGTTCGAGGCCGGTCTGCTCGCGTTGCTGTTCGACGATCCGGAGCTACGTCGCTGGGTGCGCGAGTACCTCGTGTTCTGAGCGCTTCAGTCGTCTCAGGTAGCTGTGGATCGCGCCCGAGTTGGTGATACGTCCGTACCGCAACCTTCGCAGGATGACCGCCAGGCCGATGCGTTCGCTTGCCCTTGCTCACGTCGGGGACGCTATGCGAGTCATGCGCACCGGCGCCCGAAAAGAATCCGCAACTTCCGACCGTTGCGGCAGCCGGGCGGATGGTCGAGCTGCCTGAGCACGCTACTCGTCCAGCGCTCGACGTTCGGCCGCATGCGCAAGAGCAACGTACGCTGGGGCGAGGAGCTCGACGAGGTTCTGTCCCGCGGCGTCGACTGGCGCCGGCCCGAGCTGACGGAGCAGGGCGTCGGGTGCCGCACCGGCGAACGGGCTCACCTGGACCTCGGACAGATCCGGCCCAGCGGACCAGAATGACTCGAGCTGCGCGGACAGCGGAACCGCCGGCTCGCCCTGCGTCGCACTGGCGTCACGTGCCCTCTTGGGGCCGTCGGCACCACGCCGCACCCGCAACCGCTCGAGCAGCTCGTCCTTCTCCAGTCCTCGCCACGCGAAGATCAGGAACGGGTCCTCGTCGAAGCGCTCGGCGAGGATGTAGTAGACGGCAGCCACATGCTTGCAGGGATTCTCGGAGTCGGGGCAAGTGCAGCTGGCCTTCAGCTCGGCCTTCGACGACGGCAACAGCGTCAGCTTGCACGACGAGAACACAGCCTCGATATCGCGCGGCATCTCACCGGCGAGCAGCTGTGCCAGCGGTAGTGCCTGTGAGGCCATCGCCTTCTCGGCGCGACGCCACTGAGGCTCAGAAAGAACCTTGCCTCGGATCCGAACGCGGTACGGCGTGTAGCGGGATCCCTGCACCTTCGCGAGCACGACGCCGGGCTCGACCTCAAGCT
>JAABUZ0100009792.1_pt1 | contig 10840 bp, 24 predicted proteins | sample 5562091 | NCBI WGS metagenome assembly JAABUZ01 (sample SAMN12813069, study PRJNA571459) | rock metagenome | isolation source: Antarctica rocks | place: Antarctica: Victoria Land, Linnaeus Terrace sud | collected 2015-12-21
AAGGCCGGACTGAGGGCGCGCAGCGTGCATCCTGCCCTATTCGCTTCTAATCCTGTCCACGGGGTGTGCCAGGTTCATAGGTTGCGCAGCCGGCCATGAACAGCACTGACTCACCAACTCTCAGCGCACCCATGCATGCCCGGGGCAGACTCGGCCAGCGACCCGGGCGCCCCTGCCCTGCGCAGCCTTCACAACGCACCTCCGCTCGCTGCTTGTGACATGCCGTGAAACGAGGCATGGTGCTAGGTGAGGCATGTGGTGAACCCGGTGGAGGCGGCGCAGGCGGCGGCGAGCTGGCCGGCATGCGCGGCCTGATGCGCGCGGAGTTCCGCGCGGCCGTGCGCATGGTGGCCGCGCCAGACTTCGCCGAGGGCGTGCGGTGCGCCCCCGCGGCCTGATGCAGGCTCCGCACAGGGCATGCGGAGCGCCGGCCGCGCTCCTGCGCATGCTACGGCTTTGCTGCCCGGGCGCATATGTGCACGGGAGCTTCGCTGAGGCCGCTGCGCCTTGGGGGGTTGCTGTCAGTGCAATTTGGCGCATTGTCATGCTGCGTGTGTGATCCCGGATCGTTCTTACGACTCGCCCCTGCAGCCTGCGATATCCGGCCTTGCATGTGCGCAGTGCATGATCAGCCGTGCTGGTGCATGGCTTATAACTGTCGCGGCTCTGGAACCTCGCGCTGGAGCGTGCGTGCAGGGCCGCGCTCGTGGACAAGGACAGGGCGCCGCGGTGGGCGCCTGCGGCGCTGGCCGATGTGCGCGATGCGGATGTGGACGCCCTGTTCGAACCCCTGCCGGATGGGCAGGCGCTGCGACAGGATTACTACCTTTTATGAGTCTGTGGTCAGGCACTGTGCCGTCTACATGTTGCACTGTGAGTTGCAGTGCCTGTGGTCGCTCGTTGGTCGGGGCTCTCTAAACGGTGGCCCTCTTTAAACATGCCAACATCACCTCCAAACACATCTTTGCATGTTGCAGCGGTCACCTGCACGCCAGACAAGACTGCCCTCGCTGCTGGCTGCCCAGTCCCTTGTCCACCAGTGGTGGCGGCCGTATGCCGAGCGGAGGCCTGAGGCAGGCGACCCTGGATAGGTCGCCATAAAATGCCTGACGGCAGCCTCCAGCGCAGAATCCCCGCATGCGCCGAGCCCGCCAGCGGCTCATGCCGTGGTAGAGGTATGCACAGCCAAGGGCGGCGGCCCTGCTCTGCTGGCCGGCGTGGCCCCGGCCTCGCCCGCGCTCGCGGGCGCGGCCGCGGCCTGTCCGGATGCTGCGGGCATGCCAGCCGCGTCGGCCGCGGCTGTGCCGGCCCGCTCCGCGAGCACCTTGCGGCTCTCGTCAAAGTACTGCGTCGCACACCATGCATGTCGACGTTGGGGCTGCTCGGGCGCACTGCTGCCCAGTCACTTTCGCGCCCAGGGTGGGCGATGGCAGCTCGATGCACGGATGCTGTGTGTGCGTGATAGTATGCATCTCACTTGCACACAATATGCACTGAGGTTGGCGCATTAAAACACACATCCGGACCTTTGGTGGCAGGGCGCGGCGGCGAGCGCAGCCGGCACCGCCCTCACACCGCAGGGCCTGCCAGTCACGTATCCCTATCACAGGCTCACAGTGCTCCAACCGTGTTATACCCTACCCTAACCCTCTGTGGGCCAGGCAGGCGCGCCGCGCCTGGTTGGGGTGGTTAATGCCGGTGTCGCACGCGCAGCCGTGCGCGCCCTCGAATGCAGCCGCGCACGCCAGCTGGAAGTGCCCCGCGCGCGCCTTGGCGGCGGCCTCGTCCGCCGCGCGCGGCGGCAGCCGCAGCCGCCCCAGCGCGCCCGCCAGCTCGCCCGGCGCCAGCGTCTTGTACGGGCACCCGAACGCGTCGCCCTGCGCGCGGGGCGCCGCTCGGACCGAGGGCGGCAGCATTGCAGCAGGAACCTGGCGCGGCCTGAAGCTCGCCCGACGCCAGAGTGCTGAGGAAGCACTCTGAGCGCGACGCCCTGGGCGCGACGCATGCGCAAAGAGGACACTGTGGCATGCGGGGCCCAGTGTGGCGCCAGCCCGCCCCGCCGCCAGCGTCTGTGAACGCCCTGCATGCTGCCGGTGCGGCGCTCGGGGAGGTGCGTGTCCCTGGGCCGAGTATGCGACAGAAGAACGCGGCGGGGCTGCGGCGCATGCGCGCACAGCCATCATAAGTGCTAATGTGCGCGCGACCACCACAGACGGCAACAGCAGACGGCGAGCAGGTGCAGACGTGCGGGATGTGAGACTGCCCTTGTTCGGGGCGCCGCGGTGCACGGCAGCACCGCAAGGGCGAAGGCCGGGGACGCGGGCGGCGCGGCCGGCCAGGCGCGCGCGGGCGCGCGCGCCTTGGGCACGGGCGTGGAGATGATCTTGAGGCAGGAGTAGGGCGTGTAGTCGGTGCGCTTGCCCTCGCGCGCATAGTTGTAGCGCACGTTGTACGCGTACTTCTTGTCGAACTCGTCGCCGGCGCAGCGCGGCGCAAAGCCGGCGCGCAAGAAGCGCATCGCCTCCTCCAGCGGCAGGCCCAGGCCCTGCGCGCCGGGTAGGGTAAGTGTCTAGGGTACATGCGGCATAGGGGGTGCCTATACCGCTGGGTGCAGCAGGCGACGGCGCCGGACACGCGCGCGGGCGCGTGCGCTGCCGCCGCGCGTTGCGAACTGCGTGAGCGCGCCTGGACCTGCTGGGTGCTTACGGAGAGAGCGCATTGTGTCTGTTTGCGACGGTGGGCACCAGGCGGGTCTGCCTTGCAGCGCGCCAGGCTTCCACGCCCGCTTGCCGGTACCCGGTCACTGGCGCTCCCGAGGCGCGTGGCACGACGACCGTTTGCTGACCACAGTGCTGGCGTGCACGCGACGCCAGGGGCATGCATGCGCATGGGCATGCCCCGTGCCGGGCGGCGCGCCTTCAGGAAGAGGCCCAGCTGCAGGCGCCCGTTGTGCTTGAGGTGGTGGTCCGCCCCCACCCGCTCGTACATCATCTGCGCGCATGTCAGCCAGCTCTTAGCCAGTGCGACACGGGCGGTCAGTCCTCCTCAGCCAGCCTGCGGCCATGCGCGGCGGCTGGGCGGAGCATGTGCGGCGGCAGCACCGCATGCGGCGCACACTGTGCAGCAGCAGCAGGGCTGCAGACGGGCGCGGGCGGGGCGGGCAGCCCGATGCAAAGCGGCACATTGCACAGCATGAGGCAACAGGCTTGCGCCGCGAGGACGGCAGGCTCGGGTCCGCGGCGCGCCTTCATGCACAGCGGGAACGACTGGCGCGCCAGCGCGGGCAGCTGCGCGGCCAGCACCACGCCGCGCGGCGCCGCGTTCTCGTCGCCGTAGTCCGGGCCCAGGTACCTGCACGAGTGTGCATTTCTGCTCACAGGACGGCTATGGTCTGACGGCTATGGTCTGATGGGCCGCACATCTAATGCTGAAGGGCACAGGAGCCTCATATACAGAGCAGTGAGCGCAGTAACATCAAGATACAGGCGCAAGACAGACATACTCCTTTCAGTCACACGCCAGGTATCATAATCACCTTCAGGGGGGGTTGTATACTGGGTCGAGGCAGGCGCAGCGAACACGCCGCGCGCTGAGCGCCACCACAGTGGACACTAACCCCCGCATTCCGCAGTCCGCAGCCATCCCGCAAGTCATGCGCGAGGCTGCTGCTCGTAAAGGGCGGGCGCGCGCCGCTGGCTGAGCGCCTCCACGACGGGCGCCAGGCGGTCGCGCTCCTCCGCCGCGCCGCCGGCCGCCCAGCGCCGCGCCGCCACCGCGAGGCCGCGCGAGAGCGCCGCCCGGAAGTGCCCCGCCAGCAGCGACGCCACCTGCCGGGGCCCGTGCGCCGCTCTGACCGACGCCCCGCCCTCATGGAGGTAATGTGCTTGTGGAGGCTTGCGACAGCCTGCCGATGGGCCCGTGGTGGTCCGTGCGAGCACACATGGGAATTGGGACCGCTAGAGCCACATGGATCCACAGTAGAGCGGATGCATAGCAAGACAGGCCGTCCCACCACTCATGCCAGCCGGCTCGCGCCATGAGGGCGCGCCTCGTGGCGCGACACGTACGCCCAGCCGCCGCGCAGCAGCACGCGCCGCCCCGCCACCAGGTCCGGCACGCGCTCAAACGGCACCTGCGGCCGCACGGCGGCGCTGAGCCAGCTGTGCAAAGTCGTCACTTGGTCATGTATTGCACTGCCAGTGCCTCTGTGTTATGATGACCCCGCAGTCGCAGCCGCCCTCTTCCCCATGCGAGCACCATGCGAGGCGGCAACAGAAACAGCATCAGGAAAGGATCCTCCGGGAGCCATGCTCAGAAGCATGGCTCTGCATGGGCGGCGGGCGTCGGGATAGCGCGCGAGAGCGCTCGCGCGCCTTGAAGAACGCATCGCGGCTGGCGCCGTCGCGCACGCTGCCCGCGAACGCGAAGTTGCCCAGCGCCTCCTGCACCGCGACCAGCGCGGGGCGCAGGCGCTCCAGCTCATCGCCCTCCGCGGCCTCGTACGGCAGCTGGTGGTGCCGCATGAAGTCCACCTGTGGTATTAGGATAAGTTTACGGTAGGGTAGTAACGCGCCGCGCCTCCTGGGCGGCGGGCCGGCGCTGCCGAGCCGCTGGCACTCATGCTCTTTGCGCAGCGCGGCAGACCTGTCAGAGCATGAGCTGATGCTGAGCCCAGGTCCTCCAGTGCGACGCCCTGCACGCGCGTTGCCCAGCCCTTGCCGCGCGGCCGCCACGAGTGTGGGGCGCCAAGCCGCGTGCAGCCCCAGCCAGCGACCAGCCTGCGAGGCAGAAGGTGGGCACGCTGCGGGCTCCGGCACCGCTTGGGGTCCGGCTCCGAACGCGACCAGTCCTGCCCGCGAGCGCAGACCAGGCGCAGCGCGCAGCGCTGCGCCGCTTCGCTGACGCTCCGGTCGGCGTGCTGGGGATGAGAGAGCGCAGAGGGCGCGCCTGGCTGGCGGCCGGCTCCGCGCGGAAGCGCGCGCGGAACAGCTCGCACTCCTGCGCGAGGAACCAGCGGCGCAGCTCCTCGGTGCGGCAGTACGCCAGGCGCAGCACCCAGTGTGACACCGCGTCGCGCCAGCGCGCGTCGCAGCCGCCGCCGTCGCCCCTCAGGTGCTTGTCCGCCAGGGCCACCGCCGCCGCCTGCGTGCGCCGCGCGGCAGCCCGGGCTGTTGGGGCAGGCGCGGAACCATGCCGGCAGCGCGAGAGCCCAGGTGTGACTGGAGGTGCAAGAAGCAGGCGACAACCTTTAAGCAGTCACCACAAAACCAAGCGGACCGACCAGGATGATCGTGCTCTTTGAAGGATTGCAAGCATGCACCCACACAGCTGCGCTGGGGGGTCCACCTGCAGCTGCTCGCCCTTGACGCCCTTTGCTTTCGTCTCCTCCAGCCCCTTCAGCACTGCGCATTAAGGGAACAGTGTCAGCGTGCTGCCAGTGGAGCCCCAAGCAGACCGCCAAAGCCCATCTTGTACTGTTGTTTTGACAGTGCACAGCAGCCCGCCAACTAGCGCAACAGTTGCTGTGCAGTATCGCTTGTGAATAAGTGTTGCACAGGGCTGGCGCGCGCACCGCGCAGCCGGTCGACTGCGAGGCCTTCAAAATCCTCGATGGTCACCTCGCCCGGGGGCGGCTCCAGGTACATGTTGATGCGCTGCGCAACAGAGTCTGATGGGGCCGCGGCGGGCGCGCCGCGGCCCTTGGCCTGGGCGGCCAGCCAAGCCATGGTGGGGACTGCGCTGCAGGTGGCTTCAGTCCCGCAGATGCCGCTGCATTGCAGTGATGTCCAGCACGCCTCTGAACCGCAGCTGAAGGCTGCCGTGCACAAAGCTGCTCAGCAGAAGTGGCTGCACTAGGTGGCAAGACCGGTGCTCGCTTTATTGGCCTTGATGATGTGTTCAGTGTCAGTGTCAGGGGTTGACCGATGCCGCAGCCAGTGATCGCTGATGTCAGTGTACGTGATCAACAGATGCACGGCGCAAGCAATTCAAGGTGTGCAACCCTAGCTGTGCGCACGTGCGGACGTGAGTTTGGAGACGAAGGTGGATGCTCGACTGACACTTACGTCTGGAACACCACTGACAGCGCAGGCACAGAAACAGACGTTCTAGTACTGACCGTTGAGATCGATCACTTGCACTGAGTGGCTGGGCAACCTGCGCCCTCTAGCTCTGTGCGTTATCAACCGCAGTTGCAGACGCTAGGGAAGCTGCTGTTCTAGTGAAAGTTTGCAGTGTCCCCGTCGCCCGCGTTGTGCCCCCAGCCGGGAGCCCCAGCCGGGGAGCGCCCGGGGCTGATGGGTGCATGCGGGGGCAAGCCAAAGGCGCACGACGGCTATGAAACGGTCGCGATCAAGGCCGCGACCCAGCGGCCGCCTCAGCCCGTTTTTGCACGGCCTCTGTGCGCCCTTGCTGCGCACGCCGGACAAGGATCTCTGCTCACCGCGAACAAGTGTCGCCTCATAACACACACCACGGAGTGAAGGGCTGACAGGGCAGTGTGGCAGGTGCAAGCTGCGCACCGATGCTCACGTGCGGGATGTTTACAAGATTGGACGCACGCTGGGCAGTGGGGGTGCGGCGCACCCCTGCTCACATCAGCTTGCTCAGGGCTTACAACGCAGTGCAGTCAACTACTGGCGCGCGAAGAGGGACATCTTGTGGATTTGTGCATCAGTGGGACTCTGTGCCGAGCACGAGCGGCTGTGCTGAGCCCGCCTCGCACTGAGCCGTGTGTGCACGTGCCCATTAAAGGTGCAGCTCCGAATAGGCGCACCCAGCCTTGGCAGGTGCTTCAGTGCGCTGAGACCCTCCCCGTGAGCGCAGGCTTTGCGGTGGTCAAGCTGGCGACCGAACGGGCCACCAGCAAGGAGTACGCGGTGAAGATCATGGGCTTGCCGGAGCCAGGCCGCCCGCTGAACGACTATGAGAGCACGCAGGCACGGGCGGGCTCACAGTACATGCGAGCTGCAGCCTGGTGCAGCTAACTGGCGTACAGCTCGCGCTGACGTGCACTTGCAGGGCCAGCGCAGTCCAGTGGGGTGCGCAGCACAGCAGGTAAGAAAATACGAGTGTGGGCCCTAGCCTGGGCTGCGACTCACGTTCAGCGTCCCGGGCGCAGGACGACATCTTCAAGGAGATCGACATCCTCATCGGCCTGGACCACCCCAACGTCATTTTCCTGAAGGAATACTTTGAGGAGAACAACAAGGCGCGGCCGCGCGCGCCCCGCTGCGCCGCGCGCGCGCGCCGCCGGCGCCCTTGGCTCTCTGCGTCGCCGGCGGGCGCCGGCGCTTGCTTGCGCGAAACCGGCAGCTCTGCTAGCTTCCAGGCATGATGCGCCCTTAGCCTGATGATCAGGACGCTGCGCCCTGCGAGCACTTAATTTCTGCGGTCATTCACCGCGCGAAGGCCCGCGCGCGGTGTACCTTTTGCGCTGGGCCAGGGTAGGGTTAGGTGCCCTACCCTAACCTTGGGCACATGCGAAATTGGAGGGCCGCGCGCCCAGGTGTACCTGATCACGGAGCTGCTGCTGGGCGGCGAGCTGCTGGACGCGGTGCTGGCGCGCGGGTCGTACAGCGAGGCCGACGCGCGCAGCTGCGCGGTGCAGCTGCTGCGCGGCATCGAGTACCTGCACTCGCGGCGCGCGCCCGCTGCTGCGTGCCGCCGTGTCAGTCGCGTCTGCAGAGCGCGCCAGGAGCACGCGTGCACATGCAGCTCATGCAGCACTTACACTCCCTGTGCCAAGGCGGCAGGGGTATTGTGCATCGCGACCTGAAGCTGGAGAATTTGCTGCTGGCGGCGCCAAACAACATCTCCTGCGTGAAGATCGCCGGTGTGCAGCCCAGAGCCGCTTCTTGCAGCAAAATGAGTATCTGTGCAGGCTTCTGACACGCGTATTATCGCAAGACAGGATTCGACATGACTTAAGGTCCGCCGACAAGCGAGGCCACTGCAGCATCGCCCTCCTGCAACCATGTTGCTGACCGGTATCTGAGAGGTCAGATCAATGGCACCAGGCACGGTGGCTGCAGGGCCATGCGGCCGATCGCTAGTCAAGCCTGTTCATGGACAGGCGGGGCCTGCCTGGACGCGGCATTGCAGGCGCCCTTGCAGCCATGGTCCCGTGCTGCCTCGACGAGCTGACTCGGCAGCCGCGCGCGCGCAGACTTTGGCCTTGCGAAAAAGGCTGTCGGCAATACGCTGGAGACTGTGTGCGGGACGCCGCAGTACGTGGCGCCCGAGGTCATCCTGGTGGGGGCTGCAGCGCACCCCGAGATTAAGCGCCGACCTGCCGGCGGGGTGCACTGAGAGAGACTCAGAAGACACTGTGCAGAGAAGTAATAAGATGCATGTCTTGCTCCACGATGGTGATGTTCTGGAGACTCTATCGCCCCTTGCTTAGGGCCAACACAGTGTGCATGTGCGCTTCTTTAGTTGGCGTGCAACTTACCATCTCCTTCATGCACTGGCTGCATGCGTGTCAGCCTGTCAGGCATGCAGTGCATGCAAGCATGGGCTTGCTGGGCAGGGCACGCCGGGGCTCATCTACGGGCCGGAGGTGGACCTGTGGAGCGTCGGCATCGTGCTCTTCATCCTGCTGGGCGGTGCGCGTCTGTCCTGCACATTCCCCCTGGAACCCGTTTGGGTTCAAGGAGCGATGTATATGTGGGGGCGGGAAATGCAACGGCGCTGGACCATAGCCTGGAGATGAAATGCATTGCGAGTGTCTGGAGGCTGTGTCGCAGCACGGAAGAGTGCCTCCGATGCTTGGCAGGTGCAGCGTTGTCCGCTGCGGCTGTGCTTTACAGGGCTGCATGCGCAGGATACCCGCCGTTCTACGATGAGAACGAGCCTGCGCTCTTCGCAAAGATCCGGTCAGGGTTCTACGCCTTTGACGACCCCGTGTGGGACCTGGTATCAGACAGGTGTGCCCCTGCGGGGCCTGGGGCGCACCACATGCGCTGTGCCCATGCATTCCGGGGCCTGCATCCGGTTGCCGGGCGTGCACGTGAGCCAACAGAGCTAGCGCGGGGTCTGCCCTGGACACCAGAACGTGCCTGCTGCTCATTTCTCGCCATACATCAATGATACGAGGGTCGCACCAGCGGTTTCAACACTCTGACAAGGCTCAGGCTGATCTGTCAAGGTCGTCCGCGGGCCTGGCGGCCCGCTCTGCGCGCCTGTTGGCGGAAGGCCTTGCAGCGAGCGGTGGCTAACTGTCCGCCAACCCTACCCTGCGCGCAGCGCCAAGGACCTCATCGCCAGGCTGCTGGTGACCGACCCCGCGCGCCGGCTGACGGCGAGCCAGGCGCTGGAGCACCCCTGGGCGGCCGCCGCGCTGCCCGACCCGGCCGACCTGACGCTCGCGCAGGCCAACATGCGCCGCGCGCAGGGCTCGGGCTTCAGGGTGCGCGCCGCGCTCGCCCGCAGTGCTGACTCGCTTTCAAGCGCCTTCCGCAGCTGGCAGCCTTGGTTGTTTGTCAAGTGTCAACGTAACATGTATATTGAGAGGGTGTGCAGCTGAAGGCCCACAGGCGCAGTGCGCTGGCGGGCGGGCGGGCGCAGGCCAGCAGGGAAGCGTGTGAGTGGCTGCCTGAGCTGCGTGCTGGGCAGGTGCACACATCGAGCTGCAGCTGAGCGATGTGGGTGGGAGCGCGCAGTGACACACCCGCTGGTATGGCGACGCTGGGTGCGCGGAGGCGCTTTGCAGTGGCACGCATGCGGCGTGGACTTGCGCACGAGGGATTTTTATTTTATTTTTTATTTTTTTTGCCCTGCAGCCCATGCGCGCGCCGCCTGACCGTGGGGTGCGAGGCGGCGCCCGGTGCAACAGGGTGGTCAGCTGCGCGGCCCAGGCTGGGTTTGGGGAGTGGGTTGCCGCGGCGGGCTGCGCGGCAGCTGGCGGCAAGGCAGGATTCACATGTGCCTGGCCGCTGAGCAACAGGCGCCAGGGTGCCTCGCATGCGTGCTGGCCGCCGTTTGCGGCAGCGTTACGCTGCTCTGGCATCATCCTGCTGCTGCGCCAAGCCTGGGCACTGCAAAGTCACGGGCTGATGTGGAGAGCTGCTCATGGAGATGAACCAACAACCGCTGTGAGGAACGCAGATGTTTTAAACCCAGAACCTCAGTGAACGGAAAGTGACTCGTGAGGGCGCCTGCTTGTTTTTCTTTTCAGCCTAGTTAGCCTCACATTGTGCCTGGGCCTGTTTTCTTGCATGATGAGCGATACCAGCACTTGGATGTGACAACAACGCATGACTCGCTCCTGTATTAAGAAACCTGCGGCAGCATGATGTCGTACATGACCCCGTCCCCTCTGCTGCCATGGCGCGGCAGCCGCGGCCAGTAACTAACTAGGGCGCTTTTTGTAGCAGAGGCACTGTGGCTGTAAGCTGGGCCGAGCAAGTCTGCACTGCATGGAAGTGCGACGCAGCAGAGCTTGGCCACTCCAAGTGACAGTGTGTCTCACAATGCCTCAGTCCTACACCCCTGGAAACGCAGTAACACGACAGACTGGCAACTCCTATTGCACAAACACAACACAGACAGACCAATGTACAATGAACAAACAGCTGTCGTCCAGAGAGCAGAAACATGGGAAAGCCGAACTGCCGCCACACCGGCGCCACCCTTGCTGGCACCCTGTAGGAGTCACCACGCGTCAAAATTGCCGTACCCGGCGCCCGCCTTCAACCGCTTGGCCGCCGGTCGCGCGCTGGCCGCGCCGTTGCCGTGCGGATCCTGTAGGCCACCGATATCTATGCTCCCACCCTCGCCTGCAGGGTCCGCCTGCCCAGCCGCGGGCGCCGCCGCTGCGGGCGGCCGCGCGCCGCGCAGC
>JAABUZ0100009796.1_pt1 | contig 10837 bp, 10 predicted proteins | sample 5562091 | NCBI WGS metagenome assembly JAABUZ01 (sample SAMN12813069, study PRJNA571459) | rock metagenome | isolation source: Antarctica rocks | place: Antarctica: Victoria Land, Linnaeus Terrace sud | collected 2015-12-21
CAGTCCTCGGCCCGGATGCGCGGCGGGTCGAATGCCGTGTCGATGCGGTAGAAGTCGTCGTTGGCCGTGACGAACGGCAGGCCGCCGTCGCTGACAAAGTCGGCTCCGGCCGGTGGAGGCGGCAAGGCACTGACCGGCGCCACGGTGCCCACGGCGGTGCGCGAGGCGGCCACATCGGCTGAGTTGCGCGCTCGTTGCCCGACTACGGCCGCGACACCCGCGCCCGCGGCCAGGGCGGCGGACGTGCCGACGAACGACCGTCGCGACATCCCGGTACCACCCGGGTTGGGGGTGGCCCGGTGCGCCAACAGCATCAGCACGACGACCCCGACCGCGGTTGCCGACAGCGGAGCGAGCACACCGATCGCCTTGGTGTCCGGGCGAGTGAGTACCGCAACGGTGCCGATGGCGCCCAGCAGCGCGATGAAGCCCGCGCCCGCCTTGCGGTTGCGGCGGCACAGCAGACCGGCCGCCACACCCAGGCCGACCAGGACGGTCCCCATCCCGACCAACAGGACGAGCTTGTCGTTCGTGCCGAAGGTGCTGATCGCGAAGTCCTTGAGCCACGGCGGGGTGCGGTCGATGAAACCGTTGCCCACCGCGAGGTAAGGCGAGGACTGCGGGTCGACGAAGCCGGCGACGAGGTGCGCAACGCCCAATGCGGCGAGGACGGCCACCACACCCGCCAGTGCCGCCGCAGGTCCGGACATCACCGGTTGCGATGCGACCGGCTTCTGCTCCTTCGTGGCGACCACAACACTCCGACCTACGCCTCACGGACGACCACGGTGTGCGCCCGACCATCTCCGAGTATGGCGCGCAGCGGGATTGATCGCTCTCGCCCGCTGCGCCTAGCCCAGCGCCGACGCCACCGCCCGCGGCAGCACCTCTCCCGCGCGACCGCGAACCACCAGCTCCGCCAGCGGATCCAGCGGCGTTGGCTCGTCGTTGACGATCGCCAGCCGCGCCCCGGAGCGCACGCCATGCACGGGCAGATCCGCGGCGGGATACACCTGCAGCGAGGAGCCGATGGCCAGCACCACGTCGGCTTGCTCGACGAGCTCGGCCGCCGACTCGACCACCCCAGGAAACAGCATCTGACCGAACGACACCGTCGCCGACTTCACCAGACCTCCGCAGTGCGGGCAGGCAGGGTCGGGGTCTCCGTCGTCGACCCGACGCAGGGCCCAGGTGTGCTCGGCGCGAAAGCCGCAGCCCCGCGGGGTCCCGGCCGTGGGGGCGGCGCCGATGCACATCACCTCCCGCGCCGTCCCGTGGATCTCGATGACGTTCGACGAACCCGCGAGCTGGTGCAGTCCGTCGATGTTCTGCGTAATCACGCCCCGCAGCCGCCCGGCCTGCTGCAGAGTGGCCAGGGCGAGGTGGGCGGGATTGGGCTGCGCGACCGATCCGAGGAACTCCCGGCGCATCGCCCACGAGTTCGCGCGCACCTCCGCTGAGGCGACGTACCTGTCGAAGGTGAAGTCCCGGGGGTCGTACCGCGTCCACACCCCACCGGGCGACCGGAAGTCCGGGAGTCCGGATTCCGGATTCCGGATTCCGGATTCCGTGGAGATTCCCGCGCCGGTGAACGCGACGATGCTGGAGCTGCGGGACAGCAGCTCCCCGAGCGCGGCGGTCTCCTCGGTCATGTGGCCTCCTTCTGGCGTCCATCGTGCTCCTGCGGTGCTTCCCATCGGCTCGCAGCAAGGGCCCCTGAGCGAACATCGCTGGCGTAGTGCAGTTTTTGCTGCGAGAGTGAGGCCGCTACTATGACCGTGCTCACAGCCAGCGGGAGGAGCAGTACCTGTGTCCTGGCTCCATCCCGAGCTGCACGGTGCCCGGCGGCTGTCTCGCGTCGCCCTCATCATCGCCATCATCACGGCCGTTCTGACCGGCCTTGCCGGCACTTCGGCGGCCGTTCCGACGCCACCGACGCCACCGCCGCCCCCGCCCAACCCGGGCGACTCCCAGCTCGACGCCGCGAACTCCGACGCCAGGGCCAGGGCCGCTGCAGTGGACCAGCTCGTGGTCAAGGTGTCCGCCGTGCAGTCGGAACTCGCCCAGGTGCGCCAGCAACTGGCATCGCGCAAGGAGTTGGCGAACAAGGCGCTCGTCGACCTGTGGTCGGCTCAGGACGCAGTGACCGCCGCCGATGCCGCGCAGGCGCAGGCCCAACAAGCCGTCGGTGCGGCGAGGGAATCGATGCGCGCCGCCACTGAACAGGCGACCCGCTTCGCGGTCGGCAGCTACCAGCAGGGCAGCACCATCGGCCCGTTCAGCGCGTACATGGGCTCCAACAGTCCGCAGGAACTGCTGGACCGGGTCGCGCTCCTCAATGCCGTGGGGGGCAGCCAGCTCAAGGTGATGACGACGCTGCAGGAGGCACACGCACAGAGCGTGGCCGCCGACGGGGCAGCCCGCGAGGCCAAGCAGCGCGCCGACGACGCCATGGCCCGGTCCGCCGCGGCGAAGCGGACCGCAGACTCCGCGACCCAGTCCGCGGTGCAGGCCCAGCAGGAGCAGACCGGGCGCGCACAGCAGCTGGAGCGCCAAGCCAGTAGGGCGCAGTACGACCTGGAGAACGCCCGGCAGAACCTGGCTGGCCTGCAAGGACAGCGGGTCGCGTTCGAGCAATGGGATGCCCAGCGCCGGGAGTACGAAGCCGCGGCCGCCAAAGCCGCCGCCGAGGCGGTGCGCGCCCAGGTGCAGGCCGCGGGGGCCTCCTTCGGGAACGCCCCGGCCACCCCGGCGACCCCGGCCGTACAGGCGGTCATCCGGCGGGCCGCCTCGCAGCTGGGCATGCCGTACGCCTGGGGCGGCGGCAATGCTACGGGGCCCACCCTGGGCATCCGGGACGGCGGAGTGGCCGACAGCTACGGCGACTTCGCCAAGATCGGCTTCGACTGCTCAGGACTGATGATGTACGCCTTCGCCGCGGCGAATGTAGCGCTGCCCCACTACAGCGGTTACCAGTACCGATCGGGCAAGCAGGTACCGCTGGGCGAGATCCAGCCGGGTGACATGGTGTTCTACGGCCCGGACGGCGGCGCCCACGTGGCGCTCTACGTGGGCAGCGGCAAGATGATCGAAGCCCCGGAGTCGGGCAGCTACGTGACGGTAAGCGACCTCCGGTTGGGCGGCATCATGCCCTTCGCGGTGCGAATGCTCTGACGCGGTGCTACGTCTTCGCCGAGACGCAACCTGACGGTCGTTAGCGGGGCGCCGACCGCCCTGCGGCGCATCTTGACAATCTCCGCGTCGGCAGACCCACCGCCGTGCGGCGGGGCACGTCTTCGCTAGGCTGCGAACCAGCATTGAACGCCCAGCCGTTCATGCCTCGGGCCTCTAGCTCAGTTGGTAGAGCTACGGACTTTTAATCCGCAGGTCGTCGGTTCGAGCCCGACGGGGCCCACACTAGGTTTCACCTGATCAGACGCCTTTTCCGGGTTGGGCGAGGTCGAGTCCGAGGGGCTCGTCGGGGCCGATGTGGCACATTTGTGGCACATCACGATCAAGGGCGACGCCCACTGCGTCGAGATCGTCACCAAATAATCCTGCGTACACGTCGAGCGTCATGGCCGCCGAGGCGTGACCAAGCATGCGCTGTACAGCCTTGACGTTCGCCCCAGCCGCGATGGCGAGAGACGCGGCTGTATGGCGGAGGTCGTGGGGTGTAAGGCGCCCCAGCTCGGCTCGGTCACGTGCAGGGTCAAATACCCGCATCCGCCAGTTCCGCAATCGCAACGTGCCACCCTCCGGTGCGGTGAAGACAAGATTGTCCGGCGCCAGGTTGGCGACGACCGGGAGCAGCCGCCTGACCAACGTTGCTGGGATCGGAACGGACCTGGACTGGTGCGTCTTGGGTGAGGTCCACTCCAGCTTTCCCTCGACCTCCGTGACGCTCTCCGCAACCACGAGCCGTCCCCGCAGCAGGTCCACCCGACGCGCTCGCAGCGCAGCCAGTTCACCGAACCGCAGCCCGGTAAAAGCCAGTACCAGGATCACGAGATCATCAGCATGGGCTGCCGCCGCCAGTCGGCCCACCTGCGCCGCGCTGAGGAAAACGGGCTCGCCTGCAACTACCCGTGGGAGCCGCACGCCGACAGCAGGGTTGCGTCCGATTCGGCCGTGTGCGACTGCTGTATCGAGGACCAACGAAAACACCCGGTAGGTCTGACGCACCGTCGCCGGGCGCAAGCCCCGGTCGACCAGTGTGCCGACCCACATCTCGACGTCCTTGCGGCCGATCGCACCAAGGCGCCATTGTCCCCACGTCGGAAGTACGTGGTGGCTGATTACGCTTCGGTAGCGCGCCGCGGTCGACGGCTTGAGGTGAACAAGACCCGACGCCCATTCTTCGGCAAGCGGTCCAAGGAGCATGCGAGAGCCGGACGGATCGACGTACAGCCCCGGTGCATCTCGGACAGGTGCTGGTCCAGCCAGCGTTGCGCGTCGACGCGGCGGACGAAGGACTTCTTGCGCTGCCGCCCAGCCGGATCCCGCCAACGCGCCTGCCATCGTCCATCCCTGGTGTCCCGCACTACTTGCGCCATCAGGCCACCTTCTCGTGTGCCCACCGCCTGACGGCGCCCGGCTCATAGCGCAGGTGCTTGCCAATGCGCATGGCCGGCGGCCCGTCGCCACGGTGACGCCAGCCGTAGAGGGTCGGGACAGGCACGGACAAGAACGCCCCGCAGCACTGGGCCCAGTTGTCCGCGATCCTCTACAACGTCGGGGCGGTCCTGGGTTATCTCGTCTCCGGCTTTCTCGCCGACGCGGTCGGCCGCCGCAAGTTCATGGCCATCATCTTCGGCGGATCCCTGATCCTTACCCCGATCACCTACTTCTGGGGCCACTGGGGTGGAGTCGGATCGTTCATGGTCATCGCGCTCATCAACGGGGCGTTCACCCTCGGCGGCTTCGCCTGGTTCGCCATCTACCTGCCAGAGCTGTTCGGAACCAGTGTCCGCTCCACCGCGATGAGTTTCGTGTTCAACGCCACCCGGCTCATCGCGTGGGTCGGCCCGATCCTCACCGGCACGCTCATCGCCCACTTCGGTGGCGTCTCCCAAGCCGCGGTCTACATCGGCCTGGTGTACATCCTTGGGCTGATCGTCATCCCGTTCCTGCGCGAGACCAACGGCAAGGGACTACCAGCATGAGGGCACCAGAGTCGACGACCGGGGAGGCCGCTGCGGGCGAACATCAGGCAGGTCCGCTGGAAGGTGTCCGGGTCATCGAGCTCGGGACCGTGGTCTCCGGGCCGTTCTGCGGTCGCCTCCTCGCCGACATGGGCGCGGAAGTCATCAAAGTCGAAGCCCCCAACCGCCTGGACCCCCTGCGTGAGTGGGGACATGTGGCCCACGAAGGTCACCGGCTGTGGTGGCCGGTGAGCAGCCGCAACAAAAAGCTCACCACCCTGGACCTGCGGCAACCGACCGGTCAGCAACTGCTCCTGCGCCTGGTCGCCGGCAGCGATGTGGTCCTTGAGAACTTTCGTCCCGGCACGCTGGAGCGGTGGGGACTCGGCTACGACGTACTGCGCACGGTGAACCCGGGTCTCGTGCTGGCCCGCATCTCCGGCTACGGCCAGACCGGGCCCTACCGGGACCGGCCCGGCTACGCCTCGGTCGCTGAGGCGATGGGCGGGCTGCGCCACATCACCGGCTACCCCGGTGATGCCCCGCCGCGCACCGGTATTTCCCTGGGCGACTCCCTCGCCGGTATGTTCGCCGTGCAGGGCATCCTCGCCGCCCTCTACCGCCGCACAGCCGACCCGCAGGGCCACGGGCAGGTGGTCGACGTCTCGCTGCTCGAGTCGTGTCTGGCGTTGCTGGAAAGCGCGATTCCCGAGTACGACCGCACCGGGACGGTGCGCCAGCCCGCCGGGGCCCGGCTACGCGGCGTCGCCCCGTCCAACGTGTTCCGCAGTAGCGACGGGAAATGGGTCGTGATCGCCGCGAACCAGGACACCGTGTTCCGCCGGCTCTGCCAGGTCCTGGGCCGACCCGAGATCGCTGAGGACCCCCGGGTTGCCACCCACGAAGCACGAGTCGAACACGAGGACGACCTCGACAAGATCATCGCCGAATGGGCAGGCGAGCGCACAACCGCCGACATCGTCGCCACCATGAACACCGCCGGCGTCGTATGCGGACCGGTCTACACCGTCGCCGACATCGTCGCCGACCCACAGGTACAGGCACGCGACATGCTCGTACAACACCACGACGCCGAGGTCGGCACGTTCCTCGGCCCGGGCGTCACCCCCAAGTTCTCCGACACCCCTGGCGGCGTCCGTTGGTCCGGGCCGTGGACCCCGGGCTCCCACAACGACGAGGTATACGGTGACCTGCTCGGACTGGACGAGCAAACCCGAACACAACTCGCCGCTGACGGCGTCATTTAAACCCAACCCCCAAGGAGTGCACCCTGACCACCACTACGCCCCCCACACCCCCCTACCGTGTTGGGCTCATCGTCCCGAGTTCGAACACCACCATGGAAACCGAGATCCCTGCCCTGCTGCGGCGACGGCAGGAAGTCGCCCCCGAACGGTTCACGTTCCACTCCGCCCGGATGCGCATGCAGGAAGTCACCGCCGACGAACTACGCCTCATGGACGACGCCAGCATCGACTGCGCAACCCACCTCTCCGACGCACGTTGCGACGTACTCGCCTACGCCTGCTTGGTGGCCATCATGGCCCGCGGACAGGGCTACCACCGCGTCGCCGAGGAACGCCTCGCAAAAGTCGCAGCCGACAACGGGGGCGCCGCCCCGGTGGTCTCCAGCGCCGGCGCGCTCGTGGACACGCTGCACGACCTCGGTGCCCGCCGTACTGCGATCATCACCCCCTACGCAAAACCGCTCACGGAAGCCGTCGCCGACTACATCGAGGGCTGCGACATCGAAGTGTGCGACACCGTCAGCCTCGAGGTCACCAACAACATCGCCGTCGGCCGCCTCAACCCCGACACCCTGCCCGAGATCGCCCGAGGCCTGCGGCTCGACGACGTCGACGCCGTCGTACTCTCCGCGTGCGTGCAGATGCCCTCGCTCGCAGTGATCCAACAAGTCGAAGATCAGCTGGGCGTGCCGGTGCTCTCCGCAGCCACCGCAACCACCCGCAAAATTTTGCTCGCACTCGGGCTCGACCCCACAGTTCCCCGCGCCGGGCGGGCACTCAGCGGCACACACAACCACACCAGAAACTCCCCACACCCGGCAAATGATTCATGACCAATCCGACCAGACCCGCGTGGCGGCCAGCCGGTCGCTGCCCGAAGGAAACAGAGATGAGTTGATCGGCGTCCTATCGGCCGCGCCATGGATGGAGGAAAATCGGGTGGTCGCCCGGGTGACCCCGCGTTGACTTGGTGCGGTTGGAGCCCCCGCAGATGAGTTTGATGGAGGTGTTGCGAGAGCGGTGCGCCGCTCTGGACATCAGCAAAATGCGACGTCAAGGCGGGTGTTCGGGCGCCGAACCCGCACCGCAAGGCCGCCAGGTCGCAGAAGTGAGTGGCCGCCACCAGTGGAGCGACGCGCTCGCCCAGCCGGCGAAGACGGTCAGGCTGGGACGGCTGCAATCAGTCGTGGAATACGTGACGCCAACGCCGACCAGGCGCTGACCCCGCATGAGTAGCAAGGTGGGCTCCATGAGCGTTCGCACCTGCACGCGTCGTTCCAGCAGACCTTTCAGGAATCGCCCATGAGCTATCTGCGGCGTCCACCTAGTGTCGGAGGAACCGCTCGCACGGCGGGCCCGCCTCGCCATTAACTGATCAGAGGAGAAGATCGATGACGTCCACCTCGCAAGCCGATCTCGAGGAGTTCAAACTCTTCATCAACGGCAAGTCTGTCGACGCCTTGTCCGGAAGGACATTCGAATCACAGGACCCTTACCTCGGTGCCCCGTGGGCGCGACTGGCAGACGGGTCCCCTGAGGACATCGACCACGCCGTGGGCGCCGCGCGCGCCGCGTTCGACGGCGAATGGGGCCAGATGACTGGCTTCCAGCGAGCGGCGATCATGCGCAAGGTCGGTGACGGGATCGCCGCGAATGCCGAGCGACTCGCCCGACTGGAGGTCCGCGACTCAGGCAAGCTGCTGCGCGAGATGTTGGGTCAGCTCAAGGCTCTGCCCCAGTGGTACTACTACTTCTCCGGCCTCGCCGACAAGCTCGAGGGGCGCACGGTGCCGCCGGTGAACCCGAACTACTTCGGCTACACCGTCCGCGAGCCCGTCGGCGTCGTGGGGGCGATCACGCCGTGGAACTCGCCGCTGCTGCTGCTCACCTTCAAGCTAGCCCCGCTGCTGGCGGCGGGGAACACCTGCGTCGTCAAACCGTCCGAGCACTCGCCGGCCTCGACCGTCGCCTTCGCCGAGGTGTTGTTCGACGCCGGACTGCCCGCCGGCGTCCTCAATGTGGTCACCGGATGGGACCGCTCGACAGGAGAGGCCCTGGCCGGGCACACCGGCGTCGACAAGATCGCGTTCACCGGCTCCTCGGCCACCGGCGCAAAGGTGGCGCAGGCCGCGACCGCCAACCTCCACAAGGTGACGCTGGAACTGGGCGGTAAGAGTCCGCAGCTCGTGTTCGCCGACGCCGATTTGGACGCCGCGGCCAACGGGCTGATCGCGGGCGTGTTCGCGGCGACCGGACAGACCTGCATGGCCGGTTCGCGTTTGATCGTCCATCAAGACGTCCACGATGCCTTGATCGAGAAAGTCGTCACCCGCGCAAACACCATCAAGCTCGGCGACCCCACCGACGCTGACACGGAGATGGGACCAGTGGCCAACCGCCCCCAGTACGAGAAGGTGCTCGGCTACCTGCAGAGCGCGGCCGCCGAAGGCGCAACGTTCGCATGTGGCGGCGAAGCAGACACCGAGCGGGGTGGTCTGTTCGTCAAGCCCACGGTCGTCACCAACGTGACCGCAGAGAACACCATTGTGCGGGAGGAAGTGTTCGGCCCGGTGCTCGCCGCCTACACCTTCACCACCGAAGAAGAAGCACTGAAGTTGGCCAACGACACGCCCTACGGGCTGGCCGGGGCCGTGTGGACCAAGGACGTGCACCGCGCCCTCCGTGTGGCCGCCAAGCTCCGAGCAGGGACCATCTGGATCAACGCCTACCGCGTGATCGCCCCGAACATGCCCTTCGGCGGATTCGGCGCCAGCGGCATCGGCCGCGAGAACGGCACCGATGCAATCAACGAGTACACCGAGGAAAAGTCGGTGTTCGTCGAGTTGACCGGCGGCACCCGGGACCCCTTCCAGCTGGGCTGAGCAACTAGCCAACAACTTCGCCGGCGCACCCAAAGATGCCCTCGACTGCGCCGCGCGCCTCTACCTCCGCGAACCCGAGCGGTGACCAATCCCCGAAGAACTTACAAACCCGACCACTTAAGTCAACTCCTCATGGTGGTGGTTGAAGCGCATGTGGTGGATGGCCGGGTCGTAGGGTATGCCGGACTGCCAGCAGCCCATATGACGCGGATCCAGGCACGAGCGACGATGCGAGTCGCGTGAGGGTTGCGTTTCCGCGAGCACACGTGTGGTCGCGCAGGTTCTTGAACCGTGCTGGTGTTCGGCCAGCTCGTCGACTTTCCCGTTTGCCGGGCGATCGGCTCGTGCGCACGGGGACGATGACACTAGCGGCCGACAAGTTGCCGTCGGAGCAGTGGTGTGAGGCGGTAGTCGACGAGCTGGCGCATGACCAGTGCGGTGGTTGTCTTCTTGACCCCACCGATGTCGAGGATCCGTCCGGCGATGCGATACAAATCGTCGGCGTCACGGGCAACGACGTGGACCAGGAGGTCGGTCACTCCGCTGAGCCCGTGCACCTCGAGAACCTCCGGAATGTCGTCGAGCGCGGCGGCGACCTCGGAGAGCTTGCGTTGGGTGACGCTGGTCAAGACGAATGCGGTCAACGGATAGCCCAGCGCCCCGGGGTCGATCCGCCGCTCGAGCGGCCGCAGGACATGCTGCTCCTCGAGCCTGCTCAATCGCGCTTGGACGGTGTTTCGGGACAGTCCGGTCTTCACCGCCAACGCGATCACGGTGGCGCGCGGCTCCTCGTTGAGCGCCCCGAGTATGCGGGCATCGATCTCATCGAGCTGGTATGTCCTGGGCATAATGGCAACCTCTCACGGCATGGAACACCCCGCCGCGTGCAGAATGCTCAGTCCAGGCGCCGCCTATTGCCCAGGCTGTACGACGATGTTGGACTAGTCCTCAGGTTCGGCAAAAGGGACCATGATGCGAGTGGCCTCTCGGCCACTGCGCGGCAGCTGCGGTTCCAGAAGGTCCGCCTGCCCGGCACGCCGATCCGAGCTCGCCCGCAAACCTGGGCGGCCCGGGTCGTGCCCAGTACCAGAAATTGCAGGCGAGGACGGAACTCATGAATGACACGAGCATGATCGAGCAGCGCCAGACGGCAAAGCCGTCTATCTCGGTGGCTCCTGCGCATGACGCCCTCAGAGAGGTTGAGCGGCGGGTGTTGTGGTTGTCGACGTCGATCATTCATCACGCCAACCGGGTCCGGCCGAACGAGTCAGGGTTGAAGGTGGGGGGTCATCAGGCGTCGTGTGCGTCGATGGTGTCGATCATGGCGTCGTTGTGGTTCGAGCACCTGCAACCGGGCGACCGAGTGTCGGTGAAGCCGCACGCCTCCCCGGTCTTGCACGCCGTCAACTATCTGCTCGGCGAGCTGGATGCGTCGTACTTGACGACGTTGCGGGCGTTCGGTGGTTTGCAGTCCTACCCCAGCCGCTCCAAGGACCCCGACCCGGTGGACTACTCGACCGGGTCCGTCGGCATCGGCGCCACC
>JAABUZ0100009797.1_pt1 | contig 10836 bp, 9 predicted proteins | sample 5562091 | NCBI WGS metagenome assembly JAABUZ01 (sample SAMN12813069, study PRJNA571459) | rock metagenome | isolation source: Antarctica rocks | place: Antarctica: Victoria Land, Linnaeus Terrace sud | collected 2015-12-21
TTATGCAGCATCACGGAGCGCCGACGAGACTTTTAGATTGGTCTGATGGCTCTCTAATGGCACTCCACTTCGCCTTGAAATACGCCCAAAGATCCTCAGATTCTGAAAGTGGTAACCCCATTGTGTATGTATTAGAACCTCGTCGATTAAGCGAGAAAATCGAGAGTACCACCTCAGATCAAATGCTTAAATCTGCTTGGAAAAAACATATTGAGCAACACCCCAAAGAGGATTCTGAGCAGGACAATGAATTGCCTGTCTATTTGCCAAGCCGTTTGCCTGATATGCCAGACCTTCCGAACCATCCAATATTGCTAGAATTTCCGCATATTACCCGCCGTGTTGCTGCGCAGAGAAGTAGGTTTATTGTGTTCGGCTCTGACCCCTCTTGGTTGGCTAATGAACTGACCGAGCCAAACCCTTCCATTAAGCGGATCTCGATTCAACGTGATCAAACACCAGAAATCCGAAAGGAACTGCGAGAGTGCGGCGTAACTGAATCGGTCATCTTTCCTGATCTCGACGGATTAGGTAGAGAGTTGCAGCAGCTCTGGAATGACTTACTGATCCGCTAAAATATTTCTTTTTTCAAACTGACCCACTACCGGGAGGCAGTCGTTCCTAAAACGGAAAACAAGACATCACGCCTCAATAGGCTTTCGGTCTTAGACATTCTTTCATTATTCCTGCTCGCCTTTTATTTTTTAATTTCAAACTAACCCACTACCGAAAATTAGCTAACTTGATCAGCTTGGGCGAAACCGTGTTATTTTATAACAAGCATGGAGCATATCCCTCCGGAGCATTCTGAACTGGCAAAAGCTGTATTAGACCGGCTGACTCCGGTCGGATCAATTCTGCATCGTGCTATGGAGCCCAGTGTTTTAGACGCACTATCCTTTTTTGACGGAAGGCGATACGATGCTCACCTATTCGCCGATCTTTGCCGTTACCACGCAACTTGTCGGATTGAGTCGCGTCCGATGCCGGTTGACATCAAATACAAACGAATCCAAAACAACGGCATGGTATTTCGATGCAAGGGGTGTTTTGCGGCTGTTTATAAGGCTAACCAGAACGGTGAGTTATACGGTCCTGGAAAATCGAAAACAAAACAGCAATATTTCAGCCAGCACCATCTCCTTTTAGAGCTTGCTGATCCAACGCTCTATCGATATGCAATCATTTGGGAGCACAGCGAAGTTTCTGGTCTGCTACTATCGATTGCCTGCCCCAAAAGTTGGGAGTATTTCAGATCATGGCAGAAAACAGACTGTCATTTTTATGTTGAGCTTCCTCACGCTGCTGAAACGTTAAAGGCGGACGATGTGTTCCTAAATCAAGTTGAAGACGGCATCGTTCTTAAACCCAAGCAAGATGTAGCCTCTATGGGAGATGATGGATTCCCCGATGATGATCAATGGTGATCGCATCCGACAAGCGCGAGACATTGCTGGTTTAACTCAAGAGCAAGTAGCCTCAAGACTTAATACAAGCCAAGCCCAGATAGCGTACTTTGAGCAAAGCTTGCGGCAGCCCAAGGAAGATACTCTTATCGAGATTGCACTGGCTACTTCTTTCCCGATCTCCTTTTTTCGGCGGGAAACTGCTCCAGACTTACCTCTTGGATCGCTTCTGTATCGACGACGCAAAGCCATGACTAGTCGAGACTGCGATCAAGTTTTACAGCTTGGCAGAGTCATTCTTGAGGCAACGCTGGTTTTAGGAGAGGGCTTTCGGGATATCGACTTAAAACTGCCGCGAATATCTGGAACCACCCCGTACGAAGCTGCCCGAATCGCAAGAGCTGAATTGGGGTTTTCTCCTGATCGTCCTATCACAAATTTAATGACAAGGCTGGAACGAAATGGAGTGATCATAGCACCTGTCCCTGTCAACATTGATGAGCACGATGCATTCTCAGTCTGGGCAGATACCGAGCCTCGAAAACCGATTATCGTAATGACCTCCGGCAAACCGGGAGACAGACAACGATGGAGCTTGTCTCACGAACTGGGGCACCTAATAATGCACTACGCTTTTCGGGCCTCCATCAGTCAAATCGAAAATGAAGCAAACCTGTTCGCCTCAGAATTTCTGATACCGGAAGAAGCGGCTCGGAAAGAGCTTGTTGCGCCGATCACGCTTACGTCTCTCGCTGAAGCAAAGAGTCGCTGGGGAATAGCTATTCAGGCTTTGATCCAACGAGCATTTCAGTTGAACATCATCACGGATGGCCAGCGAAGATATTTATTTCGCCAAATGGGCTCTCGCGGATGGCTTCGAAATGAACCAGTTGCGATTCCACCAGAAAAGCCTAGATTATTGAGAAAACTAATAGAAGCGGTTTACGGAACCAATGTAGATTTAAAGGCGATTGCAGACCGTTTCTCTATTCCCATTGGGATGATGAGAGAGATATACGATTCGTACCGCCCCGCAAAGGCGCTGACAAAGCACGAAGAAGAGATTAAGCCATCAAAGAATGGAAAACTGCTTACTATGCCAACGGCTAAGTTGGCATAGATTTGTATGATAAGCGCTCTGGCGCAATTGGTAGAGGCTCTTGATGCAAAAGGCAGCTTCAAACTGGTTCACTCCTTTATGGGAGAGAGGTGAGAGGTTCTATGGGCGAGCTAAAAGGCGGTTAAAACTCATTTATGAAGACCTCCCTAGCGATGGTCAAACTTGGCGACTTCACTGGTTCGGCGATTTCAGTTGGCAGAACGGCGACCTTCGGTTCCAGCAAGCGTTTTTTCCGGTGCGCAGCCCGAATTATCTGAACTCCATTGACTATGCGTCTATTCGCCTCGTGGAGACCGGAGTTGAGTTGCTCCCTCATTTCGCTATTGGGCGATGTTGGCGAAACCAGGAATCAGTAAAGACTGGCCTTACCCCTCAACTTCTGCGTGGTTTGCAGTTTCCTGACAATACCCAAATAGAACCGGTTTGTCCAGATGGCAAAACCGGCCTTGTGCCGTTTGCAGCATATCGATTACGTCCGTACCTGGATGCCCGTATGGCTGTGGTTGATGGGGGAGATTCGCCCTATGAACAGGTCTTGATTCCCTGTCACGAAATTCTCCGTTTCTATTACGCTTCTTCGTCGGTATTGATTAAAAGACTGCTGAACCCCAGGACTACCTTGGATAACCCTGGTCTCGTTTTTGATCCGTCCAAAGCAGATTTAGTCGATGGACACGCATTCGTAGTTCCAGCAGCAGGAATCCCCTCTAGCGATGCTCACGTGGTCGCCCGGTTGGCACTCTCAAAGAAAGCGTGGGTTCGCGCTTGCCGCATTCAAAGTTCATTACAAAAGAATCACCAAAACTTAGGGCAAGCGTTCCCGGAATGCCTGCCGCCTTTTGATGAGCCAACGGATCTCACCGTGGAGGGTGTGGAGGTTGCTGGTCCGGTTCGGCGCTTCCTGGTCCTGCGAATCCGGCATTGTACCGGTCCCTTTCCTTACCAATCTCTCACCTACCCGAAAGACCTTGCCATTCCTGCAGACGATCTGCCTGTCACTCCGATACGGAGATGGGATCGATTTTTGTATGGGGTCCGTAGGCGCATTAAGTTTACCTCTAGAATAAAGCCTCAGCAAAACGGCCTTTACACACAAAATCAAGAAGTAGAAGATCGGTTTACCGACATCAAAACGAAGCCATTAGCCTGGGAAGCGAAAAGCATACATGAGTGGAGGCCGACTGTTCATTTGCTGGGCGGACGACCGGTTACCACGCAAGGAGCAACCGGGGAAGGCGAATCTGGAGGTGAGCTAAATAGAGTCAAAACTACAACGGAACTGGGTAGTCCAGAAACAACAATACCCGGTACGCCGAAACCGAAACCTCGACTGATATTCCCAGCACGATTTGAAACGATCTTGGCCGCTTTTGAACTGCTCAAGGCCGAAACGCAATGCAGTGTTACACAGATAGACTTAGAAACAGAGGATGGTTTGTCTGTCTTCCCTTTGCCGGAAAAATCGACGCCACATTATCCGTGGTGTTTTGTGCAAGCCGGAGAGGACGAGCGTCGGCGTCAACTTTTATTACTGCAGATCGCTTATCCAGGTGGTGAAACGTTCTATTACATAGAGGCAGAACAACCCAATGGTGACCAACGCGGTCGTATGGCTCTGTTCTGTAGCCAGAAGCGTCAACTGCTACAACATTGGGAGCTTAGTGATATCGTGACTCAGATTGCAAAGGCTGGTGGCTGTTGGGACTATGTGAAGTGGCCTCTTGGATTTGAGAGAACGCGGTTCAATCACATAAATGCTAGTCCCGACAGTGTTGAGTTAAAAACCAGTCTGAAAAAGCGCATTCGAGCATTTATAGATGAAAAGCTGTCTCCTCCGAAGCCTCCTAAAAAAAGGAAGGCGTCTAGCTCCCCAGCAGCGGACCAAGCCGAGGACGGATTATGAATTTATGGTTTTTCTTGCTAGCTTAAAGACGTGAACGGGGCGACAGAATCGCCCCGAAATGTTCTAGCTGACTTAGCTCGTGTTAGCAGCACGAGGCGAATTAGCTTCGCCCTTAAAGTTTAACAATTGGGAGCGAAGCGTGTCCATATTCTGTTACGAGGTCAGCCAGAATGCGCCATCAGCCTGCCTCTTTACTGAGAATCCATACAGGCTAATGACGTTATGGGAAATGCTTCAAGTATACGCGCATTCTTTTATTAAATTACTGAATGAAATCAGGGATGTTGAAGGAAGTTGGTCCGCACCAAGGACAAATCCCGAGCAAGAGTTGTTACTGATAGGAAATAAGCTTGGCAAGATCAAACTTCACTGCGAAAGCCTCATGCTTCCTAGCGCTCTCAAGCAAATCAGATTTCTCATTGAGCAAATCTCGCCAGAGGCAAAAGGATTTAATAGCAATTGTCCTCAAGAATTTCCGCATATACTCAGTGAACTGAGGCGTCGAGTACTTGAGGACATGGAAGACAGAGTCTTCTTGTGTCTTGACCGTGACAAAACTGTCGAGTTTTGCAAGGCAGTAGACATAGAGGGGTTAGGGATTGCGAACGTAGTTCTAAAATCGCCAGAAGAAATCTTTGGAGAAAACGTTTGCAACAGCTTTCCATCCACACTTTATGACCTTACAGAATCTGTACGCTGTTTCCTTTTAGCAAGAGGGACAGCTTGTGTTTTCCACCTCATGCGTGCGCTCGAAATCCCCTTAAGTTGTATGGCTGCTGAATTTGGGATTAATAGCGCTCATACCAATTGGCAACCGATTATAGATCAGATTCAATCTGCTGTGACAAAAGCAGCTAAAAACCCGGCCTCACTCCCAGGAGGGAAAGAGGATGTGGAGTTCTACTCACAAGCGACCTCGTATCTCATTACTCTCAAAGACGGCTGGAGAAACTATACGGCTCACCATCGAGGCAAATATACCGAAGAGGAGGCAGAGTTGATGCTGAGGAACCTGCGTGCTTTTCTGCAGAAGCTTTCAGTGCGCCTAGCTGAGCCGGTTCCCGCAATATAAAAATAACCGTAGATGAACGTGTATTGAAAGAGCATCGGCTTTACTCAACCGATCACGAAGCGGAACAGTCGGCACTCCAAATGTCCAAAAGTTACATTAATTACCAACTTTCCTTACCGCAGTCGAAAAGAGACCCTTTCTTTAATTCTGGGGTTTAACATGGAGTGTTAGCGGCTTCAATAGATTCCGCAACTGAGGGCGTTTCCGAAAAATCTCCGAACAGCCAAGAAGCCTGGCAAGCGAGTTGGCGTTTGGTTCTGTCGAACGCTTGCACAAATAGGCCCAAGCGGCCGCTACTTCGGCTTCTGAAGCAGCATAGACACTTTGGTACAGATGACCCTTGACGACCGATTCGTAGAAAAATGACGGCTCATCAAAGTCCTTGAGTACCGTTGAACTCCAAAGCTGGCATCTTCGACAGTGTTCAAGAAACTTATGCGGCCAGTCTTCGAGTAATTCGGTGGCAAGTACCAGAAGTTCCCGGCGAGCTGTGGCCCGCAGTTTTTCAAAATCACGGCACTTCGCTTGCGGCCAACTGATTTCCGGGGATTGGCGATGCAACGAAGACGCAACGGATTGCGCCAGGAGGCCAGCCCGTTTCCCTGTCGATAACAGCCGCAAGAGTTGGTGCAGGACACGAAAGACCAGGAGCGCGGGTTCCTGTTTTTCGCCTATCGGTGCATACCTTACGGCCAACGTCCTTTCCACCCAATGCACGGCATGCCATTCCCGTTCCTCTGCTTCGATGAGGGAAGTCTGCTGAATCAAATCCTTTCGACAGAACGAGCAAATGTGCAGCGGTTCCGGTTGATACCGTGGCCGAGTACCCATCTCCAGCCGTTGTGGAACCACAGGATTAAAGCAGAAGGGACAGTGATCCTGAAGGCAGAGTTTGTGCTTCGTGCAAACCGTGATGCAGGCGAGACGCCATTGTTTCCGGAAGTAGGGTTCCCGGTCATCTTGCAGGCAAGCGGGGCAATACTGCAGGCCAAACGCACGCCGGGTCCGGCGATACACGCCTACGGGCAGAATCCACGGCGAATTGCCATTCGGGTTATGCCGCTCGTACAAAACGCCTTCGAAGGACCGGAGGCTGGTCTCCCTTGCTCGTTCTTCCGTCTCGCCGGATCGTGCGGCCATTCCCTGCAGAAAGGAGTCCGTACAACTTTTATCAATATCCCGATTCCAGATATGCACATCGGGAAACGAAATCACGCAAAAGGTGTGCAGTTTCTGCCCATTCGCGGCGGCGAGCCGGATGAGCCAAGAGGACAACAGTTCGTCGGGTTCTGGTTTAAGATGAGCAGGCCACAACTTGCCGGATAACCCACTAGGCAAACTGAGAACTCCGCCACTTTCGGTTCGACGGAGGAGTCCAGGAAATCTTCTGGAAGGTGGAAAGAGTAATTCGCTCCGTTCCCGAATTGACCGCTTCGACAGCCGCTGCCGTCAGCAGGGAAGAAATCTCGCCGATGGTGCCTTCCGACAAAGCCAGGATCTTCATGGCAAGGTCTTCCTTGGTTAACTGCGAAGGCTTTTGCAAAGGCAACATGCGTTCAAAGCTCGCGAGCAGTTTCAGGTACTCCTCGTTGGGTTCCCATTTCGGCAGGATCGCCGGTTCAAACCGGTTGGCCAGTTGCGGATCAGACTGCAGCGCGTTAAATGCCTCTTTCGTGCCCACGCCCACAATCGGAATCTGCAGTTCATTGCCAAGAAATTTGATGGTGTTCAAAAAATGGCGTTGCTTCAAAGAGGTGCCTGCTAGGATGTGCTGGATTTCGTCAATAATCAGCATCTTCAAGTCGACACGCTTCAGGAGCGTCATGACCTGATGCTGCTTTTGATCGACCCGGCTCTGCGCCCGGTAGGGCGCAAAGAGCCGGTCTAAAATCAAGTTGTAAAAGCGATTTTCGTCCGGCACTGGTGGCGCTTGTACGCTCAGGACCGGCACCCACACGCCCGCGCCGCCCGGATCGTCATCTGCGGGATGAAGCCGTTTAAATCGATTCGCAATCATCGTCTTGCCGTTGTTGGTATCGCCGACAAGGAGCAGGTTCGGCATGCGATGCGTTTTGGGATAAGTGAAGAGATCGTTCAGTTTCCCAAGAATCTGTTTGGCGCGAGTGTAGCCAATCCAACGCGGGCTGCGGATCTTTAAGATTCGTTCTGCCGGGGGCAGTTGCAGATCATCCATGACGCCGGATTCTAAGTGCTGGGTCTTGGTCATCCTTACAGTTCCTCCAGTTCGTCAAACGGCATAATCGTGCCTGCGTCAAAAGAGGGTGGATCAGGATCAGCCTCGTCAACTGGTGGAGGCAAGACCGATGCATGGACATGTCGGTGACCGATCCGCCGTTCATGGGACCGTCGTACTTTCTTGGTTGTCTTTTTGGCGACTTCTTCGAGATGCCGCATCTGTTCGTAGGCAGCGAAGATCGCCGCTTCATCCACAACCGAGGCTCCTTGGCTCTTGAGCAACTTGGTTGACTCTCGCAGTTCCCATAAACTGATCGCCGGACGGGAACTGTCCCGGTACGGTACTGCCGAATACTCTTTCTGATCCGGATCAAAAAAGTAAACGACACTGATGTCGCGGGGATCACGGCGAAACAGAAACTTTTGTTTCGTGCCATCCTCGTTTTTCCGGTGGACGTAACTGCGCAGAACATCATTCGCATAATGCACTTCGTCAATCACAATGCCGTATCCCTGAATGGTGCGTTCTTCAAAAGGCATAAAGTCGAGACGGATGCGATCTTCATCTAAAATCCGGGGCGGCAACCCGGTTCCCGGCTGCTTCCCGTCACCGAAAATCCCTTTCTCGTACTGTTTACTGGGCGAGGTGCCGAGACCGGTATGTAGTTTCTGATGGTAGACCTGCGTAATATAGGTCGTGAGCCAGCGCTCAAACTCGGGGAGCGTCATGGCGGCTTGCCCATCCGGATCGTACTCGGCCCGCATCGCCGGATGAGAGAAGGTAGTGCCTGGTAAGGCATGAATCTCCTTCGCTAAGGTGCCGAGCATGCGTTCGATGTGTCCGCCAAAGTGCGGGGTCGCCACGGGCCGGAACTGGAGATCAATCCCGTGCTCCTGGCAAGCTCGGTCGAGCATGGAGCCGCGAAACTCTTTGGCGTTGTCGACATGAATGGTTTGCATCTTGCCCCAGCACGGCCAGGAGACATCAAGCCCGAGCCGCGCCAGCCACTTTTCTTTGGGCAGAATGGCGTGCGCAATACACAGCCCCGTCGACATGGCCCCCGGAGGATCAAACGACACATACAAGCCCGCCACCAAGCGGCTGTAGACATCAAAGGCGAGCGTAATCCAGGGACGGCCTACCGGCGACCGGTGAACGCTATCGACTAGGATAATGTCCAGTTTCGTGTGATCGATCTGCACTACCGCTAGCGGCCAACTGGCTGAGAATCGTCCCGACCGCAAATCATAGAGTTGCTTCGCTTTCTGGCTTTGCGACCGGCGCTCCAGTTTGATCCGATCGGACAGCCGGGAGATCCGGTTGCGGACGGTGTTGAAATGAGGAACCGGCACCCCGGCATTCCGGCAGCGCTTCTCAACCTCCTCACAGGTCTTCTGCACGGAACGCTGCTGCTTATGCAGATAATAGTTCTCAATCGTGGCCTGGAGAATCGTCTCGGTGCTCGGGGCAATGCGCGATTGATCCCGCCCACCGTTGGGCTTCTCCGGTAACAACGCCGACACGCGCCCCATCCGTTCAAACTGCTTCAGCCAACGGTAGACCGTCGCGATATGCACGCCTGCGGCAGTCGCTTGCGCTTTGACTGCTTCTTTCGTGCGCCGGGGCAGCGAAAGGACCGGTTGAATGAACCCGAAACGGCGCTGCGCTTCTTCCCAATCGGCAGGCGCGACCTGCGTCAGATCCAGATCGGTTACTGTTCCGTCACCCGGCGGAGGGGCCGGGGTGAGTTCATGAATCCGTAGCTGCTGCTGTGCTCCCGTTACGGTATGCACCGCTAACACGTTTTCTAAATCGAGCACATGCTGAATCAGGAACTCGTCCGAGCCTTGATAGACTTTGCATCCGGCGGCAATCACTGCTGTGTGGGTCGACATCGTATTTACTCCAGAACATTCCAAATCGGAGACTCCATCGAAATCGGCTGCGTCAGATCCATACCGATCCGGTGATGCGCAACGAGCTTCCACAAGGTACGGATCGCTCGCGCCTGATTCATGGGATCTTGTAGCAAGGTCGTGACCAAAGCCCGTGGCGTTGACAGCGATTGTTGGAGCAGCAGGTTCAGCAACGCCTCGCTAAACTCCAGCTTCTTTTCGTTGCCGCCCCGGAACTGCCGCAGAAACTGCACATTCTGGAGGTAGGGGCCGCGAATCTCCTGCTCTGTTACGATCTTAAAACGCCACCCCTGCCCAGTGGCATACCGCCGCGCCGCCCGAAACTTCGGCTTGAGTGTCGCCCATTCGGAGAACAGCACCGAACGAGGTTTCACCTCATACAGGGTGGGCTCGGGCCGTTGCCGCTGGCTGCCTTGCCGGAAGAGCACGAAGACATCCGGGGTATAGTGCCGTCGCTCCCCTTCCCCGCCGGTGTACTCAATCGTGACGGGCTGCTCCTGAAACTTCACGACATCTAAATCAAAATCGAGCAGCGTCAGAAAATCCCGTTCGAGTAACGATTCAAACGCCGCCGAGCGGTCGTTCTTGGACGAACTGACGCGCCCGGTATTTTTGACTTTGCTGGGGCCAATTTGCCGAGTTGCCGTCATCTAGTCGCACCGCTTCCTATCAAATCAAAACGTAGTCGCAATTGGTTGTGTTTGGTTTCGCTCTCGCTGCTGTCGCTGCGTAGCCTTTTCGGCCCCCGTAGTCGCATTGAGTGATGGAAATGACAGGCGGCAGCGGCAGCCCTCGACCGGGCGAAGTGAGTTTAGCTCACCAGGGCGTGCTGTTTTTAGATGAGCTTCCTGAGTTTCCGCGCGGCGTGCTCGAACAACTGCGGCAGCCTCTGGAAGAAGGCTCAGTCACGCTGGCGCGCAGCGCCGGAACACTAACATTTCCAGCGCGGATATTGCTGATCACGGCCATGAATCCCTGTCCCTGTGGATTTTACGGCGATAACACTCGTGAATGCCGCTGCACTCCCGGCATCATCCAACGCTATCTCGCCAAAGTCAGCGGCCCTCTGCTGGACCGCATCGACATGCACATCGAAGTGCCCGCCGTGCCTTACAAAACCCCAGTATTGAGTTAGGAAAGAGTCGTACCAAGCTGGCAGGAGTAGAGTAAGGTTGCCTGTCCGAACTCCTTCTGCCGAAGGTACGACTCTCCGATGTCCAGC
>JAABUZ0100009799.1_pt1 | contig 10834 bp, 9 predicted proteins | sample 5562091 | NCBI WGS metagenome assembly JAABUZ01 (sample SAMN12813069, study PRJNA571459) | rock metagenome | isolation source: Antarctica rocks | place: Antarctica: Victoria Land, Linnaeus Terrace sud | collected 2015-12-21
CTCACCGCCACCGGCCGGACATGAACCTCGACGCCCCACGCTCGCAAGATTCCCTGCAACCAGGAGGACTCCTGCATACCCCGCCGACGCCCAGCGCCGACTCAGGACGACGCTAACTCAATACGGTTTACGCTGCCGCAGATCGCGGAGATGCTAGGCGTCAACCCGTCGACAGTGCGCCACTGGGTCAACACCGGCCGACTCTCTGCTGAGAAGCGCGGCCGCCGCTGGCTCGTCGAGCGCGAAGACCTGGAGACGATCATGGCGCAGCGCCGCCGACGCGCCGGACGTTCCTCACTCATCGAACCGCCGGCAGAACCCGACGAGCAGCGGAAGGGCCTGAGCATGGCTGACTCCATCGACCTAAGTAGTGACACGTGACCGACGAGTTCGGATCGCCGCAGGAAGCAGCGATGCATGTTCGACGGGCCGACTCGCGCTGGCAGGCCGCGGTCCACGGCTTCGACCCCTACCCGGACCGACTTCGCCGGCTCGCCGAGGCCGCCGAGGCAGAGCGCAAGGCGCTCCTGTTCGCCGACCTCTGCAACGTGAAATGGAAGCCTCAGCCCGGTGCGCGCGGACTGCGGCTCGCGGCTGAGCTCGACCCGGGCAACCGCATCGGGCCGGAGAAGCTCTGGGCGAAGTTTGACAAGGCCCTCGACCAGCTGGGGGTCGCGCTCGAGGGCGACGGCTTCGCTCAGCTGGCCGCAGTCTTCGGTTCGCTATCGGCCGCGGCGGACGAGATCGCCGACGCGCTCGAGCAGCGCGTTCCAGTGAGCCAGACCGGCTGATCCGCGACCGCCAGCCAGGATCTACCGCACTCTGCCCGTGAAAGAGATCATCTGGCCCACAACCGGCCTGAGCGCGTCTGTCGGGTACAGATCGGGCGCCTGCTGTCATACGACCTCCGGGATTACTACCGCGGATCCGACCGGTGTCTGACCGTGGTGAACCTGCGGCCGGCTCTGGGCTAGAGTCGCGCGGCGTGCGCGATCCGACCTCGTCAGTGGCTGCGATCGATCTCTTCTGCGGTGCTGGCGGACTCTCCTACGGTCTGCAGGAGGCCGGAATCCCGGTGATGGCCGGGGTCGATGTCGACCCGGCTTGCAGGTTCGCGTTCGAGACGAACATCGGCTCGCCGTTTCTCGAGATGGATATGTGCGACGTCAGGCCCGAGCATCTGGACGACCTGTGGGGTGACGCCGATTATCGGCTGCTGGCCGGATGTGCCCCATGCACTCCGTTCTCGCCGTACCGACGCGGGATCGACACGAGCGCCGACCGGAAATGGCCGCTGCTCGACCAGTTCGCAAGACTCGTGACCGAGACCGAACCGGATCTCGTGACGATGGAGAACGTCCCCAGGATCATCAGCGCGGGGGTGTTCATGCGCTTCGTGGAGAGACTGCGCAACGCCGGCTTTCACGTTGCGTACGAGACATCCGACTGTCTCAGGTTCGGTCTCCCCCAGACCCGCCGCCGCTGTGTGCTGCTCGCTTCGAGGCTCGGCGAGATCCCACCGCTCCGACCGGACGATGGGGTGCGTCGAACCGTTCGCGACGCGATCGGCGACCTTCCGCTACTTGAGTCAGGGCAGGCGGATCCCAACGACGGCCTCCATCGTGCCCGCGCCCTGACGGAGATCAACCTGAGACGTATTCGCGCCTCGAGGCCCGGCGGCAACTGGCACGACTGGCCCGTGGAGCTCCGCGCGCCATGTCACCGTCGAGCGACCGGCGCCACATTCCGGAACGTCTATGCCCGGATGGAGTGGGATCAGCCAGCGCCGACGATCACCACGATGCCCTACAACTTCGGCACCGGACGCTTCGGTCACCCTGATCAGGACCGAGCGCTCAGCCTTCGGGAGGCAGCGATCATCCAAGGGTTTCCGCACCAGTACCGCTTTGTCCGGGAGGGCTCGCCCGTCCACTTCAATCGTCTCGGCATGCTCATCGGAAACGCCGTACCACCGCCCTTGGGTCGTGCGATCGGCCACGCGATGATCGAGCATCTGGCAGCGATCCGAGCCGGGGACGCTGAACATGCCTGAGAACGGTGCCGAGGCGGAACCGCCCGCCGACCATCTCTACGAGATGACGGCGGACCTGGCGGTGCTGGAGTCGCTGGGAATCAATCTGTACAGCAACGCAGCTGCGGTCCTGACCGAGCTGGTCGCCAACGCCTACGACGCCGACTCGACGACGGTCAACATCAACTGGAAGAAGGACGGGAAGACGATCGTCGTCGTCGACAACGGCGTGGGGATGACGGTGCCGGAGCTGAACAAGCGCTTTCTCAAGGTCGGGTACAAGAAGCGCGAGGAGGAGGGTCTGACATCCCCGAAGTGGGGCCGGAAGTTCATGGGGCGGAAGGGCATCGGCAAGCTCTCGGTGTTCTCGATCGCCAAGACGGTCACCGTGTACACGAAGAAGGGTCGACAGAAGGGACTCGGGCTCGAGATCGTCATAGACGACCTCGAGCGGGCCATCAAGGAGCAGCGGCCATATCACCCGGAGCCGGTGGACGTCCCCCGTGAGTACGACAAGAAGGGCACCACATTGGTTCTCAGCGATCTGAAGCAGAAGCGCGCCGACCTGACCGCCAGCGCGCTTCGCAAACGGCTCGCCCGGCGCTTCGACGTGATGGACACGACGCCGGCGACCAAGGGCGGGTTCACGATCAAGGTTGACGACAAACCGATCAGCTGGGCCGACAGGCAGGAGCTGAAGAACCTGGAGTTCATCTGGGAGTTCGGCGAGGGGCGGCTGCCGAAGAAGTCGCTGCCGAAGGACTGCACCCGATTTATGCTTGACAGGGACCACCTCAAGGGCCACCCCGAATGGCATGTGAGTGGGTGGATCGGCACAGCCAAGAAGCCGACCGACCTCGCGGACGACGATGCCGGCTCGCTGAAGAACATCATCGTGCTGGCGCGCAAACGACCGATTCAGGAGGGGATCGTCGACAAGCTGGACTTCAGCCGGATCTTCGGGAACTACGTCACCGGACAGATCGAGGCCGACTTCCTCGATCTCGACGACGGAGACGACATCGCGACGAGCGACAGGCAGCGCATGATCGAGGACGACGAGCGCGTGCTGGGGCTACAGGCGTTCCTTCGCGATGCGTTTCTTAAGGCGTCCGAGATCTGGAGCAGCGAACGCCCGAAGAAGGAGGCGAAGGACCTGCTGGCGAGCCGCCCGGAGCTGCGGGACTGGGTCAGCAGCAGACCGTCCGGACAACGCGACGCCGCCGAGAGGATGCTCGGCACGATCGCCAGCCTCCCGATGGAGAAGAACCGCGAGGTCGAGGATCGGTCCGCGCTGCTCCGCGCGGGCGTGCTGGCGTTCGAACGCATCGGGCTGCGGGACGTGAGCGACGATCTCAAGAAGCTCAGCACGGTCACGGCCGAGGATCTGCTGCCAATCCTGGGCGCCCAGGAAGCCTACGAGGAGGCACTCTGGGGCGACATCCTCAGGTCCCGGGTCGACGCCATCTCGGAATTCCGCACGATCACCGACACGAACGAGATCGAGAAGGTGCTGCAGGAGCACCTGTTCAAGAACCTCTGGCTTTTCGATCCGTCCTGGGAGCGCGCGACCGGTAGCGAGCGCATGGAGGAGAACCTGAGGAAGATCGAACCGGGTCTCTTTCCGAAGGACAGAGACAAGAGCGAGATCAACGGCCGGCTCGATATCCGTTACGTGACGAATGCCGGGCTCCACGTGATCATCGAGCTGAAGCGCTACAAGCGAGCCGTGACCACGGAGGAGCTTGCAGAGCAGGGTGGGAAGTACTACGCCGCCCTGGACTCGGTCCTCGTACAGAATGCCGAGCCCGACAGTCGAATCCAGATCGTATTCGTGCTCGGGACGCCGCCGACGGTCAAGCGGGCCGGGGCGCTGACCGAGGAGCGGTTCCGTGAGAACCAGTTCGATTCGTTCAACGGCCGCTACGTGTTGTACGACCAACTGATCGAGAACGCCAGCAGGCAGTACGACGAGTACCTCGAGGCAAGCGCGAAGGTCCACACACTCAACGACCTCCTCGAGGCCCTCAAAAAACCTGCGCCGCAGTCGTGAGTCAGCCAACGCCCGGGCCGATCGGACAGCATCCCCGGCCCTCCCAGGCAGCAACCGTCGATCACCATCGCTGCACGCGGGTGGCGGCGGGAGCCGGCACCGGGGTCGACGACGCGGCCGCCACAGATCACTGCGCTCGCGTGCTCGGACGATGATCGCGTCGAGCGCGATCTCGTATTGAGCGCGGGTGATCTCGATGTAGGACTTCTGCTGCACGCTCGCGCTGGGTATCCCGAGGACGGTCCACGACGGTGCGAGCTGCAGAGTGGGGATCGCCAGGTACATCTGGACGGGGATCAGATAGGGCCATCGCTCCTCGCCGACGCCCGGGGTGATCGCGACGTTGGCGCCGTCCTGGCTCGCCCGGGCGATGGCGAACAGCTTCCGTGTGACCGCGGAGTAGTAGACGAGCAGATCGTTTGACCGGATCGCCTGTGGCCGTCGCGGGGCACGGACGCCGTAGAGGAGGTCGGGGCGCTGATCGATCCACCGGTTCTCGAGCGGCCAGTCGGCGGCTCCGACCATCTTGAGGAAGTAGTTGCGTTTGGGCATCGGATGATGTGGGCCCCGCCGGTCGCGGACCGGCGGGGCCGGTGTCGAGCGTCAGGCGGCCTCGGAGTAGTTGTCGGGATCTTCGCCTTCCATCGCGTCCTCGATCGCCGTCAGCGCGTCGATCTCGTCGGTCGGCTCCTCCAGGGGCTCCGGCTCGTCCTCCATTGCCAGCAGGATCCTGTCGCGTAGATCAGCGATCTTCTGGGGCAGCTCACCCATGATGTCGCGACGCAGACCGTGCTTGTCGATCAGTACCTGATCGGAGCCGTCACGGGCGTCGTAGAGCCGGTCGAGCAGCTCCTCGAGCCCATTGCAGTCCGAGACCACCCGACGCTGAATACCGACGAACCGGTCGTAGGGCGAACGCTCGTCGTCGTCCTGATCGTCGTCGTCGTCCGGGCGCTGTTCGCGGAAGGCGAGCTCGCGGAGCCGGACGTTGGCACCGCCTTGCGAGCCGAGCCGGAACTCCTCGCCGTCGATGAGCTCGGGCTCGCCGTCGGCGCTGTAGAGCAGCGGCGCGAGTTCCTGCCGGCCCTCGATGTGCTCGATCGCCTCCGCGATGATCTTCAGGCCCCCGGCGCATATCGCGAGGTTGCTGACGACGTTGGCGACCGTGCCGCGCATCCAGACCTTCTCGACCGCGCTGCCCTGGTCGGAGAACACCAGACCGAGGCTGGCTAAGGCCGTGACCCCTCGGGCGACCAGTTCACGACTGGCATGCGACCACGTCCCCGGTCGGGCGGCGAGTTCCGTCAGAGCCTCGCCGAGCAGCGTCGGAATGTCGACCTCCTCCCGGATCTTCCAGTCCGGATGGGCGGCGAGCGTCGGCGGCTGGAACTCGTTGGTCAGGGCCGCGGCCGCGGTCTTCTGACGCTTGTCACCGGGGTAGATCGGCAGCAGCAGCGCCCCGACAGTCTGTGCGTAGCGCTTCTTGGTCAGGTTCTGCCGAGCGGGGTCCTCGAGGATCGCCTTCCGGACGGCATCGTGGGAGGCGGGGTGACTCGCAGCCCTGAGCAGGCGGCCCGCGATCACGTTCGCTGCCGTCGTCGTCTCGTGGCGCTCGTCACGTCCGATCACGTCGTTGCCCTGTGCCTTGGTGAGCATGCCCGCCTTCACGAGCTCGGTCACCAACCGCTCACCGCGGACGCCACCCTGGGCGAGCACGTTCCATGGACGCGGCTGCTCGTGGATGCTCTCCACGAACTCCGAGACGACCTGAGGGAAGGGGCGCTCGGACACCTGATGGTCGCAGTCGAGCACTCCGATGATGATGTGGGCCGGAAGCGTGAGCACCTTGACCGCGTAGTGCACATCCGGGTTGTGGGGCGTGGAATAGAGCCGGGTCGCCACACCCGCGCGAGCGCGCCGGACCAGATCGAGCGTCGATCCGCCGAAGGCCAGCACCTGATCGAAGCCGATCCCGAGACCCTCGAGGCACGTTACGACGCGTGTCGAGCCCTCGGCGGTGTGCACGAATCCGGTCGGCTCGCTCTCGTGACCGTCCTCATCCTCCTCGATCACCGACGCGGGCACGAGGAAGACCGGGTTCCACACGCCGGTGGGGTGCTGACGGACCGACTGACGGAGGTCGGGGCTGGCGATCCGGCGGGCGTTGTCGCGAACCGCCTTGCGCAGCCGCTCGACGTCCCGCGTCCGGTATCGCATCGAGGGGATCGCGTCGCCCTCGTCCGGCAGCGGCCACACCTCACCGCCGCTCAGCTTGACCTCGAGACGCCCGCGACCGTTCGCACCGTCGGGCGACGCAGCCGCCGTCCAGACGCGCGCCTCGAGTGACACCATCGTGTATCCGGAGGGGGTTCGGTGCATCGAGAAACGCTTGCGCTCGATGTCGTTGCGCAGCTGGCTGGGGTCCACCACCGCGGAGGCGATCGCCATCGCCTCCGCTGGCGAGACGCTCAGGGTGACGCCGTCGAAGACGTCGATGCCGCGCTGCAGCCTCCGCGACGCGGCCGTGATCGCCTGGCCCTTGGCCACGGCCGTGATCTTCAGGAAGTGGCCATCCCCGATCGGGAACTGCTCCTGGTCGTTGTAGGCGCTGGGGTTGACGTTGCTCAGGTCCATGCTGTTGCTCCTTCGAGCGAGCACGTTCCCGCCTGGTTGCGGACGACCTCGACGCTGCACCCGCCGACGTAGCGTCGGGGGCTCATCCGTGAAGGTCTTTGCGCTGAAACTGGCTGTCCGGTGTCCTGGTGGTCTCGTGCGGTGGTTTCGGGCGGATGCCCCTGATTGGTGTTCAGGTGACAGCCGCGCGATGAGCACGGAACCGACACCCGGTGGCTGCTTCCTCGACCGCGGTCGAGGCGTGAGCCATTCGGTTGTCGCTACGAGCCGTCCGTCCGGCTGAATCGTGCCGTCCGTTCCGTCGGCAGAAGCCTTGGAGCGGCGTGGCCCAACCCATATCTCCGGCTGGCGGCTCGGAACGACGAGCCAGTGCTCAGTGTGACGGATCTGTCAAGTGGACCTCAGAGCCGATCGACGGCTCACCCTCAAGCTGCCGCTCGATTCGGTCGGCGGCGGCCGTGGCTGCCTCGTGCTCCCAGATCCTCACGACCGTCCACCCAGCGGCGATCAGAGCCGCGTCGTTGCGTCGGTCGCGGGACACATTCGTCTGGAGCTTGTCGGTCCACCACTCGCCGTTGCTCTTGGGCATCGACCCGTGTTCTGGACAGCAGTGCCAGAAGCATCCATCGACGAACACAGCCACGCGCGCGCGGGTGAACACGATGTCCGGCGTACAGCGCACATCGGGAAGCGGGCGCAGATGTTTCCGGAAGCGGCGGCCCCGGCGATGGAGCTCGCGTCGCAGCGCCAGCTCCGGCCCGGTGTCGACGCCGCGGTTGGCCAGCATCGTCGCGCGCGCGGCCGGCGAGGACGGCGTGGGCGTCGGCGTGCAAGGCGACACGACCGTCAGCCTGGCACACGCTGGCCACTACATGCGATGCTCCCGATCGATGGGCATACGAGGCGAATCGTCGGTACAGATCGGCCCCTCCTCCACCGGCGATGCCGACGTGGATGGACTCGACGCGCTGATGACGGAGGCGCTGGCGGATCTCGCCATCCCCGACACCCCGGAGAGCCGGGCGCTGCTGGCGCGACTTGCGACTGACTCGGCCGCGCTGCATCGGACCGTTCGCAGGCTCGCCGCGGCGCGACGTCCGGCCATGCACTCTCTCCCCGACGTGGACGAGCAGGTGGATCTCAGGATGCGGGCGCTGTTCGCGAACTGCGTGATATCCGATCTCCTACGCAAACCCAAGAGGATCGGCCGCCAGAATCGGTTGCTACTTAGCGTGCTCGTCGATCGGCTCGGCGAGCCGATCTCGCTTCAGGAGCTTCTTCTGGTCAACGGCTTGCACAACGGCACTTCCCGTCGCCTGAGAGAGCTCGAGACCGAGCACGGCCACTTCTCGATCCGCGTCGAGGGCACGGGCGACACCACGGCGTATGTCCTCGAGAACCCTCGCCCTGACCTCGACGCCACCGCCTACTACTGGCTGAAACGGAACATCCGAGAGCGAAAGCCGAAGAGAATCCCGCCCCACGAACGGCTCCTCGCACTGCTCACGGCCCAGCTCGGACAGACCGTCCCCTTGGATGATCTCGCCTACGTGCTCCCCAAGAACGAGTCGACCGGAAGGGGCAGGCCACGAACCGCTCAGCTCGCGGTGGCTCGACGTATCCGTGAACTTCGCGAGAAGGGCTGGCAGGTCCAGAGCGGAAAAGACCGCACTCGCGTCGGGCTCGCCAGCTCCGACTATCTGCTCGAGACACTCGAACGCATCCCCGAGTACGAGCGGATCAAGGCAAGCGACCGCGAGCAGGCGCTCAAGCGCTCCGGCTACTCATGCGAGCACTGCGGCTGGTCACCGACCCACGGCGTCTCCGGTGGTCGGAAGCAGCTCGAGGTCCACCACAAGGACGATGCTCAACGTAGCCGCGCACAGAACGTCCACCGCCAGGAGAATCTCGAAGTCCTGTGCAACCAATGCCATGCCGGCGTCGAGGCCGAGATGAAGAAGCCCTCCTCACCTCCCTCCACGACATCAGAATCGCAGGCCATCTAGATGCCGGCCCTACCGTCCGTCGCCGCTCTGCTGGGCTGGAACGGACAGCACGCAAACATCGCCGATAAGTCCTCGGCGACCAGCCGCCGTATCTCGGCCGACGTGCTCCAGATCCTCGGTGTCACGACTCAGGTCACCCATACCGGGCAGACGGCCGGCAAGGCGTTGGAGCAGGCAGTCCACGATCATCTCAGTTCGGCCATGCCCAGCACCCTGAACGGCCGAGCCGTGACCGTGAGCCGCAAGACGGTGGTCTCCGACTTCGAGCAGTACGAGCATCTCGCCCAGCTCCAGCACCTGATCGACATCGACGACACCAAGACCCTGCGCGCCTCGATCGGCTCGGACTACCTGGTCAAGCCGGACGTGACCGTCGGCCTGGCGCCGGTCTCCGGCTCGCCACTGCTTCACGCCGCCGTCCCGTGCAAGTGGACGCTCCGGTCCGACCGGGCACAGAATGTGCGCCACGAGGCCGTGATCCTCATCCGGCATCGCCGCGGGCGCCTGCCGCACATCACACCGGTGACCGCCGAGCCGATGCCCACCCGGCTCGCAAGCCTCGCTCGCGGCACCGCGGAGGTCGACGCCCTGTACCACGTCGCGCTCGACGAGCTGACCACCGCCGTCAACAACAGCGGCACCCGGGAGCAGATCGAAGTCCTCGAGGAACTCGTGCACCACCACCGCCTCCGCGACCTCGCCGAACTCGTGCCGATCCTGCTGCTCTGATGCCGCGCCGGACGATCAGGCGACGGCGAGCCGCAGCCGTCCGATCGGCCGACCAGCGGGTTTCTCAGCGAGCGCCATGGCATCCAGATGTTCTGCAACCGTCAGGGCGATCCGTCGTGCCAGAAGAGGCGGGACCGCATTGCCGACCTGCCTGGCGATCGAAGTCATCGACTGATCCTCGGGCAGCACGAAGTCGTCGGGGATCGACATGCATCTCGCCGCCTCTCGGATGGTGATCGGCCGGTGCGCAGACGGGTGCAGATACCGTCCCTTCTCCGGCTTATAGAACTCGGTGCGGATCGTGTAGGCCGGTCGATCCCACCACAGCCGACCGAACACGTCGGTCGTGCCCGTCGGCTTGTTCCGCCAGCAGGCGGGCACGAGATCTCCCAGCCCGGCGCGGTCTAGGTTTCGCTGCATCTCGAAACGATTGCCGCCATCGCGAGGGACCGCCTTGTATTTCCGGACCGAAGTCGGTCGTGGCGTTCGAGGTCGATGCCAGTCACGCGCGTCGGGCCTGATCGGGAGGCCCTCCACCGCATCGCGGAAGGTCCGCCATCGCTCGGTGCCCAGTCTCGGCGCGGCCGGATCTGAATGCGTGGCAGACGGCAGAGTCGGCTGAGAACCACGGATCCCGATGGCGATCGCACGCCGTCGACGTTGAGGCACGCCGTGGTCCGCTGCGTTGAGCACATCCTCCACGACTCCGAATCCGCGTGCCTGCACAGCCTCGCGAAACGTCGAATACTCCTCGGAGACGAGCAGTTCGGGCACGTTCTCCATCACGAATGCACGTGGCCCCGCATCGTCGAGAGCCCTCAGATACTCCTTCCAGAGTGCTCGCCGCTCAAATCCGACCCCATCGCGGTTCAAGGGGCTGAACCCCTGGCACGGGGGCCCACCGATCACCACGTCCGCGCTCGGGAACACCCGTACGTCCTGGATGTCCCCCGCGTGCACGTGCGCCCCGAAGTTCGCCGCGTAGGTCGTAGCCGCGTCCCGGTCGTGCTCCACTGCAAACGTGGGCTCAAATCGACCGCTGTCGACGAACCCACGCGTCATCCCACCGCAGCCAGCGAACAGATCGATGAGCGTGTACATCATCGCCCGAAAATAGCCGGCGACCCGGACAGGAAACCTACGAGCGCGGCATCGACATCACCGACGACCAACTCGCCGCCGTCAACATCACCCGACACACATTCCACGGCGATTGGAACTACACCGTGATCCCATCACACGCTCAGTCGTGAGCCCTGACAGGAAAATAGCGTTCAGGCAGCCGCGGCCTCCAGGGTGACGTGGTGTCCGAGCGCTTCGAGTTGGGCGATGAGTCGTTTGGTGATGCGTTCGGGGTCGCGTTTGCGGAAGTAGTCGCCG
>JAABUZ0100009800.1_pt1 | contig 10834 bp, 15 predicted proteins | sample 5562091 | NCBI WGS metagenome assembly JAABUZ01 (sample SAMN12813069, study PRJNA571459) | rock metagenome | isolation source: Antarctica rocks | place: Antarctica: Victoria Land, Linnaeus Terrace sud | collected 2015-12-21
AGCCAAGCCCACACCGCCAGCGGCATAACACGCGCTGCAGCCGACGCCACACTGCCTCCGCCTTGCCCGGCTTCGCGGCCCCCGCCTTGCCCAGAGCAGGTGCGGGCGCGGCTGAGCTTTACCGTTAGACCGCAGGGCGTGGGCCGGGCTTGAAGTCTTGCTGAGGGCGAAAAGATGCGGCGGCTTATTGTTTATCTCTTAGAGCGGGTTATAATAGTCTTACAGATGGTGGATGTTGTTGTGACTGCTTATGCGAAGGCGCGTATTTAGTCAGACGGTGACGTTCACAAGAAGATGACGGCTGCTTTTCCTGCCTGTCGGTCTAACAATGCGCTGCACCCGACGCCACCTGCCAGGTGCCTCTGCGTATTCGTAGTGCTGTGCAGGTAGGTGTCGCAGGTGAGCTTTGGCGTTATGCCGCTGGACTGCAGTTCAATTGGGGCGGAGTTGTATGAGGATCAAGGGAGCGACATTGGGGATGGCAATGGCATCCGGGCTTCTCCTGGCAGTGCAGGCACTCTCCGCGCCTGCGTCTCGTCACGTCCCAGGCTCGCCATCGACCGCTGACCGGTTCTTTGACCGTCAGACCCGTCACGCCCATTACGCGGCCCTGATTGGCTTCGGCCCGTTGTGGCACAGCAGCACCGGTCTGAACGATGGCGACAGGGCCTCGGGCGACGAGATAGCCACCGGCATCGAATTGAGCGATGCCAGGCTCATCCGCACACTGCGGGAGTGCCTGCGCTTCACTGACCAGCACCAACAGAGGCTATACTCGAAGTATAAGGACAGCATCATAGTCTCATTCTGTAGCGTCCCGCCACGGCGCGAGGGGGGCGTCATACCCTGGTGGATAGAGAACGGGGTGTGTGACGTTATCTGCTACCATGACAGCGGCAAAGATTACGGCGTCGTAATGCCACCTATGCAGACCGCGCAAGTCATGGCTTCCGGTTCCGGCCCCAGACTGAGAGCATTCGTGCGCCGCATGGCACGGCGGGCGCGGGCGCATGGGCAGGGCGTCTCGTACTTTTACTACTACCCGCAATCGTTAGAGCCCAGTTGAGGGGAAGTTGACTACCACTGGCATAACATACTACTGCACCTGACGCCACACTGCGCTCATTCTTCGCTCCGCGTGTCGCAGGTGAGCTTCGCCGTTAGACCGCACTACGACGTTTTGCACTGGAACGAGGCCAGAGATGGACAAATCACAGGTCATCATTCTGAGGCTCGCTGTGGCGGCGACGGCCTTAGCCGTGTTGCTGTTCCCCGCCGCCTGGATTGACGACAACGACTCCGGCCACGTCTACTGGTGCTTCCTGCCGTCGCTGGCATGGCACCCGCGCCCTGATGAGGAGTGGCCCCTCAGCATCCTCTTGGCCGTCGGAGAGATCGCTGCCGTCTGGGTTGTGGCCGCCATAGCGAGCGTGGTCGCCGGTGCGCTGACGCGGGGCAGCCGGAGGCGCAAGGCTGGTCAAGGTGCGGTCTAACACGCGCTGCACCGATGCGGGCAGGCCGCCCCGGTCTTCAATTGAGCAGGGGCTGTGCGGTTTTTGCACACGCATCGTTGCTGCGTTCAACAGGCTCCAAGTGAGTGTAAAACACAAAAAACACGCCAAGGTTTACCTATGACTCAGCTACTAAAACGCGCCTATGCCGAAGTTGCACAACTCCCGGAGCCAGACCAAGATGCTATCGCTCTGCTCATATTAGAGGAATTAGAAGATGAACGCAAATGGCAAAAGTCTTTTGCTCAGTCCGCCGACGCATTAGCCCAGCTTGCCGAGGAAGCGCTTGCAGAACACCGAGCAGGACTAACACAACCGCTTGACCCAGAGACGCTATGACCTCACGCACCACCGCGCGTTTCCGCAAAACCTTTGGACAACTACCGGGCCAGGTTCAACAGCAAGCTCGCCAAGCGTATCGCTTGTTCCGCCAAAATCCTCAGCATTCAAGCCTTCGCTATCGCCAGGTGCATCCGATGCTGCCCATTTATTCCGTGCGGGTTGGCATTCATTACCGGGCTGTTGGAACACGCGATGGCGAAGAGATTGTTTGGTTCTGGATTGGGCCACACGCAGAGTATGACTACATCATCGCGCATCTTTAATCGCAGGCTTACGAGTCAGCGGCTCAACAATTCGCTGCACCGATGCGGGCAGGCCGCCCCGGTCTTCAGACCGGTGGTTGAAGCCCGCCTCCACTCATCCGCGCAGGGTGGGTGGACACAGCCTCGTGGGTGACAGGGGATAACGTAAGCGAGGAGCAGACTATGACGACGAAAGAACGTATTCAGGCGGAACTCGAACACCTGAGCGAAGACGACATGGCCGAACTGCTGCGGGTTATCCAAAGCCGTGGTCAGGGGGCACGGGCCGCAAGCCGGGCCTGCTGAGCAGACTCCGGCAGGTGCAGATCGACGCCCCTGCGGATTTCGCGGCTAACCTGGATCAGTACGCGAGTAGGGAGAAGAGCCTTGGCGGTCAAGCAGACGTTCCTTGACACGCTGTTCGTGATCGCGCTCATCAACCGGCGCGACCAGTATCACGAGCAAGCCGATGGGATAGCTTCCCTATACGACGGTCAGTCCTTGATAACGACTGACGCAATTCTGCTGGAGATCGGCAACGCGATGGCGCGGGCGTTCAAGCCGGAGGCCGCCCAGGTCATTGAGGACTTGCTTACATCCGAGGATGTCCAGGTGGTACGGCTCACGCCCGAACTGTTCGAGCGGGCTTTTGTCCTCTACAAGTCCCGCCCAGATAAGGAGTGGGGGTTGGTGGACTGCATCTCATTCGTGTTGATGCAGGACGCGGGCGCGACCGACGCCCTGACGTTTGACCGACACTTCGAGCAGGCCGGCTTTCGAGCGCTGATGCGGGACCAGGCCTCAGCATAAAGGTTTTGCAGACCTCTCCCGTACCGGGCCAGTGGGGTTTGCCCTGAGTGACTTGCCTGTCTCTGTCAGCGGAGCGTGTGCCGGCCTGACTCGTATCACCACGCTAGCAGTCGAACATGCGCTGCACAGATGCAGGCAGGCCGCACCGCGCGTTTTGCTAATCAGGTCTGTTAAATAAAGAACATATGTTCGTGAAAACCCACAAATCTAGTATAATGGAAGCGGCAAAGAAAACCGCAACAACACAAAGTGCTTTAGTAAAGAACTTGACCAATCACGATGGGGCAGAAAGCAAAGGATGTCTGCATAAACCGGCATGGGTCTCATCCACTAATGTTTGGGCAAGCCCGGCGTCCATCAGCGCAACAATTTGGGCTGTCAAATCCACCAAACGCGGCTTATTGTCACCCGCAAACGTGTCCTGCCGCGCACGGGCACACAGGCGATTGAAGCCTTCGGCAACGCCGTCATCAGTCGCGTAATGGCGCAGGTATTGAAACTGGCAAAAGCGCGCCAGCGTGTGCGGCAGGCCGGGCAAGGGACGCTGAGTGACCGCCTCGGCCCACTGCGTCATGCACGTCGTATCCGCCTCGGCGCAGTAGGCGTAGAACGTATCCAGCAGCGCGGGCTGCTGTCGAACAAGATGAGCATCCAGGGCCAGCTCGGCCAGCACATGCGCCAAAAAGAACCGGCGGGCACGCATATCGGCAAACCCGGCGTTCGCGACAAGCGCGCCGACCTGCCGCTCCGTTTGGGCAAAGACGCGGGTCTTGTGGAAGACAGCGTCCGTGCGCAGGTGTGCCCGCACGCCCGCCGTGATCGCATTGTCCTGGGGCGTTTGCTGGGGGGCGCTGTCCAGCAGGGCGGCGCGCAGGCGGACGCGGGGCGCGGCCAGCGGGAGAAGATCGGGCAGGGCATTTGCCATCACGTACAGCGGAAGTGGGGCAGCCTGGGGCAGAATATGGGTGGCGATAACAAAGTGCGCGATGAAATTCATGGCAAAAAAAGGGAGCGGCCTGATGCCGCTCCCTGTATCCCACACTATTGCTTGAGGATAAACTCGGTTTTGTCCTTGTCAAAGCCTTCCTGCTCTTTTTTGGTATCAAACGTCCAGCGGCTGGAGCGTGGATGAAAGGCAGAGTAACCGCTGAGGATGCTCGCGAACAAGCGGCGCGGCGTCCGGCGCACCAAGTTCACTTCGGTGAGCAGGGTCAGGAACGAGCAGCCTTTTTTGCCATAGTGCTCCAAAATGCGGTGGATAATGTCATACGTAGACACCGAGCTGCTTTCGGATTCTGTCCGAAAGTCCATCAATTCTTCCAGGCGAGCGGGGCTGACAAAGACATTGGCATCTGTTTCGTTTTCCTGCGTAAAAAGATACTCGTCAGGCTTGTCTGTTTTAGTCAAGGTGAACACGGCGCCGGAATCTGCGGCAATGTCGGCGTAGACATCAAACAATCCGTATGCCAATTGAACGTTATAGTCCACATAGAGCGGGTACGCGCTGCCCTGGGCGTCGCGCAAAGTCAGCTCAACAATGTTCGGCTCCGTGGGAAAGAAGCCAAACGGCACCTGGGCGAGCGGGAATGTGCCCACTTCTTTGTGGTGGGCTTTGAGCACCAGGCGCAAAGACGGGGACTCGGCGGACATACCTTCCGGCCACCGGGTCACAGTGTTCGGTTCCTGGTCGTTGACATCCTGCGCAATAGGGTCGAGAAGGTCTGCTTGAAGCTCGTCATCAAACGCTTCATCACTGAGCATCTGGTCTAAAATCTCGCCGTCGGCGGTTTCAAACCGGGGCAGGGTGGGGAAGGTCAGCGACTCAGGCACCTGCCCGATATAGGGCGGCAGGGAGCCTATTGCGCGGAACCGCTCGCTGCCGACCCACAGGAAATCTTCCGAATGGGCACGCAGATAATCGGTGAGTGTTTGGGAGTCCTCGACAAATGTGCGGCTGCCGGGGCGCACTTCCAGGACGTTCGCTAAGATTTCCCCAGTCGTGACAATTTCTTCGCGCCCTTCAAAGTAGCGGCGGATGTCTTCGGCGTCTTCGTCCGTGACTTCCAAAGGCTGCGCGGCTGCGGGGACTTCCACAACCATCTCTGCCGGCTCTTCCACGGGCTGGTCCACCACCTGGTCGGCCTGCGCGCGCCACACGGCACGCAGCATATCCAGGTGCTCGGTCAGCAGCCAGCGATGATCGGGCAGGGCCAAAAACGCATCATTGGTCGCTAATGCATCATAAAGCGCCGCTCCGTCAAACTCATCTCCCAAAGCCTTGAACGCAAGGTACTGCACGATGCGATTGTCCACGGCCTGGCTGCCAGCTAAAGACACCACCTGACGGGCAGCGTCGACCGGGTTGTTTTCCCAGTCCAGCTTTGCTGCGCCTTTTTCAAAAGGGGCTAAGGTTTCGCGGCTGAGATAGTTGTAAAACAGCAGGTCATCTTCAGCTTCCAGGTCAATATTGAGCAGCCACGCGCGCAGCCCGTATCCCAACCCCTGCGCGACCGGAAAAAACCGCGGCCCTCGCAAGAGGCGCGGGGCCACTTCATCAAAATGCTCGCGAACACGATTATAGATCTGCGCCAGCTCGCCGGGAATGGCGTCGGCAGGCATGGACCCGCCATAGATCGACACCAATTCTTCCAGTGTCCGCTCGACAGGACGCTGCTTGTCCAGGTAACGCTGCGCAATGTCCCAGCGCCGGTCGATTGCCACAAACCGCAAGGGAAACTCGGTCATGACAGTGCGCGCCAGACCAACCGTGACGCTGTCTTCGTTGGTTTCGCGTACGATCTCGCTTAGCCGGGCCGGTTCGCCCAGGCGCACCAGGGCGCGGTGCAGCAATGTCGTCAAAACGTCCGATGCCAAAGCTTGGGCCGGGTCGATGCCGGCAGGCGCAGCATTTTTCTTTGTCGCAGGCTTTTTGTCCGCGGTCTTGGGGTTCGCCATGTGTTCTCCTTGGGGGAAAGTAAAAGTTATGGGGTCAGAGGGACTGCCGTCAGGTCGTACGGGGCGGCGCTGACCACGCGGGCACGCACCAGTGAACCTAACGGAAGGTTGCAAAGGGGCAGTAAAACAGTGCCGTCAATTTCCGGGGCATCGCGCGGCGAGCGTCCCACTGCCGTGCCATCGCGGCGGCCTTCCAGCAGAACGTCCAGGTCTCGCCCGACCCACTTTTGGTTGTTGGCGAGGCTGATCGGCTGTTGCAACGCCATCAACCGGTTTTTGCGCTCGCGCATGACACGGGCCGGGACAGCACCGGCAAAGTCAAATGATGGCGTCCCTTCTTCGGCGGAATAGGTGAACACGCCCACTTTGTCAAAGCGCATCTCGTCGACAAAGCGCAAAAGGTTCTCGAAGTGCGTGTCGGTTTCGCCGGGAAAGCCAACTAAAAACGTGGTGCGCAGGGTAATGTCGGGCACCTGTTCGCGCATGCGCCCGAACAAACGCTTGTATTGCTCCACGCTGCCGCCGCGCTTCATCGCCTTGAGCATGGCATCGTCCCCGTGCTGTAAAGGCATATCAATATACGGAACAACTTGGGGAAAACTTTGCAGGACATCTAAAAGCGGCTGGCGCACCATCGTGGGATAACAATAAAGCAGGCGCAGCCACTGAATGCCCGGCACGGCGCACAACGCTTCCAAAAGCTCTGGGAGGGCCAGACGCCCGTACAAGTCCATGCCGTAGGCTGTCGTGTCTTGCGCCACCAAATTCAGCTCTAATGCCCCGGCCTCGGCAAGCTGCGTCGCTTCGGCCACCAGCCGCTCCAGCGGCTTGGAGCGATGCCTGCCCCGAATGCCCGGAATGGCGCAAAACGTGCAGGCATGGTCACACCCCTCCGAAATTTTCAGGTAAGCCGTCCACGGCGTGCCTGTCGCCCGCAAACGCGCCTGCGGAACCAAGGGGTACTTGTCGCCGACTTCCAGCACCTGATGGGATGAAACAGGCCGCGCGCCGAAGACTACATTGCCCACGATGGGCGCGCTTTCAATGCCCAGAAACGCATCCACTTCGGGGATTTCCAGGGCCAGCTCGCGTCCATAGCGCTGGGCAAGGCAGCCTGTGACAATCACCTTGGACACCTGTCCGCGCTGCTTGCGCCGCACGGCGTCTAAAATCGCGTTGACGCTTTCTTCTTTGGCCGAATCGATAAAGCCGCACGTGTTGACAATCAGCACGTCCGCGTCGCCTTTGTCAGCCACAAAGCGCACGTCGCCTTTCCCCGTCAATGCGCCGAGCATTTCTTCGCCGTCTACCTGGTTTTTGGCACAGCCAAGCTGCACCAATCCGATTTTAGTTGTCAACAAGAGTTCCTTCGCCAAGTCCTGCCAATGCATACGCAAAAATACCCGCATACTATACCCGAAAATAACAGGGCGGGTCAATCTGCGCAGATGAAGCGCGTCACGCTTCGTCCATCTCTTGCGCCAGTTGGCCGAGAAACGCTTCTAAAAAGGCCACCCGCGATTGGGCCAGGGCGCGCGCCGTCGGCGTGTGCAATGTTTCAGGCAGCCGCAGCAGCTTGCGGTAGAAATGGTCCAATGTCCACAAATTATCGTCGGGCGCGCGCGATTTGCAAAACGGGTCTTGGGGACTGTAAAATGGGCGCTGCATCGTTGTGCCGGTAGCAAAGCAGCGGGCGATCCCGATGGCTCCCAGGGCGTCCAACCGGTCGGCGTCCTGCAAAACCTGCGCGTCCCGCCCCGCCGGCACAATGCCGCGCGAGTAGCTGTGTACCCGAATGCACTCGCAAATGGCGTTCGCTTGCGCAGGAGGGTAACCTTCCTTTTGCAGCACGCTGAGGGCCAGCATCGCGCACTTTTCCCCGGACAATGCCGAATCCGGGTGGTTTTTAGGGTAATTAAAGAGTTCATGCAGCAAAGCGGCAGGCACGACCACATGGAAGCTTGCGCCCTCGGCGGCGCCGATGCGGGCCGCCTGCACCGCAACTCGCCGCACGTGCAGGCTGTCGTGGGCCGGGTCTTCCTGCCTGTTGTGCTCGTCGGCAATCGCCTCCAATCGCCGCTGCCGGTCGGGTGTCGCTTCTAACTCATCACGCATCATCAGCAGTTTCTTTCTTATGACAAACGCCCCGCCAACATCTCTTCTGCTTGCGCTGCACGAGGCCACCCTGGTGCAAAACGGCCTTCGCATCTTAGACAATCTCAGCCTGCAAATCCCCGACGGCGAGCATTGCGCCATTTTCGGCCCCAACGGGTCGGGTAAGTCGTCGCTGATTAAGTTGATTACGCGCCAATGGTACCCGCTGGCCCATGCCGACGGCAGCCCCAGCATGACCCTATTCGGCAAAGACCGCTGGAACATTTTCGCCCTGCGCGCACTCCTCGGCATTGTCTCGTCCGACCTGCACCAGGACTTCACCCGCGACCCTGAGCGCCGGGGCCTGGAACTTGTCCTGTCGGGCTTTTTTGCCAGCCATGGCCTCGCAGACCATCACGCCGTCACAGCCGCCATGCAGGATGCGGCCCACAATGCCCTTGCCCTCATGGAAGCGGGGATGCTGGCGGATAAGCCGCTCGCCGAAATGTCCACGGGCCAGGCGCGCCGCGTCCTGATCGCCCGTGCCCTCGCGCACAATCCGCGCGCCCTGCTGCTGGATGAGCCGACGGCGGGCCTGGACATTGTCGCCGCCCGCCGCTTTCTGCTGTCCCTGCGCCGGCTGGCTCAGGCGGGTAAAACCGTGCTTCTGGTCACCCATCACGTGGAGGAAATTCTGCCTGAAATCCAGCGCGTCATTTTGCTCCGCGATGGCGGGGTCTTCTTTGACGGCCCCAAGTCCGAAGCGTTGACCTCGGCGCGCTTGTCGGCTTTGTTTGATGCCCCGGTGACAGTCACGCAAACCGGGGACTACTTTGACGCCCATGTCGGCGATATTCTCGCCCCGTTTGAGTGATTGAAAAGACCTGACGAGGGCCTGTTTGTGCCCGGCTCGCCCGCACGCCCTCTTTTCCTTTCATCTGCAAACACAAAAAGCCGCCGGGCAATACGCCCGGCGGCTTGTCTGCGACAGCCCCGCACAGCAGGGCTGAAAACCGAGACTATTTCTTCAGCATGTGATGCGCGCCCATGGCAGCCGCCGCGCCCGACATCATCGGGTGACGCTCGGCCATGTTCGGTTTTGCGCCGTGCGCCATGCGTCCGGCTGCGCCTTTTTTCGCCATGTGGTGGGCCATCATGCCCGCCGCCGCGCCCGCAATCATGGGATGCTTTTTGAGCGGGTTTGCCTGCGCAGGGGCGCACAGCAGGGTGGGGAGAAGAACAGCGGTCACGATAGGCAGGGCCAGAGCGGCGCTGCGGAATGTCTTGATCATGGAGGTTCCTTTCGCGCAGAACATTCTGCGGCGTGTGTTTGCAAAGTTAAGAGCGAACGGGGGCGCCCGAAAGTTCCCGTTTGGCAGGGATAATCTCGCCCGCTCGCCCCGTCCATACGGTAGCCGCTCTGCGCCTGCCACTGGTACACGCTCTGACTTGCGCCTGTGTTGCTGCCCCCGATGACCTCCCCGAACGCCGAGTAGTCCGTCTGGCCCGTGTACGTGCCGTTGCTCATGTTCAAGCCCTGACGCATGGAGCCTAGGCCGTCAAGCTGCAGTGCTTCCCCGTGCTTTGCCAGCCGGTTTGTCCCCACCAGGTAACGGTTGCTCGTGTTCCCCGCTTCTAACAGCGTCACTGACGGGCGTAGATGTCTTTAGCCGCCGTTCTACCTTGAGTATAGCTGAAGGTAAGCGTATTGCCTCCATTGCTCAGGGCAGCCGGAATTGAGGCCGTGCTGCCGCCCGTTGCGGTAGAGAACTTCAGCGTCAGCGTGGAGCCGTCAAATTGCCATGTTCCGCTTTGTGGCTGGCTCCCATCCGAGAGCGTTTCCGTGAATGTGTTGTCTGCACGGAACTGGATGGTGTCGTTGCTGCCGCAGCTGTCGCTGGTGCCATCGGCGAGAAGAACGGAGCCGGGGCAATTTGCCGAGGCTGAGGAGGTGGCGATGCTGGTTTGACGAAACTGGCCCACCAGCGAAGGAGTAGCGGGCGTTGTGGTGCTGCTGCTACCACCTCCGCACCCGGATAATAAGGAACAGCCGATGAGCATAACAAGCGCAAAGCGAACTGACGTGGTTTTCATGTATTTTCCCCTAATCGGGTTTGTCACTGAACTTGCATTGTCATTGAACTTGGAGAGGTTGGCCCGGTTTCTTGATGTGAAACTCGCTCACCAGGATTGTTCTATTTGTTGCGTAGGCAGGCTGGTTCTCGAACACAAGCCCGAAGGGAAAAGCGTGCTTGATTTCCACAACAGCGGTTAAGGGCAGTGCGCTGGCAGAGACAGGCAGCGGGAGCGGCTTCCCTCCGGACTTGTCCAAAAGACCCCAGACACCTGTTTGTTTTCCCGTTGCCGCAGGGACATAGGCTTGTCCGCCACCAGTAGTTGTGTAAGGTTTGTAAGCTCTTCGTGTCAGGGTCTGTAGATACTTGCCCGAAGGCCACAACGTCACTGTTTCTGAATATGGCCCTGCCGAATACGAGTAAAACGCGATGGCTGTTTTAGGGTCTTCCGTCGCAGTCTTGTTTTGGCAGCCGCCTACCATGACAATGCCGCTCAAGACCAGCAGCACGGGAAGAAACTTCGTGTTTGCCATCGTTTGTCTCCTTTCAGGGGGTATGTAACCGGCTTTGTTGCATAAAGGAAACTAAGCACAATGTTTTACATTTGCCGCGTTATATCTATGCAACAAAGCTTTACTGCTACCTAGCGTTTTGACGTATGTTGTGAACTGTGATATGCCTTAGAATGTATCTCAAAACGTAAGTGTTGGGTCAAGTTCGTGCCAGCGGCGGAACCAGAGCAAGGCGGAGGCTAACTTCATCAGCGCCAGGTACCGCTCCGCCAGTTTATCGTAGCGCACCAGGA
>JAABUZ0100009802.1_pt1 | contig 10830 bp, 8 predicted proteins | sample 5562091 | NCBI WGS metagenome assembly JAABUZ01 (sample SAMN12813069, study PRJNA571459) | rock metagenome | isolation source: Antarctica rocks | place: Antarctica: Victoria Land, Linnaeus Terrace sud | collected 2015-12-21
TGGAGACATACTGGAGCTGGAAACAACAGCAACAACCCGTTGCAGAGGGAGGTGATCGCACCTTGAGTATCGCCTGATGACCGGGGAGCGCTTTTTACAGAAAAATCTGGACTTGACCCAGCAGCCCGAGGGCGACGCTGCTCCCGACGAGGCCCGCGATGAAGCGCCGCGCGTCGGACCAGCCGAGGAGACCGATGAGCACGACGATGACAGGGAAAAGGAGGTGCGGCTTGATCCACACCAGGCTCACCACGACGCCGGCCCAGCCAGGATGCGAGCGCCGCAACAACGCGAGGGACCCCGCGAGCGCCAGGAGCAGAATGGGCGTTTGTTGGCCGAAATAGTAGCAAATGATCGGGATTAGGGTCAATGCAAACAGGAGCAAAAACCCCATCGACAGCGGTTCTTTCAGGCCGTAGAGGCGGCCGACGACGACGAGACTACCGACCAGCATGGCCGCCATCGCGGCGAGCCAGCAGACGTAGGCGACCGGCTGCGGGACGATCGTACACACCGCCATAACCTTCGCGAAGAGCGGCGGATTCGCATAAGAGTTGAAGATCATGGTCAAGTGGGGATCGACGATCGTGCGGACATGACGTTCGGTCTGTCCGAGTTGGACCCAATTGTAGGGATCGCGCCCCTGGCGAACCGTGAGTCCCGCCGCGTAGAAGGCTGAAAAGTCGGAGCCCAGCCCGGTTTCATGGGGCAGCGCGGCGAGGTCGAGCGCCACCGTACACACGAGCAGCGCGGCGGCGAGGAGCGTCATGCCGACATACACCGGCGACCACGTCGCCGTCGTGGAGAAGGGACGAGAACTCACGGCGCCCTCCTGACAGACCGGGCGAGAACTCATGGCGCTCTCCTGACAGACCGGCGGACTATCTCGACGACGGCATCGGACGACGATATCGGAGGAATACGAGCGTAGCGTACGTAGCATCGCCCGGTAGCGCCAACCCCTAAACGGTACGGACAGCGCCCGGAAGTGCTATTGCCGACCACCCTTTCGTCCCCTACACTACGCCCACTGGATGGCGACCCGCGACAGATTGCGCCGTCGCTCGTGCCGCGCGTGGGGAGGAGAGAAGTAGGTGAGAGCGCGCCTGGTCCGAATAGGATCGTTGCTGGGCGTCACGCTCGTGCTCGCCTTCTATGCCGAGGCGCTGGCGCACGCGCCGGCGACGGGTCAAGACCTGCGCACGTTCTACGCCGCCGCGGTCGTCCTGCGCCATGGCGGCGATCCCTACGATCCACGCCAACTGGCGCGCTGGGAGGAGCGCCTCTATCGGCCGACGACAGCGGCAGGACGGACCGCGTTGGCGGAGAATCCATACGTCCAGGGTCCTCCTCTCGCCATCGCACTCTTGCCGCTCGTCGGACAGCCGGTAGGCCTGATCTACCGAGGGTGGGCTATTATTTTGGCGCTAGCCGCCGCCGTTGCGCTCGCCCTATCGGCGCGGCTATGGCCAATGGGCGCGTCGGGGAGCCGATTCCTCCGATATGCCGGGCTGCTGCTCGTAAGCCCCATCACGTTTGTAGGCGTTTTCCTCGGTCAGCCCGACGCCATACTCCTCCTGGCCTTCGTCGGCGCGCTGACGCTCTACCGGCGGTACCCACTCGCTGCGGGCGCGCTCGTGGCGCTGGGGCTTGTGAAGCCGCAAATCATGGCCGGCCCGCTACTCCTCGTGGCCGCGCTCGCCTGGCGAGAGGGCCGAATTTTCCGGTATATAGCGGGACTGCTGCTGGGTTGCTGTGTGTTGCTCGGCGCAAGCGCGGCGATCGCCGGGCCAGCGATCGTGCGGGAGTGGGCGCGCGGGCTCACCGGCTTCGGCGCGACGACGGTCTATGCCCAGGTCGACGTCTCATCGCTCTCGACACTGTACGTCGGCTGGGCGCCGCACGCGCTCGCCGTCATCTGCGTCGTCGTCGGACTTGGCGCGTGGGCCGCCCTGAGCGTGGGATTGTGGACGACCGCACGGTGCGACGAAGGACGGCGCTGGTGGCTGATGACGGCGCTGACCCTCTGGCTCCTCGCGACCCCCTACGCCCACCCCCACGACGACGCGCTCCTGCTGCCCGCGGTATGGTACCTGCTCGACCACGGTCCCTACAAGGGCGCAACGCGCCTGCTTGCCCTGCTGACCCTGCTCGCGTGGTGGCTGTTGCCCATGACGAGCGTCCTCGGTCTACGGCCGCCGATCGTCCGCGGGCTCGGGATCGTCCCCATCCTCCTCCTGGCGGCGCTACTGATGACGCGCCGTCCCGTCCCCCGTTCTGGCTATTGGTCCCTACCCGAGTAGCCCATACACTACGCACGCAAGAGCGAAGGCTATCGTCCGTCGTCCCACTCGAGGGGTAGATAGGAGAACCGACACTGTTATTATGGCAAGCCTACTGACTGGACATGGCCTCATCGCGCCGCTCGACCTCGCGCGGTTCGCCCTCGCCTACCTCGTGCTGGCGGTCGTTCCAGGGTATGCCCTGGCCGCGCTGCTGCGCCCGCGCGCCGGACGCGTCGAGCGGCTCGCCCTGGCCGTGCCGTGCGCCTACGCCGTGACCACGGTGTCCGGCCTCGCCACGGCGTGGCTACACGTTCCCTTCGACCCGCGCGCCTACGCGGCGCTCGCCGTGCCGGTGACGCTCGCGGGGGTCTATGCGCGATCATCCAGGCGCCGCGTCCCCACCGGGATCGCCGGCATCCTGCCGGCCTGTGCGCGTCCTGGACACGCCTGCTCCACGCAAACCCGCTTGGATGCGAGCGTATGCCGGCTGGAAGCCGGCGGTCCCAGTGGATACGACGAAGGCCGACCCCTCGACGGTCCCAGTGGGGACGACGAAGGCCAGCCCCTCGGCGGTCCTAGTGGGGACGACGGAGGCCGGCCTAGTGGCGTGCTCACTCTCTTACGCGCCTCCAAGGCACGACATCTAACAGGCGAAGAGGGTCGCTGGTGGCTCGTGCCGATTGGGGTCGCGTTGGCGCAGGTCGGGATCATGGTGGGCGTCTACGCCCGCTACACCGTGCCGCCGGGTAGCGACGTCATCTCACACATCCTGTGGACAAACCGCATCGCCGCGGCTCACGTCTTCCCCATCGCGCTGCTCTCGGGGCGCCTCGGCGGGACCGACGGGGGTTTCTACCCGCCCGCGTTCCACGCCCTGACCGCGCTCATCCTCGCCGTCGCGCCGCTCCCGACCTACCGGGCCGTCTTCTACGGCGTCGTCGTCGCCGCCGCCTTCCTACCGTTGGGGCTCTACACCTACGTTCGCGTAGCCACGGGGAGCGCGCGGATCGGGGCGTTGGCGACGATCGCCGCGCTCGCCTTCGAGCCCGCGCCCCTCTTCGTCACTATCCTCTCGTTCTACCCCTTCGTCGTCTCGCTGCTGTTCGTGCCGGTCATGGCCGTGGTGTTGCGCGACGGGTTGGTCCATGGCGACCGCCGCGCCCTCGCGCTGGCCGGGTTGCTCGGCGTCAGCCTGTTCTACCTGCACCCCACCGAGTTCATCACCGTCGCGCTGCTCGCCCTGGCCATCGTGCCGGGGGCGCTGCACGGCGCCCACGCGTGGCTCGGCGCGACGGGACGCGGCCTCGCCGTCGCCGCCGTGTGGCTGGCCGCCGCGGCCCCCGCGCTGCGCGCGGTGCGCAACACCATGGTCACGGGGGCGCGGACGGAGATCCACGCCACGGGCTACTTCACGCAGGGCCCCTCGGCCGGATCGCGCCTGCACGCGGCGGTCGACGCGTACATGCAGTGGGTCTACGGCCGCAACCTCGACTATCTTCTACTGATCGCCGTCGCCATCGGGACGGCGTGGTGTCTCGTGCGCCGCCGCCACCTCGGACTCGTGGCGGCGCAGGTGGTCGTGGCGGCCGCCTTCGTCGACTCCAATAGCCTCAACCTGTTCCAGCGCTTCTACGTTCTCTCGTTCCCCTGGGCGTTGCGCGAACGGCTCTCCGCGACGCACTACTGGGTTGCGCTCCCGCTCGCCGCGATCGGGATCGACATCGCGGCGCGGGCCGTACGACGCCTGCCGCACGCGAAGGGGTCTCTGTACGGCGCGCTCGTCGCCGCGCCGGCCGCCCTGTTCGGGGTACTGCTCCCGCTTGGCCTGGCGGTCGCCACGCAGCCGCGCGCCACCGTCAGCCCGGCCGACTTCGGCGCGCTCACCTGGCTGGCGCGCCACACCTCGGCGAGCGCGATCGTCGTCAACGACAGTGGGACGCGCGTGACCGCTCTGGACCACACGCCCGACGCGGGACTCTGGATGCCCGCGCTCGGCGGCGCGCGGCCCCTGTTCTGGACCATCGGCGACGGTCCGGGCACGCTGGCCGACCGTCTCTACCTGCTGCGGCACATCGCGGACGACCCATTGCCCCCGCGCGCGGCGCGCTTCGTCGGCCGCTACGACGTACGCTACGTCTACTACGGCGACGCCATCCGGGGCGACACGCGGCGGGTTCTCAACCTGACACGCCTGCTCGCCGACAGGCGTTTACGCGTCGCCTACCCGGCCGCCGCCGACTGCCACGAAAGCGGCGCCGGGGAACGCGCGCCGTGCCCTGTCGCCGGATCTTACGTGCTAGCCCTGAACGCGCCCCGTCCTGTCGCCGGCAACATACAGACACATAGAGGATCGCTATGACCACGTTCTTGACGAGCACGAGCCTGTTCGCGCCCCTCGACGCGGCGCGTTTTGCGCTGGCCTACCTCATTCTCGCGCTGGCGCCGGGCTATGCCCTGGCCAGTCTCCTACGGCCGGGCGCGCCGCGCGTCACGCGACTCGCCATCGCCATCCCCTGCGCCTACGCGCTCGTCGCCGTCGTCGGTCTGGCTACCGCGCTGCTGCGCCTGCCGTTCGATCTCCTCAGCTACGGCGCGCTCGCCATACCCGTTACCCTGGCAGGGGTTTATGCGCGATCATCCAGGCGCCGCTTACTCAGTGGCGCGCGCCCTCACTCACGCGCCTCCAATGCACGAGATCTAACGAGCGCGGAGGGTCGCTGGTGGCGCGCACCGGTGGTGGTATCGTTGGCGCAATTGGCGGCGATCGCCCTCGTCTATGCGCGCGACGTGATGCCTGCGGGCTACGATACGCTGTCGCACGTGCAGTGGACGACAGACATCGCGCGGACGCATATCTTCCCCATCGCAATGATGTCCGCGCGCATGGGCGCCAACGACGGCAGCTTCTACCCGCCGGTTTTTCACGCCCTCACCGCGCTCGTGCTGGACGCCGCTCCGATGCCGGTCTACCGGGCCGTCTTCCTGAGCGTCGTCGCCGCCATCGCTTTCCTGCCCGTCGCCCTCTACGCCTACGTGCGCGTAGCCACCGGCAGCGCCCGCATCGCGGGTCTCGCCACGATCGCCTCGCTGGCCTTCGAGCCACTGCCGCTGTTTATACAGGGCGTCGGGCTCTACCCGTTCCTCTGTTCGCTGCTGATCGTGCCGGCGCTGGCCCTGGCGCTGCGCGACGGCCTCGGCGATGGCGACCGTCGCGCCGTGGTCTTGGCGGCATTGCTCGGGGTCGGTCTCTTCTACACCCATCCCACCGAGTTCGTCACCGCCGGTTTGCTCGCCCTGGCCATCGTGCCCGGCCTGTTGCGCACATGGCGGGCGTGGCGACGCGCCTGCGGGTACGGCCTCGCCGTCGCCGCGGTATGGCTCGTCGCGGCGTTCCCCGCCCTGCTGGCCGTCCATCGCACCATGGTCTACGGCGCGCAGGCCGAGATTCAGACCAAGCACGACTTCGCGCGGGCCGCGCAACCCCACCTCTCCGTCGCGATCGACAACTATCTCGTCTGGTTCTGTGGGCGCAACGAGAGCTACGCGCTGCTCGCCGTCACCGTCATCGGCCTCGCGTGGTGTCTCTGGCGGCGGCGCTTCCTAGGCCTCGTCGTCGCGCAAGTCATCCTCTCCTTCGTGTTCCTCGACTCCATCAGTCTCAACCTGCTGCGCCCCTTCTACGTTCTCTCATTCCCCTGGGCGCTGTGGGAACGCCTCGCCGCCACGCACTACTGGACAGCGCTGCCGCTGGCCGCCATCGGAATCGACGCCGCGGCGCGCGCGCTTCGCCGTCCCCTGCACGGAAAAACGCCGCTGTTCGTCGTCACCGTCGCGTCGCCGTTCATCCTGCTCGGTCTGCTCCTCCCGTTCGGCGTCGCCGCGGGACGGGCCGCCGCGTATGCGCGCGCCCGCTACATCGTCGCGCCCACCGACTTGTCCGCCCTGGCCTGGTTAGGCCGGCACACAGCCACGGGCGCGGTGGTCGTCAACGAGGGGGACCTTACTCACACCGACGTCGGCGACGTCCCTATCGACGCGGGGCGTTGGATGCCGGCGCTCGACGGTCAGCGGCCCTTGTTCTGGCGCGCGGGCGATGGTCCCGGCTCCCTGCCGGACCGCTTCTATCTGCTCCAGCACATCGCCGACAACCCGCTGCCGCCCCACGCGGCGCTCTTCACGGAGCAGTACCGTGTCGGCTACGTCTTCTACGGCGCCGCCATCCTGCCCGAGGCGCGGCGGCGTCTCAACCTCGCCCGCCTGCTCGCCGACCCCGGTCTGCGCCTCGTCTACAGCAGCGCCCCAACCTGCCCCGTCGTCGGCGCGCGCGAGACCTGCCCACGAGCGGGCTCGTACGTCTTCGCCTTGACGGGGACAGAACACGTGCGCGGGCAGATAGCACGAATATCCCATGTCCCGCACTAGCGCCGCCGTGTACCATCGACACACGAGATGAGAGTTGCGGGCCGACCCCTTCGGGGGCAGGCCGCTCGGGAGGGCAGGCACATGATCGAACGGGCTCATACGCTGGAGGAAGACGGCGCGATCCTGCTGGCGTCCGAGAAGCGGCCGCGCGTCGTCGCGCTCATCCCCGCCTACAACGAGGAGCGCTGCATCGGCAGCGTCATCCTGCGCACGCGCGCCTACGTCGACGACGTCATCGTCGTCGACGACGGCTCGCACGACGCCACGGCGCGCGTCGCCGCGGCGGCGGGGGCGCGGTTGATCTGTCACGACGTCAACCGGGGCAAGGGCCAGGCGCTGACCACGGGCTTCCGCGCCGCGCGCAAGCTGCGTCCCGACATCCTGGTCATCCTCGACAGCGATGGGCAGCACAGCCCCGACGAGATCCCGCTGCTGGTCGAGGCCATGCGCGCGCGCGACGCCGACATGGTGGTCGGCAGCCGCTTCAACGCGCCGGAGCAACTGGCCAAGATCCCACACGGGCGGCGGCTGGGTCTGCAAGCGGTGACCACCGTAACCAACGTGCTGTCGGGGGTCGCGGTCAGCGACTCGCAGAGCGGGTTCAGGGCCTTCTCCAGCCGCGCGCTCAACGCCCTGACGTTCCAGGGGGCCGGCTTCTCGGTCGAGTCCGAGATGCAGTTCCTGGCCCGCGAGCACAAGCTGAGCGTCGTCGAGGTCCCCATCAGCGCCGACTACGCGGACCCGGCCAAGCGCAGCCCGGTCATGCAGGGGTTGGGCGTGATCGACGGCGTCATGCAGCTCGTCGGGCAGACGCGGCCGCTGTTCTTCATGGGCGTGCCAGGGCTATTCCTGCTGTCGCTGGGCCTGCTGATCGGGCTCGACGTCGTCGCCATCTACGGGCGGGTACACGAGTTGGCGATCGGCTACGCCCTGATCAGCGTCATGTGCATGGTCATCGGCACGATGGCGCTCTTCTCCGGCGTCATCCTGCACTCCATACGCGCCCTGCTCGCCTCCATGCTGCGGCCCACGATCGCCGGGACGATCGAGTAGCGGTGGCGGCCCAGCCCCTGTCCACGCGGACCCACGCCACCGTCGTCACCGTCGTCGTCGTCACCTATAACAACCGCGGCGACATCGACGCATGCCTGCGCTCCCTGCGGGCGCACTCCCCCCACGCTAGGGTCGTCGTCGTCGACAACCTCTCGACGGACGGGACGCTCGACCACGTGCGCCACGCCTACCCCCACGTGACGGCGGTCTCGGCCGGCCACAACGGCGGCTACGGCGCGGGCGTCAACCTCGGCGCGACGCGGGCCCACGGCGTGTATCTGGCCGTTTTGAACCCCGACACCGAGGTCGAAGCGGGCTGGCTCGACGCGCTCGTACAGGAATTGGAGGCCCACCCGGACGTCGGGCTGGTGACGCCGACGATCCTGCTAACGGGGGGCGGTGAGCGCGTCAACGCCCGCGGCAACAGCGTCCACCTGACCGGGCTCACCTTCTGCGCCGGGCTCGGCGAACCGGCCCCGCCGCTCTCCAGCCCCGCCCACCCGGTCGCCGCCGTCTCCGGGGCGGCCTTCGTCGTGCAGCGCGCGCTGTGGGACAGGCTCGGCGGCTTCGACGAGCGATTCTTCATGTACCTCGAAGACACCGACCTCAGCCTGCGCGCGCGCCGGTTGGGATACGAGATCCTGCACGTCCCGGCCTCCCGCGTGCGGCACCGCTACGAGGTACGTGTCAGCGCGGCGAAGCTGTACCACCTGGAGCGCAACCGCCTGCTCATGTTGCGCAAGAACCTCTCGCCCACGACCCTGGCGCTCCTGGCGCCCGCGCTCCTCCTGACCGAACTGCTTACCTGGGCCTTCTGCCTGCGCCAGGGCCGCGCGTACGTGCGCGCCAAGTGGGCATCATATCGCAGAGTATGGCGGGAACGTCAGATCGTCGAGCCTCCTCAAGCACGTGGCCGCGCCCCACAAGCTTCGGATCGCGATCTATTAGGAGCATGTAGTCCGCGGTTGGCTCTGGAGCACCTAGAGAGTAGCAGCATAGCCACGGGAGTCAATGCCGGTCTAACCGCCTTCTACACCCTATCACGCGACGTCGCGATGCGTGGCGCCACTGTAAGACACTGACCTCCCGGATGTGGTATCCGGCCGCGCGCCGCGCGCCAGGCCACTGAGAGCCTCTCCTGCTTGCAGTAGGACCAACACCGCTACCGGTACGGTCTGCGCGACCAAGCGGTCAAACGAGGTGGCGATATGCAGCGTGTACGGCTGCCAACTCGAAAAGACGTAGGACAGCAGATAAATGACCATCTGCCCAAGCAGCACGCCGAGTAACGCCCATCCCTGGATTGGTAAGCGCCGCGCCGCTACCAGCACTGAACCCAGCAAAACGATCCACAAGAGGCTCCACGCGGAGAACGTCAACAGCTGCGCCACGGCGAGTTCCGCGATATGCGGAATGCGGCTCACGTTAGCTAGAAATGTAGCGGGGGTGAGGGGAAGAAAGTCACCGCCGATCGGGTGAACGAGGCGGGTAAAGATCCACCACGGCGCGGCGACGATCATCGTCGCGAGCAGAGGATACACAACGTTTTGCAGCCGCTCTCTCCACGATACGTTCTGTCGCCACGCCTCCCCGACAATATAGACAAAGAGTATCAATCCGGCGGCAACAGCGCCCTCCTTTTTTGTCCACAGGGCGCCGCCGGCAAACAAGCCCATGAGGATGGCGTCGGCCGGGCGGCGTAAGCGCCACCACAGTAAGAGATAGAGCGCCGCTCCACCGTCGTACATCGCCAGCGGAATATCCGCGTATCCATTGGCTGCCTGCCTCGGCAACGCCGGCGCCAGCGTCAATAGACCTGTCGTCACGGCCCCGATTGCACACCCGTACAGGCGGCTCAGGCCGGCGAAAAACAACAGGGCCAGGGCGGCAAGGCACGCCGGGCTAACTAAGGCGGCGAGTACCGTGCCGGATGCGCCGGTCAGGCGAAATAGCGTCCCTTCGAGCAGCGGCAAGAGCAGCGGATAGTCGGGGTGGGAAAAAGCAGTGCTAGATGCATGAAAGTACGATAGGTCCAGGCCGCCAGCGGCGAACATGCGCCCTTTGAAAGCCCATATAGCCCACGCATCCCATGGGACCAGCGGGGCGCGGAGCGCAAGCCAGCACGACAGTGCGATCTGAGCAGCGGCGATGGCGACGCCAATGGTCGCTATCCACGATAGCCCTTGGCGGGATGGCCCTTGGCGACTCACCCTCGCGTCAACTCGTCGCGCGTGTCGGAGCGCGATGATTCCGCCGCCGATGCCAATCAAAGTCAGGACGAGCCCGGCATACGTCGCTCCTACCCCATTGATATGGCACACGTTGAGTATGAAAAGCACGATGGTGAGCAGCGCCAACCCAAGAGCCCAACTAACTCCGACGCCTTCCGCGACAGAGACCGCGCGCGCCGTTACCCTCATGCGGATACCTCGATTAACTCACCAGGCCCTTGGCGTAAACGCACTATCGCCGTCCTGGGCGCGACAGATACACCCCATAGCACCACGAAGCGCGCATGCGTATGACGCGCCAGCCGTAGAATATGGGGCCAGTACAGCGGAGACGCGTTCAACGAGAACACGGCGTCTTGCGGCGCCGCATTGTAGACACGGCGCGGGTACAGTTGGTAGGTGGCACGGTAGAACGACACGACCGGGGGATCGCCGAGGACGAGTAAGCGCACGTTCGAGGGAGTTACAGCGCGCACAGACGAGAGCAATCTGTCAAAGTTGGGCGATGAATCGGGGAGAGCGGGACTAGCCTTGCTCTCCGCCAATGCCGTAGGAAGCGCGACGATGAGTACGACAAGCGCCATGAAGGCAAGCAAACCCTGGCGTCCCTGCTGTTTCATAACCAGCGCCTCCATCATCGACGAGCATGTGTCCCAGCACTATGGTAGGCGCCACATAGTTGGTACGCAATAACCCAATGGTAGGCGCCACATGGTAGCACCCCATGAAAGCGTGGTCATGCGGCGACCTCCGTGGGGGGAGCTTTGGCACGCCCCCGTCGCGTTGCGCGCGCCCGGCCGCTGTCGTCCGCCTGACGCGGCAGCGGTGCACCCTCCGCA
>JAABUZ0100009803.1_pt1 | contig 10830 bp, 10 predicted proteins | sample 5562091 | NCBI WGS metagenome assembly JAABUZ01 (sample SAMN12813069, study PRJNA571459) | rock metagenome | isolation source: Antarctica rocks | place: Antarctica: Victoria Land, Linnaeus Terrace sud | collected 2015-12-21
TTCCGCCACTTAACGGAGGCACTTTGCTATGCCGCCTGATGGATAAAGTCGAGCTTAGGAAAGATCTCTGAGATAATGACCCAGCAGACAGCTCCATTGCCGATGGCGTGGCCAGAGACAAACAACATAACTCCGAACAGAATCGCGAACCCATGACCTCCGGTGAAATAGATCGTTCCGGCAAATGCGAGAGCGGTTGTCTGCATAGCGGTGCCTGTGAGGATCAGTGTCTTTCGTCCGGTTCTGTCCACGAGAACAATCGCAAGCAGAGTAAAAAAAAGATTAACCACGCCTACAAGAATCGATTGGAAGAAGGCCTCACCTGATTTTTGACCGGTCCTTTTGAAGATTTCGGGCAGAAAGGAAAGCAGGGCTGTAATGCCGCTGGTTTGCGAAAAAGCCGCCAGCACAAACCCCACAATCAGCGCAGGTCGAACCGCAGACGAGAACAACTCGCCCCATGAACCTTTCTCTTCACCCAAAGATTTGCGAATGGCCTCGCCTTCTGCGATGCCTGCCTGCGGACCGTTGATCAGGGAGAGCACCGTCTTCGCTTCGGCCACGCAGCCCGCTTTCATCAGCCAGCGCGGGCTTTCATGGGAAAACGCGATGGCAAGCGCGAAGAATACAGCCGGTATACCGGCAACCGCAAACATCCAACGCCAGCCCGCCTCCGTATTCCAAGCTAGAGTCCCTGCATTTTGAATGATTGTATTGACCGAAACCGCAGCTAGAATGCCCAAGACGATACCAAGCTGGTAGAGGATGACAAGCCTGCCTCGTACGGCAGCCGGTGAGATTTCAGCGATATACATGGGCGCGACAATCGAGGCTGCGCCAATACCAATGCCGCCCAGAATCCGAAATGCAATGTACTGCTGAAAACTGCTGGCTGCCCAAACCCCAAGGGAGGAGAGCGCGAAGCAGGCAGCACATCCATACAGGGCCTTTTTCAAGCCAAATTTATCAGCAAGGGAACCAGAAACCGCCGATCCGAACAGGCAGCCCAACAGTGCGCAAGCCGCCGCCCATCCGACAGCCATTGTGGACAGCCGATAGTAAACGGCCATGTATCCAATAGCGCCACTAACTACGATATTGTCGTAGCCAAACAGGAAGCCGGCCAAGAATGCCACCGTTGTCGAGACCAGGAGAGCGCCGCGCGACACGTCACGAGATTGTGCTGGTGTGTGAGAGGTTACGCCGCTTCCGGGTGCCATGGACTTTATCTTGACCTTTGACAAAGATCAACGCTATTGTATTGCAAGTAAGAGAAAGTAAGATGCAACTTTCGAAAGTCCTCTTCTCATTGCTAGCTGTTTCCCCATCCTTATTCGCGCAACAAATATCTCAAACGGTATGGCAGATTGGGAAATTTGATCAGTCGCCACTTGAATTTTCAAGCCAGGAGCGCGGGCCGGTGCAGTTTGAAGTGGGAAAGAGTGACTGGAAGCGGGACTGGCAGCCTCACCAGGGGATTAACAATCCTTATAGAATTCTTTTCTCTCTTCCGTCTACTGCCGGCGCATTTAGCTTGAAAATCGCGGCTCTCATCGAGCAGCCACGCGTTCCCACATTGCAAGTTTCCGTTAACGGACACGGAGGAACATTTTTCTTTCATCCCCGTCTCAGCTACTATCCTGGGGACTTTACTTTTGCATTTGACCCGCATGAATCAGAAAGCACTTTGGAAATCCAGATTCCACCTGCTTTTCTAAAAGCTGGAATTAACACAATTACCCTGACTTGCGTGGACGATCCTGCTGCAGCGCCGGAGGAAGAGAAATTTTCTGAGATTGTTTATGACGCGCTCAGCTTAGAACAGGATTCTGCCAAGGAGGTGCGCCCAAGGGAGATGAGCGTGGACGTGAAACCGACGATTTTTTATCAGCAAACAAACGCGGGTTTGGCCGAGACCGTCGATTGTTATTTGCGCTCGGACCGTGCTTGGAAAGCAGGCGAGGCTGAACTGGAAGTGAATGGAGGCCGCTACCTAGCAAAGCTGGCCGGTGATGCGGAGTTTGGGGAGCAACGCGTCAGTTTCGCAGTGCCTGAATGGAGTGGCTCTGCCAACGGAAGGCTGCGCGTGGGAGGCCGTAGTTGGAATGTCCAGTTAACGCCGGAACGCAAGTGGACAGTGTTTGTGGTGCCGCACACGCATCTCGATGTTGGGTTTACAGATTACCAGGGCAAAGTTGCTGAAACACAACCACGCGTGCTGACTCAGGCTGCCGATCTGATTCGGCAATATCCCGACTTCCGGTTCTCCATGGACGGCTCTTGGAACTTACAACAATTATTGGAAACACGTCCAGTCGCCAAACAGAAAGAGATGCTGGACTTGATTCGCAGCAACCGCATCGCCCTTCCCGTGCAGTACTGTAACCTGCTGACGGGCTACGCTTCTCTCGAAACGCTATACCGATCCTTATACAAATCGAAGGCGTTTGCAAATCAGTACAACTTGCCCTTTGAATATGCCAACATCACGGACGTTCCGACTTACTCCGGCAGCTATCCGTCCGTGCTGGCCAGCAGCGGCGTGAAGTATTGGGTGGCAGCAGCCAACAATGATCGCGCGCCTATCTTGCACTTCAAGCATTGGAACGAGCAGTCGCCATTCTGGTGGGAGGGGCCGGATGGGAAGAAGATTTTGTTCTGGTATTCGCGCCATTACATGCAGGTGCAAACGCTATTTGGATTGCCGCCGGGGCAAGCCGCCATTCGCGAGTCGCTGCCGATCTATCTGCAAGCCTACTCGCACCCTGAATATAAGCCTGATGTCGCGCTGATTTATGGAACTCAGGTAGAAAATACGGATTTATTTCCCACGACTGCGACGTTTGCCACGGAGTGGAATCGCCAGCACGCCTACCCGAAATTGCAGTATGCTACTTTCCCTGACTTCTTCCATTACGTGGACCAACATTACAGCGCTGCATTGCCGGTCTACAAGGGTGACGGCGGTCCGTATTGGGAAGACGGCATCGGCAGTGACGCATACTTTGCCGCCGAGGACCGGCAGAATCAGAATCGCGCTCTATCGGCGGAAATACTCTCCAGCGTAACCCATACTGTTGATCCCAATCTCAATCCACCCGCTGGGCTCTTTGAGGACATCTGGCGCAACATTATTTTGTTTGCGGAACACACCTGGCTGTCGTACAATTCCATCTCACAACCGGATCACGAGCAATCCATCCGGCAAGCGCGAGTAAAGGATGATCGCGCCGAGCGTGCCGCACTAGGGATTGAAGATGTGATGAACCGTTCCCTTAGTCAGCTCGCCGATCAGATTCATATTCCCGCTAACACGCTGGTCGTCTTTAATTCATTGAATTGGCAACGCGATGCGCTGGTAGAAACCGATCTCTTTGATAATCCGCAGGTGGTGGATCTGACCACGCAGGAAAGTGTGCCACTCCAAATTTTGTCGGCTAAAGAAAGATTTTTGCACGTTCGTTTTCTGGCGAAAGGCCTGCCTGCGGTCGGCTATAAGTGCTACCGGCTGACCTACGGGACGCAAGCTCTGCCTGCCCCGCAACGCTCACAAGAAACAACGGTGGAAAATGATTACTACCGCGTGCAGGTTGACCTGGCAACAGGATCTTTAGCCAGTCTTTACGACAAGCAACTGGGGCGGGAACTGGTTGATACAAAGAGTCCTTACAAGTTCGGTCAGTACCTGTACGTAACGGGCGGGGACGGAAGCACAAAAATGATCAATCCATTTTCGACCTTGCCTCCGGGACACTTGGAAGAACATCCTGCTTCCGACGGGAAATATTTAGGGGTCGAGCACATGCCCTGGGGCGATTCCCTGCGCCTAGTCAGTTCCGGAATGAATACGCCCCAGATCGAAACCGAAGTTCTGTTATTCAAGCAGTATAAAAAGGTTGAGTTTCGCTACCGCATCCACAAAAGCTATACGAACAACAAGGAGGGAATCTACATCGCTTTCCCGGTCGGAACCTCTTCGCCGCACTTTGCATACAGCGCGCAACAAGGTTGGCTAGATCCTGCAAAAGACCTGATGAAAGGCGCGAGCCTGGAATGGTTCAACATCCAATACTGGATGGCTGCTCATGACAACAACGCGGCTGTAGGCGTCGTGCCGGTTGACACGCCGCTTGCGAGTTTTGGAGACATCTTCCGTGGCAAATGGCCGGGCGAATTTCAACCCAAATCATCAACCATCTTTTCTTATGCGATGAATAACTATTGGCACACCAACTATCGTGCTGGCCAAGGAGGCAATTTTCAGTTTCGTTACGTGCTAACTAGTAAGGATCAACTGGATGGAGGTGCATTGACGCATCTTGGAATGGAGGAGATGCGTCCCGTCGAGGTGAATTATGTTGTTGGCCAAGATAAGGCAGGAAATCCGTCGCGCCCTTTGCCGTCGGAAGGAAAAGGTTTCTTGTCAACAGAAGGCGATGGCGTCGCGATCCTCACCTGGAAGGGTGCTGAGGATGGTAAAGGTTCCATTCTGCGTTTCGTCGAAACAGGGGGAAAACAAGCAAAAACATCAGTACGATTTCCAGCAGCTCAGCTAGCCTCCGCGCAACTTTGTACCGGTGTCGAGGAAAACCGGGAGACTCTGCCTGTTGAGAACAACTCGCTGTCGCTTTCGTTGAAGCCTTTCGAAGTGGTTACAGTTCGCGTAACGCTGAAATGAGCTTATGAGCGTCTGGCAAGAAGATGAAAACTTATTCACGCTCGTTCGCCAGGAGCTTTTTACCTCGGTAGTTGGCGACGTCATGGATAAGCTGTGCCTGTACCACCAGTATCTTCCGCCAGCAATTCAGCCTTTACGGCAGGACATGGTGGTGATCGGTCGAGCCATGCCGGTTCTGTCTGTCGATGTCTTTGAGGAACGAGTTGTTGGAAGCGCAAACAAGTTGATGGAAAAGCCGTTTGGCCTGATGCTGGAAGCATTGGACGACCTGCGTGCTAATGAGGTATACGTGAATACCGGTTCGTCTCCACGTAATGCGCTTTGGGGCGAGTTGATGTCAACACGGGCTCGCAAACTAGGGGCAACCGGCGCTGTGCTGAACGGCTATAGCAGGGACACGCACGCTATTCTGAATCTTAATTTCCCAACATTCTCCTGGGGCCGGTATGGAAAAGATGCGGGGCTACGATACAAGGTCGTCGATTTCCGAATCAGCGTTGAGATTGGAGGCGTGCTAGTAGTCCGTCAAGTTTTGATTACGGGGTAGAGTCGTTTGAGTTTGGTGCGGGCCTTGGCGGTAGTGAATTGCCAATCAATCGTCTTACTGGCAGCGTTGCGTTTCTGCTGCCAAGCCCGGGTCTCGTTTCGTAACGTTTCGGCATTATCAATGCGCCGGTCCAAGCACTGTCGGCTCAGCACGCTGAATTCGATCTCCGCCATATTAAGCCAACTGCCGTGCTTCGGAGTGTAGTGAAAGTCAAACCGCTCGGTTAAGCGTTGTGCCTCTTCCGGCGTAAACGCCTCGTAAAAAGAAGCCCGCCCGTGCGTGTTCAGATTGTCCAGCACGACGGTGATCCGTTCCGCCAGGGGATAGTGTTGATCGGAAAGCTGGCGCATGGCTTCGGCCCAATCGGCTCGCGTGCGCCGCTCGGTGACTTGGACCTCGCGCCAGCCCGTTAGCGGCTCGGAAAACAGAAACAGATTTGCTACGCCCTGCCGTGTATACTCGTAATCTTCGCGCGGCGGCTGGCCCGGTGCCACCGGCAGAGAAACTCGTGTTTCGCCTACCAGTTGCTTGCTGGTCTCATCCATACAGATGACCGGATAAGCCGGGTCCAGCGGACGCTGGTAGACCGCCAGCACGTCTTCCATCGCCGCCACAAACTCGGCACTGTGTTCGGGCGGAATCGCCCAGTATTCTTTCAAGTGTGGCTGCAGCTCGTTTTTTTCAGCGCTTGCCGGACCGTCTCGTGCGAGATCGAAGGGACATGCTGCAACTCGATCAGTTTGTCGGCCAGCAGGCGTAGGGTCCATTTTGCTTGGCCTGCCGGAACGGGGCCGCCAGCCAAGGCAATCAGGTGAGCTTCGGCCTGGCCATCGAGTTTACGCACATACTGGCGCGTAGACGCATGGGGCCGTAAAGCGGCTTCCAGACCTTCCTCGACAAAACGCTGGCGCACGCGGGCCACGGTCGTCTCATGCACCTCCAGTGCTTCCCGGATGGCTTCGTCGCTCCAGGCCGGAGCCTCGGGGCCGCTATCGGCTTTCAGCAGAATACGGGCGTGCAGCAGAACGCGGGCAGCCGTCTTGCCGCTCCGAATCATTTGCGCAAGGTGAGCCTGCTCCTCCGCAGTCAGCCGGACAATGTACTTCTTCATAGTGAGGGAGTGGAAGCAATGCGAAATCAAAGCGACCCTACCGGCCGCCCTTTCCAGATTACCCCGGTTATTCCACCCAGTATACTATCCTTGACGGACTACTAGTTCGTCCTGGAGACGTATAAACGGCGGAGTAAAGGGGAACCACTTGGCTTACGGCTTTCTTTCTGCTGTCTCCTATCGCAGGGTGCGATGAAAGCCTAAAATCTGCTGCTATTGCCCTTCAGGGTCGCGAGTTCGAAAAAGCGAATGCGATTTTGGAAGCTGCGCCTCAGGGCTGTTCTCAATCGTCTTACTTCTTCGAATTGATGGGAGCTGCGAATAGCTTATCCGGCAATTTGCTCGGTGCGGAGGAAGCATTCCGGAGAGCTGTCTCCCTCAATCCGAGGTCAGCGCAGCTCCAAGCTAACCTCGGCATTGTCTGCCTCCAGAACCATCATGTCAATGAAGGCATTGCAGCTCTGGAAAAATCTGTTGCTCTTGGATCATCCGATGCCCGTGTGCTCTTTACTCTTGGTTCATTGCTTGGGGAGCGTGGTAACTACGCGAAAGCGGTTGAATACCTGAGCAGAATACCCGACGGGGCCGTGGATGACGCTGTCAATTTCAACCTCGGGCTGGGCTATTCGCACTTACGCCAGTTTGATAAAGCCAGGGTTGCTTATTTTAAGGCGATCGATCACAGGCCAGGGCACGCTGAGGCGTATTTCCGGATCGGTTTGGACTATGCCACGCTGGGAGAGCCACGAAAGGCGATACCGTGGCTTTTCCGCGCCCGGGAACTTGGTGCAGATCGCCCGGAGATCGCCTATGTTATGACCGAACAACTTCTTCGCCTCAAATACACCAAGACAGCGGAAGAAGTGGCTAATACCGCTTTGGAGAGCAGCCCTCATGATTTCCTGCTGATTGTTGCATCCGGTGATGTACTTCAACAGAAGGGAGATCACACGGCTGCTGTTTCCAAGTACCAGGAGGCAATTGGCCAGCACCCGCATCTGCCTGCGGCCCTCATCGGGCTTGCTCAAGTGGCGATTTCGAAAGGCAACGACGGAGAAGCACAAACCTATCTCCTCGAAGCGCTAGCCGCTGACGCGGTCAATCCGTCAGCAAATGGCCAACTCGGAATCCTGGAGGGCCGCCGGGGCGATTGGGCATCTGCTGCCGCTCACCTGAAGAGCGCTTGGGAGGCAGATCGGTCAAACGCCCTCATAGGGCTTGAACTGGCGCGGGCCTTACGGCACTGTGGCCAATTCTCCCATGCCCTTCGGGTTTTGAGATCATTGGAGCCCCGGATGCAAGATTCCAGTCCTTTCCATCTTGAGCTGGCGACGCTTTACGTTCAGCTTCACAGAACCGCCGATGCCCAAGCGGAACGCGCTATCGTAGCGAACCTCCAATCCCAAGCACACCAGGAATTGCGCTTTGAAGACTCTCAGACGTATGTACATTGAGAGGGTGCCTCCTTCCATTTGCTTGTTGGTATGTGCAGGCTCCTTGTTATGCCAAAGCTCGCAAGGACAAACGACGCCATGCGACATCACCGCGGAGTTCGCATCAACAAAGCGCCTGCTCCAAACGAAGAATTACGGTGGCGCGGTGGCCGCCCTGAACCGATTGAAAGAGTGCGATAGTTTGTCGCCTTTGCAGTTATTCGAAATCGGATGGCTGTACGGTCGAGCGCGTCATTTCAAGGAAGCTCTCAGCGTATTTCAATCGGTTCCGGACGACGTGCCTGACCGCCCAAGCCATCTATATGCGGTGGCTCTTAGCGAATTTGAACTAGCCAATTACAAAAGTGCGGTCGCGGTGCTAAAAACTCTGGAAGCGGAAGGAAATTTAAGTCCAGAATCGGCGAATCTCCTGGCCGTTTCCTATTCAAAGCTTGCCCTCTATGAGCAGGCTCAGTCAACGTTGATGGAGGAAATCCAGCGCCATCGAGAGGACCAGCCAGCATACCTGAACCTGGTTACGCTCTATGCCGATCAGGACCGGTATGCGGAAGCTGCCAAGATTGCCTCCGACGCCTTACAGGTGTTTCCTGAATCTGCTGAAGTGTTGGTCGTTCGTGGCGCTGCCAATACTTTGATCGGACAATTAGATAAAGCACATGAAGATTTCTCGAACGCAATCAGACTTGCTCCGGATTGGGCCGACCCACGATTTTTCATCGCTCTCACGAGGTACAAGCAGGGCAAGTTCACGGATGCGATTAACTCTCTTGAGCTGGCGAACCGGCGCGGAATTGCCGATTCAGATCTGCATTATCTGCTCGCCGAATGTTTGCTGAAGCTGAACGCCGCGAATACGCAAACCGCCATGCGTGAACTTAATAAAGCCGTCGAACTGAATCGTAGTTCTGTTTCTGCGCGGGTTTTACGGGGAAAGCTGCTCCTTGAGGCGGGTAACACTAAGGATGCCGTAATCGACCTCGAACGAGCACACCAGCGTGATCCTGGTTCTCGGACCGCCGCGTATAACCTGGCGCGGGCTTATCAGAAGTTGGGGAAAAAGGAAGATGCACAACTTCTTTTTGAGCAACTCCGGAGTGGGAAAACGGATGTGATGAGCGAGTTAAGCCAGCGCAGATTGAACGAAGTCTTGATTCAGAGGGAAGCGCAGCCTTGAACAATCTTTCCCTCGTTTTTGCCCTGGCTCTGGCCTATTATTCGAAAGATACTACGGCGGAACCGCACATAAAAGCTGCCGTTGCTGCCTATAGTCAGGCAAGAGCCGCTATGACGGAAAATCACTTCGCGATAGCAATTGAATCTTTTCGAAAGACGATTGAAATAGAACCTACCTTTGAGGAAGCACATGAGGGGTTGATTAAAGCTTGTTTAGATTCCGGTCAACAGTTGCAAGCAGCGGCGGCAATCACAAGGTTCCTGGAAATTCAGCCAAACGCTTCGCGATATCGCTTAGTTCTCGGTCAGGTCCTTCTGGAACTAAAGCAGCCGGAACGAGCCCTTGCCCAATTCTCTTTTGTTTTGAAGACTGATCGATTCAACCCTGATGCTCTTCTTGGTTTTGCAACCGCCGCCAATCAAGCCGGTCTTCCTGATAGGGCCTCCGAAGCAATGGAGCGCGGGAGGGCACACTATCCAGCCGACAATCGATTCAAGAGCAATCCGGGCGTTAAGACACCGAATTGAACAAGGTGTTACCAAATGTATGTAGTCAAACGTCTGTGAGGTCGTCATCTCAGCGGCTGGCGAGTTGTTTGGTGATCATGTGATAGGGCGTTACGACGGTGGATGCGCAGAAGACCAGCTCATGGTGGTTCCTAGGCGGACGAGCAGAAACGAGAACGTTGTGATTTCTATTCATTGGAGAGAGCTGTTGTGAATCAATTTCGAGCGATGATCCTCACGGTACTAGCGTAACGTCAATTCGGCGTAAGCAGGGCACCTGCCAGGAGCGGGTGATTTACCCTATGGTTGCCTAAACCAATCTCTCGATTCGGAGCCCTGCCCTGGACATGGTAGCCCTGTCTTGCGATCTCGATGACTTCCCCCAAGCCTTTGCGCCGACTTGGCAACCACATCTGTTGCCGGCCCCGGCCCGCCCTCGCCGCCGTCGCAGTCGTTTGAGCACGAGCGAAAGCATGACCCTGGTGATTGCCTTCCCTCATTCCGATGACTGGACCTTTAAACTTTTCTATGGCAAAGAGGTCTGCCGTCACGGGCGGGCCGAGTTTCCCGACTTGGTCAGCGATCAGCGTTTGATGGAGTGCCTGCCCCGTGTGCTGGTTCCCTTGACGGCGTACCTGCGGACACGGTTAGGACACACACGCGGAGTTGCCTTTATCGACAGCTTACCCTGGCCGGTCTGTCACAACGGCCGCCTCTACAATCATCCAGTGTTTGCTGACTAGGCCCAGCGCGGCAAAAGCAGCAGGGGCTGGTTCTACGGCTTTAAGCTGCATTTTGTCAGCAATGATGAAGGCGACCTGCTGGCCCTTCGTTTGACGCCGGGCAACGTGGATGATCGCACGCCCGTACCCGGCTTAGCCGAAGGGTTGGGGGGAAGTTGTTCGGCGACCGTGGCTACCTCAGCCAGAAACTCTTCGAACAGTGGCAGCAAACCGGAGTGCAGTTAATTACCAAGCTCAAACGCAACATGAAAAGTAAGTGGCTGCCGCTCTGGGACAAACTGCTGTGGCGCCAGCGAGCCTTGATCGAGAGTGTCGGCGAACAACTCAAGCCTGTGTGCCAAATTGCCCACACGCGTCATCGTAGCATTCACCATGCCTTTGTCCACACCTTCGGGGCTCTCGCGGCTTATACCTGGCAGGAAAACAAGCCTTCGCTCCACCTCACCCCGGAAGAACAGGCCCTGCTCGCAGGAGATTTCTGATCCTTACACCGAATTGACGTTAACATAACCCCAGTCTTGAGTTAAAAAGATTAGAGCCGTTCCCAACAAGCAGTTAGAGTAAGGTTGCGTGCCACTACCCTTTCTGCCGAGGAGCGACTCCGATGTCCAGCATAG